>Ga0315268_10005875_pt1 | contig 13114 bp, 13 predicted proteins | sample C1_top_MG_FD_204535 | JGI IMG/M metagenome (GOLD analysis project Ga0315268, IMG submission 204535) | Sediment microbial communities from Yellowstone Lake, YNP, Wyoming, USA - C1_top | ecosystem: Environmental > Aquatic > Freshwater > Lake > Sediment | place: USA: Wyoming | collected 2017-08-01 | reverse complement strand
GCGTCGCCACCACCCTTCGACGGAGATGCAGCAGACAGATAAGCCGCGACGTTGACAATATCTTCATCGGTCAGCTTCTGGGCAATCTTGCGCATAATTGCATTTTGATCATTTGTTCGTGCAACGGCGCCACCGCTAATATCGGCAGGGTTCGCACGCCAGTTCTTCAACTGATTGACCAGATATACATACTTCTGCTGACCAATTTTCGGGAACATCGGATCCACGCCCGCGCCGTTAAATCCATGACAGGATGAACAGGCAGACACCTTATCCTTGATGCCGTGCTGGGCAATTTCTGCGCCCTTATATACCTCCCCGACCACCTGTCCCTGGGCCTTGAGCTCTTTCAGATCAGACAGCTCAGGAGCCGAATCCAGCGAGTTCACATATGCCGACACATCGCGACGATCCTGCTCGCTCAACGCCTTGGCAAAGCCGGGCATGACCGCGCCTACGCCGCCCGGAGTGCGCTTATCCTGGGAGAAATTTGTAAGCTGCTTCACAACGTAGCCATAGCCAATATTGGCTAGGCGTGGCGCGCCCATGGCATCATTACCGAGTGCTTTTTCCCCATGGCAGGTTTGGCATGCCTGCGCATCCCCTTTGCCTGAAGTAAAGATCGTTTTGCCGTTAGCAATATTCGCAGTAACTCCCGCAGCTTCTGCAGCAGTCATTCCCGACACCAGCACAGTGGCAGCCACCGTAAGCCATGCAGACAACTTGATTTTAGACTTGCGCATTTCCCTCACCCCTATATGAGCTCTTAATGAATTTAAGATTCCCTGTAAACAACACCTTGCCACTTGCATTGCAAATCAAGCAGCAGCTTTAAACTTGCGGCAAACAGTACCTGCCATGCTCAACACGCAACCTTAAGTTTTTAAGAATTCTTTTTAAGTAAAATTGCGGTAACCCCGAAAAAAAATGTAAACATAACTGCGTACATAATAATAACTTGGGTAGTGGTTACATCTGGCTCCAGCATATTCTTTTCTCCTTATCCGAACTGCGTGATTAAAAAATACCAATTTGTTGATCGTTTTTTTAGCCCCGAGGATTCTATCACTGCAAAATTACACTGCGCAAGGGGTTTTTATCCTGCGACGGGGACTCGAATACCTGAAAAATACTATTGCAATGATAATTTTAATGCAGGACCAAAGCCCCAGAAAAACCAGGCAAGAGTAATAAATCGGCAAAGTCCCGGACCTTTCCGGGGCAAACACCGCAAAGCATCGCAGAAATTCCAAAGACTGACAGAACTGGAGCGGGCGATGGGAATCGAACCCACGGCTCTAGCTTGGGAAGCTAGGGTATTACCATTATACGACGCCCGCATCGTGTAAAATGGATGTTACCTTAACCCGGCAAGAATTTGAAAGTGATTTCAGTCTCTATAAACGGCGAAGCTCGCCAATTTGAAGCACCTATCTGCATCAGCGTGCTGCTCGAACAAATGCAGCTGAGCGGCAAACGCATCGCTCTGGAATGCAACGGAGAGATCGTGCCGCGCGGACAATTCAACCAACATCTGCTGACTGACGGCGACAGACTGGAAATCGTCGTTGCAGTTGGCGGCGGCTAACCAGCGGCTTATGTCACCGTATTTTGGTGACTTAGCCAAATGGCTATGCAAAGCTAACCTAACAATCGGAATAGAACCATGAACAACGATACACTGCTCATCGCGGGCAAAAGCTACAACTCGCGCCTGCTGGTCGGCACCGGCAAGTACAAGGACTTCGCAGAAACGCAGGCCGCCGTCGAGGCCAGCGGCGCCGAAATCATCACGATCGCGATCCGCCGCAGCAACATCGGCCAAAATCCAAACGAGCCCAGCCTGCTGGAAATCCTGCCGCCGTCGAAATATACACTGCTACCCAACACTGCCTTCTGCTACAGCGCCGACGATGCGGTGCGCACGTTGCGTCTCGCGCGCGAACTGCTGGACGGGCACAGCCTGGTCAAGCTTGAAGTTCTGGGCGACCCGCAATCGCTTTACCCCAACGTGGTGGAAACGCTCGCCGCCGCCAAGACACTGGTGGCGGAAGGCTTTCAGGTGATGGTGTATACCTCGGACGACCCTATCATCGCGAAGCAACTGGAAGACATCGGCTGCGTCGCCATCATGCCGCTAGCCTCGCTGATCGGCTCCGGCATGGGCATACTCAACCCATGGAATCTGCAACTGATCCTGGAGCGAGTGCAAGTACCGGTGATCGTGGATGCAGGCGTGGGCACCGCTTCCGACGCAGCCATTGCGATGGAGCTCGGCTGCCACGGCGTGCTGATGAATACTGCGATCGCTGCCGCACAGCAACCTGTGCGCATGGCGCAGGCGATGAAAAAAGCAGTCGAAGCCGGACGCGAAGCATTCCTGGCCGGGCGCATGCCGAAGAAACTGTACAGCGCCACGCCAAGCTCCCCCACCAGCGGATTGATCGGAAAACCCTGATGCAACCACGCTCCTCACACATCCGCAGCTATGTGCTGCGCCAGGGCCGCGTGTCCAATGCGCAACAGCGTTGTCACGACGCGTTAATGCCGGTCTATGGCATCCCCTACAGCAACGCAGCGCTGGACCTGGACAAGGCATTCGGCAGAGCTGCGACCAAAATACTCGAGATCGGTTTTGGCATGGGCGAAACCACCGCCGCAATCGCCCAGGCGCATCCGCAAAATGACTACCTCGCGATCGAGGTGCATACGCCCGGCGTGGGCAGCCTGCTGAAGCAAATCGAGGAAAAACAGTTATGCAATATCCGCATCATCCAGCACGATGCGGTCGAGGTATTGCGCGACATGCTGGCCGATAACGTCCTCGACGGCGCGCACATATTTTTCCCCGACCCGTGGCACAAGACGCGCCACAACAAGCGCCGCCTGATCCAGCCGCCGTTCGTGGCGCAACTGGTAAAGAAGCTCAAGCCCGGCGGCTACATCCACGTCGCCACCGACTGGCAGGACTATGCCGAACAGGTGCTGGCCGTATTAAGCGCCGAGCCGCTGCTGCAAAATAGCGCAGCCGATTACGCGCCGCGTCCGGACTATCGCCCACTGACCAAATTCGAGCAGCGCGGCATACGCTTAGGACATGGGGTGTGGGATTTGGTGTTCCGCCGCATTCAAAACTAGCAGCAGAATTACGCAGCCTTGCCGAGAAAAATTTCCAGCAGGTCGTTCAAAAAGCGCTGCCCCAGTTGCGTCGGCGCAATGCGCTGATGGTCGCGGAATAACAACCCGCGCTGCTCGGCCTGTTCCAGTTCACGTCGGATGCCGATCAACGGCAAGCTGGTACGCTCGTTGAACAACACGCTGTCGAATCCTTCATTCAGACGCAGCGCGTTCAGCATGAATTCAAACGCCAGTTCATCGCGGCTGACTTCGTGCTCGCTTTGCAGCGGCGCATCCTTCGCCACCTGCTGCATATACGCTTGCGGCTGCTTGTAACGCACCTGGCGCATGATCTTGTCGGGAAAACTCAGCTTGCTGTGCGCGCCCGCGCCTATGCCGAGATAATCGCCAAACTGCCAGTAATTGAGATTGTGTTTGGAGCGGCGTTTTGCTTGCGCAAACGCGGACGTCTCATAGTGCTGATAGCCGTGCGCTGCCAGCATTTCCTCGATGCGATGCTGCATATCGCTGCTCGCATCATCGTCCGGCAGCGCGGGAGGATTGCGATGGAACAGCGTGTTCGGCTCCAGCGTCAGGTGGTAGCAGGACAGATGCTGCGGCGCGAATGACAGCGCGGTTTGCACATCCTGCAATGCTTGCGGCAAAGTTTGATTGGGCAGCGCGTACATCAGATCGAGATTGAGGTTGTCGAAATGCTGCTGCGCGATGTCGATTGCGCGCTTGGCTTCATCGGCCGAGTGTATGCGTCCCAACGCCTGCAGATGCGCATCATTGAAACTCTGTATACCCATCGACAAACGGTTTACACCTGCATCACGATAAGCCGCGAAGCGCGCCGCCTCCACCGTGCCAGGGTTCGCCTCCAGCGTGATCTCGGCATTGATGTCCAGCGGCAGCAGCATATGCACGCTGCGCAGAATCTGCTCGATACTTTCGCCGCTCAACAAACTGGGCGTGCCGCCGCCGAAGAACACCGTATATACCTTGCGCCCCCAGATCAGCGGCAACGCCAGCTCCAGATCGCGGATCAACGCGGCGACATACTCCTGCTCCGGGAACGCTCCGCGCGCCTCGTGCGAATTGAAATCGCAATACGGGCATTTGCGCACGCACCATGGAATGTGGATGTACAGCGACAGCGGCGGCAAGGCCCGAAAATTCACGGCCTTAGCTTTGGACGTCATGGGTTGCAGGATATGGCTAGTCATGACTACAAGGCACTGCGCCGCTGCTCAATCACATCGCTTCCAGTTTTTCCAGCAACACCCGCAGCGCCTTGCCTCTATGGCTGATTGCGTGCTTTTGTTCGCGCTCCAGTTGCGCGCTAGTCTTGCCGAACTCGGGCAACCAGAACAGCGGGTCATAGCCGAAGCCGCCCTCGCCGCTCATCTGCTGCGCGATCTCGCCGTGCCACTCACCTTCCGCGATCAGCGGCTGCGGATCGTCGGCATGCCGCACCAGCACCAGCACGCAGTAGTAATGCGCACGCCGGTCAGCCAAGCCCTGCATCGCCTGCAACAGTTTTTCATTGTTGCGCTGATCCGATTTCGGCTCACCTGCATAGCGCGCAGACAGCACGCCGGGCGCGCCGCCCAGTGCAGTGACGCAGATCCCGGAATCATCCGCCAGTGCAGGCAGGCCGCTCAGACGGCTCACATGGCGCGCCTTGGCAAGGGCGTTTTCGATAAATGTGCAATGCGGCTCTTCCGCTTCACTGATGCCGAGTTGCGCCTGCGTCAGCACCTCGATGCCGAGCGGCGCAAGCAGGAACTGGAATTCGCGCAGCTTGCCGGGGTTGTTCGAGGCGATGACGAGTTTCTGCACGATGCTATTGCGCCAGCGCTGCGCGCTGCATCGCTATCAATTCGGCAATGCCACTTTGCGCCAATGCCAGCAGCGCATCCATCTCGGCGCGACTGAAGGCGTGGCCTTCCGCAGTGCCCTGCACTTCGACGAAGTGACCATTGCCCAGCATCACCACGTTCATGTCGGTATCGCAGGCGGAATCTTCGAGGTAATCCAGATCGAGCACAGGCGTGCATTCATAGATGCCGACGGAAATCGCGGCGATGAAATCCTTGAGCGGGGTGTACTGTATCTTGCCCGCTCCGAGCAGGCCGCTCACCGCATCGTGCAGCGCGACGAATGCGCCGGTGATGCTGGCGGTGCGGGTGCCGCCGTCGGCCTGGATCACGTCGCAGTCGATCTGGATGGTGCGCTCGCCCAGTTTTTTCAAGTCCACCACGGCGCGCAGGCTGCGGCCGATCAGGCGCTGGATTTCCTGCGTGCGCCCGGACTGCTTGCCCTTGGCCGCCTCGCGCCCCATGCGTTCATTGGTCGAGCGAGGCAGCATGCCATATTCTGCGGTGACCCAGCCTTCGCCCGTGCCTTTTTTGTGCGGCGGCACGCGCTCTTCAACGCTGGCAGTGCAGATGACTTTGGTGTCACCGCACTCGATCAGCACAGAGCCTTCGGCATGCTTGGTGTAGTGGCGGGTGATGCGGATGTTGCGCAACTGATCTGGCTGACGCTGGCTGGGACGCATATTGGGAATCTCTGGAATGGAAATGGCGCGCATTATAGCCCAGGCTAGCGGCAATCAAGGATGCGGCATACGGAATCGGGTGCGGGCTGCGCCTCCTCGCTTTCGCCCCAACGCGCAACCACCGCCGTGGTGTTGTCCGCACGCACGCCCGCCCGGACTAGCGCCCTGTCCAGCAACCCCTCCAGCGCCCGCTGCAACAGGTGCTCACGGGCAAATTCTGCGACCATTTCCTCATCCGTCAATGGGCCGCACAAGCCATCGCTGCACAGCAGCAGCACATCCCCGTCCTGCAGCGACACCGCTGGCGCCGTTTCGTCATAATACAAATCTTCCATGCCGCCGAGACAGTTGGTTATTTTGTTGCGGCTGGGGTGCGTTTTCATTTCGGCTGCACTGATAAACCCCCGATCCACCCAGTGCTGCACCACCGAATGGTCATGCGTTACCGCAGCAATCTTCCCGCCACGCAGCAAGTACAGGCGCGAATCGCCGGCATGCGTCCAGCACACCCGCCTGTCCTGCACCACCGCTGCCACACAGGTAGTGCCGGGGTAGCCGCCAATATTCTGATCATGCGCGTACTGAATGATGGCCTCGTGCGCCTGCCTCAACGTGGCGCGCAGAAACGCTTCCGGCTGCGCCAGGCGCGGCTTCGCAGCCCGCATGAAAGACTGCACGAAACTATCAACGGCAATCTGTGCCGCAGTTTCACCGTGCAGGTGTCCGCCCATGCCATCGGCCAGCACCAGCAGCAGCGCTTCATCTGTGTAGGCATGCGCCACCCGGTCCTGATTGCATTTTCGGCCGCCGATGCGGCTGGCCTGGTATAGGGAAAAATTCATCTGAGGATCGTCGCCGGGTTCGTAATCTGTGATCTGGAAGCAGGCACAATCGTAATATAATGCGCCGCATTCGACCCACTTTTATTCGGAGAGCGCAATGATCTACAGCATGACCGGCTTTGCCGCAGTTGCCGCGGAGCTCGATGCCGGTTCGCTCGCGCTTGAAATCCGCGCGGTCAATCACCGCTACCTCGATTTACAGCTGCGCATGCCGGACGAGCTGCGCATGCTGGAACCCGCGCTGCGCGAGGCCATCGCAACGCAACTGACGCGCGGCAAGGTGGAGTGCCGCATCACTTACGCCGCACGCCAGTCGGAACAGAATCCGGCGCAACTCAACCAGGCGCTGGTGCTGCAGCTGGCGCAATGGAGCGCAGAGGTGCAATCCGTATTGCCCCACGCGGGCAGCCTGAACGTGGCCGATGTGTTGCGCTGGAACGGCGTACTGCAAAGCGCCACGCTGTCCGCCGACACGCTGCGCACCACGACGCTGGAACTGCTACAACATGCATTGCGCGAATTTGCTGCAGCGCGCGCGCGCGAGGGCGACAAACTGAAAGACTTTCTGCTGCAGCGCGTCGCGCAGATCGAGACATGGTGCACGACAGTCGCGCCGCGCATTCCAGCCGCGGTCAAGGCTTACGAAGAAAAAATGGCCGCTCGCCTGCACGCCGCCTTGCTGGGCGGCGATGATGAGCGCCTGCATCAGGAAATTGCATTATTCGCCAGCAAGATCGACGTGGACGAAGAGCTGTCGCGCCTGCAAACACACCTGACAGAAATGAAACGCGTGCTGGCGCAGGGCGGCACGGTGGGCAAGCGGCTGGATTTTTTGATGCAGGAACTGCATCGCGAGGCCAACACGCTGGGCTCGAAATCGGTCGATGCGGAAGTATCGCGCGCGTCGATGGAAATGAAACTGCTGATCGAACAGATGCGCGAACAAATCCAGAATATTGAGTAAGGGAACCCATATGAGCGGAAATCTATTCATCGTCAGCGCGCCCTCGGGCGCAGGAAAAACCAGCCTGGTGACCGCATTGCTGAATTGCAACAAGCAAATCGATGTCTCCGTTTCATACACCACGCGCGCGCCGCGTCCGGGAGAAACCGAAGGCAAGGAATATCACTTCGTCAGCCGCGATAAATTTCTGGGAATGGCCAAGCATGGCGACTTTCTGGAGAGCGCCGAAGTGTATGGCAACCTGTATGGCACGTCGCAATCGTGGATAGCAACAGAAACCGCCAGCGGCCGCGACATCCTGCTTGAGATCGACTGGCAGGGTGCGGCCCAGGTGCGGAAAATTTTTCCGGACTGCATCAGCATATTCATACTGCCCCCCTCGCTGGAAGCGCTGGAGACTCGCCTGACCGGGCGCGGGCAAGACAGCGCCGAGGTGATTGCACAGCGCCTCCATGCCGCACAGGGAGACATCGCGCATGTCGCTGAATTCGATTATGTTATCATCAACGACAAGCTGGACGAGGCATTGCAGCAGCTGAATGCCATCGTTGTGGCCGCAAGTCTGCGCCGCGACAGACAACTTTCACGCCAGCATAATTTAATCAATCGACTGCAAAACTAATTAAAGAGGTTACACCATGGCCCGCATTACCATAGACGACTGTTTGACACGCATACCCAACCGCTTTGAACTCACTCTGGCCGCAGCTTACCGCGCGCGCCAGCTGGCCAACGGCGCCAGCTATCTGGTGGAAGAAAGCAATGACAAGCCAACCGTGATCGCGCTGCGCGAAATCAGCGAAGGCAAGGTTGGCCTGGAAATCCTCAACCGCGGCATGGCCTGATCCTCCACGGCCCCTGCACACCGGGGCCGCAGCAGCCGCAGACAGCAGACATGACAGATGCCGAAACGCTCCTGCAGGAGGCTTCCACCTACCTGAAACCTGCGGATGTCGAGCACATCCGGCAGGCGCTCGAATTTAGCGACAAGGCCCACCAGGGCCAGCTGCGCCAGTCCGGCGAACCCTATATTACCCACCCGATTGCCGTCGCGCGCATACTCACTCCGCTGCATCTCGACGCACAGGCCATCATGGCCGCGCTGCTGCACGACGTGGTCGAAGACACCACGACCAGCACGAACGAAGTTGCCGAATTGTTCGGCAAACCGGTCGCGGATCTGGTCGATGGATTGAGCAAGCTCAACAAGATCGAGTTTGAAACCAAGGAAGACGCACAAGCCGAGAATTTCCGCAAAATGCTGCTGGCGATGGCGCGCGATGTACGCGTCATCCTGATCAAGCTGGCGGACCGGCTGCACAACATGCGCACGCTGGGATCGATGTCGCGCGAAAAGTGCGAGCGCATCGCGCGCGAAACCATGGAAATTTACGCCCCGATCGCCAACCGGCTGGGGCTCAATGCGATCTATCAGGAACTGGAAGAGCTGGGATTCAAACATCTGCACCCCAATCGCTATGCGGTGCTGTCAAAAGCGCTCAAGGTCGCGCGCGGCAATCGCCGCGAAGTGGTCGGCAAAATCCAGGATGCCATCCGCCTGCGCCTGGAGGAAAACCATCTCCATGCGCAGGTGCAGGGGCGCGAAAAACATCTGTATGGCATTTACCGCAAGATGCAGGCAAAGGCGCTGGCTTTCTCGCAGGTACTGGACATCTACGGATTCCGCGTGCTGGTGGACGACGTGCCTTCCTGCTATCTGGCACTGGGCTTGCTGCATGGCCTGTACAAACCGATCCCCGGGAAATTCAAGGATTACATCGCCATTCCCAAGGCAAACGGCTACCAGTCTCTGCACACCACGCTGTTCGGCCCGTACGGCACTCCCATAGAGGTGCAGATCCGCACCACGGAAATGCACAAGGTCGCAGCGGCCGGCGTGGCCTCGCACTGGCTGTACCGAACCGTGCAAACCTCGTTTGACGATTTGCACCAGAAAACCCACCAGTGGCTGCAAACGCTGCTGGAAAGCCTGAGCCAGAGCGGCGACTCGATCGAATTTCTGGAACACCTGAAGGTGGATCTGTTTCCGGATGAAGTGTATGTGTTCACGCCGAAAGGAAAGATACTTTCGCTGCCGCGCGGCGCCACAGCAGTGGACTTTGCCTACAGCGTGCATACCGATATCGGCAACCGCTGTGTGGCGGTCAAGGTCAATTTCGAACTGGTTCCCCTGCGCGCCGAACTGAGAAACGGCGACCGCGTGGAAATCATCACCGCGCCGAATGCCAAACCCAATCCGGCCTGGCTCAGCTATGTGGTCACCAGCAAGGCGCGCAGCCACATCCGCCATTTCCTCAAGACCATGCACTTCAAGGAATCCGCAGCGCTGGGCGAGCGCCTGCTGCAGCAGGCGTTGATCTCGCTCAACCTGAAGGTGCAGGATATCGACGATGCAGCCCACTGGGATAAGCTATTGAAGGAATGCGGCTCCAAATCACGCGAGGAAGTTCTGGCCGATATCGGCCTGGGTCGCCGCCTGAACATGGTCATCGCGCGCCAGCTGGCACGCATAGGTGAAGCGGGGACGCAGGAGCCCCACCCATCCAGCGGCGTGGTCACCATCCTCGGCACCGAAGGCATGGCAGTGCAGTTCGCAAAATGCTGCCGCCCGATCCCCGGCGACCCCATCATCGGCGTGATCAAGAGCGGCCAAGGACTCATAGTGCACACCCACGACTGCCCTACCCTGCACAAAGGGCGCAGCGGCATGGACAAATGGCTGGATGTGGCCTGGGACAAGAACATCAGCCGCCTGTTCGAGGTGAGCATCAAGCTCATCGTGGCCAACCAGCGCGGCGTTCTGGCAAAAGTCGCGGCCGCCATCGCCGACGCCGAATCCAACATCGAGAATGTGCACTTCACCAATGAGGGCGAGTACACCGCGCTGTATTTCACACTGCAGGTCGGCAACCGCCAGCATCTGGCCCGGGTGATGCGCGGCATGCGCGGCATACCCGAGGTGATACGCATTACACGGGTCAAGAACTTACCGTCTTGAGATGAAGTTCACGCAGCAGATCCCTGCCCGTTAAACCAGAACAGGCTGCAACAATTCTCCCTGCCTGCCATCCAGCCGCGCGGCGAAAATGCGCTCACCCTCTTTGCGCAACACGATCATATTTCCCCCCGTATTGCTGCAGCAGCCCGAGCATGGCCGAGGCCTTGTCCAGCGTCTCCTGATACTCGGCCGCCACATCGGAATCGGCCACGATGCCGCCGCCCGCCCAGCAGCAAATTTCATTCCCGGAATACACCAGCGTGCGAATGACGATGTTGCTGTCCATGTTGCCGTCGAAGCCGACATAAGCAATCGCGCCGCAATAAATGCCGCGCCGGTGCGGCTCAAGCTGCTCGATGATTTGCATGGCGCGCCGCTTGGGCGCGCCGGTGACGGAACCGCCCGGAAAGCAGTCGCGCAACACATCCAGCGCATCGCGCCCCGGTGCCAGCCTGCCCTCCACCGTGCTGACCAGATGATGCACGTTGGCGTAACTTTCGACTTCAAACAATTGCGGCACATGCACCGATCCCGCCGCACAACATTTTCCAAGATCGTTGCGCAGCAGATCCACGATCATCAAATTTTCCGCACGATCCTTGGGGTGCATACGCAATTCATCCGCAAGCTGGCGATCCTGCTTCGCATCATTGCTGCGCGGACGAGTCCCCTTGATAGGCCGGGTTTCCACGCGACCGTTATGCACATGCAGAAATCGTTCCGGCGAAGCACAAAGTATCTGCGCCTGTGGCAGCTTGAGAAAGGCGGAATACGGCGCGGGACTCAAACTGCGCAGCGCGAGATATGCCGGCAGGGCATCTCCGCTGGCGGCCGCGCTGAAGCGTTGCGCAAGATTGACCTGATAGCAATCACCGGCCTGCAAATAGCGCTGCACCCGCGCAAATGCGGCCGCATAACTGTCCGGGGTGAAATTGGAACAAATCTTTCCCCGCACGCTGAATGCATCAGCAGGCAAATCTCTTGCCATGCGCAAACGATGCAGTATGTCAGGTAACTGTTTTTTTGTTATTTTATAACGCTGCTGCGATACCATCCGTGCTGTTTTCTGCTGATGGTCGAATATGACCGCCCAATCGTAGATGCCCATCGCCATGTCCGGCAAACCGGCCGTTTGCTGTGGCTGCTCGGGCAGTTGCATCATGCCGCGCGCAAGATCGTAGCCGCAATATCCCAATGCGCCCCCGGCAAACGGGATGCCAGCCATGCCCGCAACAGGCTCGCCCAAATGCCTCCGCAGCAGGTCAAAGGGATCATCCGATGAACAGCGCATTCCATTCGCATCGTTGATTTCCGTGAGGCCATCCCGCGTAAGCAACGTTGCCACCGGCTGCGCGCAGAGGATGTCATAGCGCCCCATACCCGCGCTATCCAGCCAAACGGCCCACGGCAGATCGGCTATAGCGGCATAACAGGTGGCGGCATCGGCTGCGTAAGGAAGGGGAGCACTATAAAACATCAATGATAGAATTCATCATAATCACGAGGATTGATTCAATATGACCACCATAGTCGCAGTAAGAAAAAATGGCTTCGTCGCCATTGCCGCCGACACACTGACCACCTTTGGCAACACACGCTTGCCCGCTGCACTGGATGCCTCGCACGACAAAATCCTGCAAAGCGGCGGAAGTTTCATCGGCGTATGCGGCAGCGCGGCACACCATCTGGTGCTGGGCAATTTGCTGGCAAAAACACCGGATGTGCAGCTTAACAGCAAGGCGGCAATTTTTGAAACCTTCCGCAAACTGCATCCGGTGCTGAAGGAAGAGTGCTTTCTGAATCCAAAGGAAGATGAGGAGGACCCGTACGAGTCCAGCCAGATCACCGCACTCATCGCCAATTCAAGCGGCATCTTTGGCATCTATTCGATGCGCGAGGTATTCGAATATACCCAGTACTGGGCCATAGGTTCAGGACACGAATTTGCGCTCGGAGCCCTGCATCACGCTTACAGCCATTACGACAACGCTGCGGACATTGCCCGCGCGGGCGTCGAAACCGGGATCGCATTGGACAGGAACAGCGCAGCACCCCTCACGTTATATTCCATTGCACTGCAGGCTTGATTGTCTTTGTTCGGAGGGCAGAAATCCACTCCATCCTGACAATTTTTTCGTAACGAGCTGATTTGATATCCGCTGCGTTCGAAACTGGAGTGGAGTACCCGCCAGCATAATACCGGCAACGAAATGAGCGCACGCAGACCCAATCTGGTGCGCCCGGTAAAACAACCCGTAAAACTGCAGACAGCCCCCGCTACGCTTCAAATCCCAGGGGCCGCTTCCACAGTCTCAACCCCATCAGTTCGGCTTGCTGATGCCTGGCGTAGGGAAAGGCCAGGTTGTTGCCGGACGCACGGGTGCCGGAGCAGAAGGTGCCGGAGCTGCTGGCTTGGATTCTGCAACGACAGGCTTGGGGGCTGGGGCTGGAGCAGCGGCCGGCTTGGCGGCGACCACGGCTGGTTTGCTTACCACGGCTGCAGGCTTGGGAGCCGGAGCTGCTTTCTTGGCTGGAGCCGGAGCTGCCTTCTTAGCTGGAGCGGCCTTCTTAGCTGGAGCGGCCTTCTTAGCTGGAGCGGCCTTCTT
>Ga0315268_10005874_pt1 | contig 13115 bp, 8 predicted proteins | sample C1_top_MG_FD_204535 | JGI IMG/M metagenome (GOLD analysis project Ga0315268, IMG submission 204535) | Sediment microbial communities from Yellowstone Lake, YNP, Wyoming, USA - C1_top | ecosystem: Environmental > Aquatic > Freshwater > Lake > Sediment | place: USA: Wyoming | collected 2017-08-01 | reverse complement strand
CAGCCACATGATCCTCTGCAGCGCTTTTCTGCGCGGCGCCGGGATCACGACCCCCGACCGCCAGAAGGCGTTGATTGACTTCACCGAGGCCTTCGGCTTTCCCGTCGGCGACTTCGGCGACGATCCGGTCCTGACACGCGAGGAGGAGATGGCGGTCCGGAGGAAGGAGAAGGCAGCGTCCTCTGCCGAGGCGCAGGCGGAACTGCTAAGGACACTGTTCTCCGCCGACGTCAAAGACCTCGCGCAGAGCGTGTCGGCGCCCGTGCTGGTGATGCACGCCCGCAAGGACCCTCTCATACCGTTTGAGCTGGGAAGGGAAGTCGCAGCAAGGCTCCCCAAGGCCACTTTCCTCCCTTATGAAGCCACAGGGGCCGGCGTTTGGCGCCAAGCCGATGCGATCATTCCAGAGATTCGACGCTTCCTTGGAGTGAAGATCGCCGATGTCGCCCGGGAGCAGGCGTCTCGCGTCTCCGGCGTTCACACCATCCTCTTCACGGACGTCGAAGGCTCCACTGCCCTGACCCACAAGCTGGGCGACGCGAGAGCCCGGGAGGTCATGCGGGAGCACGAACGCATGGTGCGAACCGCTCTTGGGGCTTACGGCGGGTCAGAGATCAAGACCACCGGCGATGGCTTCATGGCTTCCTTCACGTCCGCCAGCCAGGCTCTTAAGTGCGCGGTAGCCATGCAGCGCGCCTTCGCTGAGCACAACGAGACGGCAGACGAGCCGATCCGCGTGCGCATGGGCGTGAACGCGGGCGAGCCGATAGCGGAGGCGGAGGACCTGTTCGGGACAGCCGTGAACCTGGCGGCGCGCATCGCGGCGCAGGCGGCGGGAGGCCAAATCGTCGTGTCGAGCGTGGTCAGGGAGCTGGCGGCGGGCAAAGGGTTCCTCTTCGCTGACCAGGGCGAGGTGGCGCTACGGGGGTTCGAGGACCCGGTGCGGCTGTACGAGGTGCGCTGGGGAGACGAGGGCTGATGGAGCAGCAGATCCGCTTTTGCACTGCCGCTGACGGCGTGCGCATAGCCTATGCCATCGTCGGTCAGGGATACCCCCTCGTCCGCTCCCTAGGCTGGTTCACTCACCTGGAGTACGAATGGGAGAGCCCCCTCTGGCGCCACATGATTGAGGGCCTAGCACAGGACTTCACCTTTGTCCGCTATGACGGCAGGGGAACCGGTCTCTCCGACCGCGAGGTCGAATCCCACTCGCTGCAGCAGTGGGTGGCTGACCTGGAGGCAGTCGTAGAAGCTGCGGGGCTCGAGCGGTTCGCTCTCCTGGGGATCTCCCAGGGGGGCTCCACCGCCGTCACCTACGCCACCCATCACCCGGAGCGGGTGAGCCATCTCATCCTGTACGGCGCTTTCGGCAAGTGGCCCTACCCGGTCGATACGGAGCATGGAAGAGCGATCCACGAGTCGATACTGACGTTGACCAGGGCAGGCTGGGGCGCCGACAACTCCAGCTTCCGCCAGATGTTCACCGCCACTTTCGTGCCGGGAGCGACGGCCGAGCAGATGCGCTGGTTCGATGAGCTTCAGCGCAATTCGTGCTCAGCGGAGAACGCCGCCAAGATTTACGACGCGTTCTCCCTCATCGACGTGACGGACCTATTGCCCCAGATGCGGACGCCCACGTTGGTGCTGCACCGGCGGGGCGATGCGGTGATCCCCTTCGAGGCGGGGCGGTCTCTGGCCTCGTCCATCCCTGGAGCCAGATTCGTTCCTCTTGAGGGCAACAACCACGTTTATCTGGAGGACGAAGAGGGCGTGGAATCGTTCTTCGACGCCATTCGGGGCTTCGTCGGGGTGAGCGCGCGTCCGCGTCCTTCACGCCTCAAGACAGGCCTGGTCACGATACTTTTCACGGATGTGGAGGGCTCTTCGGCGCTGACCCAGCGGCTGGGGGACGCCAGGGCACGGGAGCTGCTGCGGGACCACGAACGAATCGTGCGGACGGCGCTCAAGGCCTACGGCGGGGCGGAGGTGAGGACAATGGGTGACGGCTTCATGGCCTCGTTCGGCTCGGCGACGCGGGCGCTGGAGTGCGCCATCGCCATGCAGCGCGCCTTCGCCGAGGACAACCAGTCGGCGGAGGAGCCGATATTGGTGCGCATCGGGCTGAATGCTGGCGAGCCGATAGCGGAGGAGGCGGACCTGTTCGGGACGGCGGTCAACCTGGCGGCGCGCATCGCGGCGAAGGCAGACGCTGGGGAGATCCTGGCGTCGGACGTGCTGCGGCAGCTCGTGGCGGGCAAGGGGTTCCTGTTCGCGGACCGGGGCGAGACCGCGCTGCGCGGGTTCGAGGACCCGGTGCGGCTGTACGAGGTGCGCTGGGAGAGCTGACCCACCCTTTTCGACCGGCTCCCGCTGCTCCTACACATGCGCCTCGCGAGGGTGTAGAATGTTGCCGCCATGGAGCCGCAACAGGAGGTGATGCCCCATGTTCTTGAGCCGTCGCCCTGATAGGATCGATTGGCTGAAGAAGGTGCCTCTTTTCAGCGGCCTGAGCGGCCGCGACCTGGACCTCGTAGCCAGGCAGACAGACGTGGTCAGGGCCGATGGAGGCAAGGTGCTGACGCGGCAGGGGGCCCTGGGAGAGGAGTTCCTCCTCATAGTCGACGGCAGCGCTCGGGTCGAGAGGGACGGAACGGTCATCGCTCGCCTGGACGCGGGGGACTTCTTCGGGGAGATGTCGCTGATAGACGGCAAGCCGCGCAGCGCCACGGTTGTTGCCGAGACCCCCGTCACGCTGCTGGTCGTCGACAGCCGCTCCTTCCGATCGCTTCTGGACGGAGTCCCCGCTCTGCGGAGGAAGATATCAGTCACCTTGTGTGAGCGCCTGCGAAAGGCCGACGCCGGCCTCGCGGCGCGGAACTAGCCGCGGCGGCGGAAGGTCTGGGCCAGCCAGCTCTCGCTGAGGTGGACGGTGGTGGGGCGCCCGTGCGGGCAGGTGTGAGGAGCTTCCGTCTGCTCCAGCCGCCGCACCAGCTCGCGCATCTCCTCCAGGGCCAGCGAGTCGCCGGCACGCACGGCGCCGTGGCAGGCCAGGGTGGCGGCCACGCGGTCGGCTGAGGGCTCGGCGGTCTCCTCGGCCAGGGCGTCCAGGAGTTCGCCCAGGGCCTGGGCGGCGTCCCGACCCGCCAGCAGCGCCGGAACCGCTCCGATGCGGTAGGCGCGCTGGCCGAAGGGCTCCAGCTGGAAGCCGTGCTCGGCCAGCGTCTCGCGGTGGGCGAGCAGCACCTCTTCTTGTCGCGGCGAGAGCTCGACCAGGGCCGGCTCAAGCAGGCCCTGCACGTGCGCACTCTGGCCCGCCTGAGGCGGGCCGCACATCTCTTCGAAGAGCACCCGCTCATGGGCGGCGTGCTGGTCGATGAGGTACATCCCATCCGGCCCCTCGGCCACGATGAACGTATTGGCGACCTGGCCCAGCACGCGCAGGAGGGGCAGGGAGACTTTCGGCGGGGCGGCGGCGGCCACGGCTAGCGTCTGGGCCTCCACCTCCAGGCCGTGTTCCCAGAGGGGCGAAGTGGATGCCTCTGGGCTCGCCCAACGCGGCGACCCGGCCGGGGCAGCGACGGTGGGCAGAGGCGCCTGCTCCAGGACGGCCTGACGCACCGCGCGCTGCAGGGCTACGAAGACTTCGTTCTCGTGGCGCAGGCGCACGTCGGCTTTGGCGGGATGAACGTTTACATCCACTTCATCGGGTGGCACCTCCAGGTTGACCACGGCGATGGGATGACGACCCGCCGGCAACAGGCCCGAATAGGCCTCCTCGATGGCGTACGTGAGGCGGCGGTTCTGGACGCAGCGGCGGTTGACGAACAGGCTCACGTAGCCGCGGCTGGCGCGAGATAGGTGCGGGGGCGCCGCCATGCCGCTCACCAGGAACGCCGCCGATTCGCCGGCAGCGGGCCAGCGAATGGAGAGCATGGCAGCGGCCACATCGGCCCCGTGGATGGCGGCGACGGCGTCCGTCAGGGAGCCGCTGCCGGTGGTCGTCAGGGCCTGGCGACCGTCCAGCTTCAGGGAGAAGCGTACCTCCGGGTAGGCGAGGGCGTACTGGCTGATGAGCGTGGCGATCTGATGGTTCTCGGCCGCAGGGGCACGCAGGAACTTGCGCCGCGCCGGCTGCTTGGCGAAGAGGTGGAGCACGGAGACGGTGGTGCCCACGGCGGCGGCGCGGCTGCCCTGCTCCACCTGCTTGCCGTCGACCAGGCGCACCGTCGCCGCGGCCTGGGCATCGGCCGGGCGGGAGACCATCTCCACGTCCGCCACTGCGGCGATGCTTGGCAGGGCCTCGCCGCGAAAGCCCAGCGTGACGATCCGCTCCAGGTCCTCGGCGTGGGCCAGCTTGCTGGTGGCGAAGCGGTGGAAAGCCAGGGCCATGCTCTCGGCGGCGACGCCGCAACCGTTGTCGTTCACGCGGATGTAGGCCAGCCCGCCCTGGCTCACCTCGATGGCGATGTGGGTGGCGCCGGCATCGATGCTGTTCTCCACCAGTTCTTTGACCACTGAGGCCGGTCGCTCCACCACTTCGCCGGCGGCGATGAGCGAGGAAACCTGGCTGGGCAGGATATGGATCTCCACTGGCTTGGCACCCCTGTGGCAGTATTCTAGCATGCGCCTGCTCTTCGTTGCTCGCCGCGATGGCTGTTGCTATACTTGCGCCAGCGAGGGAAGGGCTTGAGAGAGGATTCTTTTCGCGCGCTGAGTCACCGTGTGCTACGGTTGACGATCCTATTGGCGGCCGTTCTCACCGTCCTCCTCTTTCATCCTCGTGGCGCAGCGTCGCTTCCGCCCGAGCCCGCTCCGGACTACGTTGCCGACGAGCTACTGGTCAGCTATCGACTGCCCTTGCCGCCGGCAGCGGTGAAACTCATACACCTGGCGGCCGGCGCGCAGGTCCTGCGGCACGAGCCGGTCGGCGGCTGGTACCGCATTCGCCTGCCGCAGGGCGTGAGTCCGAAGGAGGCCGCCGGCTCCTACAAAGAGCTGCCCTGGGTGAAGTACGCGGAACCCAACTACGTTGTGCGAGCCGCCCTGGTGCCCAACGACCCGCTCTACCCGGACAGGCAGGCCTGGTACTACGATCTCATCAACGCTCCCGCTGGGTGGGACATCGAGCGGGGCGCCCCGTCTATCATCGTGGGCGTGCTGGACACTGGCATCGACCTGGATCATCCTGACCTCAAGGACAAGATCTGGACGAACGCTCGCGAGGAGCCGCCAAACGGTGAGGACGACGACGGCAACGGTTGCATCGACGACGTCCACGGCTGCAACTTCCTGCTGGCGCCTCCCGCCAGCGACCCTGAGGATGACCACGGACACGGGACGATGGTGGCAGGCATAATCGGCGCGCGGAGCAACAACGGGGAAGGGGTGGCCGGGGTAGCTTGGGGCGTCACGCTGCTGCCGGTGAAGGTCCTGGACTCCAGCGGCGCCGGCACTTCCTCCGACGTGGCCCAGGGGATCATCTATGCGGCTAAGAGTGGCGCGAGGGTCATTAACCTGAGCATGGCCCGCTCGACACCAAGCCTGGCCCTGGAGGGGGCAGTGCAGGAGGCCCACGACAAGTTCGGGGTTATCCTAGTGAGTGCAGCCGGCAACGAAGGGCACTCGGGCGTGGGCTTTCCGGCGGCCTATCATCAGGTCATCGCCGTGGGCTCCTTCGATCACAGCGACCCCAATGCCCGCGCCTCCTTCAGCAACTGGGGGCCGGAGATAGCGGTCGCGGCGCCGGGGGTGGACGTGTTCAGCACCTACGTTGGCGAAGGCTACGCCCAGTCGCTGGGGACATCTTTCTCCGCCGCCTTCGTGTCGGGGATGGTGGCGCTGCTCCTGTCGCAGGACCCGGAGCGCAGCGACGACGCCGTTCGCCAGCTACTGCGCTTCACCAGTCACGATCTGCCCGACGGCAACGCCCCTAGCTGGGACGGATGGGGCCGCATCGATATCGGCGAGGTGCTGGACTCGCGGGTGTTCCAGGCGGCGGTGCCCGGCATCGCCCGGCCGTAGGGGCGATTAGGCCTTCTCGCCGCGCGCCTTCTCCCGCAACTCGTAGAGCTTGGTGATCGCCTGGAGAGGCGTCAGGCCGTCCACGTCCAGCGAGGCCAGCTCCTCCAGCAGGGCGTGGTTGGCTCCCAGGAGCGATAGTTGGATAGCGGCTTCGCGCGGGGTTCTTCGGCGGGGCGTTCGGTCGCGGCGGTCGCGTCCTTCCTCCAGCTCGCTCAGTACCTCCTGCGCCCGCTGGATGACCGGCCGCGGCATGCCGGCCAGTTGGGCGACGTGGATTCCGTAGCTCCGGTCGGCGCCGCCGGGCAGGATGCGGTGGAGGAAGACCACCCGCCCTTCCTCTTCGGTCACCGCCACGTTGTAGTTCTTCACCCGCGGCAGGAAAGAGGCCAGCTCCACCAGCTCGTGGTAGTGGGTGGCGAAGAGGGTCTTGGCCGCCACTTCGGGTCGATGGTGGAGGAACTCCACCACGGCCCGGGCGATGGCCATGCCGTCGTAGGTGCTGGTGCCGCGCCCGATCTCGTCGAACAGGAGCAGCGAGCGGCGGCTGGCGTTGTGGAGGATACTGGCCGTCTCCAGCATCTCCACGAGGAACGTCGACTGGCCGGCGGCGATGTCGTCCAGGGCGCCGACGCGGGTGAAGATGCGGTCGACGACGCCGATGTGCGCTTCGGCGGCGGGGACGAAGCTGCCGATCTGGGCTAGCAGGACGATGAGGGCCACCTGGCGGATGAAAGTGGACTTGCCGGCCATGTTGGGGCCGGTGAGGATGATGATCTGCGCGTCCTCGTTGGCCAGATGCGCGTCGTTGGGGACGAAGGCGCCCGCTGGCAGCATGCGCTCCACCACCGGGTGGCGCCCGTCGTGAATGACGATGGCGTCGCCGTCGTCGACGCTGGGGCAGGTGTAGCCGTAGCGGGCGGCTGCCTCGGCCAGGGCGCAGAAGACGTCGGCCTCGGCCACTGCGGCCGCCGTCTCCAGGATGGCCTTGCCGCCTGCGGCCACCTGGGCGCAGACCTGACGGAAGAGCGTCTGCTCCAGCTCTTCCTGGCGCTCGCGGGCGTGCAGGATCTGGAACTCCTGCTCCTTGAGCTCGGGAGTGGTGAAGCGCTCCGCACCCACCAACGTCTGCCGTCGCTGGTAGTGGGCGGGAACGTGGCGGAGGTTGGCCTTGCTCACCTCGATGTAGTAGCCGAACACCTTGTTGTAGGCCACCTTCAGCGACTTGATGCCCGTCGCCTGCCGCTCGCGGCGCTCCAGGTCGGCCAGGAACTGGCGGGCGTCGCGCGCCACGCTACGCAGGGCATCCAGCTCCGGCGAGAAGCCCGGCCGGATGACGCCTCCCTCGCCTCCGCCTGCGGCGGAGCCGGCCGGCTCGTCCTCCAGGGCCAGGGCGATGAGCGCGCTGGTCTCATTGCAAGGGCTGAGGCGCGCTAGCAGATCTTGGCCGACGCCCTCCTCGCCGATAGCCCGACGCAGCGCCGGCGCCAGCTCCAGGCCGCCGCGCAGGGCTACGACCTCGCGGGGGGCGGCCACGGCGGCGCTGATGCGCCCTAGCAAACGCTCCAGGTCCGGCATCTTCGCCAGCAGCGACGCCGCCTGCTGGCGGCGCACGGTGCTGGTGAAGAAGAACTGCACGCGCTCCTGGCGTCGGCTGATGTCTGTTATGTCGAGCAACGGCTGGCCGAGCCAGCGACGCAAGAGGCGGGCGCCGAGGGCAGTCTTGGTGAAGTCGATGACCGAGAGAAGCGAGGCGCCGCCCAGACGGGCGGGCGTCTGCCCGCGGGGCTCCGCGCGCAGGCTGCTGAACAGTTCCAAATTGCGGCGGGTCTGAGCGTCCAGGGCCATATATGCGCCGGGCGTGTAGGTGGAAAGACGCGTCACGTGCCCGAGGACGGCTCGCTGGTTGTCTTGGAGGTAGGCCAGGACGGCGCCGGCGGCGGCGGTGGCCAGAGGCCGCCCGGCCAGGTCGAAGGTCTCCAGGGAGGCGGCCTGGAAGTGCGATAGGACAATCTCGGCTGCGGACTCTGGCTGGAAGCGAGCGGCGTGCACGTGGCTGACTGCCGCCGGGATGCCCTCGGGAGGCGTCTGGCCTTCGGGCAGGAGGAGCTCGGCCGGGCGCAGACGGTCGAGCTCGGCGGACAGGAGGTCGACGGCCATCTGGGTGGCGGCGAACTCGCCGGTGGTCACGTCCACATAGGCCATTCCGGCGAGCTCGTCTTCGACGACGAGCGCCGCCAGGTAGTTGTTGGTCCGCTGGTCCAGGAGGTTCGCCTCCACCACAGTTCCGGGCGTGACGACGCGCACCACCTGGCGGTCCATGAGCGTGCGCCCCTTCGTCGGCTCGCTTACCTGCTCGCAGATAGCGACCTTGTATCCTTTGCCGATAAGTTTAGCCAGGTAGCTATCCAGGGCGTGGTGGGGGAAGCCCGCCAGGGGCACGCGCGTGCCCTTTCCTACCGGCCTCGAGGTGAGGACGATCTCCAGCTCGCGCGATACGAGCTGGGCGTCCTCATCGAAGGTCTCGTAGAAGTCGCCGAGACGGAAGAAAACGATGGCCTGGGGGAAGCGGCGCTTGATCTCCAGGTACTGGCGGCGCAGGGGCGTGGTCATAGGCTCCCTTCTGTGGACAGAGGTCCGAGGTCGGTTTGGGGCCATTATACAGCGGGCAGAAGCAGGGAATGTTGTGAGAAATGTTTCGAAAGCTCTTGACAGCGCGTCGTTGGGGGGGGGTGTAGAATGAGGCCGTACGGAGGGAGGTGGCCCCATTGCAGCGCTTCCTACGGGAAGGTTTGCGGCTGTCCGGTTGGAAGCTGCCCCTCGTGACCCTCGGCGTGCTGGCCGTGACGGCAGCGGCCGTGCTGGCAGTGCGTAGCTGGCCCTCGGACACTCTCGGAGCGGCGGCGCCGGCTGCCCAGGAGCAAGACAGTCCGTTACTGGAGAGCACGAGCCCACAGGAACAACCCAGTCCGTCTGACACGTTGTGGGGAGACCCACCCCCATGTGACCCGGCAGACCTCGCGAGGCCTTATGACGGGATGCCACCAGCTCATCCGCTAGAAAGCGGCGACCCTGTGTGTAAGGCGCCGCCCGGGAAAACCATTCCATTCCCTGCAGGCAGGTTAGGGTCCCCTTGAAAGGAGGGCAAAGTGAGGCTGCTAGTGGCACTAGGCACGCTCGGCGTGGCTTGCGCGCTGCTGGCTGCATCCCCGTCGGGCCCGGCGGCAGCAACGGATCTTCAATCGGCGACCGCCGCCATCCAGAAGGCGGCACTTGAAAACCCCCCGCCTTGCGACCTGGCACTCCTGGGGAAGCCTTACGATGGTGTCCCACCGCCTCGTGCACTGCAGCTCGGCGACCCTGTCTGTGCTGCTCCACCTGGCAAACCTCTTCCGGGCAATAGGGCCTCATCTGGACGTGGGCCTGAGTCGGCACTGGGTCTACATCCGCACCGCTGCGCCAAACATCCGGAGTGTGTACGTCAGCCGGACCGTGGTGAACGTTACCAATGAGGCGAAAGACTTCCACTATTCGATGATAGTTGCCAGCAACACCACCACGACGATCTCCGGCACCGGGTCGCTGGAGGTCGGCTGGGGAGACCTCGGCTCCTACTACGGTTACGGTACAGCCCCCGTCGTAGTCTCCGGCGCGAACACGCAAGGACAGGTTCACACTGAGATCTCCATCGCCGCAGGCCAGACGCGCACCTTCTACATTTATCATAGCCTTTCGAACATCTGGAAAGGATACATCTGGCACAACGGTACATGGGTATTCCTGCGTAGTGCTAACCTGGGGCGCGTAACCTGCGCGAGCTGCTGGGCTACCTTTGAAAACGGCAACATCGAGGGCGCCAATCACCCCATCCTACCCACGTCCCGCATCACGGTTCTTCAGTTATGGGACGGCTTGACGAGGGACTGGACGCCGGCCAACTTCTCGACCACGGAGCGTATCGACCAGCCGTACTCGGCCACCTTCACTACGAGATACACCAACTGGTCCGCACAGGGCGGGCCCTAGGGCGCTCGCCTGACCTTGCGCTAACAGATGCCGCCCTGTGGCACCAGGGGGGTGCTATCCTGTCATAGCTTTAGCGCAGCCCTCGAAAGTGTAAAGTGCGATGCCTATAAATGGCGGTCAAATAAGACGCCCTGGCGCCCGCGGCGTCAGACCGTCGACGGGGCCAGGGCGTCCACCACCTGCACCGCCTCCGGCGCTATCTCGCGGCAGGCGTCGCACTTGATGCACAGCCCCTGGTCGATCCTGTACGCGCCATCCTTCCCCACGATGGCTGCCGTGGGGCAGATGGCCGCCGCCGCCGGCAGGTTCGGGCTCGGGCCGCTGATCTCGTAGCGCACCAGGCCCCGACACTGTCGGGCCGGGCAGCGCTTGCCCTCTACGTGCTCCTGGTACTCCTCCGGGAAGGCGTCCAGCATGTTGAGCACCACCGTGGGCGCGGCCGTGCCGTGGGCGCAGTTGGACCAGCGCAAGGTATCGCCCAGCAGGCGCAGCATCTCCTTGTCCGAGGAGCGGCCGGCGCCGTTGGCGATGCGCCGCAGGATCTCCACCATCCGTTGCGTGCCGCCGTGGCAGGTGGTGCAGCGGCCGCAGGACTCGTCCTCGGCGAACCACTCGAAGTACAGGCACAGGTCGACGATGCAGGCGGTGTCGTCGATAATGACCAGGCCGCCGCTGCCGAGCAGCGCGCCCTGCTCGCGGAAGGGCTCCGGCTCCAGCGGGATGTCGACGTGCTGGGCGTTGATGATGCCGCCGAGCGGGCCGCCGGGCTGGATGGCCTTCAGCGTACGGCCCTCGGGCAGGCCGCCGCAGGCGTCGATGAGGCGGCGAAGGGGCACGCCGAAGGGCACCTCGAGGACGGCCACCCGCTGGATGTGGCCCGACAGGCTGAACATCTTCGTGCCCTTGTTCTTCTCGGTGCCCATGGAAGCGTACCAGGGGGCGCCGTGGCGCATGATGAGGGGCACGTTGGCGTAGGTCTCGACGTTGTTCACGTTGGTCGGCTTGGCGAAGACGCCGGCCTGGGCCGGGAAGGGCGGCCGGATCTTGGGCATGCCCCGCCGATCCTCGATGGAGGCGATGAGGCCCGTCTCCTCGCCGCAGACGTAGCTGCCGGCGCCGCGCACGACCTCCAAATCGAAGGCGACGCCGCTGCCCAGAACGTCCGGCCCCAGCAAACCACGCTCGCGGGCCTGGCCAATGGCGAGCCGCATTCGCTCGGCGCAGAGCGGGTACTCTTCGCGGATGTATATGAAGCCGTTGCTGGCGCCGCAGGCGTGGCCGCCGATGGCCATGCCCTCGATGATGAGATGGGGGTCGCTCTCCATGAGGGTGCGGTTCACGAAGGAGCCGGGATCGCCCTCGTCGGCGTTGCAGACCATGTACTTGGGTTGCGTCTTGGAGCCGCGCAGGAAGTCCCATTTGCGACCGGTGGGGAAGGCGGCACCGCCGCGGCCCCAGAGGCCGGCGTTGGTCACTTCCTTGATGACGGCTTCGGAGGGCATGGCCAGCGCTTGGGCTAGGCCCTCGTAGCCGCCGCGGCCGATGTACTGGTCGATGCTGTCGGGCTCGATCACGCCGCAGTTGGCCATCAGGCGCCGGGTCTGAAGCGTGATGATGTGGAGGGATTCGAGGGAAGGGACGCCCTGCACCGGCGTCGCCCCAGTCGCGGCCAGCGCCAAGACGCCGCAAACGCCTTCGCCGTCCAAACCTTCGTCGATAAGTCGCGGCACACTATCGGCCGTGACCTGCTGATAGAGCACGCGTTGGCCGCTGGGCTTGGCGACCTCCACCATCGGCTCGGCGTAGCAGAGACCCCAGCAGCCGGTGACCACCACGTCCGCCTCCAGCTTGCGCTGGGCCAACTCACGGCGGATGGCGGCCAGCGTCTCGTCGGCGCCTTGGGCGCGGCTGCAGGTGGTGATCCCCACAGCGATGCGCGGCCGCGGCGGGGTCTCCACCGTCTGCCACACCTTGTTAACCTTGGCCCGCAGGTCGCTGTAGACGCTCATGCTTGCCGGCCGTTCCCTCCCGCCTCGCGCAGCTCGCGGGCCAGGCGGATAGCCTCAGCCACCGTAAGGGGGCCGCGCGGGCGACCGTTCAGGCGCACGAGGGGCGCGAGGGCGCAGGTGCCGTCGCACTGGACCAGGCGCAGGCCAAGGGCGAGGTCGGGCGTGCTCTGGTCGAGCTCAACGTCGAGGATGGACTCCAAGGCCCGTCGGATGTTTTCCCCGCCTTTCAGGCGGCAAGCCGGGCCGCTGCACCAGGAAATGGTCAGGCGCGGCGGGGGCTCGGTACGGATCTCCGAGTAGAAGGACATGGCGCCGAAGACTTTGGCCGGCGTGGTGCGCAGCTTGGCAGCCAGCAGTGGTATGGCTTCTGGCGGAACGTATCCGTAGGCCTCCTGAATGTGGTGGAAAACGGCCAGGAGGTCGGCGTTGTCGGGCTTCACATCCGCCACGAGCGCTTCCAGCTCCGGCGGGGTCTTGGCAGTCTCGGTCAAGTAGCAGGCCTTCCTAAGCTAGCTTCATTGTGTCTGCCGTAGCAGATCATAGAACGCCGCGTCCCTTGGTTCAAGGCCGAAATTGGCGGAACCATCATGCGAACCGCTCATGGTTCGACAGGCTCACCACGAGCGGCGGCTAACACCGCTCGCCCTACGCCTGTTGGGGGTGTTCAACAACCTGCGCCATGCGATCTGCTATCCCGAAAGCGGGATAGCAAGCTTCTTCAGCTCGCCGAAGGCACCGCCCTGCAGCGCCGACCTCACCAGGTGCAGGCAGTGCACGCGCAGGGTGCCCAGATCGGCATCCCTCAGTTGAGCCACTGCGTCGCGCAGTTCCGTGACCCCATCTGTGCTACAGAACTGCGCCAGAGAGATGTGGGGCAGCGGCCGGAGCATGTTCCAGTACTTCTGGGGCAGTTGAGGGACAGCTTCCATGAGCCGCCGTCGTAGCTCCGCCGAATGGCCACCGTCGTAGGCCATGGCCACGAGGACGTCGCGGAACACGTTCAGTCCCTGGACCCGCACCTCGAATGGTCCGTAGCCACGCACGGCTTCTCGCATCGGCTCG
>Ga0315268_10005873_pt1 | contig 13115 bp, 9 predicted proteins | sample C1_top_MG_FD_204535 | JGI IMG/M metagenome (GOLD analysis project Ga0315268, IMG submission 204535) | Sediment microbial communities from Yellowstone Lake, YNP, Wyoming, USA - C1_top | ecosystem: Environmental > Aquatic > Freshwater > Lake > Sediment | place: USA: Wyoming | collected 2017-08-01 | reverse complement strand
ACCTCGGCATTGCGATGGGCGCCGCCGGCAGCGGGGTGGCCATCCACAGCGCCACGATCGCGCTCATGAATAATGACCTTCGCCGGGTCCCCTTTCTCGTGCAGCTTTCGCGAGAGACCCGGCGGGTCATCAATCAGAACTTTCTGGTTGGTCTCGGTTTTGTGCTGGGCGGCATGGTGCTTGGCGCGATGAAGTTCATCAATCCCGTCGTTGCGGCCCTCTTTCACGTGTCCGGTTCGCTGCTGGTGGTGTTCAACAGCTTCCGGTTGGTGCGGCGGGGCGAGGAACTGGAACCGCACTCAGCCGATTCGACCGTGTCGGCGCCGGCCAACAGGTCAGCCAGCCGTCCGGTGCATCACCTCGCCGATCCCGCGCACACCTGAATCTTGGACGTCTTGCCATGAGCATTCTCCTCACTTCTCCCACTGGCCTGCTGGTTGGTTACTGCGTTTTGGCGCTATTGGCGGCCTTGGCGGGCGGCGCGCTGCCAACTATGCTCAGGCTGACGCACACTCGTCTGCAGGTGGCGGTGAGTTTCGTCGCTGGCCTGATGCTCGGCCTCTCGCTGCTGGGCCTGTTGCCGCACGCGGCTCACGAACTGAACTCCACGCACCGAGCAACGGTGTGGCTGCTGAGCGGTTTCCTCGTGATGTTCTTCCTCCAACGGCTCCTGCCGTTCCACCATCACGATGTTGCTGAGGACAGCTCCGTGGAGCTTTGCGGACACGCGCACTCGCCCGCCCCGCCCTCCGCCCGCAGCCTGAGTTGGGTGGGCGTTGCCCTGGGCTTGTCGCTCCACTCCGTATTCGACGGCCTCGCGATGGCGGCGGCGGTCGCCTCGGGCGCGCGCGGGCACGGCGAGGCGCTGGGCTTGGGCACGGCGCTGGCGGTCATCCTGCACAAGCCATTCGGCGCGCTGGCCATCACCACTCTGATGGCAACGAGCGGCGCGCCGCGCCGTCGGTGTCACCTCGTCAACGCCGCCTTCGCCCTCGTCACCCCGGTCGGCGCGCTGCTGTTCTTCCTGGGCGCCGCCCATCTCGCCAACACGCATCCAGCCTGGCTGGGAAGCGCGCTGGCCTTCTGCGCCGGCACGTTTCTCTGCATCGCCGGCGCGGACCTGCTGCCGGAACTCCAATTCCATTCGCACGACCGCCTCAAGCTCTCGGTCGCGCTCCTGGCGGGACTGGCGGTGGCCGTGCTGATCACGCGCTTCGGCCACGCGGAGCAGCAGCATCGGCAAAGCGCCCAGCCCGGAGCACTAACTGGCTGCCCATCAGAACGTGTGGGAGTTGGAGTGCTGCACTTTCCTTTTCGACCATCTGCCCAACCAGCCGCCCGCTTCGGCGCTCGTTTTTCTCTTGGCAACGCGCGAGCTGCCGCATATATGACTCTGCGTTGATGCAGAGGCCTGACAACTCTCCTCAACACTCGCGGACATCCGGCCTTCATCAGGTCATGGCGGCCCGGTGTTGTGCGGCGCTGGATGCGACCGCGAAGTGCCTGCCAATCAACCTCAGCGAAAGGAAGCTACCTGAACCACCTCACCCGAATCGCCTCGCCGGCCGGTTTCAAGGCCGGGCGTCAAGCCATTACCTACGCCGATCGCCGGATCTTCGGGCCAGGCGAGTGGGGCAACGTGGGGCGATATTGGTGGGATGCCGCCAAGGTCTATCAGCATACGGACCCGGCCAAAGTGGATCTCCTTTATGGCCAGCGCATTGTGAGCGACCCCTCGCACTTTAACGACGATCACTATCCGTTCCACATGGCGGCGCTCTATGCCCAGTTCAAGCAATTCACCAACCGCGCCTTTACCGTGAAGCCGGACGCGTTCTACGTGGGGCGATGCGACACGCACGGCAACCTGGTCGGCGAAAGCGGCGTGGGCGGTGAACGCGGCCGTCATGGATGTGCGCGTGGCTGGAGCCGGCAAAGATGGTGCAAATGAGGCGGGTGATAGTTGGCCCACTATGCGAATCACGCCTTGAACCCGAGATGTCCAAAGGTCATTCTTGTGCGCACAAGGGCAGGAACTGGCGCGCCATCTGGCGCTGAACGCATAGCACGCCCAAGCGTCTGAGAGTCATAGGCTTGATGGGTGTCGGGCGGGACAAGCAAAGAGAGGCAAGCTCGCCGGGCGGTCGGGGGCGGCGCCGGTGGGCGAGCGTGGCCATCGGCGCGCTGGCCCTGTTGCAGGCCACGCCGGCCGTTGGGGCCGCACTGGCCCAACCCGCCGCCGTGATCGTTGGGGCGCCGGAGGCGTCAGTGGACGGCGTCGCTTCTGGCGAAGTCCTGCTCGGCGAATTGAACTGCCTTGCCTGCCATGCCGCCGCGCCGCCAATCAAGGACAGGCTCGAGCCCAAACAGCCGCCGCTCTTGAGCGAGGCCGGCGCGCGGCTGCGGCCCGGTTACTTGCGCGCTTACCTGGCCGGACCGCTGGCGGAGAAGCCCGGGGTGGGCATGCCCGACCTGCTCCATGATCTGCCGGCGGCGGCGCGCGGTGAAACGGTGGAGGCGTTGGCGCAGTTCCTGGGTTCGCTGTCGCGGCCCGCCACCGCTCCACCGCCAACGACCAACCGGTTGGCGATGCTCCAAGGCCGGGTGCTCTATCACCAGATCGGTTGTGTCGCCTGTCACGCGCCGCAGGAGCCGGCCAATGAGGTTTTTCCCAACCCCTCCGGCGGCGGGTTCGATGCAGAAACGAGCCGCTTCTTGCTCAATAAGTTGAGCCAGAACTCCGCGCCGCTCGGCAGCCTGGCCACGAAGTACGCCCCGGGGCAACTGGCCCGGTTCCTGGTTGATCCGCTCAAAGTCCGCCCGGCGGGCCGGATGCCCGCCATGAACCTGACGGAGAGTGAGGCCACGGCCATCGCCGCCTACCTGGAGCGGGACCAAGCCGAGGGGGCATCAACCTCTGCGGCGGCCCCGCGGCCCGCAGGTTGCGCTGGACCATCGCCGCCTGGGCCGCCAGCGAACCTGAGCGTCAATCGCCGCCAGGCGGCGCGGGGCAAGAAGCTCTTCGCGGCGTTGGGTTGTGCGGCCTGCCATCGCCTCAGTGCCACGGGCCCCGCGTTGGCTTCGGCACTGAAGGCCAAGCCGTTGACAGACTTGGAGGCCGGGGCCGTGGCTGGGTGTTTGGGAGCGCGCCCCGCCCAGGGCGTGCCGCAGTTCCACCTCAGCGACGAACAGCGCCAGGCGATGCGCGCCACGCTGGCGGCGCGGGACCAGTTGTCGGGGCCGCATCCGGCCAAGCCGCGCGCGGCGTATGCGCTGGTGCGGCTGAACTGCTTCAGTTGCCATTCGCGCGAGGGCGTGGGCGGGCCGATCCCGAGCCGTTCTGACTACTTCACTTTTGTGAGCGAGGCCGACCTCGGCGATGAGGGGCGCATTCCGCCGCACTTGACCGAAGTTGGCAACAAACTCCGCCCCGAATGGTTGCGCGAAGTGATGCTCAACAAAGGGGTGGCGCGTCCGTATATGGCGGTGCGGATGCCCCAATGCGGCGCGGCAAACGGCGAGCTTTTGCTCACCGCCTTTGCGCAAGCGGACACTCCCTGGCCGGCCCTGCCAGCCGTGGCTGCCGCGCCCGAGGACGCCGAGACGGGACGCCTTTTGGTGGGTGTGGGCGGCTGCTCCTGCATCTCTTGCCATCGGTTTGGCCAACACAAGTCCTTGGGCATCTCGGTCATGGACATGACGTTGATGGCCCGGCGGCTGAAGCCGGATTGGTTCCGGCGCTATCTGCCCAATCCGGCCGGGCTGCGTCCGGGCACGCGCATGCCCAGTTTCTGGCCCGAGGGGAAAGCGGCCATTACGCACGTGCTCGGTGGCGACACCGACCGCCAGATTGCGGCGATCTGGGCCTTTCTGTCCAAAGGCAGCGCGGCTCAGACGCCGCCGGGGCTGGGTGACTGAGGCGTGAGGCGTGCAACGTGAGGCGTGCAACGTGAGCAATGGGAGTTGAGAGTTGAGAGAAGGACGGGACGACCACCGTGGCTCTCTCAACTCTCAACTCAATCCGCTCTCAACTTCCGTCCAGCGCGTGGCAACCTGAGAACCTGATAACTTGAGAACTTGATAACCTGAGAACCTGATATGGACGAACGCACGCTGACCCTTGGCCACTCGCCCGATCCCGACGATGCCTTCATGTTCTACGCACTGGCGCAAGAGTTGGTCTCCTGCCCCGGCTTCCGCTTCCAGCACGTGCGGGAGGACATCCAAACCCTCAACGAGCGCGCGGTGCGCGGGGAACTGGACGTCACCGCCATCAGCTTTCACGCCTACGCCTACGTGTGCCGTCACTACGCCCTATTGCCCTGCGGGGCGAGCATGGGCGAGGGCTACGGCCCGATTCTGGTGGCCAAGCGGAAGTTCCAGCGGCAAGAAATTGCCGGCCGGCGGCTGGCCGTGCCGGGCACGCTGACCAGCGCGTTCCTGGCGCTGCAACTGTGGCTGGACCGGCCGGCGCGGGAGCTTGATTTCGTCGTGGTTCCCTTTGATCAAGTCTTCGCGGCCGTCGCCTCCGGGCAAGCTGAGGCGGGGCTGGTCATTCACGAGGGGCAGTTGACCTGGCGTGAGGCCGGGCTGGTGGTGTGCGAGGACTTGGGCGTCTGGTGGGGGAGCAACAACCGGGGGCTGCCGCTGCCGCTAGGCGGCAACGCGGTTCACAAACGGCTGGCCCCGGCTGAGCGCAAGCTGGTGGCCCAGGCGGTCAAAGCCAGCATCCAGTACGGCTTGGCGCACCGCGCGGAGGCCGTCGAGCACGCCCTGCAATACGCCCGCGACCTGGGGCGCGAACTGACTGACCAGTTCGTGGGCATGTACGTCAACCACTGGACGCTCGATTGCGGCCCGCGTGGCCGCGAAGCCATTCGCTGCTTCCTGGCCCAGGCCGCCGAGCGCGGCCTCGTACCGCCCCTGCCGGAGTTGGAGTTCGTGGTCTGAAGGACGCCGGTCGGGCGGAGCGCCGGCGTCCCGCCGGCTTTGGCCGGGCTTGGTTAAACGAGTACCGGGCAAAGGTCTAGTTGCGCGCGGAGCCGGTTCGAAACCGGCGCTCCGAGGCAACGGAGTGAATTGCGTGCGCCGCGCCGCCTCCGTGCGGAGGCTCAGAACGCGCTCCTATTTCTTGCCCGCGAACAAGTCCTTCTCCATCTTTTCCATCTCTTTCTTAATTGCCTTGACGTTGGCTTTGGCGGGCAGGAAGTAGAGGGTCCAGTCGGGGCGCTTGGGCATCTTGTCAATGCACTCAAAGAGGGCCTTGGGGCCTTCGATGAGATAGCCTGCCTCCATCGCGTTGCGGATGCCGACGCGCATGGACGTTTCCCATTCCGCCGGCGTGAGCAAGGTGTTGATGGGAACGGTCTTGCCGTTGGCATCCTCCAGTTGGCTGGCGTATTTCTTGTAGTGGCCCAGGTAGTGGTGGGAGAGTTTGATCGCCACGGCCGCCCCGACCATCTGGCCGAAACTGCTCTCCTGTTCGTTGAGCACCGCCTCCGTCCAGTATTGGGGATTGGCAATGTTGGGCAACGGCTTGAGCTCTTTCTCGCCCGATTCCCCCGCCAGGCTCAAGACGTACTTCTCGAAGTAGCCTTTTTCGATTTTGTCAATCGCCTTGGCGTGGGCGACGTTGTTCATCAGGTCAATGAAGCCGACGGACACGAACACAAACCGCATCGGTTTGTCCTGCTCCGGGTACTCGGCCAGCTTGATGAAGGGCGTGACGTCCGTTTCGATCGAAACCGGTTCGGGGTTGACGAGCTGCCTTTGCTTGGGCTCCAACTGCCTGTAAAGGTCCAAGCCCAGCGTCCGGACGACTCTTAAACCGGTCTTGTAAGGTGGAGGTTGGGCAGCATCAGCGCCGAATACAGGGAGGCCGGCGAGCCAGCCCGCGATCCCCACCACAAGTGTGCCTAACAGCATTCTTCTCATAAGTATTGCGTTCGCCTGAGAGCCAAGTCGCTCAACCCAGCACCCCTGGCAGCAACCAGTACATCATCACTCAGCGGGCGTCAACGTTAATAAGACCGGCCTTGCGGGCGTTGCCAAAACCGGCCACGGTTGGCACACTCGGCGCGTGAAATACCGGCGTTTCGGGCGGACAGGATTGCAGATGCCCGTGTTCACTTGTGGCGGGATGCGCTACCAATACAGGTGGCAAGACGTGGCGCCCGCCCAAATCCCGCCGGCCAACCAGGCCAACGTGGAAGCGATTATCGCCCGGGCCTTGGCGCTGGGCATCAACCACCTTGAAACCGCGCGCGGCTATGGCACCTCCGAAATGCAACTGGGCGCCATCCTCCCGCGCCTGCCCCGGGACCAGATCATCGTCCAGACCAAAGTCGCGCCCTGCGCGGACCCGGAGGTGTTTCTACGGACCTTTGACCGTTCGCTCCGCTATCTGCGGCTTGACTACGTGGACCTGTTCGCCCTGCACGGCCTCAACGACGAGCGGTTCCTGCACTGGGCCCTGCGCCCAGGCGGTTGCGTTGCGGCGGCGCGGCGTCTCCAACGCGAAGGCCGCCTGCGGTTCCTGGGCTTTTCTTCGCACGCGACCACCGACATCATTCTGCGCGCCATTGCCAGTGACCAGTTCGACTACGTGAACCTCCACTGGTATTTCGTCAACGACCTGAACTGGCCGGCCATTGAAGCCGCCCAGCAGCGGGACATGGGCGTTTTGATCATCAGCCCCAATGACAAGGGCGGAAGGCTCTATGAACCGCCGGCCAAGCTGGTGGAATTGTGCGCGCCCCTCACCCCCATGCAGTTCAACGACCTCTATTGCCTGGCCCGGCCGCAGGTCGCCACTTTGAGTTGCGGCGCGGCCAAGCCGGTGGACTTTGACGAACACCTTCGGGTGCTTGACCACTTGGACCGCAGCGCAGAAGTGGTCAAGCCGATTGAGGCGCGGCTCCGCGCCCAAATGGAGCGGGTACTGGGCGCGGACTGGTGCCAGCGGTGGCCGGAGGGTCTGCCCGAATGCGCCCAAGTGCCCGGCCAGGTCAACTTGCGGGAGATCCTTCGGCTGTGGACCTACGCCAGGTCGCTTGACTTGGTGGCCTGGGCCAAAATGCGCTATAACCTGCTGGGCCAGGGAGACCACTGGTTTCCCGGCGAGCCGGCCCGGCAGGTGGACGCGGCGGCGTTGCGTCCGGCGCTGGCGCGCAGCCCGTTTGCCGGCCGCATTCCCGCCATCTTGCGCGAGGCCCACCAACTCCTTTGCGAAAGCCCGCAGAAGCGGCTGAGCCAGAGTTGATGCCGGGTGGCGTGGGGGAGCGCCGGCTTGCAGCCGGCTTTGCGCGAACTGAAGGAACGCGCGGCGATTTTGGAGTGCGGTGGCAGAGCGAAGCGGCGACACCGCTTTTGGGTCGGCTAACAGCACTGGCAAAGCGGCGTGGCGCTTCGCTTCCCGCCGCACTCCAAGAAGCGCAGTTGTGGCAGCGGCGCGTTGCGGACTACGTGCCCTGCCCGGTCTGCGGCGCGCAGAGGACTGCGCGCCCTACCGTTCCGGCTCGTCTCCTTACGTCCGGCCGCCCAAAGCCGGCTCGAAGCCCGCGCTCCGCGCAGCCCGCCGCGCAAATCGACGCGCCGCCCCTTCACCATCCCGTTCGTGACAGGGACGGATGGAGGTCCTGCCCCCTGACTCCTGCCTCCTGTCTCCTGGCCTTTACCATCCCGTCCGCGACAGGGACGGGTGGAGGATCAGCGCGTCGGTCAGATTGGGCCGGCCAGTGCGGTCGAGCGCCTTGCGGTCAATGACGGTCACAAACAGGTGTGATCTGGCCGGGCTGGCGTCGCGGGCTGAATAGCTGAGATTTGACCCGGTAATGGTGACTCTCTTTTCACGCGCCGGCGCGCGTTTGACGACCCGCCGGACTTTGGTCTTTTTCTCCGGCTTGGCTCCCTTTTTCGCGTCGCCATCGGCGAACACGATCAACGGACAGAGCAGAGCCAGAAGCACAACCGCGCGGCGCCACCAAACATGACGTGACGATTTCGTAAGCGAGAAGTCAGCGTTTGTCCGATCACCACTACCACGGCGCTATTTAAGCACAGCCGGCGGCCCGCTGCAACAAGTTCTTTGGTTCCCTGGTTCGACCGCCGCCTTTTCCTCTCGACTCCCGAAGGACGGCCAATAGAATGAACCGCTCCGATGAGCAACAGCTTCGGCGTCTATGCACTCTGCCCGCCAGCCGCGTGAGCCGCGCCGTCCAGGCAAAGGGGTCGGCGCGCCGCCGGGCAGCAAGGCTTCGCCGGCAGTCCGGGCGCGGCCCGGAGGCTGGCGCCGGTGGGTGATGCGCCTGGTGGCCGCTTGTTTGGTCCCGGTGGTGTGTCTGGGTGTGTTGGAAATCGGCTTGCGGCTCGCGGGTTATGGCTATCCGACGAGTTTCTGGCTGCTGCAAGGCGGCGGGCAGACGTGCGTCGAGAACGACAAGTTCCTGTGGCAGTTCTACTCGCCCAAAACGCTCCTTGCGCCCAACCCGTTCTGCCTGGCGTTTGCCAAACCCACCAACACCGTGCGCATCTTTCTGTTGGGCGAATCAGCGGCGGCGGGAACGCCGGACCCGGCGTATGGCTTCGGGCGGATACTCGAGCGGATGCTGAGCGACCAGTTTCCGCAGCGGCGCATCGAGTTGATCAACGCCGCTATGCGGGGCGTCAATTCGCACATCATTCTGCCTGTGGCGCGCGACTGCGCGCGGTTGGAGCCGGACCTGTTCATTGTGTATATGGGCAACAACGAGGTGGTGGGGTTGCACGCTCCGGGGCCGCGCTCCGGCGGTTTGACGCGGCACTTGCGCCTGCTGCGGGCCCTCCAGTGGCTGCGCTCCAGCCGCCTGGGCCAACTGCTGACCGCGCTGGGCGCAAGCTGGGGCCGGCCGGCGGTCTCGGAGGAAGGCCAGGACGCGGCTTTTTTCCGCGAGCATCGTCTGGCTGCCGACGACCCCCGCCGCGAAGCGGTCAGCCGGGCCTTTCGGGCGAATCTGATGGACGTCTGCGAGGCTGCGCAGCAAGCCGGCGCCAAGGTCGTGCTTGCGACCGTGGCGGTGAACCTCAAAGACTGCCCGCCACTTGGCTCACTGCATCGCCGTGACCTCGCGGCCCCTGAACTAGCCCGTTGGGAGGCTGCCTGCCAGGCCGGCGACGAGGCGGAAGCCAAAGGGCAGTTCGATTCGGCCCTGGCGCATTACCAGGCGGCCGCCGCAGTGGATGACCACTACGCCGACCTCCACTTCCGGCTGGCCCGCACCTACGCGGCCCTGGAGCGCTGGGACAAGGCGCGCGAGCACTTCAACCTGGCCCGGGACTGGGACGCCCTTCAGTTCCGCGCCGACCGTCGCTTGAACGGGATCGTCATTGAGCTGGCTAAATCGGGGCGGGGGCAAGGCTGCCACCTGGTTGACGCCGCCAAGGCCCTGGCGGACGGCAATCTGAGCGAACACCAACTGCCGGGCGAGAAGCTCTTCTACGACCACGTGCATTTCACTTTTGACGGCGACTACCTGATGGCGCGCGCGCTTTTGCCGGCCGTGGGCGAGGCGCTGCGGAAGCGACTTGGGCCGCCGGCGACCAATGCGCCTCTGTTGTCGCGCGACGAATGCGCCGCGCGGCTGGGCTACACCCGCCTGGGCGAGGCAATGATCGCCGGCGCGATGGCGCGCCTGACCGCCCAGCCGCCGTTCACTGAGCAATTGGACCACGCCCAGCGCCAACTGCGCGTCGGGCAGATGCTGACCAATCGTTTCGGCGATCTGCGCCAGCAGGATATTGACCGCGCCAAGGAGAGCTGCCTGCGCGCGATCCAGCAAGCGCCCGCCGACTGGCGGCTGACCTTCAACTTGGGCCGCCTGCTTTACAAGGCCCGCGACTATCCCGGCGCCATTGGCCAGTTCCGCCGCGCCAGCGAACAACTGCCCCACTATCTGCCCATCCGCTTGGCGCTAAGCAGCGCGCTGGCCGGCGCGGGACGCTTCGACGAGGCGCTGGCGCTGCTGGCGGAGGCGCGCCGGTTGGACCCCCGCTCCGACCAGATTCGAGTGGTCATGGCTCAGCTACGAGCCCGGCAGCGCGGCCAAGCCCAACGCCGCCTGCCTGCCGAGCCGCGAACCCGAGCCGGCGACTGAAAACGGTGGAAACGGGGACTGGGCGGTGACGCGGAAGGGTGGAACCGCAAATTGCCAATTGGAAATTGCAGATTGCAGATTCGCCGAACGCCTCTCCTGACAAAAGGGCGGGCCGTCCTTGCGAGTCAGGTCGGACCATCTTCCGCACGACCTACCTCTGAATAATCGCTGGTCCCAACCGCCGTCGGACCGTCGAGTTCGCAATTTACAATCCACAATTTCCAATTTGCAATTCCACCGAGGCTGTCGGACCCAAGGGAATGACGCGGTCACGTGGGTGAAAAGTGCTTGTGCGCCGGCGGCTTTTCGGTTTCGCTTGGGGCGAACGCCGTGAGCGCTGATCGTGTAGAAGCCGTGAAGCGGCGGGCGGCGCTCAGCTCGGTGGTGGCGGCGGTTTTCCTGACCACCTTCAAGCTGGTTGTGGGCCTGCTAAGCGGGAGCCTGGGCATCCTGGCCGAGGCGGCTCATTCTGGCCTGGACCTGGCGGCGGCGGCGATCACTTTTTTTGCCGTGCGCGCTTCGGGCAAGCCACCGGACCGGGAGCACCTTTACGGGCACGGCAAGGTGGAGAACCTCTCGGCGTTGAGCGAAACCGGGCTGCTGGTGGCGACGTGCGTTTGGATCATCGCCGAGGCCGTGCACCGGCTGACGGGCAAACACGCGGAGGTGGTGGCTTCCGTCTGGACGTTCCTGGTCATGGCGGTCTCCATTGTGGTGGACATATCGCGTTCGCGGATGCTCTACCGCGTGGCGCGGAGCTGCCGCAGTCAGGCCCTTGAGGCCGACGCGATGCACTTCCAGACCGACATCTGGAGCTCGGCGGTGGTCATCCTCGGCCTGGCGGGCGTGAGGCTCTCGCAAGGGCAGGCGGGGCTGGCGTTTCTCAAGGGGGCCGACGCCGGCGCGGCCCTGCTGGTCGCGCTCCTCGTCCTGTGGGTTTGTTCGCGGCTGGTTATGCGCACCGTGGAAGCGTTGCTGGACAAGGCGCCAGTGGGCAAGGCGGAGGCAATCAAGGCCAAGGTGGAGGCCATCCAGAACGTGGGGGATTGCCACGCGGTGCGCATCCGCACTTCCGGGCCGCACTACTTTGTGGACCTCCACGTGTCGTTGGACGGCAGCCTGACCCTGGCGGCGGCGCACGATTTGACCGAAGGAATCGAGCGAGCAGTGCAGGAAATTGTTCCTGACGCGGACGTCACGGTCCACCCTGAACCGGCGGCCAACGCGCCTGTCGCCAACGCCCCGCCGCAAGCGTGACTTGCCCCGAAAATGATCGCCGATTGCCGATTGCGGATTGTCTGACCAGAGAATGCTTACCTGCCCCGACAGCGCGAAGCGTTTGGAGTGCGGCGGCTTGCCGGCGCTTTTGGACCCACCGCGGACTCAAAGCGGGAGCAAGCTCCCGCACTCCAAACGCTTCGCGGCAGTCACCGCCCGTTCCATTTTCACCGCTTGTGGCGCCGCGTGAGGCTTGGTGACTGACCTGAAAAGGTTCTTGAGCCACGGAAAGAGACGGATGAAACACGGAGGGGCCGGAGTGCGGCACGGTCTCCAGAGTTCAGCTCTTATGAAGATCAGAAGCGAAATCTATCCAACGGGGCGGGCGCTGGCTTGGCGCTGGCTCGGACGCGTCAGTTGGTTGGCGTGGCTGGCGGCGGCCGGGGCCGGCGCGCTGACGGCCTCCGGCGCCGAGGCTAAGCCAGCCGCCGACTTGTGGGAGTTGGGCCGGCGTGAGCGGCAGACACACCGGTTCTCCACGCTCTTCCCCGCGCAGAACGTGCGCGACCTTTTGAGCACTGAACAGGGCCTGCAGGCGGCCATTGATTGGTGCAAGCGAACCGGCGTCACGAAGGTGTACGTGGAGGTGTTCCGCGACGGCTACCAGGCCGAACGGGCGGCGCTCCAGCGCGCCAAGGAACGGTTCGCGGCGGCGGGTTTGGCCGTATCCGGGTGCGTGACCACCACCGACATCGGCAAGTCTTCCACTGGTTGGGGGCGCATGATTTCCTGCTATACCGATCAACCTACGCAAGTGAAGCTCCAGGCCATTTTCGAGTACGCGGCGAGCCTCTTCGATGAAATCATGATTGATGATTTCTGGTTCACCGCCTGCGCCTGTCGGGAGTGCGCGGCGGCGCGCCAAGCCAAGCGCGTGGCCATCGGCGAGCGCGTCTATCCGGTGGTGGGCGACACCTGGGAGGACTATCGCTGCGAATTGATGGTGCGGCTGTCGCGCGAGCGCGTGCTCGGGGCGGCCAAGCGAGTCAATCCCAAGGCCCGGCTCATCATCAAATACCCGCAATGGTACGACCAGTTCCACGAGCGCGGCTATGAAGTCATCCGGGAGACCGCCGATTTCGACCGCATCTGGGTCGGCACGGAGACCCGCGACTACAATGACCGGCGCTGGGGTGGCACCGTGCAGTATGAGGCTTACTTCATCATGCGCTGGCTCGGCGGCATTGGCGGCCCCAAATGCGGCGGCGGCTGGTACGATTGGCTGGGCACCACCGAGCGCACTTACCTGGAGCAGGCGCGGCAGACCGTGCTGGGCGGGGCGCGGGAGTCATTGCTGTTTTGCTACGGCGGGCTGCTGCGGGACACCGGGCCGAAGAACGTGGAGACGCTGCGCGCCAACCTGCCGGAGTTGCTTGCCGTGGCCAAGCAGGTCCGCCGGCACAAAGCCCTCGGCCTCGCGGCATACAAGCCCGCCAACAGCCATCCGGAGAAAGAGGCGCGCGTTTTCGACTTTGTGGGCATGTTGGGCCTGCCGCTGGCCCCCTGCCACCAGTTCCCCGCCGACGCCCGGGCCGCGTTCTTCTCCGTGCACGCGCTCAAGGACGCGGATTTCCCAGCCAAGCTGGCGGCGTTTGTCAAGCGCGGCAAGCCGGTTTTGCTGACCGACGGGCTGGCGCAGAAGCTCGGCGGGCGCGTGGACTTGCAGGCGCCCAACGTGCGCGTGCTGGCCGTCAAGGGCGACCCCAA
>Ga0315268_10005872_pt1 | contig 13116 bp, 10 predicted proteins | sample C1_top_MG_FD_204535 | JGI IMG/M metagenome (GOLD analysis project Ga0315268, IMG submission 204535) | Sediment microbial communities from Yellowstone Lake, YNP, Wyoming, USA - C1_top | ecosystem: Environmental > Aquatic > Freshwater > Lake > Sediment | place: USA: Wyoming | collected 2017-08-01 | reverse complement strand
CCATCGAGGCGGCCACCGTTTCGGGATCGAGCCGGGCGTCGATGGAAAAAATTTCCTCCAACCTGCTGGCCATGTCGGGCGATACCGCAGACATGGCTGGCAAGGTGGAAAGCCTGAGCCAGCGCGCGAGCCAGATCGGCGGCATCGTGCATCTGATCAAGGAGATCGCCGACCAGACCAATCTGCTTGCGCTGAACGCCGCCATCGAGGCGGCCCGTGCTGGCGAGCAGGGTCGCGGCTTCGCGGTGGTCGCCGACGAGGTGCGGAAACTGGCGGAACGGACCACCAAGGCCACCAGCGAGATTTCCGGGCTGGTTTCGACGATTCAGGATGAAACCCGGCAGACCCGTTCCCGGATGGAGGACTGGACGCAGACCAGCGTGAGCTTCAGCGACGAGGGACGCGGGGCGACCGAGGACATGAAGCGGCTTTTCGAGCTGTCCCACAAAATGGAAGGCGTCATCTCCGCCTCTGCCCTGCGCAGCTTCGTCGAGGTGGCCAAGGTCGACCACCTGGTTTACAAATTCGAGGTGTACAAGGTGTTCATGGGCCTGTCGAAGAAGGGCGTGGGCGACTTTTCCGACCATCACCACTGCCGCCTGGGCAAGTGGTACTACGAGGGCGAAGGACATGACTGTTTCTTGCAATTGCCCGGCTACCGGGAAATAGAAGCACCCCACCAGCGTTTTCACGATAGCGGCATGGCGGCGATCCGCCACTTCCACGATGGTGCATACACGCAGGGGTTTGAAGCCATCGATGCCATGGAAGCGCTGAGCATGGAAGTCCTGGCCAATCTGGATCGCCTCGCGCAAAGCGGGGAGAGCGACACCAGCTTGCTGTGCCATTCCGCCGGCTGATGCCATTTCAAAATCAGGCGTGAATTGAACATTACAGATATGTAGGTTGGGTTAGCGGCTTTATCGCGTAACCCGACAAATCCAAACATTCAACACGGTGTTTAGAAGGAAGATTGGGTTTGTCGGGTTACGGCGCAAAAAGCCGCGCCTCTTGTACCCTTTAGGGTGAACCCAACCTACATGGCTTGGAAATTGAATCGGGCAGGCTGCTAGCCCAGCTTTTTCTTCAGGATCTCGTTGAGCTGCGCCGGGTTGGCTTTGCCCTTGCTAGCCTTCATGGCCTGACCGACAAAGAAGCCGAATACTTTTTCCTTGCCGCTGCGGTATTCCGCCACCTGAGCCGGATTGGAGGCGATGATGTCGTCCACGATCTTCTCGATCGCCCCGGAATCGGAAACCTGCTTCAACCCCTTGGCTTCGATGATGGCGTCGGCATCGCCTTCGCCCGCCCACATTGCCGCGAACACCTCCTTGGCGATTTTCCCGGAAATGGTGCCATCCTGGATGCGCTTCAGCAGTCCGGCGAGTTGTGCCGCCGAAATCGGCGAGACGGCAATCTCCAGGCCATCCTTGTTGAGCTGGGCAGACAGGTCGCCCATGATCCAGTTGGCACAGAGCTTGGCCATTTCACGTAGCCGCGGAGCGCCTTCGTCCCCCTCTACCGCATACGATTCCGCACGAGCCGGTTTCATGGCTCGTAGCGGATCGGAGTCCTTTAGGGCCTGCGGGAGAGGGCTAGGGGTGAGGGTGCCGCCCAGGGCATTCACCGCAGTCTCGAAATAGGCCGCCAGTTCGCGTGAGGTGGTTAGCGTGCCGGCATCGTAAGCGGGCAGGCCGTGGTCGTGCATGAAACGCTCGCGCATGGCCTGCGGCAGCTCGGAGAGGGTGGCGCGGGCCTGCTCGAGAAATGCTTCATCCACCACCAGCGGCAGCAGGTCGGGATCGGGGAAGTATCGGTAATCGTTGGCCTCCTCCTTGGAGCGCATCGAGCGCGTCTCGTCCCGGTCGGGGTCGTAGAGGCGAGTTTCCTGGACGATGCGGCCGCCATCCTCGAGGATCTCGATCTGCCGCCGAACCTCGTATTCGATGGCCTTTTCCATGAACTTGAACGAGTTGAGGTTCTTGATCTCGCAGCGGGTGCCGAGCTTTTCCGTGCCCATGGGCCGCACTGAAACATTTGCATCGCAGCGGAACGAGCCTTCCTGCATGTTGCCGTCGCAAATGCCGATCCAGCGCACCAGGGAGTGCAGCGTCTTGGCATAGGCCACCGCTTCGGCGCTGCTGCGCAGGTCCGGTTCGGTGACGATTTCCAGCAGCGGCGTGCCGGCGCGGTTGAGGTCGATGCCGGTCATGCCGTGGAAGTCCTCGTGCAAGGATTTGCCCGCATCTTCCTCGAGATGGGCGCGGGTGATGCGGACGGTTTTCTCGTGCTCCCCGACCTGAATCGTCAGGCTACCCTCGGCCACGATCGGCAACTCGTACTGGCTGATCTGGTAGCCCTTGGGCAGATCGGGGTAGAAGTAATTCTTGCGTGCAAAGATGGATTTGCGATTGATTTTTGCGCCGATGGCTAGGCCGAACTTGACCGCTTTTTCCGCCGCCGCACGGTTGAATACCGGCAGCACTCCGGGCAGGGCGATGTCCACCGCGCAGGCCTGGGTGTTGGGCGCGGCACCATAGGCAATGGCCGCGCCGGAGAAAATCTTGGATAGTGTGCTGAGTTGGGCATGCGTTTCCAGCCCGATGACGATTTCCCACTGCATAGTTAAAACCCTTTGCTAAAAACGGCGATTCACCGCAGAGGACGCGGAGGACGCAGAGGAAAAACAAGGCATTGCCAAGTTATGCTGAGTCACCCATTAGGTGAGTGCGTTTTTTACGTCAAGCATTTGAATTCCTCCGCGTCCTCCGCGTCCTCTGCGGTTCAATCTACAATCCTTGGGGCATCCGAGTGTGCCAGTCAGTCGCCTGCTGGTACTGGTGGGCGACGTTGAGCATTTTTGCTTCGCTGAAATAATTGCCGATGATCTGCAAGCCTACCGGCCTTCCATCCTTGCCGAAGCCGGCGGGAACGGACATGCCGGGCAACCCGGCGAGATTGACCGCGATGGTATAGATGTCGGACAGGTACATCGAGACCGGGTCGTCGCTTTTCTCGCCCAGGTTGAACGCGGTGGTCGGCGTAGTCGGCCCCATGATCACGTCGCACTGAGCGAAAGCCTCGGTGAAATCCCGCGCGATCAGGCGGCGCAATTTTTGTGCTTTCAGGTAATAGGCGTCGTAATAGCCGGCGGACAGCACATAGGTGCCGATCAGGATGCGCCGCTTCACCTCCGCGCCGAAACCCTGGGCACGGCTCTTGCTGTACATGTCGGCCAGGTCGGCGTATTCCGGGGCGCGGTAACCGTAGCGCACGCCGTCGAAGCGGGCCAAGTTGGAAGAGGCTTCGGCCGGGGCAAGGACGTAATAAACGGGAACTGCCAGCTTGCTGTTGGGCAGCGACACTTCCACGGTTTCCGCGCCCAGCTTGCGGTATTCGGCCAGGGCTGCCTCGATTGCCTGGGCCACGTCAGCTGCAAGCCCTTCGGCAAAATATTCTTTAGGCAAGCCGATCCGCAGCCCCTTGAGAGGCTGCTCCAAGTCGCAGCTGTAATCCTCTTTTTTCCGTTCCAGGCTGGTCGAGTCGCGCGGATCGAAGCCGGCCATGACATTCATCAGCAGCGCCAGGTCTTCCGCGCTCTTGGCCATTGGGCCGCCTTGGTCGAGGGATGAGGCGAAGGCGATCATGCCGTAGCGCGACACCACGCCATAGGTCGGCTTGATGCCGGAAATGCCGGTGAGTGCGGCGGGCTGACGGATCGAGCCGCCGGTGTCGGTGCCGGTGGCGGCCGGGCACAGCCGTGCCGCCACCGCCGCGGCGGAACCGCCCGAGCTGCCGCCGGGAACGGCATTCACGTCCCAGGGGTTTTTTACCTTGCCATAATAGGAAGTTTCGTTGCTTGACCCCATGGCGAACTCGTCCATGTTGGTCTTGCCCAGATTGACCGCGCCGGCGCGATTGAACTGTTCGATCACGTGAGCATCATAAGGTGAGACGAAATTGTGCAGCATTTTCGAGCCGCAAGTGGAAAGCCAGCCTTCGGCGCAAAAAATGTCCTTCTGCGCCACCGGGATGCCGGTTAGCGGCCCCGCCTTGCCGGCCGCGATCAAGGCGTCGGCGGCTTGGGCTTGCGCCAGGCTTTTGCCTTCGTCCACGGTGATGAAGGCGTTGAGGGTCGGGTTAAGCTCGCCGATGCGTTTGAGAAAGGCCTGCGTCAGTTCGACGCTGGAAATTTTCTTGCCGGCCAGCAGGCCGGATAATTCTTTTAACGAGGCATTGAACATTTTCTTTTTCCGGTAATGAGTAATGGGCGATGGGTGATGAGGGTTCGCCCCCCATCACCCATTTCCCTTTACCCATCACTCAATAACCTTGGGAACCAGATACAAGCCCGCTTCGACTTGCGGCGCAATCGCCTGGAATGCGGCATGCCGGTCGGTTTCGGTCACGACATCATCGCGCAGGCGCAGCACCACGTCCTGGGCGTGCGCCATCGGTTCGATGCCGGTGGTGTCCACCGCCTGCATTTCCTCGACCAGGCCGAGGATGTTGGAGAGTTGCTGCAAATAGCCCGGCATTTCGTCCTCTTCCACCGCAATGCGGGCAAGATGGGCAATGCGCTTCACATCGGCCAGATTCAATGACATAAAATTCACCCGGAGAACTTTAAAGCGATACGCATAAAATGGTATCATGTTTTATTTAACCGACGCACCTCATTCACTGGAATTAAGCAATGATGTTTGGATTCTTACGCGGATATTTTTCCAATGACCTGGCCATCGATCTGGGTACCGCCAACACGCTGATTTTCGTGCGCGGCAAGGGCATCGTTCTGGACGAGCCCTCGGTCGTCGCGATTCGTCAGGGAGGCGGCCCCTCTGGCAAGAAAACCATCCAGGCGGTGGGCATTGAAGCCAAGCAGATGCTCGGCCGCACGCCGGGCAATATTACCGCGATCCGCCCGATGAAGGACGGCGTGATCGCCGACTTCACCATCACCGAGCAGATGCTCAAGTTCTTCATCAAGAAAATTCACGATTCGCGCATGCTTAGCCCGAGTCCGCGCATTATTATCTGCGTGCCTTGCGGCTCCACCCAGGTGGAGCGGCGTGCCATCCGGGAATCCGCGATCGGCGCCGGGGCGCGTCAGGTCTACCTGATCGAGGAGCCGATGGCGGCGGCGATCGGGGCTGGCCTGCCCGTGGCCGAAGCGACCGGCTCGATGGTGGTGGATATCGGTGGCGGCACTACCGAAGTCGGGGTGATTTCCCTGGGCGGCATCGTCTATGCCGCTTCGGTGCGGGTCGGTGGCGACAAGTTCGACGAGGCGATCATCAACTACATCCGCCGCAATTACGGCATGCTGATCGGCGAATCCACCGCGGAGAACATCAAAAAAGGGATCGGCTCCGCTTTCCCCGGCAGCGAGGTGCGGGAGATGGAGGTCAAGGGCCGCAACCTGGCGGAAGGCATTCCGCGCAGCTTCACCATTTCCAGCAACGAAATCCTGGAAGCATTGACCGACCCGCTCAACAGCATCGTCAGCGCGGTCAAGTCGGCACTGGAACAGACCCCGCCTGAACTGGGTGCTGATATCGCCGAAAAGGGCATGGTGCTGACCGGGGGCGGCGCCCTGCTGCGCGACCTGGACCGGCTCTTGATGGAGGAAACCGGCCTGCCGGTGATCGTGGCCGAAGACCCGCTCACCTGCGTGGTGCGCGGCAGCGGTCGGGCGCTAGAGGAAATGGATAAGCTTGGCGGCGTCTTCGCCAACGACTGATAAAGAATGTAGGGTGGGCACGTTTTTGTGCCCACGCGAGAATGCCTCCGTTGGCCGCGTGGGCACAAAAACGTGCCCACCCTACTGCCTCAGGACTCAGCACTCCGGACTAAGATGGATCATCAAGCCCCACCCTTTTTCAAGCACGGCCCCAGCCCGCTGGCGCGCTTCATGTTTTTCGCCTTTCTTTCCCTGGTGCTGATGGCGCTGGATGCCCGCCAGAACACCCTGAATACCCTGCGCCAAGTCCTTTCAGTTGTGGTTGCCCCGTTACAGCGCCTGGCCAATGCGCCTGCCGAGATGATCGGCCGTACCAGCGGCTTTTTCGTTACCCAGGCACATATGCAGAACGAGAATGCCGCGCTCGGGCAGCGGCAGTTGCTGCTATCGGCACAGTTGCAGCGGATGCAGGCGATGCAGGCGGAAAATGCCTACTTGCGCAAGATTCTGGGTGTCCAGCAACAGCGCGGCGAAAGGGTGGTGGTCGCCGAAATCGTATATGCCGGGCGCGACCCGTTTTCCCAGAAAATTATTGTGGACAAAGGTTCAAATCATAACGTCAAGGCTGGTCAGCCGGCGATTGATGATGTCGGTGTGGTCGGCCAGGTCACCCGCGTCTATCCGTTCAGCAGCGAGATCACCCTGCTCATCGACAAGGATCAGGCGGTTCCGGTGGAAATCGTGCGCAATGGCGCCCGCGCGATTGCCTTCGGACACGGTCAGGACGGTACGCTGGAGCTGCCCTTCATGGCGGCTAATGCGGATATCCAGAATGGTGACGCCCTGTTCACGTCCGGAATCGACGGGGTGTATCCTGCCGGCCTGCCGGTGGCGGTGGTGTCTAAAATCGAACGCAACTCGGCTTTTGCCAAGATTACCTGCGTGCCGAGCGCGGGCGTGAGCCGTCACAAGCAGCTTCTGATTCTAATCGGCGAGCCGCGGCAGTCTGCCCTTGCCGATCAGGCCGGCATGGGTAAGGCTGACGGCAGCAAGGCCGACGCATCCCATCTCCGGAGAAACTGATTTTATGAATTTAGCCAAGGCGCCGGAACTGCTTAAACCCGCCAGCATGAGATTCATCCTGCTGACGCTGGGGCTTGGATTGCTGCTCAACCTGTTGCCTTGGTCCGGGTTGGCTCTGTCGTTCCGTCCTGATTTCGTCGCGCTGGCGCTCCTGTTCTGGGCTATCCGCGAGCCGCGCAAGACGGGGATGGGCGCAGCTTGGATCATGGGCTTGCTGATGGATATGGCCGACGGCGCGATTCTGGGCCAGCATGCCCTGGCTTATACCCTCGCCGTCTTCGCCGCCATCGTGCTGCATCGGCGTATCCAGAGGTTTACCCTGTGGCAGCAAGCATTGCATGTCTTGCTGCTGCTGCTCCTGCTGCAAGCCGCGATGCTGCTGAGCCGGCTGTTCGCTGGCGCAGTGTTTCCCGGCCCCGGTTATTTTCTTTCCTGTCTTACCGGTGCGGCACTTTGGCCGCCTCTTAGCCTACTGTTGCAGCTTCCGCAACGAGGCCGGCCGGACCCCGATTCAGTGTATTCCGCAGGGCAAAAGTGATTCCATCCCGCATGAATAGTGTTCACTCAGGCTCGATCCGCGCCAGCGACCATGACGCTCGCCATGCGCCTGCGCCAGCCTGTTTCTGGGCAGCGTGTTTTTACCTTTGAATGCAATTGGAATGAAGCGCTCGGCCGAACTCAGAAATAACCAGAAGGAGCTCTATTATTTTAGGTGGCGGCTGGGTATTGCCGCCGCTGCAGCCATGCTGTTATTCACGTTATTGGTAGGGCGTTTTTTTTTCCTGCAGGTCGTGCAGTACGAGTATTTTCATACCTTGGCGGAAAACAACCGCATCTCTCTCGTTCCCGTCGTGCCCAACCGTGGTTTGATTCTCGATCGGAACGGCGTGGTGCTGGCGCACAGCTACTCCGCCTATACGCTGGAGATTACACCGAGCAAGGTGAAAGACCTGGAAGCCACGATCAGCGAACTGGCGGGGCTGGTGGACATACAGGCGCGCGACCGCCGGCGCTTCAAAAAGCTGATGGAAGAAAGTCGCAATTTCGAAAGTTTGCCGATCCGGGGCCGCCTGAATGACGTAGAAGTCGCACGCTTTGCCGCCAATCGTTATCGTTTTCCGGGGGTCGATATCAAGGCCCGGCTATTCCGCCATTACCCCAAGGGGGAGCTTGCCTCCCATGCAATTGGTCATATCGGCAGGATCAACGATGCCGACCTGGATCGGCTGGAGGAATCGGATGCCCTGGCGAATTACCGCGGTAGCGACCATATCGGAAAACTCGGTATCGAACAAAGCTATGAACGCCAGCTGCATGGCATTACCGGTTTCGAGCAGGTTGAAACGGATGCAGGCGGCCGAGCCATCCGGACTTTAAGCCGCCGCAACCCGGTTTCCGGCAACAACCTGACCCTGACCATCGACAGCCGCCTGCAGGAAGTGGCCGAGAAGGCGTTCGACCAGCATCGTGGCGCGCTGGTGGCCATCGAGCCAAAGAGCGGCGAGGTGCTGGCCTTCGTCAGCAAGCCGGGCTTCGACCCCAACCTGTTCATTGACGGCATCGATCCGGTCAGCTGGGATGCCCTCAACAATTCCCTGGACAAGCCGCTCAACAATCGTGCTTTGCGCGGACAGTATCCGCCGGGCTCGACCTTCAAGCCGTTCATGGCACTGGCCGGGCTGGAGCTTAACAAGCGCTCCCCTTCCTACGCCATTTCCGATCCCGGCTATTTCATGCTGCCTGGCAACAGCCACCATTACCGCGACTGGAAGCCGGGCGGCCATGGCTCGGTGGATTTGCAGAAGTCCATTATCATTTCCTGCGATACTTACTACTATGGTCTGGCCAACGATCTGGGACCGGACAATATCTTCAATTTCATCGGCCAGTTCGGTTTTGGCAAAAAAACCGGCATCGACATCGAAGGCGAAACCAGCGGTCTCCTGCCCTCGCGTGAATGGAAGATGAAGCGCTACAAGCAGAAATGGTATGCCGGCGACACCATCAGTGTAGGCATCGGTCAGGGCTACAATCTGGCGACCCCGCTGCAACTGGCATTTGCCACGGCCATCCTGGCGAACCAGGGCAAGGTCATCCGGCCGCACATGGTGCGTTCCATCCTGGACAGCGGGACCAATCAGGTGCAACTGGCCGAGACCAAGCCCCAGACCACCCTGAACCTGAAGCCGGAAAACCTGGAGCTGGTGAAAAAGGCCATGATCGGCGTGACCCAGCCAGGCGGCACCGCGCCTCGTGTTGGCGCCAATGCGCCCTATCTGGTTGCGGGCAAGACCGGGACCGCCCAGGTCATCGCCATCAAGCAGACGGAAAAATACGTGGAAAGCCGGGTGTCCGAGCGCCACCGTGACCATGCCCTGTTTATTGCCTATGCGCCCGCCGACGATCCCAGGATCGCGCTTGCAATCCTGGTGGAAAATGGCGGCCACGGGGGATCGATTGCCGGGCCGATCGCCCGTGCGGTGCTGGATTATTACTTGCTCGGCAAGCTGCCCGCGCCGCCTGTTGCCGCTGCGCCGGTGGTGGAGGAGGAACATGATTAAGATCGACCCCCGGCGCCTGTGGCAGCAGTTGACTGCGAACGTCGACAGCCTGCTGTTGAGTTTTCTCCTGATGTTGATGATGATCGGGCTGGTGGTGTTGTACAGTGCATCCGGCCAGGATCTCGGCAAAACAACCAGCCAGATGATCAATATGCTTGTGGCCTTGAGCCTGATGTGGGGCGTTGCCAAGGTGCCGCCGCAGCACCTGGCCCGTTTGGCCTTGCCGGCCTATGCGGCCGGCCTGCTGCTACTGCTCGGGGTGATGCTGTTCGGCGAGGTCAGCCACGGCGCCCGACGCTGGCTGCATATCGGCGTGACCCGCATCCAGCCTTCGGAAATCATGAAACTTGCGGTGCCCCTCATGCTCGCCTGGTTTCTCGACAAGCGCGAGAAAACCCTCAACCTCAAGGACTACGGTATTGCCGCCCTGCTGCTGGTGGTTCCTGTGGGTTTGATCCTGAAGCAGCCCGATCTGGGTACCTCCCTGCTGATCACCGCCTCGGGTTTTTACGTGCTGTTTCTGGCGGGCTTGAGCTGGCGGATCATACTCGGGTTGGCGGGGCTATTCGCGCTGAGTGCGCCTATCCTCTGGTCGCTGATGCACGACTACCAGCGCCAGCGCATCCTGACCCTGCTCGACCCTTCCCAGGATCCGCTCGGCGCCGGCTACCATATCATCCAGTCGTCCATCGCGCTGGGCTCGGGCGGCGTGTTTGGCAAGGGCTGGCTCAACGGGACGCAGGCGCATCTCGATTTTCTGCCGGAGCGCACCACCGATTTCATTTTTGCCGTTTTTTCCGAAGAGTTCGGTCTGGCCGGCAATCTCATCCTGCTGGCGCTGTTTCTGCTGGTGATTGGCCGCGGGATGGTGATAGCCGCCAAGGCGCCGACATTGTTCAGCCGCCTCCTGGCGGGCAGCCTCACGCTGACCTTCTTTACCTACGCCTTCGTCAACATGGGCATGGTCAGCGGCATCCTGCCCGTGGTCGGCGTGCCGTTGCCGCTGATCAGCTACGGCGGGACATCCATGGTGACACTGCTGCTCGGATTTGGTATGTTGATGAGCATTCAAACCCACAGAAAACTGGTGCAGTCGTAAATGGAATTGTCAGGCAAAAAAATAGGGGACAGACCCCGATTTCATGAATCTCGAAATCGGGGTCTGTCCCCTATTTTTTTGCTGTGCCTGTTGCCCGCATTTTTGACCGGTTGCGGCAGTGTTGCAACGCGGCAGGACGCCCCGGTTGCCGCGGGCAAGGCGCAAAAACCGGCATCCGCGGCCGTGACCCGGAAGGGGGGCGGCTATTACCTCGATGACGGTCCGGGCGACAATCCGCCCGCCAATATCGATGCCATTCCCGATGCCGTGCCGAAAGCCGAGCCGTTGCACAAGTTTGCCAACCGGCCCTATACCGTGCTGGGCCAGATTTACACGCCGGCAACCGAGCTCAAGCCATACAAGGAAACCGGTGTAGCTTCGTGGTACGGCCGGCGCTATCACGGGCAGAAGACCTCGACCGGCGAGGTCTACGACATGTACGCCATGACTGCCGCGCACCCCACCCTGCCGATTCCCAGCTTCGCGCGCGTCACCAACATCAAGAACAACAAGTCCGTGGTGGTGCGGGTTAATGACCGCGGGCCGTTTCACAGCGACCGGCTGATCGACTTGTCCTATACGGCGGCCTACAAGCTGGGGGTGCTCGCTGGCGGCAGTACGCCGGTCATGGTGGAGGCGATCGATCCTGCCAACTTTAGTGCCGCTGAAGAGAAAAAAACGGAGGAACTCCCTGTCATTGCGCAGGTCAATGATAAGGTTGTCCCTGTCGCCATGGTGGAAAATCAGGGTCCTGCGGTCGTTGGTTCCGGGCATTACCTCCAGCTGGGCGCCTTCAGCGTGGAGGAAAACGCCGAACACTTCCGCGGCAGGCTTAAGCTTGAACTGGCGCAGTTGTCCGATAAACTGCAAGTCCAGGTTTCCGATGGATTGTACCGGGTGCGCGCCGGGCCATTCCAGAGCCAGGAGGAAGCCAGCCAAATGGCAAGTGAAATCAAGCGCTCTTTAAATATCAAAGCGGTACTCATTCCGCGCTAATCAGATCGATCCAAGATGAAAAAAATCCTTTTGTTTGTTTTGCTGGTGGCGGCTTTGCCATCCCTGGCTGCGCCGCAGTCTCCTGCCCCCATCCTTCCCGCCGCGCCGGAAGTTGCCGCGAAGGCCTATATACTGGTGGATTATTACAGCGGCCAGGCATTGCTGCAGCGCGGTGGCGACGAACGGGTGGAGCCGGCATCGCTCACCAAGCTGATGACTGCCTACCTGACCTTTGCTGCCTTGCGCCAGGGCACGATCAAACCGACCCAACCGCTGCCGGTGTCGGAGCGAGCCTGGCGCGCCGAGGGCTCGCGCATGTTCATCCAGCCGAAGATGCCGGTCACCGTGGATGAGCTGATTCGCGGCATGATCGTGCAATCCGGCAACGATGCCTGCATTGCACTGGCGGAAGGCATTTCCGGCAGCGAGGAAGCATTCGTCCAGCGCATGAACCAGGAGGCCCAGCGCCTGGGCATGAAAAACACCCATTTCATGAATGCCACCGGGCTCCCGCACCCCAACCACTACACCACGGCGCGCGACCTTTCCCTCCTGGCGCAGGCGATCATCCGCGATTTCTCCGAGTATTACCCGCTCTATTCGCTGAAAGAATACAAGTACAACAACATTACCCAGGCCAACCGCAACCGCCTGCTGTGGCAGGATCCCACCGTCGATGGCATGAAGACCGGGCATACCGAATCGGCCGGATTCTGTCTCATCACCTCGGCCAAACGCGAGTCACGGCGGCTGATTTCGGTGGTGCTGGGCACCGCTTCCGATAACATGCGCGCGAGCGAGAGCCAGAAACTGCTGAACTACGGCTTCCAGAATTTCGATACCCACCGTCTCTACCAGAAGGGGCAGACTGTCGCTACCCTCCCGGTGTGGAAGGGTAGCGACAACAGCCTCAAGGCCGGCGTCGCACAGGATCTTTACGTTTCTCTGCCCAAGGGCCTGTATGCGCGCCTTAAGGCTACGCTGGTCAGCAAGCAGCCGCTGCTGGCACCGCTTTACGCCGGCCAGGCCGTCGGCGCCATCCGCTTGGCCCTGGACGACAAGCCCTATGCCGAATACCCGCTGGTGGCCCTGGAGGGCGTGGCCACGGCGAACTTCTTCAAGCGCGGCTGGGATGGCGTGAAGCTATGGTTCAAATAATTTTGAACCGCCAAGACGCCAAGAAAGCAAAACCACTTTTTGTTAGGGGCTCGCAAAACGTGAATTTTTCTACTCGTAATCTTGGCGTCCTTGGCGTCTTGGCGGTTAATATTTTCTAACTATCATGACAATCTATCTGAACGGCCAGTTCATGCCGATCGAAGAGGCCAGCGTGCCTGTGCTCGACCGCGGCTTCATCTTTGGAGATGGCGTGTATGAGGTCATCCCCGTCTATTCGCGCCGCCCCTTTCGCCTGCACGAACATTTGCGCCGCCTGCAGCACAGCCTGGATGGCATCCGCCTTGCCAATCCCCATAGTGAGGACGAATGGGAACGCCTGATCTGCGAACTGATCGGGCGCAACGAAGACCAGGATCAGTCGGTCTACCTCCATGTCACGCGCGGCGTGGCCAAGCGCGACCATGCCTTCCCATCGGGCGTCAGGCCGACGGTGTTCATGATGAGCAATCCGCTGGTGACGTCGCCGCCCGAACTGGTTGCAAGCGGCGTGGCGGTGGTGAGCGCTGCGGACAATC
>Ga0315268_10005871_pt1 | contig 13118 bp, 11 predicted proteins | sample C1_top_MG_FD_204535 | JGI IMG/M metagenome (GOLD analysis project Ga0315268, IMG submission 204535) | Sediment microbial communities from Yellowstone Lake, YNP, Wyoming, USA - C1_top | ecosystem: Environmental > Aquatic > Freshwater > Lake > Sediment | place: USA: Wyoming | collected 2017-08-01 | reverse complement strand
TTTTCTCAATGCGTCTTTATGTTAGCGCTTGAGGTGAGGGTGTCAAACTTCAACGTTTAGTTTATACTGATTTATTGACATATACAAGTGTGAAGACAAGACATGAATAGGTACCTGACTGTCAATCGAATCGAATTTGCTGTCACGTATTTATGTAACTCAAAATGCAAACACTGCCAACTCGGCGAAGAGGAAGAAAGAAAAAAGTTTCCGAGCCACATAAACGAAGACTTAGCCGTAAAAATCGTGAGAAAACTCGGCAACGAGTACAAGCCAGAATCAGTCATGACTTTCGGCGGCGAGCCACTGCTATACCCTGAAATCGTCTACGCCATCCATAAAGAAGCGACAAAAGCTGGAATTCCGGTTCGAGACGTCATCACGAATGGTTTCTGGTCGAGAAGAGAAGGGGAGATACTAGCAATCGCTAATAATCTTGCAAAGTCTGGAGTGAACGAAGTCTCCATTTCTGTCGATGCTTTCCATCAGGAATTCATTCCCCCCATGATTGTTAAGAAAGCCGCCGAATCACTCCTGAAAGCAGGAATACGACGAATATCATGGAACCCTTGCTGGGTAATCTCCAGAAACCACGATAACCCTTACAATCGAAAAACAAGCGCCATCCTAGAGGAACTCGAAAAAGACCTGCAAATAGAAGAAAGCACAGGAAACATTGCTCAACCCGCAGGGAGAGCACTATCTTGGCTCATAGATTTTCTTCCTCAGAAAACAAGAACACCACTGGAGAAGTGCGGCGACATGCCGTATACCGAGAAGCTTGATTCCATTAAGACGATTTATGTGGAGCCAGATGGCAGGGTTGCCGTCTGCAAGGAGTTCTACATCGGAAACGTCCATGAAAAAGATATCATCGACATCATCGCAGAATACGACCCCTTCTCGATTCCCGAAGCCAAGGCGATAGTCGAGGGCGGAGTGAAAGGATTAGTAGTCTGGGCAAAAACAAAAAGCATCAAACCAGACCCGCAAGGATATTACAACGTTTGTCACATGTGCACAGACATTCGAAGAAAACTAAAACAGCAACAACTTGCAAAAGAACACCCAAGAAAACCAAAATAAAAAAATGGCGCCGGGGAAGGGATTTGAACCCCTGTGAGCCCGAAGGCCCACTGGATCTCGAGTCTGTCCCTCTTTTACACTCCAATACTTTAGAGAGTGTCCAGCGCATTACCGCTCTGCCACCCCGGCACCGCCTCTTCTCTTCTCGTCTTAATACATTTAGACTTTACCCTCAAGAGAACCACGGCTTCACGCATCATATTTGCAGCATATTTGGATCCTAGTAGTATCATATATGGAACCGAGTCTAGAGGGGCGCAGAGCAGATTCTCAGGCTGGAAAACTACCTATACTAGAAGAGCGTGTGCACACACAAAGAGGCTAACCTTAAAAGAACCAAAAAACCTAAAATAAACTCAAAGGGGGCGCAAAAAAGGCTTTGAAATATTCGCTCATCGCGGATTCTTACGAAAAAATTGAGGGCACAACGAAAAGACTCGAAATGACAGATTACTTGGTGGAACTTCTCAAGAACACACCCAAAGAACTCATCGACAAAGTAGTTTACCTAACGCAAGGAAAAATTTACCCAGATTTCGTGGGCATAGAAATAGGCATAGCCGAAAAACTCGCCATAAAAGCCATCGCAAGAGCCACGGGCACGGGTGAAGAAAAAATAGAAGAAGACCTAAAACACACGGGCGACCTCGGCGAAACAGCACAAAAATTCCTCGAAAAACGCATTCAACGCACCTTCACTCAACAAGCCCTAACGGTTCTAAAGGTTTACGAAACCCTTGAGAAAATGGCCAAAACCACGGGTGCAGGCTCCATAGACACTAAAATGAATCTCCTCGCAGGATTGTTAACCAATGCTACACCGAAAGAAGCAAAATACATCACACGCACAGTAACCGGCAACTTGCGCCTTGGAATAGCCGACATGACAGTTTTAGACGCGCTCGCAATAGCTTACGGCGGCGGAAAAGAAACTCGCGAGCACTTAGAACGCGCATACAACATCAGCTCAGACTTGGGCAGAGTAGCGAAAACCATAGTAGAAAAAGGCATTGAAGGCATCAAAAAATTCACAGTCTCTATCGGTGAACCCATACGCCCCATGCTCGCAGAACGCTTAGCTTCGCCTGAAGAGATTCTTGAAAAACTCGGCGGAAAATGCATAGCCGAATTCAAATACGACGGCGAAAGAGTTCAAGCGCACAAGGACGGCGACAAAATCACACTTTTCTCACGCAGAGTCGAAAACATCACTGATCAATATCCTGATGTTGTGGAATTGTTCAGAAAATACGTCAAAGCCAAAACAGCAATACTCGAAGCCGAATGCGTCGCTGTGGACCAAAACACGGGCGAAATGCGACCCTTCCAAGAGCTCATGCACAGAAGACGCAAATACGGCGTAAAAGAAGCCATGAAAGAATACCCCATAGCACTGTTCATGTTCGACGTGCTCTACGCCGACGGAAAAGATTTCACACTAAAACCCTACCCCATACGCCGCAAAGAACTCGAAAAAATCATCACCAAAACCGACCGCACAACCATAGCCGAATACATCACAACAGGCAACCCAGAAGAACTCGAAAAATTCTTCGAAAAAGCCATAGAAAACGGCTGCGAAGGTCTCGTATGCAAATCTATCGCACCCGACTCCATATACCAAGCAGGTGCAAGGGGATGGCTATGGATAAAATACAAACGCGACTACAAAAGCGAGATGACCGACACCGTAGACCTCGTTGTGGTGGGCGCGTTTCATGGAAGAGGCAAAAGAGCAGGTACCTATGGTGCACTGCTTCTAGCAGCATACGAGCCAGAAGACGACATTTTCAAAACCGTCTGCAAATGCGGTTCAGGTTTCACCGATGAAGACCTCGAAAAACTCCCCAAAACGCTGAAAAAACATCAAATTGCACATAAACACTCCAGAGTGAAATCGCTTTTGGAAGCAGACGTGTGGTTTGAACCCAAAGTAGTTTTGGAAATAATAGGCGCAGAAATCACACTAAGCCCAATACATGTATGCGCAATGGACATTATACGAAAAGGCAGCGGCTTAGCAATAAGATTCCCGCGATTTACTGGAAACTATCGATTGGATAAATCGCCAGAAGATGCCACAACCGAAAAAGAAATAATAGAAATGTACCGTAGCCAACTCAAAAAAGTGGCAGAATAAAAACTACTTTCCTTTTTCAACGTTAACACGTTCACTGCCGAACCAGTGGCATGCGACCATGTGTCCGTTACCCGCGTCAACAAGCGTGGGTTCGGATGTGCGACAAATTTCGCCCTTCACGTTTTGGCATCTCGTATGGAAACGGCAGCCAGATGGCGGGCTAATTGGGCTTGGAATCTCGCCTCTTATGACGACTTCTACACGCGCTGATTCTGGGTCAGGCACAGGAACGGCTGCGATTAACGCTTTGGTATAGGGGTGTATTGGCTCTAGAATGACCTGTTCAGCGGTTCCCATCTCCATTATTTTTCCTAGGTACATCACGGCGATTCTGTCACAGATGTGCCGCGCCAAAGCCAAATCGTGGGTAATGTACAGGAATGAGACTCCGAATTTCTTCACCAATTCGACCATCAGGTTCAACACTTCGGCTCTGATGGAAACGTCGAGCATCGAAACAGGCTCGTCTGCAACGATAAACGACGGTTGGAGCACCAAGGCTCTTCCAGTTGCGACTCTTTGTCGCTGACCACCACTTAGCTCATGCGGAAATCTGAAAAGAAACTCTTCAGGTGGGACAAGCTGAACATTCTCAAGGGCCTGGTCAACTCTTTTTTCTATCTCCGCCTCGCTTCCAATGTGTTGTATTCTTAACGGTTCAGCCATTATGTCCGCAATAGTCATCCTCGGATTAAGCGATTCGTAGGGATCTTGAAAAACTATTTGCATTCTGCTTCTGAGAGGTTTCATTTCTTTTTCTGAAAGCGTCGCCAAGTCTTTTCCTTCAAAAAATATTCTTCCTCCCGTAGGCTCAATCAATTTTAAAACAAGTCTTCCAGTGGTTGTTTTTCCGCTCCCACTCTCACCAGCCAAACCAAAAATCTCGGCTTTTCGTAAATCAAAAGAAATCCCATCAACAGCCCTAACAAAAAGCTGCCTTCGAGACGTCAAAGTCTCCCAGAATCCCATTCTTACAGGAAACCATTTCTTCAGATTTTCAATCTTAATTATTTCTTCCATATACACTCAACGCCTCATTTTTTCGTTACTAGATGACATGCAACGTAATGGCGTTTCCCGAGGTCAATAGGCATCGGTTCTTCTTTTCTACAAATTTCCATCGCATATGGACATCTGGGATGGAACCTGCAAGCGGGAGGCGGATTAAGCAGGTCGGGTGGCGACCCAGGAATTGACACAAGCTCTGTTCTAGGCGCTCGTATGCTTGGAAACGCGTTAATCAAACCCTGCGTGTATGGATGTTCAGGATCTCTGAAAATTGTGACCACATCGGCGTATTCTGCAACTTTTCCGCCATACATAATTACACATCGTTCGCATGTTTCCGCAATGATCGAAAGGTCATGCGTAATCATTATCATTCCGAGGTTAAGTTTGCTCTTTAACTCCCGCATCAATTTCAAAACCTGTGCTGCTACTATCACGTCCAGGGCAGTTCCGGGCTCGTCGGCAATTAAAAGTTCAGGATTACACGCCAATGCCATGGCTATCAGTGCGCGTTGTCTCATACCACCACTGAACTCATGAGGATAATTAGAGGCTCTATCAGGATCAAGCCCCACAGTTTCAAAAAGTTTTCTCACTCTATCCATTGCCTCATCCTTGGAGACTTTTTCATGCGTCAGAATTGCTTCGGCAATCTGGTCGCCTACACGGTAAACTGGATTCAGAGCGTTCATCGCACCTTGAAAAACTATGGAAATCCCTTTCCAGCGGATTTTCTTTCGCATTTCATCTTCTGAGAGCTTGACTACATCCATTCCTTTGAAAAGTATTTTGCCTCCAATAACTCTTCCATTGGAGGGCAGAATTTTTAGAACAGACAAGGCTGTTGTTGTTTTGCCACAGCCTGATTCGCCTGCTAATCCCACGGCTTCTCCTCTTTCCACCTGAAAACTAACTCCGTCAACAGCTCTCACGGGTCCTCTAAGTGTTGTGAAATAAGTCCTAAGGTCCTGCACTTCAAGAACAGGCATACATTTCTCCTCAGTTCTCAGTTGTCCATAGCGTTTTTTGCTTTAGGATAAGAGCGTATAGTAGATATAAAAAGTTTTTTTAATGAATGATGATTTTGCCGTATTGATGTTTTCTTGATCCATATGCTGTAAAATGGCTCGTCAAATTTAAGTTGAGAGGACTGATTCGTGGTATTTTCCTTTTGAAATGTGCATGTGTGGATAGATTTTTGTCTGTGAGAGTTCTGATCCAGCAGCTATTGTTACGTCGTCAGCGATTACAGAGTTTGAACCAATTTTTGTGGGTTCATTTTTGCTTGATTCGATGGTCGTGTGTCTTCCGATGATGCTGTCGCTGATTTCTGCGCTGTCGCTCACGATTGCTCGGTCCATTATGGCAGAGTTTTCGATGACTACGTTTTTTCCGATTTTTGAATAGTTGTCGATGCAGGAATCGGTTATTTTTACGCCATCGCTGATTTTGCAGTGTCGTCCGATAAGCACGGAGCCTTCGAGTTGAATTTTGCCTTTTTTTATTTTTTGTATGATTTTCTTTCTTCTAGCTATGGATTCTTTGCTTTCGCCTTGTACCCAGATGCTTTGGTCTTTGGCTATTTTTCCGCCAAAGTCTGTGAGGGATGATAGTTTGCCGTGTAATATGTCGGTCATTGCTTCGAGGTATCGTTTTGGTGTGCCGATGTCGAACCAGCTTCCTTTCAGTTCGTATCCGTATACGGGTCTGCCTGTTTTGATGAGGTATGGTATGAAATCGTATCCGAAGTCTAGGCGGTGGTTTTTTTGCATGAGTTGTTTTATGCCTTTTTCTTTGAAGATTTGGCGGATTTCTGGTGTGACGAGGTATAATCCTGTGTTTGCTAGGTTTGAGGGTGCTTCGTCTTTTGTTGGTTTTTCGATGAATCTTTTTATTCGCATGTTTTTGTCGATGTCTGCTATGCCGTAGCCTTCAACGTCTGTGACTCTGCGGAGTCCTATTGTCATTGCGGCGTTTTTTTTCTGGTGGAATTGCATGATGTTTTGGATGTTTATGTCGAATATGTTGTCGCCTTGTACTGCGAAAACGGGGTTTTGGACATCGTAGTACTCCATGTTGATTCTTGCAGAATCGGCGCTCCCAAAGTCATCTATGTTTGGCTGGTATTTTATGTGTATGCGGGGCGTTATGTTGTATCTTGCTGAGAATCCTATGCCGCTTTCGAAGTAATCGTGCAAGCTGCGGTAGTTGGTGTAGCCTTTGACGCCGAATATGAAGTTTTTTATGCCTTGTCGTGCGAGGCAGAGCAGGCTTATTTCGATGAGGGGGCGGTTTAGTAGGCGTATGCAGGCTTTCGACACTTCTGCTGTTAATGGCAGGAGGCGTTTTGCGATGCCGCCGACGGGAATTATTACTCTTAATTCATCGGTGTCGTAGTTCATTTGGTTGATTTTCTCCGCGTGTGCGTATATATGTGTGGCGAATTCTTATGCGTGTTGGTTTCTTCGCGGCAGCGAAGGGTTTATATGAAATCATGCGATATACTATTACGAAGATTTTGCAGAGGCGTGTTGGTGTGGTTAGGAAGAGGAAGGAAAGCGTTGAAAGTGTGGAATGTGGCGGTAGCAGTGGTAGGGGTTGTGTGGGTTGTAAGCAGGCGAATGCTTGTGGTTCGAAGGTTTTTTGTGGTTGGTTGAAGAAGTTTGTTGATGAGTCGCGTGTTGATGATGGTGTTGAGTTGGTTGTTTGCCCAAGGTTTGAAGTGGAGCCTTTAGAGTACAAAGTGTACAGGCGCGCGTGAGGGTAAGTTTTAAAGGCTTTTTATTCTGATTCTTGCGTATGATTAAGCTTGGCGCTTTTGTGCGCATTGTGCGTCCCGTGAACGATTTGATGATTGGTTTCGCAGTCATTGTAGGTGCTGCCTTGGTTGGGGCAGATGTTTTTTCTCAGGCTAATCTGCTTTTGTTTGGTTTTTTGACGGGTTTCTTCTTAACGGCTGGTTCGATGGTTTTGAATGATGTTGTTGATCGTGAGATTGACGCTGTTAATGAGCCTGCACGCCCGATTCCGAGTGGTGCTGTTTCTGTTGCGCAGGCGAGGGTGTTTGCTGCTATTCTTGCTGTTGTTGGCTTTGCTTTTGCCTTAGCAGCCAATTGGCAGTGTTTGGTTATCGCGGTTTTTTCTTGGGTGATTTTTGCTGTTTATTCTTTGTGGGGTAAGCGTGCCGGGTTTTTTGGGAATTTGTTGGTGAGTGTTTGTGTTGTTTTGCCTTTTGTTTATGGTGGGTTTGTTGTTGGCAGGGGTTTTGTTGCTTCCAGTGCTGTTTTTGTTGTGTTGGCTTTTCTCGCTAACACTGGCAGAGAAGTCACGAAGGGTGTGGTTGATGTTGAGGGTGATAAGCAGAAGGGCATTCAAACGGTGGCTGTGCGTTTTGGTGTGCGTTTTGCTGCTGTTGTGGCTGCTGTGTTTTTTGTTTCGGCTGTTATTTTGAGTGTTCTGCCCTTGAAGGTTGGTTTGGTTTCCTTGTGGTTCGTTCCTTTTGTTCTGGTTACCGATGCTGGTTTGATTGCGTCTTCAGTGTGGCTTTTGCGTGATTTTTCTCGGGAAAATGCTAGGCGTGTTAAGAATTTGGTGTTGGTTTGGTTTGTTTTTGGGCTTGTGGCTTTTTTGGCTGGAACGTTGGGCTGAGTGTGTGCGTGCTACGCCTCTAGGTCCGGTTCACTATATGATACTATTAGGCTCCAAATATGCTGCAAATATAATCCGAGAATCTTGGGTTCACTTAGACTGATAACTGTGCGATAGAATTATACGTTGTTGTGTTGTAATTTTTGCGGTGGTGATTCGAGTGGTTGTTGTGGTTAAGTGGTTGGCGCATGCAAGTTTTGAGATTACCGGCGGCGGCAAGGTTGTCTATGTAGACCTAGAAGAGTATGGCAAACCCGTGGATAAAGCGGATGTGGTTTTGGTGACGCATTCGCACACTGACCATTGCGATTCGGCTAAGATTGGATTGGTTCGTAAGGATGACACAGTGGTTATTGCGCCTCAGGATTGTGTTTCGAAGATTGGCGGCAGGGTCAAAACGCTTAAGCCTGGCGAAGAAACTACTGCGGATGGAGTGAAGGTTAGGGCTGTGGATGCTTACAATTACAAGCGTTTCAGGTCACCTGGAAACCCGTATCATCCCAAAGGTTTTGGCGTGGGCTATTTGATTACCGTGGAGGGCAAAACCATCTATCACGCAGGTGACACCGACTTCATTCCTGAAATGCGACAATTCGGGAACGTGGATGTGGCGTTATTGCCCAGCGGAGGCACGTACACGATGGATAACGAAGAAGCCGCTCTAGCTGCAGTGGCAATTAATCCTAGAGTAGTTATCCCAATGCATCGCTGGGATACAGACCCTGAAGAATTCAAAAAACGTGTGGAAGCGAGTTCAAAAATCAGGGTTGCGCTGTTGAAAGAAAGCGAAGAGTACCAAATTACCTAACGCCACATTTCAGCATTTTCTTGGAGGGTGTTTATGAAGAAAACTCACGTGTTTAACCCCGAGCATGTCGCCGTTTTGGAAATGGAGGAAAGAAAACTCTGGCAAAACCCTGACCAAATTCTGGGAATTGTGGATATCAAGTCTAACTTCGTCGCGGCGGATGTAGGCTGCGGCAGCGGCTTCTTCACAATACCTTTGGCCAAGAAAGTTACGAAAGTTTACGCTATTGACGTACAAAAAGAAATGCTTGAAATCCTTGCGCAAAAAATTCACAAACAAAAAATCTGGAACATTGAACTCGTGCTTTCGAAAGAAAATGAGATTCCTTTGGATGATGAAAACGTTTCGCTTCTGATTTCCGTTAATACGCTTCACGAGTTCGGCGATAAGGAGAAAATGATTAAGGAAATGCAGAGAGTGCTAAAGCCGAAAGGAAAGGCAGTAATCGTCGATTTTAAGAAAGAAAAAACAGGCTTCGGCCCTCCAGTTGCTATTCGTGTTTCCAAAGCGCAAGCAGTTTCGCTTTTTGAAAGGAAGAGCTTCAAAATGGAAAAGACGTTGGATTTGCCTTTTCATTACGCCTTGGTGTTTTCTAAATAGTTTGGTTAATGAACGTGTTTTGTCTTCTTCGGTTCTTCTTTGACTATGTTTGGCATGTATTTTTCTGGTTTCTTCCTGAAGTCTTCTTCATGCTGTTTGGAGCAGAAGTACACGACATTTCCTTTATATTCCATTCTGCTGTAAGCCGTCTCTGGTTCTAATCGCATTCCGCAAACAGGACATTTGATTGGAGGTTTCTCCTCGGCAAGTCCAATTCCTTTAGGCTCATATCTTCTCAGTGTTTGACTGTTCAGAGCCACGATGACGGTACTTAGGGACATAAGCAGGGCACCTATGGCTGGGTTTAAAATCACACCATAACTGTAGAGAATGCCTGCGGCTAAGGGTATGGCGAAAATGTTGTAACCCGCCGCCCACCATAAGTTTTGAACCATTTTTGAATACGTTTTTCGCGACAGGTCGATTACCTTTGGCACATCGCGAGGGTCATTTTTCACCAGAACAATGTCAGCGCTTTCGATAGCCACATCCGTGCCGCTTCCTATGGCGACTCCTACGTCTGCGGTAACGAGCGCGGGTGCATCATTAATTCCGTCACCCACCATGGCGACTCTGTAGCCCTGTTTTTTCAGCAGTTTTACTTTCTCGGCTTTCTGGTCGGGCAAGACTTCAGCAAAATATTCATCTATGCTCAGTTCTTTTGCCACCCACTCTGCGACTTCTTTGGAATCGCCCGTGAGCATGTACACTTTGACTCGGCTGTCTTTCAGATTCTTTACAGCTTCACGGGACTCTTTTCTCACAGCATCAGAGAGCGCGATGGCACCTGCGAGCTCTCTATCAACCACTGCAAACACAACCGTCTTCCCCTGCTCCTGCAACTTTGCTATGCGTTCATCGTTAACGCTGATTTTCGTGTCTTCGATGATGCTTGGACTGCCCACATAAACTTCCCTTTTGCCCACCTTCCCATACGCACCCTTCCCCGGAATCGCCTTGAACTCCTTGGCTTGAGGAATCTTCACGTGTCTCTCTTTGGCGAATTCTACGATAGCCTTGGCAATTATGTGCTCAGAATTGACTTCAACGCTCGCCGTTAACCCCAAAAGTTCGTCTTCTGGAATAAAGGCAACCACATCACTCACTCCAAACTTGCCTGTTGTCAATGTGCCCGTCTTGTCGAAAACTACAGCGTTCGCATCCTTAATCATCTCAAAGGCTTTCCTATCCCTGATCAGGATTCCACTCTTGGCAGTTATCGAAGTCGAAAGCGCCACCACCAATGGAATCGCCAAACCCAACGCATGCGGACAAGCGATAACTAAAACCGTAACGCTGCGCTCCAAGCCAATATCCGAACGCCCCAGCAAAAACCAAACGACATAGGTCACGATTCCAGTTCCAAGCGCCACATAAAAAAGCAGAGCCGAAGCCCTGTTCGCCAAATCTTGCGTTCTTGATTTGCTCTCCTGCGCCTGTTTAACGAGCTTCACCACCTGAGCCAAGTATGTCGCTTCGCCAGTCCGCTCGATTCTCACTCTCAAAGCCCCATCGCTGTTAACAGAGCCCCCGATAACCTGGCTTCCAGACATCTTATGAACAGGCTTCGATTCACCCGTTAAAAGCGCCTCATTAACAAACGACTCACCCTCAACAACCGTGCCGTCGGAAGAAATTTTCTCGCCAGGACGAACAAGCACCAAATCATTCTTCTTTAACTGTGAAACTGGAACATCAACAATTTCACTGTTTTTCAACAAATGCGCCGTTGTAGGCATGATCTTGACGAGTTCCTCCAAAGCCATCGAGGCGCCAAGGACGCTTCGGGTTTCTATCCAGTGTCCGAGAAGCATCACATCAATGAGTGTGGCGAGTTCCCAGAAGAAATCCTTGCCAATGATGACAAAGACGGTTGCGGCAGAATAGAAAAAAGCCACCGAAATAGCCATGCTTATGAGCGTCATCATGCCCGGTTGTCGATTCTTTATTTCTTGGGTCATTCCCTTGAGAAACGGCGACCCGCCGTATGCGTAAATGGATAAAGAGAGTAGGAACAGTATGAAATTCTGAAATGGTACTTTCAGCCATTCTAGACCTAGCCATGCTTGAATTGTTTCTGAGAGCAAAAGAACAGGAATCGTGAGTGCGAGACAAACAAAAAACCTGTTTCTGAATTCTATAATGTGATGTGCATGGTGCTGAGAGCCCTGCGTGAGAAAAGCCTCCTGTTATCACCTTTTTCTGCAGAACTGCTTATAAGCTGTTTATATCAGGCGAAAGTCCTCTTTAATTGTGGTCAAAACCACGTGAGTGTTAGCACGCTCCACATAAGGCAACGACAAGAGCCTTTTGGTGAATTTGCTCAGGTCTTCACGGTTCTTGAATTTCGCGATTACGAAAGCATCCGTTAAGCCTGTCACGTCGTATACGCTGCATACGTTTGGAAGTCTTGCGATTTCGTTCTCCATCTCCAAGAGCCTTCCCTTAGACACAGTAATCTCGGAGACAACCGTCAGTTCATATCCGAGTTTTTCGTGGTCGGGTATGATTGAATAGCCCTTTATTATGCCCGTTTCTTCCATCTTCTTTATGCGTGAAAGCGCCGTGCCCACGGATATGTCGCATTCCTTGGCTATCTGCCGCGACGAGAGCCGCGCATCCGCTGTTAACGCCTTCAATATTTTGACATCTGTCTCATCTAACTCCATAATTCCACCGTCTTGGCTAAACATTCATTCGAATACAATGAAGACATATTTAACGCTTGTCACCAAATTTGTGAGAAATATTTTTATATTTACAGAAATATTGCATTTAGCTGTTAAGTTGTCCGAGGCCATAAGAATGACACACAAATCTACGCAGACAAATAACAACCTTGAAACCTACTTAAAACTCATCAAAAACGCCGACTACATACTGCTACAGTTCACTGACTTGGCTGGATTCTTTAAGGGCAGAACCATACCCGCAGAAGAAGCACAAAACGCCTTGGGAGAAGGCGTAGGCTTCGACGGTTCTTCTCTCTTGGGCGGCGTCAGCATAGACAAAAGCGACATGGTCATGAAACCCGACGCATCCACCTTCGCAGTTTACCCGTACTACTTCTACGACAAGAGCGTGGCAAGCTTCATCTGCGACATGCAACAACCCGACGGCAAACGATTCGAGGGCGACCCTAGGTACTTACTTCAAAGAACGATGAAAAAAGCCACGTCTGAGGGTTACGAAGCCACAGCGGCAGCTGAGTTAGAGTTTTATCTGGTGCAAAAGAATGAGAAGGACGAGGTTTTGCCCGTTGAAAACCATATTGCAGATAAACAGCGCTACTTTGATATCGCGCCTGACAGAGATGCGACGGAGGCTTATCGAATGGACTTGTCGAACGCATTGTTCACGGTGGGAATCACTGTGGAAAGACAACATCACGAAGTGGGCTCGGCGCAGAACGAAATCACGTTCAAATATTCCAACCCGCTAACCACCGCAGACAACATAATGCGCTACAAATTCGCAGCCAAAGCAGTTGCCACCAAAAAATACAATTGGATTGCCACGTTCATGCCCAAACCCTGGCATGGCAAACCTGGCAGTGGCATGCACATTCATCTGGGACTCTTCGATTCGAAAACAGGCAAGAATCAGTTTTTTGACCCTAAGAGCTATGGGCACATTTCGCAAAAGTGCAGGTATTTCATCGGCGGCTTGTTGGACCATGCACGTGCGTTGTGTGCCATAGTGGCGCCTTCGGTGAATAGTTACAAGCGTCTGGTGCCTGGTTATGAGGCGCCCGTGTATGTGGCATGGAGCAAGAGGAACCGTTCTGCTCTGATTAGAGTGCCTGAGTATTTTCCCGAGAAAGAAAAA
>Ga0315268_10005870_pt1 | contig 13119 bp, 14 predicted proteins | sample C1_top_MG_FD_204535 | JGI IMG/M metagenome (GOLD analysis project Ga0315268, IMG submission 204535) | Sediment microbial communities from Yellowstone Lake, YNP, Wyoming, USA - C1_top | ecosystem: Environmental > Aquatic > Freshwater > Lake > Sediment | place: USA: Wyoming | collected 2017-08-01 | reverse complement strand
TCACTTGATTGAACTTCCATGGATGCTCTGTTACGTCTATTCTCTATTTTCCTTGACCCTATTTTCCTTCGTTGTTCACTGGCATATTCTTTGGATACGATTTTCTCCAGAGGAACTTCCATAAAGTCTGGGTCGCCCATCTTGTAAAAATCACTAAAAGCGAGTTTTAGAGCCTCGCAGAGGATATGAAGTGATTGTATTGAATTACGCCCAAGTCCGGCGAGGTCGTAATCCTCAAGAATATTAAGGACTTCCATTACCATTGGACCCGCTGTAAAGGGTAACGGGGGGTAGAGGATCCCGTAACCTCGATAATCACCTGGAATAACCTTCACGATTTCAGGTTCATACGTAGCAAGATCTTTCATACTAAGAAGCCCGCCGTTTCTCTCCATATCGTCTACTATTGCTTGGGCGATTTCTCCCTTGTAGAAGATGTCAGGCCCACTATCTGAAATCTTCCTGAGAGTTCTTGCTAAATCCTTCTGAATTAATCTGTCAGCTATCTGTTGAGGTTGCGTGAAGCTTGGTACAGGAGGAAAACCATTCTTTAAAAAAATCTTTGACAAACCTGGGTATTTAGAGATTTCTTTCATTGCACCTCCGATAAACGCAACATCAAGCCAATCTATCAAGAAACCTTCTTCGGCGTATTTGATAGCCGGTTGCATAACTTGTTCCAAGCTCATTGTACCGTACATGTCCAAGGCTTTCGCCAAACAAGATAAGAGTCCAGGAACGCACACAGATGTGTACCCCTGATAGTTTGCGTTGTCTTTAACCGCTTTTTGATCAGTACAAGAGAGAGACATGCGCTCCGGTTCGAGCTCCCACATGTCCGGCCTAGCTTTCTCTGGAGCTCTCCCACCGGAGCAAATAAAAACAGATTCTTTTGTGTCCGATAGATGAAGCGTCATATAGCCTAATCCCGCTAGACCACTAAACCAAGGCTCTACTACCACTATGGTGAAGCTTGTGGCTACAGCTGCGTCAATAGCGTTGCCACCCTTTGACAAAACCTCTATTCCAGCTTCCGCTGCCAAACGATGCTTAGCTACAACCATTCCATTCTTGGCTACAACCTCTTTCCTAGTAAAGTACTCTGACATTTTGCGACACCTGCTGCACTTAAAGTCTCCATCGATTTAAGCCTTATTGTGTTCATAAATTTTCAAATGGTAACTTGAATAAGAGTTCTTATTAACACTAATTAGTTTGGACTCCTCTCATTGGCACTCAGTCTGATTCTTTTGGCATCTTGGATGGAAGCGGCAACCAGATGGAGGATTGATGGAAGTGGATACTTCTCCTTTCAAGATGATGCACCTGGGGTTGATCGACGGATCGGGGACAGGTATAGCGGAAATCAATGCTTGTGTATGGATGTTGTGGGAGGTCTTACACGTGCTCGATGTTGCCTGTTTCAACTATCGACGATCGATCGAATCTAGTGGTAAATAAACAGCGCGCGTGCTCCATCGCCTTTGAAGATGACTTTACTCCAAGATTGCTTTCTGCCTAACAAGTGTTCCACGTATTATTGAGACATCGAGATGCCTGGGCGTGGTGTTCTCTTTTATCGCAAGTGCTGCTGCCGTACCTGCAGCTTGACCTGTCGCCATGCAAGTGCCCATAACCCTTGTTGATGCATGAGCTTCATGAGTGGTGGATATGCATCTTCCAGCCAATATCAGATTTTCAATCTTTCGGGGAATAAGGGATTGGTACGGAATACCATACGAATCACCTGGTTTCAGCCATTCCACATGTTGATTTACTGTTTGACTTGGAGAATGTATGTCAAAGGGATGGCAACCTCTAGCGATGACATCACGGAACTCTCTCATCTGCAGAATATCCTCCCTCGTAAGTACGTACTCTCCCAGTATGCGTCTGGTTTCTCGAACCCCTATCTGAGAAGCCGTGTCCATGAGATAACAGGATGCACATTCTGGTATGTTTCGCTTGAGAAAATCTACAAATTTCATAATATGTTCCCTCGCTGCTACACTCGCGTTTGTTAGGTCCCAAGCGTTTGTTCCGTCCCCCCAAAGCCTCGTCATGTTCACGCTAACGCTTCCATCTCTTACTGTGCTTCCAAGACCTATCCAAGGTCCCCCAAACAATGGCAACTCAGATTTTTCTACAGCATCCACTGCCATCTTACGAATGACATCTCTATCTATCGGTGCGTGGATGTTTCCCATCCTAAACATCAATGTCATCGGCTGCAGAAGCCCATCTTCCTTCCTTCCTTTTTCGAAGGGTATTCCTGCTTTAGTGGCAACGACTCCGTCTCCCGTTGCGTCTACCACTATTTTTGCCAATATCGCGTGCCTACCTGATACATTCTCAACAATCACGCCTCTAATTCTGTTACCTTCAACAATCGCATCAACCACAAGGGAATACAGGAGCATGCTTGCACCAGCTTCTTTCATCATCTCATCAGCTACACGCTTCAAAATTTCAGGATCAAACGATACGTCTGTCTTGTATGGTTTGTTCTCAGTGGTCCCTATGGACACCATTTTATCGTTTACTATGATGCCTCCCAATTTCTTCATTTTATCAATGAGTTCTCGGGGAATCCCGTTAATAACCCATTTTTCGCCACTTATGCATCCCTGTATTGGTCCTACCAGACCGGTGGTGGCCATTCCACCCAAAAAACCGTAACGTTCTATCAGAAGTGTTTTAACTCCATTTCGTGCCGCAGCTATGGCAGCCACGAGCCCCGCCGGGCCTCCTCCGGCGATAATCACGTCCACGTTCATTACGACAGGAATTTCTCTTTTAGGTTCAACAATTGTCTGCTCCTTCTGCTTCTTCGATGACATACCAGTACCCGTCACCTCGGTCGGTCGATCGATCTAATATGTTTTTCCCCGCGTTTCTCGCCCATTCGCACAGAATGCTAGATGTTGGAGTTACACACGCGCAGAGTGCGGAACCTTCGCCTGCGCAAACATAAAAAGAAACCAACTGCTTTATTATGAGTTGATCGGTAGAATTTGTCAGGAAGTCAATATGAATAAATTGGGTATGATTGCTGATGATTTTACGGGAGCAAATGATGCAGACGATCGATCGATCTCAGTACTTCTCAGCCAAGCGGTCCAGAAGCTGTTCTGACAGTCATCAGACTGGCTAAGACATGCAAATGCAAAAGATGTCCGCTGGGGAGAAGCGATATATACCGACAAAATGACTACTAGTTGCCGATCTGTCTGATCGATCGATTCGTGTTAAATGAATGTTAAAGACGGCGAAGGAAATGAAAGGAAGCATGAAAGGAGTAGTGTACAAGGGAGACAGAATAGCCGAAGTGAAGGAGTTTCCAATACCGCAACCCAAAAAAAGAGAAGTCCTAGTCAAGACCAAGTTCACAACAATCTGCGGAAGCGATATGGGTAAATGGAGATCGCCTGTGAACGAGTTGTACAAAAACTATATACAAGGAAAATTGCCAATGCCTGTCCTGAAGACTTTTTCGACAGAGAAATCTTTCCTTGACTTCTTCTTCAATCTGATTCAAGGTCACGAAGGAGCTGGCATCGTTGAAGAAGTCGGAGATGCTGTTGAGTACCTGAAAAAAGGGGATCGAGTAATGATCTACCATTCTCAAGGATGTGGTGTCTGCCCTAGCTGTCTGATGGGAAACCATGAATACTGTGAGGTCGGACAGTGGCTATTGGCAACGAACGTGAACGGGACATTCTCGGAATACGTGCTAAACCGTGAAACATCCGTTAGAAAACTACCTGATTTTCTCAGTTTCGCAGATGGAGCTTTAATGGGCTGCTGCGCAGGGACAGCGTTCGAGGCTCTGAGAAAACTGGGAGTCAATGCTGGTTCAGAACTGGTTGTCTATGGACTTGGACCCGTTGGTCTGTGCGCCGTGGTGGAGGCAAAAGTCCTCGGTGCACGTGTCATAGGTGTCGACGTCCGCGAGGATCGTCTGAATTTCGGTTCAAAATATGGATGCAATGAAATAGTCAACAGCGCCAAAGAAGACTCGTCTAGATCAATCATGAATCTTACAAAAGGTAAAGGTGCAGACGCAGCCGTCGAGTCGTCTGGCTATGCTCTCGTTGATGCTGTGAAAAGTGTGAAGACGCAGGGAGGAAAAGTCTGCGCTCTGGGCTGGGGAAAGGACCGATTTGAAGTATCAGGGTTCAACTCAAACCTTCTTTACGAACGCACCATATTCGGAAACAGTCTGTACCACATCCAGTCCATACAAGAACTGATGGATCTACTGGTTCTTCACAAGACTCACCTGGATCAGATAGTTGACAACACCTACAGACTCGATCAAGCTCAAGAGGCACACGAGCAATTCGAAACCTACAGATCTGCAAAGATCGGGTTCATCACATAGACTCTCCCAAGGATTGCTGGACAAAACAAAGAAGAATAGCGCGCGCTTGAGGAACAAGACGTGGAAGGCACTAGATTCTGGAGTTGAAGTTGCTCCCACATTCTTTCAAGTGAAAGCAGTCTAGCCTAATGTTGTGTTCCAAAGTTCCGCATACTTCTTTTCAACTTCACTCCTCAACACGGCGATTCCGAGGCGATTCTCGCCTTCGCCTGCGTGTTCAAGTCCTTTGCCTTCATGATGTCGCTATCAAGTCGATCGATCAAATCTTCAACGCGTTTGTTGGTTTGGTCTAGCGCGCGTTGATTCGATCTATCCATACGAGTTTTTCCTTGAAATCCTGATCCGTGGTTGAAGGGGTATGGATAGGTAGGGGTGACCACCATATTGTGGGTGTGAGAATGGTTGAGCATGCCCTTAAGGCAGTTGGTTTTGAAGTAGTAAGCCTTGAAATATTAGTCTCATCGATCGATCAAGAAGAATTCATTGAAGCAGCAATAGAAACCGCGGTAAGTGCTATCCTAGTTGGTTCCTACGCTGGCCATGGCGTAATTGAGTGTAGAGGATTTAGAGACAAGTTGGAAGAGGCTGGACTGAATGACATAATAATGTACATCGGAGGATATTTGCGATCGCGTGCCTCCCAAGAATGGTGAGGATGTCTTCGAGCGCGCGCTCGCCAGATGTATCGCTTGAACAAGTTATCAGTGATTTAAGAGCTGATCTCGGGTACTTGATAATGAGGGAACAAGCATAGGACACAAGTAAAAAACCAAATCAATTCCCTTGAATGTCTCTACTCATTTCCAACACGTCTTGCATCAACATGTTGTAATCTGGTTTTCTGTGTTCGGCTACGGCTCTTTCTAACACTTTTTCTTTATGAAACTTCACTATCTCATTTGTAAAGGGCAAGTTCCCATGATCCAGAAATCGTATAGCTCCATTATTGTCTTTGATCGTGAGAACTTTGCCAGCGTTGTATACGCTTGGTGAGAATGGGACGTCTATAACACCTGCCTCAAACGCCCTTACGGCACCAATTACGATGTCGCCATGGCCTAAATCAAGCACTCTGTCCAGTATGAGTCTTGTCTCCATTGTGATCATTTCCATTTCTCTCTGCAATTCATCACTGACTGGTAACTTCTGATTTCGCAACATTCTCAATATATGTTTCGTTGCTCGTACTCCTGCAGCATTCGACTCCTTGGTAGGCATGCCTATCGCTTCGTAGGGGGATTTTGATATCACGAGGTCAGCTCCACCAAGCGCGGCCGTAACCGCGCTCTGACAGATTACAGCAAAGGCTTGGGCCTCGTCTGATGGAAAAGGGCCCATATACTGGTGAAAGATCGTAGAAATTGATATATCTCTATGACCAACTCGCTGCAGATATTCTTCAGCCAATTTCGGCAAAGTTCTCATTGCTGCGATATCTTGAATTATGTTCCCACCCTGCCCAATTCCTAAGCCGAAATTCTTCACCCCCTGCTCTATCTCAGCCAGACATTCAATTATTGCAACAGCATGCGAAATACTTGGGGGAACTAGCACGCCTGTCATTGCGCCGTATTGTTCTCTGAAGATTGAAATTCCATTTTCTTCATAGAACCCGACTAGCCTTGCAACGTACAGCCATTCTGCCATTGTCCGTTCAAGTGGCAGATTCTTTGCATAGGGAATATTACATGTTATGCCTCCTCCCTCCGTGCCTGTGAAACCGGATGCGAGAAGGATTTCTGCTAGAAGTCTGGAGAGTGCCGCACACGTTCTTGCTTGAACAGGAACGTTCAGAGAATCCACCACTTGCTTGCATTTCCCTACTCCATAGTTTACAGCAGGCAGACCAGCCAGTGTTGACTTGCCAGTTTTCAAACTTTCATCCAGAGAGATCTGGGCTTCTGCGTATCTTGCATTTCTAGTGTAGCTGTCGATAGTAGTTGGAAGAATATCTGCTCCTCCTTCGTTTTGCAGATATTTTAGCAATGCGATGTGTTCTTCAAGGAGAGAGACGCCGCCTCTGGGTTCGACCAAAATCCTCCCTTCTTCCTTCGCCTTAACCAACTTGTATGTGATCCTCTTTTCTTTCGGTATTGACTTCTGATATTCGATTGCTCTGGAAAGATCCACATCCTCTCCGGTCGGCCAAAGGCTAAGGGCCTCTTTTCTAGTATCTTCGAACTTCTTATCGCTAATCCTCTGCCCGCAGACATCCATCGTTCTCATCAACTTTCACTCTTCCTCGATTATGACTCAGATGGAGTCACTTCATCGAGTTTAGGTATCTTCACTCCTCTAGAAGTCAGATCTAATCTCAGATCATTGATGACTTGTTGCGGTAATGTCTTTTGAGGATATACTCTATCGAATCCCAGAGACTTGAATTTCGCTTCCACGTCTTTCCACTGAGGCTTTCCGACAGAAAGATATCCACCAATATAAAGCAAAACGTTTCCTAATCCGGCTTCCTTGCACTTTTCCTTGAAGCCTCTGCAGTCAAATTCACCGTGACCATAGTATGATCCCACCAAGATGCCAACTGCGCCCGTTTCAATCGAAGCTTTGATGAAGTCTTCTTGCGAGTTGTAGATCCCCAGATTAGCTATCTCGAATCCTGCCTGTTCAAGAGCAAGCTGGAGAATCTTGATGCCAATATTATGCGGATCGTAACCAATAGTTCCCGCTACCAAGACAGGCCTTTTGTTCGTCACGCCGAAGGAATTGCCCCCCGAGATTCCATGAGTCTTAGTACCCTCTGCATCTCGTTGTAAACAATCATTAGACCTTCGTCTATGGCCATACCTGGCTTCGCCAGCATCTGGTCAGGCTGAGTTGCAATGGCCACATTTGCACAAACTTGAGCTGATCTGTCTGTTTCATTGCACGTTCCACCTAGGTAAGCGCCAACACCTTTTTTCTTACAATATAATACAGCTTCGACTATCCTATTTATCCCTCCGACGTCGATTGTTTTGATCTGTATCATGTCAGCAGCCCCAGAGTCCGCCCATTCCTTGATACCCTCTGAAGTAACAGCCCATTCATCCTCTATCAGCTTCACTTGGCTCCCCAGACTTCTCAGAGTTTTCCTAAGTTCCTTCATAGCTTTCATTTGAAGATCTTTTCGACCAAGATCTATGGGAAGCTCAACTTGGAACGGATAAGGTTTTAACGTTTCTTCGATTCTCGTGATATACTTTGCTACCTTGTCTATATTGTTGTCAAAGAGTTCTCCTATGGTCCCATACACATCCAAATGTATTGTTGGCCGATAGTCCTTCGGGGCCCATTTCTGAATTCTATTCCTCAACCACTCCGCATAGCCCAGTAATATCTCGCCCTTAGTTCCGACTAGGGCTTTCACGTTGTTGATTAGGCCATGTGGCAGAATAGGCACCCTTTTTATGATGGCCTTGTCAGCGCCAATGTATCGATCATCACCAGTTTGCGCAAATAGAGGAACAACACGATCAGCGGGAGTTGTATGGTACTCCTGGACAATAACCTCGGCCATAGTTCTTTTTTCCTTTTTCGCAACGGCGTCGAGAAGAGCTTGAGTCAAACCGTACCTAATTCCGCTGTGTAGTTTTTTTCCCTCCACTGTCATGTCTTCGACTTCATTTGCCGCCTCGCGGAACGTAGAAAGCTCTTTGCCTTCCAGTTTCGGTGCGATTTTCTTCAATGTTGGTATCGCATACTTCGCGAAGAGAGGCGGCTCTCTGCCGCCGACACCAGAGTACTGGCCAGAACAGCAGTCACCGTAGGCTACTTCGCCGTTATCGAGCAAAAGCATGACGGACTCTGACTCGCCTGGCATCCTAACTGATGTATGTCCTTCTGTTAACGGATTTCCAACGTAGAAATGTCCATCTAGTTTCGAGCCGCGAAGAATTGCCATCTTGTCATCGAAATAGAATCCTGTCAAGCCTTGACTCACCAAGACCTTCTCGACTTTCAAGCAAGTCACCAGTTGTAGCTACTCGATTTAGTGCTCCAATATATACTTTATCTCTTTCGCGACCTTTCGATCGATTATCTACGACATGAACTCCCACGTTTCTACCTTTCTCTCATCTTTCTGAGAATTGAAATAACTATCTTGACAGGAGGTTCCAGAGTTCCAGCTAACGCGGTGCCAAGCCAATCCGATCGATCTGACTTTGTCGGGAATATCATCGTATCCCGTGTTAACAATGAAGCTCGCCAGACCCTTTGTTGTGGCCATTGGGCGCTCCTTGGGGATGTTGCCGTTGAATATTTCTTTTGAAATCTGAAATCCACCCTTTCGCTTCTGCGCGGCATCGATCGATCAGAATTTACGCTTATCGCTTATATACTTGCACGCTTTCTAGAAATTGAGGGAAAGTCATGGTCACAACGGTTCTTAAAAAACACGAGAAGGGGACAAGGCGAGAAAAAGAGTCGGTCATTGCTGTTGAAAAAGAGAGTTCAGCTGGAAAAGCGACGAAGGACGATATTTTCGTGCTGGCTAAACCCTTGCCGAAGGATGGAGGAGTCGGTATATCGTTGAGTAGCAAGGTGCTCAAATTATACGGTGACAGGATAACGGAGACAATTGAGCAGAAATTGAATGATTTAGGTGTCAAAGACGTTCAAGTGACTGTTGATGATTATGGTGCTCTGGATTACGTGATAAAAGCCAGAGTGGAAACGGCGATTCGCAGGATGAGGAAGTGAAGGAATGATTGGCAGAGCCGCCTTGTTTGTGCCTGTAGACTCGCCAAGCATGATAAATAACTGCGTGGTTTTTGATGCAGATTCGCTAATTTTTGACCTGGAGGACAGCGTGCTGATCGATGAAAAAGATGCAGCGCGCATCTTGTTGAGAGAGGCATTGGAAACCCTGGATTTTCTTCGTGACAAGAATGTCTTGGTGAGAATAAACGCTCCATCAACACAATTTTGGAAACATGACTTGATGGAGCTCATTCAGTCTGAAGTGAGAGGATTAATTATTCCCAAAGCCACGACTGCAGGCATAGAAGCGGTGGATCGGGAAATTACGAAGCTGGAGAAACGCTATGCTGTTCAACACAGAATTAGTCTCGTGCCAATCGTGGAAACGGCCTTAGCCCTCGAGACCGTCGACCAAATTTTGAATTCTTCCAAAAGAAACATTGGGATTCTCTTCGGCGCCGAAGATTACGCGGCAGATATGGGCATTCAAAGAACGAAGGAAGGAGAGGAGATTTCTTACGCTCGATCTAAACTAGCGAATGCGGCTCATGCTTTTGGCCTGGAAGCCATAGACACGCCTTTCACCGACATGCAAGATACTGAAGGCTTGAGGAAGGACGCGGCCAGAGCCAAAATGTTGGGAATGACTGGAAAGACAGCCATACACCCGAAGCAGATAGATCACATACGGAGCGTCTTTACGCCGACTCAAGAGGAGATATCTCAAGCTTTCAATGTGGTTCGCGTTGCCCGAAAGAATCGGGAAAGAGGGGTCGGCACCTTTTCCCTCGACGGAAGAATGATTGATCCTGCTGTGATAGCCAGGTCAAGGTTTGTTTTGAAACTCATCGGCGCGGAAGAGGGCTCGTCGAAATGATAAATTCTGTTGGAAGGGAGATTCCGGACACAATAGCTGGCTTCAAGAGCATGATTCCGTTTCGGGGAGCCTTTGAGAAAGGGGGAAGTAGCCCCGATTTTCCGTCCAAAAAGACTCGACTTCTTCAGGGGAATCGAAAGGTCCTTACTTCAATGCGGGAAGCTTTGGAAAAAGTGGGCGTTGAAAGCGGCATGACTGTTTCATTCCACCATCACTTTCGTAATGGTGACTACGTTCTAAACAGCGTTATGAACGAAATTAGCAAAATGGGTGTAAGAAACACAAAGATAGCCTCGAGTTCCATATTTCCTTGCCACGAACCCCTAGTCACTCTTATTCAGAAAGGTGTAGTAACCGCAATCGACACTGATTACATGACCGGACCCGTGGCTCAAGCCGTATCTCGCGGATTATTAGAGGCTCCGGTGACGCTGAGAACTCACGGGGGCAGAGCCAGAGCTATTGATGATGGTGATCTTCACATAGATGTGGCTTTCATCGCAGCCCCAACTGCCGACGTGCAGGGCAACATAAACGGCGTTGACGGTCCTTCAAAGTGCGGTTCTCTAGGCTATGCTGTTCCCGACGCCTCACACGCTGACAAGGTCGTAGCGGTCACAGACAATCTGGTGAACTACCCACTCACGTATGTGAGCATTGATCAGACTCACATAGACTACGTGGTTAAGCTGGACAAAATCGGCGACTCCACGGGCATCATCTCGGGAACCACAGCCATTACCAGGAGCCCGATAGCGCTAAAAATCGCTGAATACACCGCGAAAGTTATTGAGGCCTCAGGCCTTCTGCAGAACGGCTTTTCTTTTCAAACCGGCGCCGGAGGTACTTCCTTGGCTACAGCTAGCTTCGTTCGACAGATAATGAAAGAACGCAAGGTAACAGGCAGTTTTGGCCTTGGCGGTATCACCGGTTTTTTCGTGGAAATGCTCGAAGAAGGCCTCTTCAAAGCATTATTGGACGTTCAGTGTCTCGACTTGAAAGCAGTTGACTCTTTGAAAAAGGATCTAAACCACATTGAGATAGGATCTTCCATGTATGCAAACCCGCGAACGAAAGGCAATGCCGTAGACATGCTTGACGTAGTCGTACTCGGCGCAACTGAAATAGACGCGGAGTTTAACGTAAACGTGACTACCGGATCTCACGGAGATATCATGGGCGGCTCAGGAGGACACGGCGATGCTGCAGAAGGAAGCAAATTGTGCATAGTCGTCGCCCCTTTGATAAGATCAAGACTGCCAACAGTCGTTGAAAGACCTGTCACGATCAGCACTCCCGGGGAAATAATCGATGTCTTCGTCACTGAGAGGGGCATAGCCGTGAACCCTGGGAGAGAAGACATAAAACAAAGGCTTGTTGACGCAAAACTGCCAGTAGTGGAAATGGAAAAGCTAAGAGACACAGCAAAAAGAATCTGCGGTAAGCCCACTCCAATAAGATTCAAAGACCGGATCCTAGCAGTGCAAGAGTACAGAGATGGCACTGTAATAGATGTAATACGAGAAGTGGAATGACTCCTCTGCGCATGGCACAAGAGACGCAAATACTAACTTCACAACTGCTAACCTGGCGCGCGATGATCGATCGATCCTTCCTAATTTCTCCCCTATTTCTTCGCCTCTTCTGGAGTTTTGCAAGCTCTCCTTCAGAAACAGGTATTCTATTTTCCCTGAATAGTCTCTTTCCCTCATATTCGTTAGGTTGACCATGCTTCTCCACCTTCGTTTATATGATGCTAACAACTCTGCTTCAAAAGCAGAAAAAAGGAATACTGCTAGTTTGTCTATTTATGCTTTGACAAGCTTACTTTCTCTCCTCATTTGTCATTGGAAGTCTCCTTTCTGTCGGGCCATCATAGCATACTGTTTCTAATGGCGGGACCCTAAATGGAGCATTCTTCGTCATTTCCTCGTATACATGTGCAACAAGCCCAGGACATCTCGCTATTGCGAATATTCCATAACACATTTTCCAATCGAACCCCAAATCGGAGAGTATTGCTGCTAGTGCGGAACCAGCGTTCCCCGGCAGTTTTCTTCCAACAACTTTCTCAAGAACTTTTTCCATTGCTTGAACTAACCTACAGTGGTCACCCGCGACTTCATATCTCTCCGCCAACTCGAGTAGTTTTACATATCTAGGGTCTACTTTGTGATGCGGATGGCCAAAGCCCTGAATTCTTTCCCCTCTCTCTTTGATCTCTCTAGCAAGTTCTTCGGCAACTTGCTCGGCTGATTTACGCTGTTCTCTCATTCTCTTAACGCCGTCCTGTAACCACTCCGCTGACCCTCCAGGGGCTCCCCCATGGTATATTCCTATCGCGGACATCCCAGCGGCTACCGCGGAACAGAAGGCATATGGAGGCCATTCCCCTCTGTGTGGCAGAAGCGATGATGCAACATATCGAGCCGCGCAAACGGACGGAGCGCCAATGCCATAGTCAATTATCGATGTTAGAATTGCATTCATCATCTTTCCATGACCTTCGGTTGGCGGCAACTCGCCTCTCAGAATGAGGTATACTGCTTCACCGAATGTCAGATGTTCCATCAACTCTTCTATTGGATACCCCCTAACCAAGATTTTGTTAGGCTCGATGTAAGTCACGGAGGTTCTCCAAAAATACTTGTCTTCCGACTTGGTCATATCATCCCCTCCAAATCCTTGAGAAGGCTTATCAATACCGGCAACCCTAATATAAAGTTTAAGCAAGACTTGATGGCCACGCGGAGAATTTGGGTTGCTCGATAAGAAGACTCTTCTGGGAGCTGTTTTAGGGACTATCACAAAAGCAGCAACTACTATTCCCAAGGACATCAAAGAAGCCTTCAGGAATGCACTTAGAGTTGAGACAGCCGAGATCGCACGTTGCCATATCAAAACCACATTGGAAAACGTCAACATGGCCGCAAGGAAAGGTTCTCTGGTGTGCTCGGATACGGGCTTTCCTTTGTTCTACGTCAAATTGGGAGATTGCGTCGACTTGGAGGGCAAGTCCAAGACATTGAACGAGGTCTTTATTGAAGCTGTGGAGAAAGCCACACTAGAAGGCACTCTGAGAGCTACTATGGTGCACCCTCTTACAAGATTCAACCCTGGCACAAATCTAGGTGGCTATCTGCCTTACGTTGAATATAAA
>Ga0315268_10005869_pt1 | contig 13121 bp, 14 predicted proteins | sample C1_top_MG_FD_204535 | JGI IMG/M metagenome (GOLD analysis project Ga0315268, IMG submission 204535) | Sediment microbial communities from Yellowstone Lake, YNP, Wyoming, USA - C1_top | ecosystem: Environmental > Aquatic > Freshwater > Lake > Sediment | place: USA: Wyoming | collected 2017-08-01 | reverse complement strand
CCCGCGCCCATGGGGCGCCTCCCTGGCGTGGGCAGTACCTGAGCGTGCCGCGGCTGAAGGACTGGTTGGCGCTGCTCGGCTTCGAAACCCATGCCGGCTGCTTCGGCTGTTATGCCCCGCCGGTGACCCGCGAGCAATGGTTGCAACGCTGGCGCTTCATGGAACTGGCGGGCAACCGCTGGTGGCCGTATGCCGGCGCCGCGTACATCATCCAGGCGATCAAGCGGGTGCATGGCATGCGCCTCATCACCCCGCTGCGGAAAGAACGCAAGGCCCACGCCAAATCGCTGGCCACCGTGACTCAACATACTCAACGCAAAGAACAATGACAACGCATAGCGACAATCCAGACGACATCGTGGACATTTTTACCGACGGGGCCTGCAGCGGCAATCCCGGTCCTGGCGGGTGGGGCGCGATCCTGCGCAGCCACGGCCGTGAAAAGGAGTTGTGCGGTGGCGAAGCGGCGACCACCAACAACCGGATGGAATTGACTGCGGTGATCGAAGCGCTGAAAACCCTGAAACGGCCGGTACGGGCACGCGTTCACACCGACTCGCAATATGTGCAGAAGGGTATCAGTGAATGGATACATGCCTGGAAGCGGCGCGGCTGGCTGACTGCCGGCAAGCAGCCGGTGAAGAATGCCGATCTGTGGCGCATCCTGGACGAGCAGGCGGCGCGCCATCGCGTCGAATGGCTCTGGGTAAGGGGACATGCCGGCCATGTCGAGAACGAGCGGGCCGATGCCTTGGCGCAGCGCGGCATCGACAATCTGGGTGGCGCCTGACATGCGGCAGATCGTGCTGGACACCGAAACCACCGGCCTGGAGTTCAGGCTGGGCCACCGCGTCATCGAAATCGGCTGCGTCGAACTGGTCGGACGCAAGCTGACCAACCGCCGCTTCCACCACTACCTCAACCCGGAACGTCCGATCGAAGCCGGCGCCCAGGCGGTGCATGGCCTGACTAACGAATTCCTGCAGGACAAGCCGAAATTCGCGGAAATAGCCGCGGAGTTCCAGGACTTCGTGCGCGGCGCCGAACTGGTGATCCACAATGCCGCCTTCGATCTCGGTTTTCTCAACAATGAACTGGAACTGCTCGGCCGGGAGTCACTGACCGAAGTTTGCGGCGGCGTCACCGACACCCTGCGGCTGGCGCGCGAGTTGCGCCCGGGGCGCAAGAATTCGCTCGACGCGCTGTGCACTGAATATGCCATCGACAATTCCGGACGGCAATTGCATGGCGCGCTGCTCGACGCCGAATTGCTGGCGGAAGTGTATCTGGCCATGACCCGCGGCCAGGAGAACCTCATCATGGATCTTGACCTGGCGCCGGAGCCTGGCGTTCAGATGCTGTCTCGAGGAGAACAGCTGGCGCTTATTGTCATGCGCGCCAGCGCCGAAGAGCTTGTTGAGCATGCTCGAGTCCTGGCGGAGATCGCCAAGGAGAGCAAGGGCAAGTGTGTCTGGCTGGCCGAACCGGACGTCGGTTGAAAGGAGTTGCGGCAAATTGCCAAAGGGCCGACTCATCGCCTTCATGAGTCAGCCCTTGGGTGTGTAATCTGGTGGGCGATAGTGGGTTCGAACCACTGACTTCCACCGTGTGAAGGTGGCACTCTACCGCTGAGTTAATCGCCCGAAAACAAGCGGTGAATTATAGCGCGACCCCTAGTCGGGGCACAATAGCCTTCTGCTTTCTGCTAGAATGCGCCGCTCACGCGGAGAGGTGGATGAGTGGTTTAAGTCGCACGCCTGGAAAGCGTGTTTAGGTTCATACCTAACGCGGGTTCGAATCCCGCCCTCTCCGCCAGCGCAATCAAGACGGGCCACTGATCTTCAGCGGTTGAATGGCTTGGATCTTGCCGTCGAATAGGTCAAGACAATCTGCTACCCCCTGGCATTTCAATTTCGGAAATATTCATTGCCCGCTCCTCAAATCCGGAGTTTGGTCATCCCCGTGCATTCCATTCATTGGATCTTGCCAATATTTCATATTTATATTATTTTAATTTAAACTTAGTCCGCTGCTAACGCGGTGCCTGAATCACTTCGTTTCGTGCGGCCGAAATTCGATCCATCGCTGGAATCAAGTAGGATGCCTTGCAAACTCGGAAAATCGCGGTATTTTTTCTACCCGGTCGGGTCAGTCTGTGGCGGTCAGAACATCAATAGGGGAGAGTTGCAATGCGCAATAACCAGCCTGTAACCCAGCACGAGCAGCCTTTTCCCAAGGGCAAGGTGATCATCAGCCATACCGACACCAAGGGTCAAATTACCCATGCCAACGACAACTTTGTCGACATCTCGGGTTACAGTCGCGACGAGTTGATCGGCCAGCCGCACAACATCTTGCGTCATCCGGATATGCCTGCGGAAGCCTTTCGCGACCTGTGGGATACCGCCGGACGAGGCCGTCCGTGGATGGGCATCGTCAAGAACCGCTGCAAGAATGGCGATCACTACTGGGTGCGGGCCTATGTCACGCCGCTGGCCGACGGTTCGGGCTACATCTCCGTGCGCAGCGAAGCCAGCCGGGCCGAGATAAGCGCCGCCGAGGCGCTCTATTCCCGCTTGAACCACGGCGAGGCCGTTCGTCTGCGCAGTGGCCAAGTGGTTGCCGGCGGTCTGCTGGGCTGGTTGCAAGGGATAGGCCGAAGCGTGAACATCACCCAACGCTTGTGGGCGGTATTTCTATTGTTCATGTTGCTGGCGGCTGCCGGAGCCGGCGTTGCGCTATGGAACCTCGGGAAGGTATCGGCCGAGTTCGCCGCTTATCTGCAACGTGACCAGGTGCGTCTCCAAGCCTATGGCGACATGTATGCCCAAGGCCTGCAAGCTGGGCAGGGAATTCGCAACATCATTCTTGACCCGGCCAACCCGAAAGCGCCCGAGAACCTCAAGGTTGCCGAGAAGGATTTTGCCGAAGCCCTGGAGACAGCACGCAAACTCGTGTCCTCGGAGGTGGAAGTGGCCTTGCTGGATGAACTGGCGGCGAAGTGGGCCAAAGACTCGGAAATCAAGCAGCGGGTTGGCGAACTGGCAAAGGCCAGCAAACAGGCTGAGGCGGTGGCGTTGCTCAACAAGGAGGAAACGCCGCTGTGGCGCGACATCAGGGCCAAGCTGTTAAGCAGGATGGCGGAGGTGGAGAAGTCTTCCGGCGTCGCGGCCAAGGGCGTGATGGCGGATGCCGAGCGTGGACGCAATGTCAGCATGGCGGCTGTGGCCTTAGCCTTGGTTGTCGGCTTGCTGTTGGTGGCGGCGATCCTTAGCTATGTCGGCCGCAATCTGCGCCAGGCGCGCGATGCGGTGCATACGATCGCCGACAGCGGCGACCTGACGAGTCCGTTGCCGCCGCCGCGCGAGGACGAGATAGGCGATATCATGGTGCAGTTGGCGGCGATGCGCAACAAACTGCACGAGTTGATCGCCGATATGGTGGATAAGATCGTAGGCGTCAGCACCGCCTCGGGCGAGTTGATGGGAACCGCCCAGGCGAGCGCGGGCGTCAGCGAAAACCAGTCGGAGTTGGCTTCGGGCATGGCTGCGGCGGTCGAGCAACTGTCGGTTTCCGTCGATCAGGTGCGCGATCATGCCAACGAGTCGCGCCAGCTGTCAGAGGCATCCAGCCAGAAAGCCGTCGAGGGAGGCAAGATCATTTATCAGGCCTCGGATGAAATGGCGCGTGTCGCCGAAGTCGTGAAGTCGGCGGCGGGTTCCATCCGCGCGCTGGAGGGATATTCCGGACAGATTTCCGGGATTGTCCAAGTGATCCGTGAAATCGCCGATCAGACCAATCTGCTGGCTCTCAACGCTGCCATCGAAGCGGCGCGGGCCGGAGAACAGGGCCGGGGTTTCGCGGTGGTCGCCGACGAAGTGCGCAAGCTGGCGGAGCGCACCGGCTCCTCAACCCAGGAAATCACCGGCATGATTTCAAAAATACAGGAGGGGACTCGTCAGGCCGCTCTGGACATGGAGGCGGGGGTGGCGCGGGTTTCCGAAGGGGTGGAACTGGCGCGCCGCGCCGGCGAGGCAGTGACGGAAATTCAGGGTTCGGCCGAGGCTTCGGCACGGGCGGTGGGCGATATCACGCTGGCCCTGCAGGAGCAGTCGAGCGCTGCCCGCGATATTGCCCAGCGTGTCGAAGGCATCGCCCAGGGCGCTGAAGAGAACTCCGCCAGTGCCGCAAGTACTTCTGCTTCCGCCCACAATCTGAAACTGCTGGCCGAGGAACTGCTGCATCTGGCGGGACGCTTCAAAATTTCCTGAGCACGGGGTTTGGGATGGCTGTGCGAGTTTGTGTGAATTGGTCGGAACCCTCGTTGAGAGCGCTTGGCCTTGACCAGGATCGTCAATGCGCGGAACTCCCGAGGCGCAGGAACAACTCGTAGCGCCGCTCGCTGATTTCCCCCTTTGCCATGGCGGCCTTGATGGCGCATCCTGGCTCGGTTCGGTGGTGACAGTCGCGGAAGCGGCAGTTGGCAAGATGCGGGCGGAATTCGACGAAGCCCTGTTCGATGGCGCCGCGGGTCAGGTGCGCCAGGCCAAACTCCTGCAGGCCAGGGCTGTCGATCAGGGCCGCGCCATGGGCAAGGCGGTAGAGTCGGGCGTGGGTGGTGGTGTGCTTGCCGGAATCGAGGGCATCGGAAATTTCCCGCGTTGCCGCCGCCGCATCCGGTATCAGGGCATTGATGAGCGTCGACTTTCCCATGCCCGACTGGCCAACCAGCACCGACAGTTCTCCCGCAAGATAGCTTGCCAGTGGCGCCGCATCCCGCAGCGCCGAGACTTCCAGCACCGGATAGCCTAGTTCCGACAACACAGCCAGCCGCTGTCGCGCGGACTGCAGGTGCTCGACCAGGTCGGTCTTGTTGAGCACGATGAGGCTGCGAATTCCCTCGGTCTCGGCGGCGACCAGCGCGCGCGTCAGCAGTTCGTCGCTGAAGGAAGGCTCGGTGGCGACCACCAGCACCAGTTGCGTGGCGTTGGCGACGATCAGTTTCTGGCGATACGCGTCGGAGCGGTAGAGCAGCGAGGTGCGCGGAAGGTGGCGGACGATCTGCGCCTGGTCGGCGGAGGAACGCTCCAATGCCACCCGGTCGCCGCAGGCATAGGGACTTTTCTTGCCGCGCGGGAACCCAGTGATGCGACTGAGGTCGGGCAACTCGATCTCATAGTGCCGCCCGAAGGCGGCAACGATGATTCCTTCGAGGGTTTCGCTCAAAGGTCAAACAGCGCGTCGATCTTGGCTGCGCAGATGAAATCGTTCTCGCTCAGGCCGCCGATGGCGTGGGTCGTGTAGCTGACCACGCATTGGTTGTAGCCGACCGCGAGATCGGGATGGTGTCCTTCCCGCTGCGAGATCCAGGCAGTGGCATTCACGAAGGCCATGGTCTCGTTGTAGTCGTTAAACCGGTAGGTCTTGGCAATGCCGTTGCCCGAGCGTGCCCAGCCGTGCGCGGATTGCAGCAGCGCGGTGGCCTCGGGATCGGTGAGCGGCGGCACGCCGCCTTCGCAAGGTTTGCATTTCCCTTTGGCGAGATCGCAGAAATCGGCCATGTGAGTTCTCCTTCTTACTTGAATTTGTAGTACTGCTGGTTGAGCCAGGCTGCGACGTTTTCCTCGTCTTCCGGGAACCAGCCGGCGTTGGTTTGGGCGCTGCACATGGCGACGCGTTGTTGCAGCGACAATAGATTGCCGATTTTATGATCGGCGCGGGTGTACATTTTAGAACCGTCGCCGCCGAATTTTTGGGCATGGCAGGCGACGCATTGTTTGTCATGCAGCGCTTTGCCCAGTTTCGGGTTGCCGGTGGCTGTGGCGGCCAGCGGCAACAGGGCAAAGAGCAGGGCGATGTAGATTTTGCGCATAACTATTTCCTCAGTGATTCAGCAAGTGCGCGATGCGCAGGCTGGCAGGTGGATGGGAATCATAGAATAGCGAATGTAGCGGATCGGGTGTCAGGGTCGATGCGTTGTCGCGGTAGAGTTTGACCAGGGCATTTATCAGATCCGTGGCTTGTGTTTGTCCGGCGGCATAGGCATCCGCTTGATATTCGTGCTTGCGTGAAACATGCGACAGCAGCGGCGTCAGCGGGAAAGTGAATACCGGCAGCGCAAACGAGAACAGGATCAGCGCCATGGCCGTGCTCTGGGTGGCTTGGGTGGGCATGGATACGCCGAGACCGGCATAGAACCACGGTTGGCCGATCAACAAGCCGAGCAGCCAGAGAAAAATCAGGCTGAGCACGGCGAGCAGGAGGATGCGTTGCCAGACATGGCGATGCTTGAAGTGGCCTAGTTCGTGGGCGAGCACGGCCTCGATTTCCGGCGGCGATAAACGCGCCAGCAGGGTGTCGAAGAAAACGATCCTTTTGGCCGCGCCAAAACCCGTGAAATAGGCGTTTCCGTGCGCCGAGCGCTTGGAGCCGTCCATCACGAACAATCCGCTGGAGCGGAAGCCGCAGCGCGCCAGCAGCGCCTCGATGCGCGCTTTCAGTGCAGCATCATCGAGCGGCACGAACTTGTTGAATAGCGGCGCGATCAGCGTCGGGTAAAGCAATAGCACCAGGAGGTTGAAAACCAGCCAGAACAGCCAGACGTAAAGCCACCAGTAAGCCCCCATCACCGTCATCAGCCACAACACCGCCAGTAACAGAGGCGCGCCGATCAGTACCGTGAGCAGCCCCTGCTTGACGATGTCGCCGAGAAACAGGCGCCAACTCATCTGGTTGAAGCCAAAGCGCGCTTCGAGGACAAAGGTGCGGTAGAGGCCGAACGGCAAATCGACGATGAAGCCGATCAGCGCCACGCAGGCGAATAGCGCCAGTGAAGTGAGGTATACGGATTCGGGGGCGAAGTGCGCGCTGATATCGGCGGCGCTCTGCAGCACGCCGCCGAAAGTGAAGGCGAGCAGCAAAATAGCGCTGGCGGCGAGCTCGGCCAGGCCCAGGCGCGTCTTGGCGCAGGTGTAATCGGCCGCCTTCTGGTGCGCCGCCCGATCGATATTCTCGGCAAACTCCGCCGGAACCTCCGCGCGGTGCGTCCTGACATGCCGCAGGTGGCGCAGCGCGAGCCAGAAGCGCAGAGCGATGCTGGCGATCAGGGCAATCAGAAATATCAGGGAAAAGAGTTGATGTGTCATGCAGTGTCGGGGCCGGTAAATATGACAGAATACGCGACTTATCGTAAAAGTTGTGGTGCACATTCATGGCACAAAATCAGAATGCCCTGGTCTGGCTCGATATGGAAATGACCGGTCTCAATCCCGATACGGACCGTATCATAGAAATCGCCATGGTCGTCACCGATGCCGGGCTCAACACCGTCGCCGAGAGCCCGGCGTGGGTGGTTCATCAGTCCGACGCCGTGCTCGATGGCATGGACGAATGGAATAAAAACACCCACGGCCGCTCCGGTTTGATTGAAAAAGTGAAGGCGTCGACGCTGAGCGTTGCCGAGGTCGAGACGCAATGCCTGGCCTTCATAAAATCGCACGTACCGGAGCGCATCTCTCCTATGTGCGGAAATTCGATCTGTCAGGACCGCCGCTTCATGGCGCGCTACATGCCTAAACTTGAAGCGTATTTTCACTACCGGAATCTGGATGTCAGCACCCTCAAGGAACTGTGCAAGCGCTGGAAACCTGAATTGGCCAAGGGTGTCGTCAAGAACGGCAAACATACGGCGCTGGCAGACATCTATGAGTCGATCGAGGAAATGAAGTTCTACCGCGACAACTTCATCAAGTTGTGACAGGCACCGCTAGCGCAGGCATCCATCCGCGTCCGCACTACTGTTCTTCGCGCTGATACAGGCGCAACCGTTCGCTACGGTCGCCCGGACGGTGACCTTCCCAGATTTTGCGCCAGCCGTGGTGTGCCATTTTGTCATGGGTTGAGCCTTGTTCCAGCAGCAACGGGCAGGCGCTTGCCGCGGGTGTTTCGGCAGGTTGCGTGACGATACCCGCGAAATACTGCAACGAAACACGCTGGGTGTTGCCGAGGTCTCGTCCGGCGATGCAGCGGTGAGTCTTGGATATTGCTTGCAGTGTCGACTGGAGCGAAGCGGCGACGCCGCGGTAGCTCATGCCGTAATCGATCCACGGCAGCCACAGCGTCATCAGCAGTACCCAGATCAGTGTGGTGCCGGTTGCCCAATGAGTGGCGGCGCGCCACGGCGAGCGCGGACTGGCAAAGATCAACCAGAGCCAGGCCAGGCTTAGTATTGCAGCGGCAACATAAGCCAGCGGTGAGAGCCTTGCGACGAAACCGGGCACCAGCTCGGCGAGATGGTGCGCAAGCCTGGCCGGGACGCCGCCTGTGATGGCAAGGCCGTAAATCCAGATCACTACGGCGGCGATGGTGAAGGTCATCATGCCGAACCAGTCGAAGGCGTTGGCGGCGCCGCGCTGCAAACGGCTGGTGCCACCGGCCGCCAGCAGAATCAGCGGTACCAGCAAGGGTAGTGCCTGATTCCGCTGCGGCTCGTAGAACAACAGCAGTGCCAGCAGCGTGGTCAATGAGCCGACCAGTGGCAGCAGTAAGGCGGGCTGGCCGAGTTGGCGGCGGTGGAACCACACTGTCCACGCTGCCAGCGGCAATGCTGGCCAGGTAAAATAGGCCAGGAGTTCGGCGTAAACGGGTAGCGCGTGCAGCCAGGCTTTCTGATAATGGATAGGGTTGGCAGCGTTGGACCACCAGGCACTCAGCGTATCCGGTGTCAGCCAGGCCAGCAGCAGCGGCCAACTGGCGCAGAGCGGCGCGGCGATGGCGACGGCGATAGCGAGGCCGCGCAAGCTGGCGGCGCTGCGCCAATGATGGCTGAGGGGCAGCAGCAGCAAGAGTGGTGCCAAGGTGACAAGTGCCGTCAGTCCTCCGGCAAGAAAACCCAGACCGATACCCAGGCCGGCCAGCACGCCACCGGCCAGCGGACGCCGCGGGAGCAGGGCGAAACCGGCGTAGGCGGCGGCGCTGGCGGCGAGCAGAGCGATCAACGGCTGCGTCTCGTGAATCGGCCACAGCAGACCGAGACTGCCGATGGCGATGAGTATCGCCGCGCCGCCCACCTGGCGTTCCGCCGAGACACGGGTTAATTTTGGGCTGGCAAATTCCGGGTCAGTCGACGCCACGGACGCGAGCGAGTGCAGCGTGCGGCTGGCGTATCCCAGGAAGGCGAGGAAGAGTGCGCCGAACAGTCCCGTGGCCAGGCGTACCGCATCGTGTAGTGGCAGCAGCCAGCCGAACAGCCGGCCGCAAGCGGCGGCCACCCAGTAGTAGAGGGGCGGCGCATCCAGGTAAGCTTCGCCGACCAACCGCGGCGCCCACCAGTCGCCGCCGTTGAGCAAATCGTAGGCGATGCCGAAGTGGGTCGCGTCGTCGTTTTTCCACGGATCGTGGCCGGTCAATCCCGCCAGCAGGTACAGCGCACACAGCGCGACCAGCGCTAGGCCGCGTAATGGCAGGGTGACTGGGAAGCGGGGCAGGGCGGCCATGGATGGGAAGGATTGCCAACGCGGGTCGGGCAATGAAAAAAGGCAGCCGAAGCTGCCTTTGTCTGCCCGCGCCGGTGATTAGGCTGAACGCTGGACGGTGCCATATTTCTGGCGGAAACGCTCGACCCGGCCGGCGGTGTCGACGATCTTCTGCTTGCCGGTGTAGAACGGGTGGCATTCGGCGCAGACTTCGATGTGCAGCGGCTTGCCGCTGGTAGAGCGGGTCTTGAAGTTGTTGCCGCAACTGCAGGTGACGTCGATTTCGACGTAGTTCGGGTGTATGGCTGCTTTCATGATCTGATCCTTTTTGTCGTGCGGTCCAGCGTATTGGAGCGTTGTCAGGCCGGAAAGCGCGAGATTATCCTTGAATTTCGCAAGGTTTGCAATCGGCTATTGAATCAGCCTCGCCGCATCGCGTCGAAGAATTCCGCGTTGTTCTTGGTAGCCTTGATCTTGTCGAGGAGGAATTCCATCGCCTCCATGTCGTCCATGTTGTAGAGCAACTTGCGCAGTACCCACATTTTTTGCAGTACGTCCGGTTTCAGCAGGAGTTCCTCGCGGCGCGTGCCGGAGCGGTTGACATTGATCGCGGGATAGACGCGCTTCTCCGCCATGCGTCGATCCAGGTGGATCTCCATGTTGCCGGTGCCCTTGAACTCCTCATAGATGACATCGTCCATGCGCGAGCCGGTGTCGATCAGCGCCGTGGCGATGATGGTCAGCGAGCCGCCTTCCTCGACATTGCGGGCCGCGCCGAAAAAGCGTTTCGGTCGCTGCAGGGCATTGGCATCGACACCCCCGGTGAGTACCTTGCCGGAGGCCGGCACCACGGTATTGTAGGCCCGTGCCAGGCGGGTAATGGAGTCGAGCAGGATCACCACATCCTTCTTGTGCTCGACCAGGCGTTTGGCCTTTTCGATCACCATCTCGGCGACCTGCACGTGGCGGGTTGCCGGTTCGTCGAAGGTCGAGGCCACCACTTCGCCCTTGACCGAGCGCTGCATCTCGGTGACTTCCTCGGGACGTTCGTCGATCAGCAGCACGATCAGCACCACGTCGGGGTGATTGACCGAAATGGCGTGGGCGATGTGCTGCATCATCACCGTCTTGCCGCTCTTCGGGCTGGCCACCAGCAGGCCGCGCTGGCCCTTGCCGATCGGCGCGATGATATCGATCACGCGCGAGGTGGTGTTTTCCTCACCGCGCATGTCGCGTTCCAGCTGCATATGCTTGTTCGGGTGCAGCGGCGTCAGGTTCTCGAACAGTATCTTGTGCTTGGAAGCCTCCGGCGACTCGCCGTTGACCTTGTCCACCTTGACCAGGGCAAAGTAGCGTTCGCCGTCTTTCGGCGTGCGGATTTCCCCTTCGACAGTGTCGCCGGTGTGCAGGTTGAAGCGGCGGATCTGCGAAGGCGAGACGTAGATGTCGTCGGTGCTGGCCAGATAGGAAGTATCCGGTGTGCGCAGGAAGCCGAAACCGTCCGGCAGCACTTCGAGCGCCCCGTCGCCGAAGATGTTTTCACCTTTCTTGGCGCGGTTCTTGAGCAGAGCGAAAATCAATTCCTGCTTGCGCAGGCGGTTGGCGCCGTCGATCTCGTTGGCGATGGCCATTTCGAGCAACTGACTGACGTGGAGAACTTTAAGCTCCGATAGATGCATAAGGTAGACCTGCTAGGCGTGAAGCGGGGAGGATGGATGAACCAAAGGATTCCAGGGGTGACCAGGGATGAATCGGGAAACTCGGTGGAACAGGGATGGGCTGATTTGGCCCGGTCGGCACGCGGATGATTGTTATGCGGGCGCCGTCACGTTGGGCCGGACTGTAACGGGATCAGAGGTTGCTGTCAATAAAAGCGGTAAGTTGCGACTTGGATAGGGCGCCGACCTTGGTGGCTTCTATATTGCCGCCCTTGAACAGCATCAGCGTCGGGATGCCGCGGATGCCGAACTCGCCGGGTGTCTTTTGGTGGTCGTCGATGTTGAGCTTGGCCACCTTGAGTTTGCCGGCATAGTCCTTGGCGATTTCTTCAAGGATGGGCGCGATCATCTTGCAGGGACCGCACCATTCGGCCCAGTAATCGACCAGCACAGGCAGCCCGGATTCAAGCACTTCGCTCTTGAAATTGGCATCGGTGACGTGATGAATATGCTCGCTCATGGTTTCCTCTTGAATTCGGGTTTTGCCCCGGTTGTGGGCAACGGGGTACGGATAGGGAGTGGATTGCGGATGGGAAATGAAACTGGAAAGCCTATAAACATATGCTAACAAAAAAACTGCGGGGCTGGGCAACAAGCCAGATTGGCATATCCTTGCCAGAACGCTCATATTACAATATTTATAGTTTTTGTGTTTTCCCGCGCCGGTACTTGGGGAGATGGGGAGAGTCTTCCACTATACTTGGCGCATTAATTCCGCTGATGGCAGAAGGTGGTGAAAAATGACCTATGTTGTGACCGAATCCTGCATCAAATGCAAATACACCGATTGTGTCGATGTCTGTCCGGTCGATTGTTTCCGCGAGGGGCCTAATTTCCTCGTGATCGATCCCGACGAGTGCATCGATTGCACCTTGTGCGTGGCCGAATGTCCGGTCGAGGCGATTTTTGCCGAGGATGACTTGCCCGCGGAGCAGCAGCATTTCACGGCACTGAACGCCGAATTGGCCAAGCTCTGGAAGCCCATCATCGAACGCAAGGAGCCGCCGTCCGACGCCGACGCCTGGGCCAAGGTCAAGAGCAAACTCGACAAGCTCGAACGCTGAGCTGCGTGGCGCTACGCGGGCATACCGGCTCGGTGTGCCCGTTGCCTCTTTCCGTGTGTCGCGCATTGGACTACCATGGGTTTCCCGCGTTTGCGGGGACCATTCGAAGAATTGGGGGGACGCCATGCAAGTTCGGGAAATCCTGGCAATCAAGGGCGCAGCGCTGTACACCATCGCGCCGAACAAGACTCTCGCCGAAGGCATCGCCATCATGGCCGAACAGGATGTCGGCTCGCTGGTGTGTTTCGAGGGCGGACGCATGGTCGGCATGCTGACTTTCCGCGAAATCCTGAAGGCTTTGCATGAGTATGGCGCCGCCGCCGGTGAGGTGGACCTTGCCAGTGTCATGGTGAAGAACCCGCACAGTGCCGCCCCGGAGATGGAGTTGGACGAGTTGCGCCGCATGATGATCGAGCATCACATGCGCTATCTGCCGGTGATGGACGGCGCCACGCTGCTGGGCGTGATCTCCTTCCACGATGTTGCCCGGGCGGTGCTGGATGAGCAAGGTTTCGAGAACCGCATGCTCAAGGCCTACATCCGCGACTGGCCGGCCGAAGAAGAACACAAAAACGTCTAGCCCGCATGCCAGGATATCCCGCAAGCAGTGGTGAGCATCTTCCAGAGAGGGTTTCATGGAAAAAATCTGGCTGAAGAGCTATCCGGCGGGGATTCCCGCCGAGATAGACATCGATGAATTCAATTCGCTTGGCGACCTGTTCGAGAAAAGCGTCCAGGCCTACGCACAGCATCCCGCCTACATCAACATGGATCAGGCAATCAGTTACGCGGATCTGGATCGCCAGTCGCGAAATTTCGCCGCCTATTGCCAAACGGTACTGAAGCTTCCCAAAGGCGCGCGCATC
>Ga0315268_10005867_pt1 | contig 13127 bp, 9 predicted proteins | sample C1_top_MG_FD_204535 | JGI IMG/M metagenome (GOLD analysis project Ga0315268, IMG submission 204535) | Sediment microbial communities from Yellowstone Lake, YNP, Wyoming, USA - C1_top | ecosystem: Environmental > Aquatic > Freshwater > Lake > Sediment | place: USA: Wyoming | collected 2017-08-01 | reverse complement strand
CCAGGTTGTCCACCTGGCGCCCGGCGAGGGTCTCGGCCAGGGCGCTGGCCAGGGCCGGGCGGCGTCCCGGCGCCACCAACTCGACCAGCTTGCGCCCCAGCACGTCCTCCTGGGTGTAGCCGCCGGCTTCGAAGCAGCGGCGATTGGCGTAGCTGATCAGCCCGGCGGTGTCCACCACCAGGATCATGCTCTGGGTGTTGTTCAGGATCTTGTTGTTGAAGTCGCGCTGGCGCTGCAATTCCGCCTGGAAGTTCTTCAGCTCGGTGATGTCGAGCATCAGGCCGCGGTACTGGACCACCTTGCCTTGCGAGTCGCGGACGGCGAAGGCGTTTTGCAGGCTGTAGATGAGGGAGCCGTCCTTGCGGCGGAGCACCTCTTCATAGTTGCGCACCAGGCCGGCCAGCAGGATTTCCCGCTGAAATCCCAACCGGTGCTCGGGCGAGAGGTAGAGCTGAGTGGGAATGTCGATCTGCAGCAGCTCGTCGCGGCTGTCGTAACCCAGCATGCGCACCAGGGCGTCGTTGACCTCGATGAAACGCCCCTCCGGGGTGGAAAAGAACAGGCCTTCCTGAATGGTGTCGAACAGTTCGCGGTAGCGGCGCTCGGCCTCGCGGCGGTCGGTGATGTCCTTGAGCACGTGGATGGTCTGCAGGGCCTCATTGGCGGCGCCGTGGATGCGCGAGGTGGATACCAGGTAGGTGCGGTCGAGCACAGGATGGACGTACTCGTCGGCGCCGTCGGGCCCGACGCGGCAGAAGGGGCAGGCGCGGTTGCTGCTGTCGGAAGCCATGGCGACCAGGGCGCGCATGCTGATGCCGATCAGTTCCGAGGGGCGGACGCCGATGAAGTCGGCCATGGAACGGTTGACGCGCAGCACGCGATGGGCTCCGTCGTGCACGACGATCAGGTCGGTAATGGCGTCGAAGATCTCCATCCAGTGGCGGTTGGCCTGGTCCATGCGGGTGAAGTAGCGCGCGTTTTCCAGGGCCACGGCGGCGTGCGCCACCAGAGCCTGCAACAGATTGCGATCCAGCGCCTGCAAGGGAATGCCGCGGTCGGCCAGGCAGAGCAGGCCGATGAACTCGGCGTCGGGCGCGGCCAGACGGGCGACGATCAGGTCGCGCCAGCCCAGCGCCTCGGCCAATTTGTCGCCCAGCAATTCCGCGGCGGCGCCTGCGATGAGCGCTTCCTGACGAGCGCCGGCCAGGCCGGTCAGTGCGAGGTTGAGCCGGCGCAGGGCGGCGCTGTCGAGGGCGCGGCCGGGGTCGCGGAGGACCACGGTTTCCAGTTGTCCGCCCTGGTTGAGGGCCAGGGCGGCGGCGCGCGCGCCCAGCATGTCGGCGGCACGCCAGGTGAAGCTCTCCATGACCTCGGGCAGGCGAACCGTGGAGTTCAACTCCAGGGCCACGCTCATCAGATCTTCCGAGCGGCGGCGGTGCAGTTCGGCCTCCTGGGTCCGCGCCCGGGAGCCGGCGTAGAGTTCGGCGTTGGAAATGGCCAGGGCCCCGAATCCGGCAATGGCGCCCAGCAGCGAAGTCTCTTCCTCGGTGTAGGGCCGGCCACAGTTGCAGTAGACGCACAGCGCGCCGCTGTTCTCGGCGGTGCGGATGGGCGCCGCCAGCATGTACCCGGGTTGGAGGAAGGCAGGCAGGTCGGGCTCGGCGCCGGTCACTTGCAGCAGTAACGGTTCCCCGGCCAGAGCGGCACGGCTGGCCAACTCATGGGCGAAACCACACCCGCCGTGGAGGTGGGCGGCGCGGACGGCGGCTCCCAGTTCAGCGTCGTTGGTGGCCAGGGCGGCCAGGTGAAATTCCTCGCCCGCCTTGAGCAGTACGGTGACCATGCGCGAGCACATGAGGGCCAGGACGCGCTCGGCCAGTGCGTTCAGGATGTCGGCGATTTCCAGGTGCGAGTGCAAGACTTGGGCGCACTGCAGCAGCAGGTCGGCGCGCCGCCGCTCCTCCCGGAGATCGTCCGCGTGAAATGACGAGGACACCACGGCCGGGTTTTGGCCAGCTTGCATGGCTCGACGGGATTAAGAGTGTCGGAGAGAGAGAACCATGGTTTCTCAAATTGAGTCAAGACAAATGCGAGGCGACGCCCCAATTCGGTAACGTCTCAGGTCTGGGACAGTCGCAGGTTGAGACGCGCGAGAGCTGCGGCCGACGTAAGAAGTTGAGACGGAGGCCGGTCACGGCAACCGTCGGCGAGGCTGAAGAAACTCGCTCGATGCCTGTCATCTGCTTACCATTCAGCAACTTAGATGTGGCGTATCAGGCTGCGCCAGCACAGGCGGCGGGCTGGCAGCCGCCGTGCACTGGTTTGCCCGGAGTTTTCGGGTTCTGAGGAGGAAACGTGGCGAAAAGCATGTCCAGGTGCTGGCTGGCAGCGGTGCTCGGGGCCGCGTTGCTGTCCGGCAGCGCCATGTTGGGCGACAGCGGGGCAAGGAAGATCAAGTCAAGGGTCGATCCCAGCTACCCCGAGCTGGCGCGGCGCATGAACATCGCCGGCACGGTGCGGATTGAAGTGGTGATCGCGCAGAACGGAACCGTCAAGAGTGCGCGGGCGCTGGGCGGACATCCGTTGCTGATCCAGTCGGCCACCGAAGCGGTCAGGAAGTGGCGCTACGAACCCGGCCCGGAGAGCACCGCGGTGATTGAGTTTCACTTTCTTCAGAACCAGCAGTAGTGCGCAGGAGCAGCTATGACCATCAGCAAGAAGCTGTACGCGAATTTTGGGGCCATCCTGGCGCTGGTGTTGGTGTTGTTTATCGCCAACATCACGGCCGTGCAGCGTGAGCATGCGGCGCGGGCGGCGACGGCGCGGGCGATACAAAGGGCGCAGGAAGCCGAGGCGGCGCGCTTTCAGATGATGCAGAACCGCCTGTATCTGCGCAACTACCTGCTTAGCGGAGACAGCCGCGAACTGGACAAGACCAACGACGGCATGGCGCGGCTGCAGGAAGGCCTGAAAGAGCTGATCGCCAAGGCGGGCTCGGAGCAGCAGCGCTCCTCGCTGGTCCGGCTGGCGGATGCGGAACATCAGTGGGAAGCCGGGTTTGCCCGCCCGGTGGCGGACAAACGCAAGCAGGTGGACAACGGCAACGCCACCGTGGCCGAGCTGCAGATTTATTACCTGGAACTGAACCCGAACACGTGGATGAAAGCGTCGGCGGCGAACCTGGACGAGGCGGAGGCGGCCAACAGCAAGCTGCTGGATGAGCAGCGGAAGCAGGACGAATCGGCGGCCAAGGCGACCACGGCGGTGAGCATTATCGGCACGCTGCTGGCGCTGGCGCTGGGCGTGATCATTTCCTACAAGACCTCGCGGTCGATCACCATCCCGCTGCGGCAGTTGATCGGAGTGGCGCGCGAGATCGGGGAGACCGGCGACCTGGACCATGAAATCGACAGCCGGCGCAAGGACGAGATCGGCGACCTGGCGCGGACCTTCAGCGGGATGATGACTTACCTGAAGGAGATGGCGGGAGTTTCGGAGGCGATCGCCGGCGGCGATCTGGCGGTGGAGGTGCGGCCGCGCTCCTCGCGCGACACCCTGGGCAATGCCTTCGCGCGCATGATCGGCGGGCTGCGCAGCCTGGTGAGCAGCGTGCGCGACAGCGCGGCGCAGGTGGCCAGCGGCTCCAACCAGGTGGCGGGCGCGTCCGACGAGTCGGCCAAGATCAGCGTGCAGGCGGCCTCGGCCATTGACGAGGTGACCAGCACCATGCACGAGATGACCATCAACACGCAGAACATGGTGAAGAACACGCAGGTGCAGGCCTCCAGCGTGAGCGAGACCTCGGCCTCGATCGACCAGATGGTCACCTCCATCCAGCGCGTAGCCGATACGGCGCGCGTGCTGCTGGACATCAGCCAGCGCTCGCGCGAGGAAATGCAGAACGGCATCGCCACCATGGATAAGGCCAACCAAGGGCTGACCCGGATCAACCGCTCCATCCAGTCGTCGGGCGAGATCATCGGCGCGCTGGGGCAGAGCGCGGATGATATCGGCAAGATCATCGGCGTGATCGACGATCTGGCCGAGCAGACCAACCTGCTGGCGCTGAATGCGGCCATCGAGGCGGCGCGCGCCGGCGAGCACGGGCTGGGGTTCGCGGTGGTGGCCGATGAGGTCCGCAAACTGGCGGAAAAATCGGCGCACTCCACCAAGGAGATTGCCGAGCTGATCCAGAGCATTCAGAAGGAAGCGCGCAAGGCCGTGGAGAACATGGAGAAGAGCACCGGCATCGTGAACGAGGGCCTGACGCTGGGGACCGACCTGAACGTGGCTTTGCGCAAGATCGCCACCGTGGTCACGGAAGTGTACAAGTTCGCGCAGGAGATCGGGGCGGCTACCAACGAGCAGTCGCACGGGTCATCGCAGATCGCAAGGGCCACCACGCGGCTGAACGAGATCACCCACGAGATCAACTCCGCGGTGGAAGAGCAGGCGTCGGGGGCGCAGGGCGTGGTGAAGGCCATGGAGCGCATGCGCGAGCTGGTGCAGCGGTCGACCTCGGGGTCCACGGAGCTGGCGGCCTCGGCCGAGCAGATGTCGAAGATGTCGCGCAGCCTGCTGGAAGCCATGGACAGCTTCGTGCTCGACGGGCGCGGCAACAACGGCAACGGGCGCCGGCCCGGTTACGGGCCGCCGCGGGAGGAAAGAGTGCCGGCGGCGAAATACGCCGCGGCGGCGCGTTCCTGACTTGGGGAGATTTGTGGGCGCGGCGGAGATTGGAAGGAAAAGCATGGATCCTGAGCCTGGTGTGCGAAAAGGGCGCACACCAGGCTCAGGATGACGCCGCGCTCGTTTTGAAGCGTGAGGAATAACCACGGCGCAGGGGCAACGATGAGCAATGAGCTACAGGTGGTGGGGTTCCGCATCGGGCGCGAGTGCTTCGCGCTGCCCATATCCGCTGTGCACGAGATCGTGCGCCCGCCGGAGATTACCGCCGTGCCGCACGCGCCGGAGTACGTGGAGGGCGTGATCAATCTGCGCGGGCGGATCGTGCCGGTCATTGATCTGCGGCGGCGCTTCGGCGAGGTCCGGATCGAGAACACGCGCAAGAACCGCATCCTGGTGGTGGATTCGGAAGGGCGGCTGGTAGGGCTGCTGGTGGACGCGGCGTCGGAAGTGCTGAAGCTGGCGCCGGCGCAGATCGAGCCTCCCCCCAACGTACTGGACGACGGCGATTCCACGTATGTGACCGGCGTGGCCAAGCATCAGGGCCGGCTCATCCTGCTGGTGGACTTGAAAAAGATTCTGCAGCGGGGAGAGCTGGCGAGAGCGGTGGTCAGTTCCAGCTCTTAGTTCTTACTCGTGGTCTGGGAAAACTATGGCGACTCCGTCCGTGCAGCTATCCGAGCCCGAATTGAAGTTGCTGCAAACGCTCGTGTACCAGGAGTGCGGGATGTACTTCGACGAGCGGCGGGCGCACTTCCTGCAGGACCGCCTGCAACGGCGGCTGCGCGCCTGCCGGCTGGAGTCGTTCTACAGCTACTACCGCCTGCTGACCAGCCGCGAGGGACGAGGCGAACTGGCCGCCCTGCTGGAAAATCTGACCATCAACGAAACCAGCTTCTTCCGCAACAAGCCGCAGCTGGACCTGTTCCACAAGATGGCCATGGAGGAGCTGCTGCAAAGGAAACAGCGTGGGCGCGACTGGTCGCTGCGGCTGTGGAGCGCGGGCTGCTCGACGGGCCAGGAGCCGTACACCATGGCGATGCTGGTCTGCGACGCGCTGGCGTACCACGTGCTGCGGAACGCGCCGTTGTCGCCGGCGATATCTCCCAAGCCGCTGGTGCCGGCGCCGTGGCGGGTGGAGGTGCTGGCGTCGGATATCAGCTACGCCGCCTTGCGCGCCAGCCAGGAAGGCGTCTACAGCGAGGGGCAGATGGAGCCCGTCGATTACATGTACCGGCTGCGGTATTTCGACCGGGTGGCCGACAAGTACGCGGTGAAGAAGGCGGTGAAGGAAATCGTGCATTGCGATTTTCACAACCTGAAGACCGAATACCTGCCGCAGCGCAACGACGTGATCTTCTGCCGCAACGTCATGATTTACTTCGACGAGGCGGAACAGAAGCGGCTGGTGGAAAAGCTTTACCGGTGCCTGAATCCGGGCGGGTACCTGTTCGTGGGCCATGCGGAGAGCCTGTTCGGGCTGAGCACCAAGTTCCGCATGATCCACCACCATAACGGGACCGCATATCAGCGCAGCGAGGAGGAGGCGTGAGCTCCGATTCCGAGGACCGCGTATCCGAACTCCGGGAATTGTTCTTCCAGAGCGCCCAGGAGCTGTTGCAGGCGCTCAACGAGCAGGGCCTGGGGCTGGAAGGAAATCCCGGCGACGGCGAAGCGGTGCGCAGCATCCGGCGCACGGTGCATACCTTGAAAGGCGACGCCGCCGCTTGCGGCTTCCGCGAGCTGAGCGATCTGGCGCATGAGCTGGAAGACGTGCTGGCGCCGGAAACGGCGGCCGCGAACGGCGGGCTGGCGGAGGTGGTGTTGAGCGCCGCCGACATGTTCGACGCCATGCTGGCCGCGTATCGCGCCGGGCTGGCGCCGCCCAACGGCGACCCGCTGCGGTCGATGATCTGGAAGACGGCGCAGCAGGCCTCCGCTCCCGGCGCCGCCGGCGAGTTGAAACCCCGCTTCGCCTGGAACGAGTACGAGCAGTTGAGCATGGCGGAGGCGGCCGGGCGCGGACTGCGCGTCTACAGCCTGGCCCTGGCGCTGGCGCCGGATTGCCCCATGCGCGCCGCCGGCCTGGAGCTGCTCAAGAAAGTTTTGCAGGAAGCCGGCACCGTGCTGGCCACGGCGCCGGAGGAAAGTTCCTGGCCCACGGCCGACAAGCTGGAATTCGCGCTGGCCACGGAACGCGACCAGCAGTGGCTGGGCGCCAAGTGCCGCATCCCGGGCGTGGTGGCGCAGGTCGCGGTGGAGAAGTTCCACGCCGACGCGCCGGAAATGGAGATCCCGGCGCCGCAGCCGCCGGCGGCCACCATCCCTGACGCCACCCACGGCGGCAACGGACATGATGCGGCGCCGGCGCGCGCCGCCAGCGTCTCGGCCGGTGAAAACGTGCTGCGCGTGGAAGCCGACCGGGTGGACAACCTGCTCGACCTGGTGGGCGAACTGGTGATCGCAAAATCGATGCTGCACCAGACCCTGAACGAGTTCGGCCGCCGCTTCCCCAAGGACCCGCTGCGCACCAAGTTCGCCGACGCCATGGCGTTCCAATCGCAGGTGCTGAACGCGCTGCAGCGCTCGGCAATGAAGATCCGCATGGTGCCGGTGGAGCAACTGTTCCGGCGCTTTCCGCGGCTGGTGCGCGACGTGTCCAAGCTGTGCGGCAAGGAGGCCGGCCTGGAAATCAGCGGCCAGGAAACCGATCTGGACAAAGGACTGCTGGACGCGCTGGCCGAGCCGCTGGCGCACCTGGTGCGCAACGCCATCGACCACGGGATCGAATCCGCGGCCGAGCGCCGCGCCGCGGGCAAGCCCGAGCAGGGCACGGTGCGGCTGAACGCGTGCCACCAGGGCAACCAGGTGGTGATTGAAGTCAGCGACGACGGGCGCGGCATCGATGCGGCCGAGCTGCTGGCCAAGGCCGCCGCGCGCGGCGTGATCAGCGGCGAGCAGGCCGCGACGATGAGCGAGAGCGAAGCACTCGAGCTGATGTACCAGCCGGGATTCAGCACGGCCGGCCAACTGACGCAAATTTCCGGCCGCGGCATGGGGATGGACGTAGTGCGCAGCGCGGTGCAGAAGCTGAAGGGCAGCGTCACGGTGGAAACTGCGCCCGGCCATGGCACCCGCTTCCGTCTGCGCCTGCCGCTGACGCTGGCCATCATCCGCGCCATGCTGTTCCGCGTGGGCGAGCGCCTCTACGCCGTGCCGCTGGACAGCGTGCTGGAGATCACGCGCGCCAAGGAGGCGGACATCCATCGCGTCGAGAACCGCGAAGTGCTGCAGGTGCGCCACGAGGTGCTGACGCTGGTGCGGCTGAGCCGCATGGGTCCGGCCGCGGCCGAAACGGCCGGCGGCAGGCTGTTCGCGCTGATCATCGGCGGCGGCGAGCGCAAGTTCGGCCTGGTGGTGGACAAGCTGGTGGGCGAGGAGGAGCTGGTGATCAAGCCGCTGGACGAGAACGTGGTGGCGAGCGAACTGGTCAGCGGCGCGTCCATCCTGGGCGACGGCGCGGTGGCGCTGATTCTGAACGTCGCGGAAGTGGTGCGGCAGTTTGCCGGATCGCAGCTCTCGTGCGCAGGGTTGCCGCCGCCGGCGCGGCAGGCCGCAGTGGAGGCGCAGGCGTGAACCAGCCCATTCGAGTCCTGGTGGTGGACGACTCCGCCGTGATGCGGAAGCTGATCCCGCAAATGCTGGCGCGGGACGCTTCCCTGCAGGTGGTGGGCACCGCCATGGACGGGGCTTTCGCGCTGCAGAAGATCGATGAGGCAAAGCCGGACGTCATCACCCTGGACCTGGAAATGCCGCGCATGGACGGGATGGAGACGTTGCGCGAAATTACGCGGCGGCGTTGCGCGCCGGTGATCGTGGTCAGCGCGCACACCACGCAGGGCGCGTCGGCGACCTTCAAGGCGCTGGCGCTGGGGGCGCTGGACTTCATCACCAAGCCGAGCGAGGGCGCATCCAGCCACATCGAGGAGATCGGGGCGGAGCTGATCGCCAAGATCAAGGCCGCGGCCCAGGCCGGGGTGCGCGCGGCCCAACTGGCGCCGGTGGTGGACTTGCACCGGCCGGCAAAGCAGCCGCTGGCCAAAACCGCGCCCACGCGGGTGGTGGCCGTCGGAGTTTCCACCGGGGGGCCGAATTCGCTGCACTACGTGCTTTCCCGGCTGCCGGCGGATTTTGGCGGCGCGCTGCTCATCGTGCAGCACATGCCGCAGGGGTTCACGGAAATGTTCGCGCGGCGGCTGGACGACAGTTGCGCCATCCAGGTGAAGGAAGCCTGCTCGGGCGACCTGCTGCTGGCGGGACGCGCCCTGATCTGTCCCGGCAACCGGCACATGAAAGTGCGGCGCATGCCGCTGGGCCAGGTAGCGGTGCTCTCCGACGAGGAACGGGTGAACGGGCACCGGCCATCGGTGGACGTGCTGTTCCGCTCGGTGGCGCAGGAGTTCGGGCGCCGCGGGGTGGCTGTGCTGATGACCGGCATGGGCGAGGACGGCGCCGAGGGTATGGGAGCGGTGAAGGCCGCCGGCGGGCTGACCATCGCCCAGAGCGCGGAAACCTGCGTGGTGTTCGGCATGCCGAGGGCGGCCATCGAGCGCGGCTACGCGTCGCGCGTGGCGCCGCTGGACGGGCTGGCCAACGCGCTGCACGCGCAGTGCGGGTCGGTACGGCGGGAGAGGCCGAGGTTGCCCATGCAACCGCCGGCCATGATGTGAGATTGGGATCGAGAGGTGAGTTATGCAACAGTTCGCGGCGTTACTGCGCAGCAAGGACATGCAGCCGCTCCGCTACCTGGTGGTGGACGACTCCATCTTCGCGCGCAAGAACCTGACGAAGATGATCGAGTCGTTCGGGGGACGGCTGGCGGGCGAGGCCGGCGACGGCTGCACCGCGATCACCGAGTACAGCCGCACTTTGCCCGACCTGGTGCTGATGGACATCATTATGCCGAACATGGAAGGCATCGAGGCGTCGGAGCGCATCGTGCGGCTGCACCCGCAGGCGCGGATCGTAATGGTGTCGTCGGTGGGGTACCAGGAGAACATCATCGCGGCGCTGCAAAAAGGAGCGCGCCACTTCGTGCAGAAGCCGGTCAAGCCCGAAGTGCTGTACGACGTGGTGAAGTACGTCATGGCGGAGGACGGCACCACGCTGACCGCGGCGGCGGGAGCGGCGTCATGAAACTGGAACTGATTCAGCCGTTCATCAACGCCGCCGACGCGGTGCTGGCGCAAACCCTGGCCTGCAGCACGCGGGTGGCGAACGTGAGCATGGAGGAGCAGGCGTACCGGCGGCGCGGCGTGGCGGCCCTGGTCACCGTGAAGGGCGACATCGAAGGGCGAATCGTCTTCGACCTGGAGCCGCGCACCGCCATGAAGGTCGCCTGCACGCTGGCAGGAGGCGAGTTGCCGGAGTCCGACGAGGTGGTGCACGAAACCATCTGCGAACTTGCCAACCAGGTGATCGGCAACGCCATCACCACACTGAACGATCAGGGATTCCGCTTTCGCGTGCAGCCGCCGCAGGTGCACACCGCCGAACACGGCATGGGCAGCAGCGAAGATACCGAGGCGCTGGTGATGTGCTTCGATACGCCGAGCGGGAGGGTGTTCATGAATATCGCGCTGCGCCTGGGCGCAAGGCCTAAAGCGTGAGCGCCGACCCAAACCTAAGAAGCCCCGCGTGCCGAAGCGTGCGGCTCGCGGCGGCCGAGGGCGGCCGCCGCCACGTTACTTCCGGTCAGTGAAACGGCGGCCCCGACACTTCCCCTTCGGCTTCACTCATCAGGGCAGGCTTCAGCAGGCGGCGCTCAGACTGACGCCCTCGCTGAACGCGTGTCGGCCTCGGCTTCGCCTCGGGCTGGAGACCGCTGTCCCAAGGCTGACGCCTTGGGCTGACAAGACGTCCCGGGCTCCCCTTCGGCTGCGCCTCAGGGTCGCGCTGATTCGCTGGTTGTTCCCGCGAAAACACCCACATCTGCCAAAAGCAGGCAGATGTGGGGCACCCGGCAGCTCGCGGCGGCCGAGGGCGGCCGCCGCCACATCACTTGCGGTCAGTGAAACGGCGGCCCCGGCGAGGGCGCCGGGGCCCACCAAGAATAGCTTCATCGCAGCAGCCTTACGGTCCCACGCCGCCGGTATGGCAATCGGAGCAGGTGACCTGGCTGAGGTCGCCGATGTCCACCGGGTGTTTGAAGGGGATGCCCTGGGTGCTGCCGTAGACCGGGCTGCCGCTCATCACCTCGGCGATGACGGTATGGCAGACATCGCAGCGCTTGGTGACCACCTGGCCATCGCTGCTGACGTGGCTGTCGTCGTGGCAGCGGAAGCAGCCGGCGAAGATGAAGTGGCCCACGTTGTTGGGATGCACGCGCCAGTCCACTTTCATCTCAGGGAAAATGCTGTGGGTAAAAATGCGCTGTGTTTCGGCGATGGCGTTGCGGATGTCCAGCGGATCGCTCTTCATCAGGCCGGGGTACTTGTCGTTGTAAAACGTCTCCAGGGCGGTGGCGATGGCCTGCAGGGCCTGGGGCGTGGACTTGTAGTCGGCGCTGAGCGCGGCGACCGCCTGCTGCTTGATGAAGGGCAGGTTGGGATCGATGCGGCGGGCCAGCAGGGCTTCGTCCACGGAGCGGTCCGGCGGCACGTAGATGTGCGTGGGGCGGTTGTGGCAGTCCACGCAATCCATGCGCCGCTTGGGCAGGGTGGCGATCTGCTGCGGGGTCAGGGGACTGTCCTTGGACTGATAGACGGTGACCCGACCCTGCATGTCCTTCACCTGCACCCAGGGGATGACCTGGCGCTGGCGGTCGGTGGCGATGTAGGTGATCTGGTTGGCGATGTTCATGTGCCAGTGAATGCCGGAAGGCGCGCCGGTGGCGGGATCGCCGCCGCCGGTGTTGATGAGCATGCGGATCTGCCGCGGCGTGTTCTTCTCGTCGCTGCCGTAGTGGTAGAAAACCTTGAGCTGGGCGCCGTAGAACTTGCGCGGCCAGTGGCACTGCTCGCAGGTTTCCTGCGCCGGGCGCAGGTTTTCCACCGGCGTGGGGATGGGCCTGGGGTACTTGTTAAAGGTGACAGCGTACACCTGGTAGGCGCCGGAGAGCTTGGAGCGGACGTACCAGCCGGCGCCGGGGCCGACGTGGCAGTCGACGCAGGCCACGCGCGCGTGCGGCGACTGGGTGTAGGCCACGTACTCGGGATTCATCACCTTGTGGCAGAGCTGGCCGCAGAACTGCACCGAGTCGGTGAACTCGTAGGCGCGGTAGCTGCCGGCGGCGCTTAGGGCCACGAAGACCACCGCGAAACTGACGAAAAAGGCGAAGGCGCCGCGCTGCTGGGGGTCGTTCAGGTCAATGCGGGGGAAGCGCGGGATGGAGGGCGCCTGGGTGCGCCGGCGCTGGCGCTCCACCCACATGCCCACCGGGATCAGCAGCAGGCCCAGCACCATGATGGCCGGCATGATCATGTAGGCGAAAATGCCGATGTATGGGCTGGGGCGGCCGGAGATGAAATCAATGAAGACCAGAAAGGCGATGTTGGCCGCGCTCACCACGGCGAGAGCGGCGCCTACCAGGCTGATGGCATTGCGGATCAGGCCGGGCGAAGCGCCGCTCGGTTCCGCGGGCGGGGCGGCATCGCCCCGGGTTTCGTCAGGCATTCAGGTACTTCCTCCAAAATTTCGCTGGGGTGAGGCCGAACACCGCAGCTTACGTGAAAATTCGCATTCGCACCAGCACCGGAGGGAGGCAACTGCGTCACAAGGCGTTGTGACGTACCCTCCGGGGCGGAAATTTCCCTCCGCGTCCGGACCCGGCCAAAACGCCTAGCGCCGGCGCGGAGGGGTCACTTCTTCTTCCCGCTCGTGCTTCTCGCCTAACGATGGCTCGCGCTTGCCAACCTGGGAGGGCTCGCGCTTGCCAACCTGGGAGGGCTCGTGCTTGCCGACCTGGGAGGGCTCGCGCGCGTCCAGCAGGATGGGCTGCTCCACCGAGTGCGCGCCCTGTTGCACCGAACGCAGGATGGTTTCGCCGTCCAGGCCGTGCTCTTCCTGGTAGTGCTCGACCGACATGCGTCCGTCGAACCAGGCCCAGTTCATGGGATAGGCGCCGGGATCGAAGATGACCATGTAGAAGTGCCAGACCACAATGGCCAGCGTGGCCAGCACGGCTTCATAGAAATGGATGGCGGTGGCCACGTCCAGCCACCAGCGCGGCAGGGCGTTGCCCACCGGCACCTTGAACCAGAGCGCCAGGCCGGTGACGGCCATGATCATGGTCCCCCACAGCAGCGCCCAGTACTCCATCTTCTCGGCGTAGTTGAAGCGGCCGAACTGCGGCTTCTGCTTGCTCCAGCCGAGGTAGTAGCGCATGGCGCCGAACAGGTCGGTGGCGTCCTTGAAGACGGGCAGCATGTCCAGGAACAGGC
>Ga0315268_10005866_pt1 | contig 13128 bp, 8 predicted proteins | sample C1_top_MG_FD_204535 | JGI IMG/M metagenome (GOLD analysis project Ga0315268, IMG submission 204535) | Sediment microbial communities from Yellowstone Lake, YNP, Wyoming, USA - C1_top | ecosystem: Environmental > Aquatic > Freshwater > Lake > Sediment | place: USA: Wyoming | collected 2017-08-01 | reverse complement strand
GGCTGGTCATGAAGCTTTCTGAAATCTGATTGCCTTCTTCCACGCTTCTTTCGGCCTCCTCCAGCACTTTTTCATAAACGGCGCTATCGACGACATCCTTGACGATCGAGAGCGAGACGGCGATAGGCACTCCGCCTTTGACTAAAGTAGCAAAACTGCGGCAAATCCTGACGATATAGATGTTGCGGTAAACCTTGCCGAAAATTGGAATCTTTAATTTCAACTCGTCAAACAAGGCGCGGCCCGATGGCGTCTTGATTTCATACATAATGCCGCCGCCAAGCGCGACGACGACAAGCAGCACCAGCCACCAATAATTCCGCAGAAAATCCGAAGAGCCGATCAAAACACGTGTAATCAGAGGCAAAGTCGCTCCTGATTCGATCAGCACGGCCGTAATATTGGGCACCACGAAGATCATGACGATGAAAGCGACCACGAAAAGCACCACAATAATGAAGGCTGGATAAAGCATCGCTCCCTTGACGCGCGATTCCAGATCATAATCCTTCTCCTTCTGGTCGGCCAAATAATTCATGACTTCCGACAAGCGGCCGGATGTTTCGCCCGAACGCACGATATTGACGAAAAATTTGGAAAAAACATCGCCGTAAAACTCCATGGCGGAAGACAGCGTGCTGCCGCCGTCCACTTCGTCGGCCAAGCCGATTATGACGCTTTTGAAATAATCATTTGTCGTCTGCTTGACCAGAATCCTCAGCGCCCGCACCAGCGGCATATTGGCATCCAGCATGACCGCCATTTGGCGGAAGAATATCACCAGATCTTTGACCGGCACCTTTTTGGACAGGATAAAAGAAAGGGCCGAAAAATAATCCTTCTTCGGCTGGAGGGCGATGTCCAAGACCGTCAATTTTTTCGCCATCAAAGAAGTGGCCGCGGCTTCCGTGGTCGCGGCATCCATGACGCCGTCGATGGCGGCGCCAGACTTATCCTTGGCTTTATAGTAATATATGGGCATTGATTACTGGCGGATCAATTTTTCCAAACCATGGGGATCCGGTGAATTATTAATGGCATCTTCGCTGCTGATTTCCCGATTACTTACTGCGTCCATGAGCGCCTGATTGAATGACACCATGCCTTCCTTGCGTGAGGTCTGTATGATATTTTCCAATTGGTTGATGGAGCCCTTGGCGATCGTCGCCCTGATCGTGTCGTTTACTAGCATGATCTCGCAGACAGCCTTGGCTCCGCCTCCGATCTTCGGGATGATTTTTTGGCACACCACAGCTTTGAGCGCTCCGGCCAGCTTATCCCTGACTCGTTCCTGATCGAAGCTGTTGAACGAATCGAGTATTGAGGCAATGGCCTTGGTCGAAGTGTCGGCGGCCATGGTCGTGATGACAAGGGAATTGCCGCTGGCGATATCAAGCGCGAGCGGTATGACTTTTGCCTCAGATAATTGCTCCAGAAACAGCACGTCGCCGTCTTCTTCCTGAAAATATTTTATCGCATCTTCGACGGAATTGGCATCGCGCCCGATTTCCCGCTGCTCGACGATGCTTTGGACATTGGCATAAACGTATTCGATCGGATCCTCGACGGTCAGAATATAGGACTTTCTGGTGCGGTTGATCTCTTCGATCAGCGCCGCCGCAGTCGATGAGCGCCCGGAACCGAAAGGTCCCGCGATGACCACCAAACCGTGCTTGAAGGTTGCGAATTTTTTTATCATCTTATCGACGCCTAATTCATCCAAAGTCGGAACTTTGACGGGAATATAGCGCATGGCGACCGAGAGGAAGCCGCGCTGGAAAAATATCGTCACCTTGAATCGCAGATTCTTATCAAAGGTGAATGAAATGACGATTTCCTTATCGGCTTGCAGCTTATCTTTCTGAGCAGGCGACAGCAGCGCCTCGACCAGTTTTTCCATGAAGGGCTGGTTGATTATTTCCCGCTCTTCCAGATATCTCAGCTCTTGCCCGACGCGCAGCACCGGATAATTGCCGACAGAAAAATGCAGATCCGAAGCTCCCGTCTTGATCGCCTCAGACAGAATATCCTTTATTAATAGGTTTTGGCTTGTATCCATAGGATGGAAATATGAAATTAAGAAATTAAGAAATAAATTAAAGCACACGCTTGTCATCCCAGAATCGAAATGTAACCATTGAGATGTCTGGGATCCAGGTTAAAATTCTAATAAATCTGGATCCCCGCCTTCGCGGGGATGACAACTAGCCTCAGTATTATCTAAATTATCAGCCTACAAGCTTTTTGATTTTCTCCACAACTTCCGACGGCATGAAATGCGCCTTGATCAGATAATCATCCGCGCCCAGCTTGAGGCCTTTCTCCACGTCGGATTTTTGGCTCAGATTGGTCAATAGAATCACGGGAATCTCCTTGGTCTTATTATTGCTTTTAACCTCTTTCAAGATGTCGAAACCGCTCATTTTTGGCAAAACAAGATCCAAAAGTATGATATCGGGCAGATTCTTGATGGCCATTTCCAAGCCTTTTTCGCCATCATAGGCGACATTGACCTTAAATCCTTCAAGTGTGAATTTAGTCTTATACAGATCGGCCAAAAATACATCATCCTCGACGATCAGGATATTCAGTGTCTTGTTCTTAGGCATAACTTTTTGATTATTGTATCTTGATTATTGATTATTATACTACGCTTGCGTCACTCTCATCACTTCATCGACGGAAGTCAGCCCATTCATCGCCTTGACCAGGCCGTCCTGCATCAAGGTGACATATTTTTGCTTGACTAATTGCGCATTGATGGCTTTGGAGTCAAACTTTTCATCCGCTATGATATCCCTGAGTTCGGGACCAACTTCCAATATCTCGCTGATAACCGTTCGGCCCTGATAACCCGTATTGCCGCAAGCGCTGCAGCCCTTGCCGCGGTAAAACTTCAAGTCGGTCGCACCAGTTCCTAGATATTCTTTGGGCACTGTTGCTAATTCCTGCTTGATCCGCTCCAACAGCGGCGGCGGCAAAGGAATCGCTTCTTTGCACTCTTGGCAGACTCCCCTGACCAGCCTTTGCGCCATCACCAGATTCAAAGTCGAAGCCAGTAGAAAAGGTTCGGCGTGCATATCGATCATGCGCGGAATAGCGCCCCAGGCATTATTGGTATGCAAAGTGGAAAAAACCAGGTGGCCCGTAAGCCCGGCATGGATCACCAGCTCGGCCGTATCATTATCGCGTATTTCTCCGACCATGATCACGTTGGGATCTTGGCGCAAAATCGCCCTGAGGCCGTCGGCGAAAGTGAATCCTACATCGACATTGATCTGCGACTGGTTGACGCCGTCGACGTAATATTCAATCGGATCTTCCAAGGTCGTAATATTGACTTCATCGCCCCGCAGCATATTCAAAATGGAATACAGCGTGGTCGTCTTGCCGCTGCCGGTCGGACCGGTCAGAAGCGCCACGCCGAACGGCTTGGTGATATTCCGATTGATCACTTCTATATGATAGGCGGAAAAACCTAATTGTTCCAGAGTCGGGACACCGGCAGAAGTATCTAATACGCGGATAACCACCTTCTCCGAGCTCAGCATAGGCAAAACGGAAACACGCAAATCGACATCGCGGCCGTCCAGCCGCGACCTGATGCGGCCATCCTGCGGGATGCGGGTCTCATCCAGCTTCAGATTGGCCATTACTTTGATGCGGGAAACCACCGCATTATGCAGATATGCCGGCAACGTCAGAGAGGTGTGCAGTATGCCATCGACGCGATAACGCACCCGGCTGTCATTCCTGCCCGGTTCTATATGAATGTCGGAAGCCTTGCCCTCGACGGCGTTCCTAATAATGACTGAAACGATCTTGGCGACCGGCGCCGTCTTTACCTTTTCATCGACCTGCTCGGGCGTCATGGAAACCGTTTCCAGCTCCTTGGTGGCGAACTTCTCTTCCGCCGACTCCAGAGCCGTAGACAATTCTATTTTCGAAGCGCCATATTGCTGCAATAAGCGGCGAAAATCATAAAACGAAATGACGAAATAATCCACCTGCCAATTATTTTCCTGCGCCAGGAAATTAACCGCCTCATGCGCCAGAAAATCGCCCGCGTCCACCAAACCGACTTTGATTTTGCCGCCTTGGGAATCAAAAATAACGGCATGATAATTTTCCGCCACTTTCTGCGGCAACAGGTTCAGCACCGCGACCGGAACTTCGGTCTCCGACAGATCAGCCACGGGCAGATTGAACAGCTTGCCCTTGATGGCTGTAAAATCCTTTTCCGCCATCAATTTGTCTTCGATGAATACTTCTTCGATGCTTTTACTGATCTTTTCCGCCTTGATCGCGGCGGCGTCAAACTTAGCCTCGTCAATCAGGCCTTGTCCGATCAGCATCGCTTTCAATTTTTCTTGAAATTTCGTATCGGGCATAGTTTACTGCGTTACCGGCGCGCACAAAGCCGTCGAAGTGGCGACCATTTGAGGCAAAACTGAACTCTTGCGATTGAACGGATTTCCCCGATCGGAACTCAGGCTTACTGCCGTTATCGGCCAGTCGCCGCAGGCGTTGAGCCCTTTGACCGCATTAAGCGCGGCTGAGTTGACGACTTTGAATTGCCCCAGGCTGTAATTGAACGACGCGGACGGCGCCCTCAATCCCATCAGGATATAATAAGCAAAATACAAAACAGCCAGGATTATCAAGGCGATAGCGGCGACAGTCAAATTATCCAGATGTTTATTCTTATCAGCCATAGATTATTTGAGTGCAACGGGATTATTGAAGTAATAAGTCACCAAGGCCAGATCGTAAACCGGAGATTTGGCGGTGAAGTTTATGGAGTACACATCGATCATCATCAGTGATGATTCCATCAGCTGCAAAAGCTGCTTCAATTCATCATATCCGCCGCCATTCAATTTCAAACGAATAGAAATTTTTCCGATGCTGTCAGAATTGGTCTTGCTCCCGGCCACCTTATTCGCCTCTTCGATATCGATGCTGCTGGCGGCAAAGCCTGATTTCTGAACGATGGAAGTCAGCTGTTCGATCACGGCTGAATCATCCGGGCGGGCGGGCAAAGCCATCTTCAATAATTTAGACTCCAACGGAGACAATTGATAAATCTTGTCGGAAAAACTCTTCGATGTGGCGAGATCCGTCTTGGCCAGATCGATATCGCTGTTCAATCTCCCCAGCAGATCGTAATTTTGCTGATAAATGCGGATGGGTTCGGCTAGCACGGCGAAATAGCCTGCAATCAGGATAATCAGCGCTATAATCAGAAGCAGCGGCCGGCGGAACCGGTCGAATACGCTCGATGATTTTGATTGGGCATCTCTCGAATCCATACTATTTTATGCTCTTTGGTTTCTTAAAAATATTATCCTGCAGCGTCAATCTTAACTGGAAACCGACGCCGATGACGCCGGACTTGCCTTCCGATATGAGCTGGGCATTGGTCAATTTTACATCTTTGACGAAATCACTGGCATCCCTTAACGCCGCGAGCTGCTTGGCTAAGGTATCATAGTCGTCAGCCACGCCAGGCAAAGTCAGAACGCCGGAAGTATCGGCGGTCAGGCTGGTAAAATAGACTCCATCCAGAGTATATTTTTCCAAGTCGGCGAAAAAAACCTTCCAAATTATCTTTTCGTCCATGAGTTTTTTCACCGCCACCACCTGGTCGGCCACCTGATTATTCTGTTTTTCCCGAGAGACGAAATCGCCAATCTGCTTCTGGAGCCCCTCGAATTCCCCTTGCCTCTCAGACATTTTCGACTCGAGATTATTCTGTAACAGCATGATGGCGCCATAACCGAGGGAAATAATGGCTAAGGGTATTATTACGGCGATGACGATCGATTTTATATTGCCGGCAGAGCCTGACGACAAGCGCGACATGAGTTCCTGAGGCATCAAGTTCACATTCACTTCTGCGTTCTTTTCCCGCTTCGGCGCAGTATGGTATTTCGCCGAATTTGCCTCAGAATGAGTGTTCTTTGTTTCTACGGGCGGATTATGGCGAGGCGTTACCGCATGATAAGGAACGAATTCCTTGGCCGGCGCCGTTTCCCTTTTGGCTTCCTGTTTGAGCACCGGAGGCGCTGGCGCTATAAGCTCTTTTTTGTCGCCGGCTGAAGCCAGACGAAAATCAATTCTCTTTTTCCGGCCAATACTGAACATATTCTTGAATATTTCCGTCCAACTGTCTCCGGCTTTAGGCCTGCTTGCCGGCTTATTATCCTTGGCACGATTTTGCGCCGGCAAGCGCCAGGCGATGTCCGGCTTTACGGCCGGCTTTGGCTCATAGACGCGAGTTGTCGGAACCGATTTTTTTTCTTCCGGCGCATAATTCATGACCGGAGACACGGGCTGTCCTAAGATATTCTTCAGCCAACCGGATTTTTTATTTTTACCTGGACGATTTGCGCTGACTGAGGATTTATTTACCTGCTTGCCCGATGTTAGCAAATCAACCGAACGGGCATGGGAAAAATCAGCCGGAGGCACTGTCAATTTTTCTGTTGCAACAGGCTTTGGTTTGGAGCCGAAAAGACCGGACCAAATACCCGGGGCCTTGGCTGCTTTTTCATGCTTCTTATTTTTTTCCGGCAATTTCAATTCCAAACCGAAGCCGACCGGCTGCTTTTTAAGCCTGGCCTGCTCTTTGTCTTCTTTTCCCCTTAAATCAATTGGTAACAAATTCGGATCCATAGATTAATAACCAATAAACAAGATACAATAATCAAATTTAATTCACTTCTTGCTACGTAACATGCTACGTAACAAATTTTAACTACTCAATCTCTCTCATTGCGAGGCCGACGGAAACAGCAAATCTCGAACCTACGCGGTCCAAAACCGGCTTCAAGTCGGTCGGGAAAATAATTCTTGAAAACGGATCGCCGACGTAGCAGTTTAAATTGAAGGCATTGGACAGATAGCCGGGCAAATGCCCGATCAGAGCCGTGCCTCCGGTCAGAATCAGCTTCTCTATTTTTTTCGGATTATTATCATTATACAGATTGATCGTATATTTGATCTCATTCAAGATGGGAGAAAAAGATCTTTCCACCGTCTGCGGCAGGGAGTTTTCCGATGTTTCCATGTCCAACGACAAATCCTGTTTGAATTGCTCGGCCCGATCAAGATTGACATTCAATGCGGAAGAAATCGCCTTGGTGATGGATTGTCCGCCCAATTCCAATGAACGCGTCAGAAGCGGCACGCCGTTTGAGACAACTGTCAAAGAAGAGGTCGAAGCGCCCATATCGACGATCATAACCGTCGACTTGTCATTGCCCACGAGCGAGCGGATCAAGGCGAAGCTTTCCGTTTCCAAGCTCAGCAGGCTCAAGCCGGCCTTCTGGAATATTTCGACGTATTTCTTGATCAAATTCTTGCTAGCGCCGGTCAGAAGTATCCGGACATTCTTTTTCGGCTTGGAGAAAATCTGCTTGAACGGGCTGGCCGCCTGCGTGACGGCTTTATCGATGCCCGTCTCCTGTTCCGCGCCTTCGACAGTCTGGAATTCCTCGATGATCTTCCAATCCAGGATTATCTCTTCCAAGGGCAAGGGAATTATTTTTTTCGCTTCCCAGCTGATTGCAGCCGCCAGATCTTTCTTATTCAGGGCCGGCAGAGTCAGGATGGAAGTGAAAACGGAAAAATTCGGCAGAGCGGCGACCGCTTTAGTCGAAGAAGTCTTGGATTTTTTCAGAATATCCTTCAGAATAGCCGCCGCCTCGGAAGTATCGCTGATCAGTCCCGTCTCGCTGATATGCGCCGGGCTTTTTTCCGTAAAGCCGTAAGTGGATAAGCGCGGCCTGCCCTTGAAATTCAAGAGCTCCACCACCTTGATGGATGATGAACCGATGTCAACGCCGAGATAGCTGTATTTATTTGAACCGAACATGGATAAAATTATGAATTAAGAATTAAGAATTTTTTGTATTTGTTGTCATCCCAGAATTACAATGTAATCATTGGAATGTCTGGGAACCAGATTTAATTTGAATTAATTTGTAATTAGCCTGGATCCCCGCCTACGCGGGGATGACACTTCATAATTGGAAATCCCTGATGACTGGCAAGATTTCCAATAAGCTCTTCAAGCCCGGAGGCGGATTAGCCATCAGTCTGCCGTCGTAAATTATTTTTTCCGAGCCTTGCTGGATATTGGAGAATGATCTGACGAAATTGAACGCCTTGGCTAGGATCAAACCGGAGATGACCAAGGGATTGGATAAATCGGCCATATCGGCGGGATTGGACAAGTCAGCGGTGGAGAATACGCCATAGCCGTTCTGCCTGAATCTCGGGTAATCGATAGAATTGTCGCAGGGCGACCCGTTGTCATATTGGCAGCCGACGCCGTCTTGGCCCAGAGCGATGAACGCGCCGACGGCATGAGTCACGCTCGACTTGAATATGATATCGCCCTTGACGATCCAGGCGATCGAAGCCAGCTGTTTCACATCAGAAATACTTCCGGCATCGTAAGAAAAATCATTATCGATATACAGATTGCCTTCGACGATCACTAAGCCGTTGCCGGATTGGCTGCTATTGCCGTTAACGACGCTGAAGCCGTTGCCGATCGACAAGTTGCCATGGATAAGAATCACTTTGTTATCCAATGGCGCCGCTTCCGCGCTTGTCCAATTCGGATTGCCTGATATCTTATTAACTATATTACCATATTTATTATACTTATGGCCACTGTCGACGGTCGTCGATAAGCCGTAAATATCCAATCGTCCCAAGGCATTCTTGTAAGAAGCGTCAGCATTGTTTTTCTGTGGGAAGGAGATGCTTACATCGGGGATATTCTTGGCGCAATTCTGGGAGCGGAAGTTCAAAACGTCTTGGGCGAAGATGCAATAAGTGGCATTAATGCCGGAGACGACGGCTTTCTGTTTGAATCCGTTCGAGCCGAAGACTGCGCCGTATTGCGTCTGCAACCAGGGGTAGACCAAGCCCGACTCGCCGCCCTTGGGATTAAGCTGCACCCAGCCCGCGCCGTCTTTGTCCACATTACTCGAGCCATCGTCATTGCCGTTCCACGCCCAGCCCAATGAGCCGCCGGTTTGTGAATCAGAGGCTCCGCCATACAGGTAACATGAATCGCAAGTGTTACAGGTTATGCGGCTATCGATTCCGTTGCTCACCTTATCGCACGCAGTGCACTTGAAACACGTATTACCGCTGCCTCCGGCGACTGAATCGACTGCAGGATCAGGAATATTCACCAAATCAAATTTAGTACGAGTAAAACAGGAGTTGCAACTTTTTGTCGAAGTTATACAAGGCGTTGTAGTGGCTCCAGGCGGATTAGGCAAAGACGTCCATTGAATGCATGTATCAGTGCAATCGTAGCAATATTGCCCTGCCTTATCCGGAAACGAGGGCGGAGGCGTCGATATGCCCATGCCTAAATTAATCCAGCCACGATCACTCATCGATATTATTTTGGCCCAGCCGGTGATCTGGTGCGTCGTCGAGTCAATCTTCGCTTGCCAGCCGCCTGAGGGCTTAGTCGTGCCGAAGCCATTGGGATCGCAGGGAGAGGACGCGCCACAGATATTATTCGGATCGCAAGTCGTTCCGAAACAGACCCAACCGACGTTTGCTGACCAGCCCCAGCCGGTCATGGCGCCATCAATATCCACACTAACCTTATATGCATTACTTCCCGGGTATCCTGCTAGCTCGGCATTACCGCTGTTTAGGGAAATCCAACCGTAATTATCCGACCAATACCACCCGCCCAATTCATAGGCTTGCGTCTGCGCCTGGCTGGCCAAAAAATGCCAGCCCAGTATGCCGCTCACCGCCAGGATCAACGTCAGACATGCCAGGGAAAAGATTTTAATATAGCGGTGGAGCATTTTAATTTATTCTCATTCAGCAAATTAATAGGAAGCCAGTGCCGCTCGTTTCCAAGTATTTGTTCCAGTACAGACATACATATAACTAGCATCCCAAGAAATTTCACCCGCATTGCAGGCGCTGCCTTGAGCCGGCGTGCGAGCTTGCTCTATTCTGACCGTATTGCCGTTGATATCTAATTTATTTGTTGGAGCGCTTGTGCCTATACCGACATTTAAAGGATAACTGGGGTCTGATCCAATCACTAACGCATTTGAAATTCCAACCTTCGCCTGGGTACCGATGGCGATACTATTATTAAGGCCGCTAGCAACGGTCGCGCCCGATGCTAAGCCAATGAATATCATGCTTGAATTAGATATCGAACCAACCCCAGACAAATCCCCAATGCTAATATTGCTATTTCCTACAGTATTCGAACCAAGTGCTTGGGATCCGATGCCAATATTATCATTACCAGTGGTGTTCTGGGTCATAGTCTGGTGGCCTAAGGATATGTTATTAGATCCTGAAGTATTATTATTTAATGCACTAAATCCGACTCCAACATTATTATTGCCATTGCTCAAATTCGTCATTGAATATACTCCGATTGCAGTATTGGCAGACCCGCCATTACTAAATAACAATGCGCCATAGCCAACAGCCGTATTATTATTACCGTTAGTATTATTCAATAAAGCACCTTCACCGATTCCAGTATTTAAAATTCCCGTGGTATTTTTCATCATTGCCTGGGCGCCATAAGCCGTATTAAAACTGGCGGTAGTATTATTAGCAAGGGCCTGATAACCGACGGCCGTATTCAATCGGCCCAGAGTGTTAGCATGCAATGCGTTATATCCAATACCGACATCATAACTTCCATCATAAACACTGCTAAAGCCTGCGCCTATTGTGAAATTTCCCGCATAGGTGCCGACAAAAACATTATTTCCATCCGTGCCAGGATTTTTATAATCGTGCATAAAAGCGACACCTCCCTTAAAGATTACGCCGGTATTTGCATTACTGGAAACAGGCATATAAAGACTGCCACTAGTATTAATATTTCCATTGACATCTAACTTCTGACTTGGTGTCACCGTACCAATACCAACTTTTTGTGAACCTGCGCCGCCGATAACCATCAAAGGAGTAACTCCAGCGCCTTGGTAAAATTTATAGCCTCCACCGGAATTAAAACCCATATTCCAACCTTCAACACCTAAGCCGTATGAACCTTGCGGGCCACTGCCATCGCCAGTAGCATCATAAAGCAAAATTTGATACTGCCCGAAAGAAGTGCCAAGCGGCGTGCCATAAACGTTATTTCCGAGAGATAATTTTGCATTGGGAGCTGGCGTACCAATACCCACATTTCCATTCTGATCGATTCTCATTCTCTCAGTGAGACCGGTAGTAACAGCATTGTTGCCGTCAGTCCCGAAGACTAATGAGCCATTCCATTCGCCAGAACCGACCGACCAAATGCCAGCCTGTGTCCATGGCGTACCGCCTCCTCCAGCAACATTGTCAGTAAAAACAAGCCCATCAGAGTAGCTGCCCGTACCGTCGGCCGCCATTGAATTAATGGTCAATTTACCAATAAAACTGCTATTCGTATTTATGCCGACATTGCCAGAGTTGTTATTATAAACATTGGCGCCACTGCTAGACCAATAACCGGCGCCGGCTGCAGTGGTTTGAACAGTGTTATCAGGGAATTTTAATCCATTGACTCCAGCTGTGCCAGAAATTTTTATATTTCCTTTTACTTCCAATTTTTCTGATGGCATTACTAAATTATCCAAACCAATACCAATATTATTAGTTGCTCCAGTAATTATGAATTGCGCCGGAGGATATGAACCCGTATCGTTGACGATCACAAAATTACCCGGACCATACCCGCTGATGCCGGCGGTTGAATCAAGCCGCCAATTTCGTCCATTGGAATTAGTATTTTTCAAGTTAATACTTAAATCATTGGCGTTAGAGCCATTCAATAACAATGTGCCAGTGTCAGGATTGGTGCTTTTAGGCGCGATTTCCAAACGTGCGGTACCAGGATTATTCATGCCTATGCCGACATTAGCATTTGTAAAATCGTGAGGATATAATAAAGTGCCGACGCTATCCCAATAACCGCTATTACTAGCCGGATCAGTCCAGGAAGCTAACCCGGTGGCGTCAGTAGTCAATACTCTGCCAGCTGCCTGTGTGCCGTCAGTAATTTTTATTTTTCCAATAATATCCAATTTTTGGCCTGGCGCAGTCGTGCCGATGCCGACATTGCCATAATATTGAGTTATACCCTGATTCCAAGTTCCTCCTGTTTTATCATACATAGTCCATTGTCCAGCATTCACGTTTAAAGCAAAACCGGATACCCCATTTTTTTGTACAGTCATCTGAGTGCCATTGGTTCCATTGATTGTTACCCCTCCAGTCATGCCTACATCGGCGCCAGGCGCTGTCGTTCCGATGCCGACATTCGTACCAGTATTCGTAATATTGCTATTCGCCACCCAATTTGCGCCATCGTATCTAATAGTCTGGCCATTGACTGTGCTAGCCGGCAAAGTCATCGCATACCAATGCGTGCCATCGACGTTGCCCCAAAAATTATTGCCTGAATAACTTATTGTTCCGGCAAGTTCCGGTCCGCCAGCATTAGTGGAAGATGCGATCCTAATCCCGCCATTTACATCAAGCATGACACCAGGCGAGAACGTTGTTCTATTTATCGCCGCCTTATCCGCATAGAGACCATTGCCACCACTGAAGTATCCGCCCCATGAACCCGCTCCTGGAGTCATAGCATTGCCATAGACCGCTTTGCCTCCATTGGATTGAAATGTTCCACCAGGACCAGTACTTGCATTATAACCCTCGACACCAGCGGTTTTTGTATCACCTCGCGAGGGTGACGATCCTGTCCAACCGTAAACGGCAACGCCGTCACTTGAATCGCCATGAATCGCGCCGTATTCTCCTCCATTCGGTGCGCCAACTTTATTCGCCGGTTCAAAGGCTGATATACTCCAATACGGATTAAGTCCATTAAAACCGACGCTTAAAAGCGAGCTGGGGTTCGTGGCGGCTGACCCAATGCCGACGTTGCCATTATCTAAAACTGTAACTAATCTATTATTGCCGCTATTATTAATGCCGAAATTCCCTACGCCGCCGTCAGAATTAATTCTCAACTGCATCGCTTCAATCGCATTAACATAAAAATAAGCGGCGTTTGTCGAATTCAGCTGGATGCCAACAGTTATAATATTTAAT
>Ga0315268_10005865_pt1 | contig 13128 bp, 15 predicted proteins | sample C1_top_MG_FD_204535 | JGI IMG/M metagenome (GOLD analysis project Ga0315268, IMG submission 204535) | Sediment microbial communities from Yellowstone Lake, YNP, Wyoming, USA - C1_top | ecosystem: Environmental > Aquatic > Freshwater > Lake > Sediment | place: USA: Wyoming | collected 2017-08-01 | reverse complement strand
GCTGCGACTGCGCCCGTAAACATGTAATCTAAATCAGCAGCGTTGAAACTTTCAACAATTCTTCTAACCAAATCGCGATAGGAGGCTTTTAACCCGCTAAACCGTGCGTCCACGCCTCTGGCTCCGCCCCTTTGCATACTCAATTCTTTCTCTAAGCCTTTCCAAAAGCTCCTCATGTGCAATCCCGGGACACTGCGCCCTAATGCCCTCTGCACAGATGCCCACGCAAGCATCCGTCATGTCAATAGCCATGCCCACTTTCTCCTCGGGCTTCAACCGTCTAAGCCTTGCCCAATCTTTATCCATGAAGCACACGCCCTAACACAAAAATAACACAATCAAACCTTAAGAAACATTCCCTCAAGCCACAGATTAATCCCAAAACGCAAACAGCAAGGAACGTTACATAGATTCTCAGCCTTAGACGCCGAAGCCCGCCAGTCCTCCAAACAATAGATAACTTGACACCACGTACCCAAGTATGGCGCCGCTACAGAGGTAGGGCAATCCTGCCTGCGGTTTTCCTTTCATGAGCACTATTGCCAGCGCAGCGAAGCCGAAAAGCGTTCCAAGCATCACAGACACGGCAACGAGCAAACCGTTACTGGGCAGATTGTGAAAGGCCGACACCACTAGAGCCCCAGGAAAAACGATGTCGCCTAAGCCCATGAAAGACGCTTCTCGCTCTTCTTGGTCTTCGAGTTTCTGTTTCAAACTCTTTGTCTCTTTCAGAAGAGAATACTTACGGTTCTTTGGGATGACCAGTACTACAGGCAATTTCAGGTCCAATACGGTGTCTGCAAGATCGATCATGTGTTTGGTTTGATACACAGATATCGCGTCGTACACTGCCATAACGATTAATAGAATGATGACTAGAGCGATGCTTAATGAAATGCCCAACATTGCAGTTGTCACCAACCCCACAAGAATACCACATACGTCCACTACATACCATTCAGGGTACTTGATGAGCAGGATAAGCAGAATAACAACCATCATCGCGGATAAGCCTAAGGACCACGGATCTGGAAACACAAAGGTCAAGAAAGCGTAAATCACCGTGAAGGCAAGCAGGCCAGTTGCTCCCAAAACAATGCCCTGCACCAACTGCTTTTTCCAGAATTTTGAAATCAACAAAATCACGACAGTCATCAAAACTAACATTGAAAAAAGATAAACCAAGTCCAACGGGTCAGTTGGATTCTCAAATGTAACAAGGCCAACTGCTTCAAATGGTTGTGCCACCCACAGAGCCAAACCATCAGTGACAAGCAGTAAAGCAGCCATCAGGAAAAGCGGAAAAAAGTCTTTAGGTTTGCCTTTCTCAGACTCACTCATGATTTCAAACCATCACACACCGCTATTTATGGAATTTGCACACCTTACGGTTTGCCTCTACGCCTGCAGGGCAGAAGCGACTGTAACGAGCCGATATACTTCTCACTAGAGGATGCGCGCGTTCTCTGGTATGAAGCGTTGTGGCGAAGAAGCCAAATAATACAGACAACGAAAACCTAGTCTTTCCAGTCTAGGAGTCTTCTTTCTCCTTCAATCTTCTTTATGTCTGTGACATCTTGAGTAACTTCCATAGTTCCCAAGTATTTTCCATTCTTGTCCCGCACCGCGAAGTATCGTATGTAAATCATTCTGCCTTTCAACGGAATCCAAAACTCTGCAACATCCTTTTTGCCACTTTTAAAACTCTCGACAATCCTATTGACTATGTGGACGCTTTTCTGCGGGTGACATTGCTGGACTTTTCTTCCGAGAACAGCCTTTGTCCGCATGAAAATCTCGGATTTGTTGAAGTACCTAACCTTGTCTTCACTGTCAACAAAAGTGATGTCAACAGGAAGAGTCTTAAGTAAAGCATCAACTTCATCTCTCGAAATTGTTCCTGTTTCAAACTGCATCAACAACTCAGATGCTAGTGCGGCTTCGGGTTTTTGCTCCTCAACCCTTATGGCTCGTGAAGCAGCTATGAGACGCTGTGGCGTGAAGCGGCAATATCCAATTGCATCAAATTCCTTCTGAACTTGGTTCCACTCTTCAGGTGTAACTACTTGCAGGGCTGTTGGGAAGAGTACGTTGTTTTCCTTGTTAAAATGGCTTGGAAGAAGGCTGTTTAGAGACTTGGCGGTTTCGCTGAGTTTTTCTTTCAATTCCTGAAAGCTCATGGTCTTGTAGTTTTCAACTAGATTGCTGAGTTGCTTCTTACTAGGCCGTATCTTATCGTGTTCCGCCCACATTATTGCTGGAGGCTCTGTAACTCCATGTTTCTCCAAAATCGGGAAAAGCACATTTTCTTCTCTCAAATAATGTTTTTCCGAGTCCACGAAGTCTTCGGCTATCAGCTTTAACCGAACCATGTCTTCAGTGACTTCACTTGTGCCTTTTGCTTGTTCAACACAGGGGACTATTGCGTTGGCCGTTTCAAGGAGTTTCAGCATGCCTTTGTGTTCCTCCATAAGAATGGTGATCGGATTCTCAGGAGGAACCTCAGGCCTTTGCTTCTCTAACTGTTCTTGAAAAACAAGCAGGTGAACATCACACAGTTTTTGTATTTCTTCTCTAGGCATGCCTTCCTTTACTAGCTCCTGTTCGATTTTGGAGATTTCTAAGGAACTGATGGATGCCAAGACTTGCTTGAATCTTTCTTTGACTTCCTGTGGTGATGCGCCGGCGTGTAACTGCTTAATCATTTCTTTCAAAATTCGCTTTTTGTTCTCAGGCACTTCACTCATTTTTCTATCACCATTGTTAAGCTTGACACATGTCTATTAATATTAGAATGATAAGACTTTTTGGCTTTCTTTCACCCATTGAGCAAGGTCCCCAACAGTTGTTCCCACACGGACTCCTTCAACTAGGTCTTGTTGAGTCAGACCTCTTGCGCTGACGCAAGTTCGACAGGCTACAACTTCAACATGTTGCCCCACAAGGTCTTGCAGCATTTTTTCAAGATTATAAAATCCTTCTGGAGGCTTCTGTCCCTTCTTTGCCGCGGTTACCGAGTCTCCAAGCAAGAAAACGTTCACTTTCATTCCCACAGTAGCCGTAATTAGTGCTTTTGCCAGTCTAAGACCGTTCCAAACCTTTTCATCTCCATATGGGGCACTTTGAAGAATCAATGTTAATGTTTCCAAACCTGCACCTTCCATCCTGGTTCCATTTGCAGAATCTTACAAAACCCGTTAGTTTGCTTAATTCGTTTTCGGTTGATAAACCATAAGCTCGTCCATTTCATTAAGCATCTTGAACAGACAGCGAATTCTTCGTCACTCGCCCTTCACAAACAGTAAGTAATGGTTAACGGTGTAGTAGTCCCACCCATGCCAGCCGTTTGATAGGTGTGCAGACGCCAGCCCGCCCTTTCGTATTCGTCGATAGCTTTGCCAACATTTTCGTGGTGCCCAACTAACACGCATTTCCATTCTTTCAACTTGACTTCGACCTCAGCGATTTTTTTCGTAAATTCTAACTAAAAGGCTTGCGATTATGCTCGCACTGAGCCTCCTTACTAGCGCGCGCTTGCCTGTGCCCATATTAAGAACTAGTGCTTGCTGGTTTAGTTTTCTGGTTCTAGTGGGGCATTTGGAATCCGAATAATATTGGGTTCCCTAGGGTCATACGTGGGAATGTAGGCGTAAGGAGGTTCTCCACTGTAATAGATGGCGCCGTCTGGAAAGCTTGGGTTCGTGCCAGAGTTTGTGGCTTGATTGTTCTCTGACTGGAACTGAGAATAGTCAACCGAAACGGCGCTTTGACTAGTCCTCGCTTTTTCAGAGCCTGTGATGCTACTACCCACTTTCTCTTCAGGGCTTTCAGTATTCTGAATTTTCTCTGCATTTGCCGTCGGTCTGACGTTATAATTTGTAATTTCGGCTTTTGTGTTGGTTAATCGATCCCTAAACGAAGATGAACTTGTGGAACCTGTAAGGAACAAAACAAGGACAACCAAGACCAATCCTGCAATTGCCCTCTTCATTTATTTATCTCCTCTCTAAAACTGGTATCAGGAGTCTCGCAATAAAAGTCTATCTTAAACACACACCAACCAAAGCTCAATCTAACACGTTCTCACAAGTTTTAAAACATGAAATCAACAATAAGATAGCCCTGTGGTAAAACATGTCGAAAGACGACAAGATGTTAGAGGAATTGAAGAAAATCCGAGAACTCTTGGAGCCAAAGCCTACGCCACCGCCACCACCACCGCCGAAAGGCATGTGGAAAGAGTTCATGGATTTCATATCTAAGTACAAGGTCATGGGCTTGGCTGTGGCTTTCATCATGGGTGTCTACTTAGGCGCATTAGTGCAAGCGCTTGTCAAAGACTTCATAATGCCGATAATAGGCATGGCACTGTCAGGTGCAGGAATCGGGAATCTATCAACGCTCAAGTTTGGAATCCCCTCAACGACTTTTGACGCCTCTGGAAACCCACCCACGGGCTACACTGGACAATTATTCGGTGTAGGAGACTTCTTGGTAGCATTGATAACCTTCATAATCGTGGCCTTCGTAATCTTCCTCCTCGTGAAGATAACCAAGAAATGGGGAATCGAATAACCAGCGCGCTAGCGGCAACTTCAAGAAACCTCCATTTTTTCATACTTTCAAACGCGCGTTGAAGCAATCAAGAAGAGACAGGTGAGAGAAGGACATTGGCGAAAATCACGTGGTTGGGACACGCAGCCTTCAAAATCGAAATCGCAGGCAGCACAGTCCTTATTGACCCGTGGCTTGACGGCAACCCCGCAGCCTCCGTTACAGCTTCAGACATCACCAAAGCAGATATTGTATTCGTTACACACGACCATCATGACCATTTAGGCGACGCTTTTAACATATGCAAAAGGACTAAGGCAGCTTTCGTGGCAGCCTCTGAGTTAGGCGACTTCGCTCAAGAAAATGGAGTTGAAAATGTCATAAATCTCAATATCGGGGGCGGTGTCCAGATCAAAGGAGTGAGAATTTTCGTTGTCCAAGCGGTTCACACAGCCGCGAAGGGAGCGCCAACAGGAGTAATCGTTGAAGGCGGCGGAAAAGCAGTCTACCACGCAGGCGACACAGCGCTGTTCGGAGACATGCGCCTAATCGGAGAACTGCACCATCCAGATGTCGCCCTCATCCCAATCGGAGGCTACTACACCATGGGACCAAACGAGGCAGCCGAAGCAGTCAAAATGCTGAAACCAAAAACTGTCATCCCAATGCACTACAAGACCTTCCCAGTCTTGACACAATCAGCCGATGAATTCTCAAAGATGGTCAAGGAAAAGGTCTCAAACGTCAACGTCGTTGCGTTAAAACCGGGAGAAAGCTATAAGTTCTAACTGAAGACGAGGCTTGGCGGGCCCGCGGGGATTTGAACCCCGGTTCTCCGGCTTTCTCCCAAAATGAATTCGCCCGGAGGCTTGCACACGGTCACGTGACGCGAGCCGTTCGGTGCCTTAATCCGGACTGGGCAACGGGCCCCGTTGAAATGACTTCAGACTCAGTTATGGCTGTAAATTATTAAAGGTTGAGCAAAATGCGGTTCCAGATGGAAGTAAAAAAGAAACGAGCCTGTTCAGGCGCCGACAAGAGTACTTGTTTGCACGATGTCTTCCATTTTTCTCATTTCTGTTATTAAGGTGTCGAGTTGACCCAGGTTTGGGGCTTCAATTCTGACGATTACGTCCCACATGCCGTAGGTTACTATGGCTTCTGTTGCGCCTTTCATCTTGCCAAGCCGTTTTGCCACATCGTGCTCGCTTCCACGTTTCACTATTGCCATAAAATATGCTTTGACAGCTGGCTTAGGATCTGACAATTGCTTGCTCGCCTCTTTGCATTAATGATTCGGATGCTTTTTTAAATCTATTGCCCAAGTTCTGTGCCGTTTTTCAGACTTCTGAAACTTCTTGCGTGAGCCACCACGCCTTCTTTTTGCCCATGCGTTCCGCCGCATAGTATTCTATGACAGACTTGCCCAACTGAGTCTTCGACCGCTTCTGTATTCTTCTAAGCCTGTTGAGGATGTGCCAGCGGTTGGTTTTCAGGTATTCCGCTAATTCGGGAGTAGTTGCTCCTTTGTAATGGAGGAGAAAATCGACTATTCTGTGATCGGTCTCGTCTATACAAAAGGCATGTGGATTAACCTTACCTTTCTCAACCGTTAGAACCTCAAGCTCAGTCAAATACCTCCTAATTTCGTTGAGGCTGACTTCTAAACTGGCGATTCTCTTCTCCAACTCGAAAAGTCTGTCTGGCCGAGGAACCCTCTGTAGCTTCTCCAAAATGGCGTCTCGTATGAAGTCGCTTCTCTCTCCTTCTGGAACACGCAACGCAAATTCCTTGAAGACTTCGTCTGGAATTCTTGCTGAAACAGCGGAGTATTTGTCCAAGGCGGCTCCCACTCCTATGTAGACTCGAGACCGTAAAAGCGTTTAACCATTCGAGAAGATCAGTTGGATTAAGAGAGTAGAAGACAGATTCAAGAAGGCATGTTTTGCTCACCGTCTTTCTTTGCTGCCTTTTCCAAATCTGCGGTGATATCGTTTCTTGGTTGATTCCGGGAGGACAAATCCGACCAATCCGCTTTTAGAGAGTTGGACAAGATAAAGGTCTAAGGCGGCTTCAGCGTCCAACACCCGCAACTTATATTCTTCGCTCAGTGTCTTAGCGATTTCTTTAATCCTGTGTTCTCCGTCGCAAAGACTCCATACAAGTGCGCCCTGCTTGTCAAGCAGTACACGTGTTTCTCGGCTTAAGGGAAGAAACTTGGAAAGAAGCCTCAGCCATGCAGCTCGTTTTCTAGGAACCTTCACGTGCAGTCCTTTCTCGTCTTCCTCCCACTCTGAGCCCGGATGCCGCAGCGGTCTGGCTTTCAGAAACTCGTCACGTGAAACTTGGATTCCTCTGATTGTCTTATTTGGTTGAGTCGAAACCGTACTTGACATAACTCGATCCCGCAGGTTGTGCCTTTTTCTCAAGATGCAATGTTGCCTTTTTTGTTGGTCTGCTTTCACCCGTGAATATGCTTGAGTTCTTCTAAACGATGTTTCACGGCTTCATGTACTCTTGTTCTCAAGTCTTCTCCGTGCAAGTGCATATTGCGAATGGCGCCGAGTCTTTTTGCTAATTCCACATCGCCCAAGCTGTGAACCCAGTTTTCAAAATCCTTGCGTGTAACATGAAACTCTACCGATTTGACGTCGATTTTCTGCAGCTTGTCGACAAATTCTACAAGGCTGTGAGCGATAACGTGTGTGTACTGGTGAACTCCAGTGTAGAAATGAAACGCCTTGTCGGTTGGCAGATGGCTCAAAATCTTCGCGGCGTGTGCCTTGTCGGTTTTTGGCAAACCTATGGTTTCTTTGCCGAGGTCTGTAATTGCGTAAAGACCATGCCTAGGTGTGTAAACATGCCCGCTTTTCTTAAGCCCTTGCAAGTGCATTGTCGTCGCTGGCACCTTTAATCCCACTTTTTGAGCTACGTCTTTCGACTGCATGGGTGCTCCATGCTCGCATAATGCCTCTAGAATCTTCATTTTGGCTTCAACCAAACTCATGGTTTAGCTTCCTTCTTTGGGTTTGAATCCAGTAGAAATAAGCGGTACAGCCTTTTCAGACTTTTGTATCCTCAATACGTGACTTTTGAATAGAGGTTTCTAGCATACAGCTTAATATCATTCCATGTCGTAATAGGAGGTCTCAATCAAAGAATCGTTCGGAGCGAACCCACTTTGAAAATGGCAGTGCTAGTCTACGAATACCCTCCAACAATAGTCGGTGGTTTGGGCACATACGCAGCGGAGATAACCCGAAAATTCGTGTTACTCGACCATGATGTTAGCGTTTTCACCATGAACGATGACACTGGAAGCCTTCCCACGCGGGAACTATGGCGCGGTATTGAAATCCATCGCCCCTTGCACATTGACGTTTCAGACTCCTTACCAGATGTCATTGCTGAAGACATCAGAAAATGGGGCAGAGGCATCCATTTCTTCTCAAAGCTTCTGGTCTACAATTACCTAACCGCGTCTAAAATGGTAAATGAACTTGTTCGCAGCGAAGGCTTCCTTTTCGACATAGTCATCGCGCACGATTGGCTCTCAGCCATGGGCGGCATCGCCATCAAGAGAGAGCTTGGACTGCCGCTGGTTCTTCATGTTCACTCAACCGAAAAGGGACGAACCATGGGGAACGGTTCAGAAGTTGTGAGCAACATTGAACTGAGGGCGGCACAGACAGCCGACATGATAATAACTGTTTCAAACGCCATGAAAGACGAGTTAATAGGCTTAGGTTTTCCCGCCGAAAAAATCCGAGTGGTCTACAACGGAGTCGACCCAGACAAATACAGCTGCAACACGGTTAGCCGGGAAAAAGTACGCGAAATAAGGGAATATTATGGACTGAAAGACGACGATTTGATGGTGCTTTTCCTCGGCAGACTCGTATCAGTCAAAGGCGTGGACAAACTCATCGTAGCTATGACTCACGTCTTGCAGAGAATTCCGAACGCCAAACTCGTGATAGTTGGACTCGGCGACATGCAAGACTACCTGAGTCGATTGGCGCAAAACCTGAAGCTGCAGGACAACGTCAGGTTTCGCTTCGAATTCATACCTGAAGAAGAACGCATCGCACATTACGCAGCTTGCGACGTAGCGGTGTTCCCAAGTGTCTACGAACCGTTCGGCATTGTAGCCATCGAAGCGATGAGCATGGAAAAACCAGTTGTGGTGGGCGCCAGCGGCGTCAGTGGAATGCGAGAAATAGTCATCGCCTCAGGAGAAGAACAATGCGGTTTTCACGTCAACCCAAATGACCCAACCGACATCGCATGGGGAATAATAAATTCCCTACAGGATCCAGAGAAAAAGCGACAGCTGGGGCAGAACGGCAGAAAGAGAGTTCTGAAAGAGTTCACTTGGGACGAAATCGCCAAGAGAACCATTAAGAACTATAGCGAGCTTTTAGAATCCCAAAAGCCTAAAAAAGAGTAGGCTCAGCATTTGTGCTGAAGTGTATCGGTTTGACTTCTACTCCTACTGCTGCGAATGAGATGCGCAAGGATTACCTAGTCGACCGGTGGACCGTAATCGCCACTCAGAGGAAGAAACGTCCGGTAGACTTTAAACGAGCTCCTGAGGAAAAAAAGCAGGCTGGCGTCTGTTCACTGGAACCTGGAAACGAACACATGACGCCTCCAGCTGTTCTTGTTTATCTCTCAGCGAACGGAGGAATCAAAAAGGACAGAGACGCAGATGGTTTGCGCCACAAAGATTGGCTAGTTCGCTGTGTGCCCAATCTCTATCCAGCGTTTACACCGCCAACGAAAGGCGAGAGAATGAGCTCAGTTGAAAGCGCCTTTGTGCTGGACAGAGCCACGGGACACCATGAGGTTCTGGTCGAGTCACCTAATCATGATGAACATCCCGGAACAGCATGCATACCTCAACTAGTCCATGTTGTAAACGCTCAAATTGACCGTTTGAGGGAGCTTTCTTCCAAGCCCTACGTGAAGTATGTTTCCATTTTCAGGAATCACGGACTCGAGGCAGGAGCTTCTTTATCGCATGCTCACACGCAAATCATTGCAACTCCTTTTATGCCAAAGATGGTTAAGGAAGAGTTGAAAGCCAGCGAAGAAAGCTTCAAGAAAGAAAATCACTGTGCCTTTTGTAGTATTGTTGAAAATGAGGAAAAGAGCACGCGCTTCGTATGGAAGAACAATGACTACGTTGTCTTCGCGCCTTGGGCAAGCTTGCACCCGTTTGAGTTCTGGATTTTCCCGAAGAAACACCAATGTTGTCTCTTAGACCTGTCGCAGCTGCAAGTAGAGTCGCTTGCAAGGACTATGCGGGTTTGTTTCGGCGCCTTGAAATCATTACTAAACGACCCGCCGTACAATTACGGTTTTCATCAGATAACGCAGGGCGCTTGCGATCACTTCCATTGGCATTTGGAAGTTTACCCGCGATTGAGTATTTGGGCTGGTTTTGAAAAGAGCACTGGAATGTTCATCAACGTGGTTTCGCCTGAAGACGCCGCTGCAAACCTGCGAGAAGCAACTCAAGAAGAGGAGAAGAAACTGTCAGCTATACAGGGTTAATACCTTCATTATGCCGACACGCGTCAAATGGTATTTTTGTGTGCCGCTGACTTCCACGAGTTCCACGTAGCCGTTTTCGCGCAGTTTTTGCAGATGGGCTTTAATGGTTGACAAGTCAATTTCGGTCCATTGAGACAACTCATCTGGAGACAGTGAGCGTTCCGGCGATACGGCGCCTATGTTGTTCATCATGGATAGAACCTTGAATTCCTCAGGCACTGGTGGTAAAGGTGTATAACTCACGGCTGCTCTCTCCGCTCAGCTATTTCCTTATATACTTTACCTGTTCTTTTAGCGATTGCTTCCCAACTATAAGTCTTTTGCACGACGTCGCGGGCGTTCTTAACCAACCATTCTGCGTGTCCCTGGTTGGATAAAACGTGGTCTATGCCCCAAGCAATTGATTCAGGATTCCTTGAGTAAGTCAAGACTCCTGTACGGTCATGTTCAACAAACTCGGTTAAGCCGCCAACCTGACTAGCCACTACTGGAACTCCAGCCGCCATGCCTTCTAAGGCGACTATGCCAAACGGCTCATAGATAGAGGGAACAACCAACACATCAGCGCTTTTAGTCAACGCCAGCAAATCCCAGTCTGGAATAAAACCTGTAAAAGTGATTCTCCAACGATGCCCAGTGGTGTTGGCAATCCATTCCAGATGGTCCCTATACCAGCCATCGCCGACGATGATGAATTTTGCTTCTGGGCGCCGTCGAGCCACAATTGGAACCGCATGTAGCAAGTATTCAATTCCCTTCTGAGGGACTAGGCGGCCCACGCATAGAATGAATCTTTCATGGGGTTGAATACCATAGCGGGCGCGAATTCCTCCTTTGTCCACCGACCCATCATATTTGCCTGAGTCGATACCGTTGGGAATAATCTCCACTTTGTTGTCGGACAAGCCAAAGTGGCCACACACTTCACCTTTCATTGAACCGCTTGTAACAATGACTTTGTTAGCTTCATAGGCGGACCACCATTCAAGACCGTCGATTGTGAACGAATCAGGAATGTGCAACCCTGACCTTCCATGCTCAGTACTGTGCGCTGTAAACACAAGGGGTTTCCTGCTGAAGTGCTTGAAACCGATGCTGGCAGGAGCCGTGAGCCAATCGTGCACGTGAATAATGTCAAAATCCACCAGTCGACTCGTGTCTGCTATGCGCTTCTCGATATAATGGTTAAACAATAAGACCCAAGTGAGAAAATTGGGGTGCCCGACCTCGCTTCTTGTTCGATAAATCCTTATGCCGCCATGCTCCTCATAGTCTGGTGCGCCGGGAAAATCCAAAGTGAAAACATGCACTTCGTGCCCTTGGTTGACAAGAGCTTTGGCTAAGCCTTCACAGTGCTTGGCTATGCCGCCAACTATGCGAGGCGGGTACTCCCAAGTTATCATTGCGACTCGCAAGTCGTCACCAGCGTCTGCAACGGGAAGAAAGCATTAAGATATTGTTAGACTTAAAAAATCATGGGTATCTTATCACGGCGTTCTTCGTCCGAACATCCGAACAGCATGTCTTTTGCTTAGGTTTTCGCCAAGACGCGTATTTTTTCTGCGTATTCTTGGATTACGCGGTTGGCTGCGTCTTTGCTTGGTGCTTCTGCGTACAAGTTTATTATAGGCTCTTCACTGCTTGGATGCATCAGTACCCATGTGTCATCGTAGAAGACTTTGATTCCGTCTATCGTGTCGATTTGACGGTCACGAAACTCTTCAATCAAACTACGCATTATGTGTCCTCTCTGCTCCAATGGGCAGGGAACCGAGTCCTTAGCCATGTATAGACTGGGCAAATCACCATGAAGCGTAGACAACTTGACGTTTCCTTTAGCTAAGATTTCAGTTATTTTTGTTGATGAGAATATGCCGTCAAACCCTTTTTGAAATTCAGGAAACACGAAGCCTCCTGTCTCCTCGCCGCCGAAAACCGCCTCATACTTAGTCATAGTGTCGAGTAACGACCTAGCGCCAATCTTGCACCTTATAACTTCGCCGCCGTTGGGTTCAACAATGCGGTTTATGATTCTGGACGAACTCACCGGCACCACAACTTTACCGCCTTTGTATTCTTTGACTCTTTCCCGTGAGAGCATAGCCAGAGAAATATCGCCTGAGAGCACGTTTGCTTCTTCATCCACAAACATCACTCGGTCAGCGTCACTGTCCAAAGCTACCCCAAGATCTGCGCCCAGCGCCTTCACCACACGGGCTAGATTAAATATCGAAGAAGGCACCTGCTCAAAAGTACGTGGACCAACAACCTCGTCTAATCGTGAGTTTAGGGTTGTTACATCGCAACCAATTTCGCCCAAAACAGCGGGCGCTACATATGAGCCTGCTCCGTTAGCGCAGTCGATAACAACTCTTAGGCCAGCCTTCTTTATTGCGCCCAAATCTAGGAATTTCAACAGGTCCTTGCGATAGAAGTCAACTGTTCGCGCGGGATAATTGAGGTCACCCACATCATCTGGAAGAACTCGTTGGAACGCCTCGCGGAAAAATATGCTCTCAATTCTCTTCTCAGAGCCGCGGTCTAATTCCATGCCGTTTAAGTCGAAGAATCGGATGCTCACGGTTCGAGGGTCAATTTCGAGCATGCTTACCATGATGCCCGCGCTTGCACCCAAGCTGCGAATCATATAACGCGTGACAGGCGCTGGACAAATTCTAAGGTTGTTTACGTCAACGCCAGCGGCTGTTAAGCCAGCAATCATTGCACGCTTCACCATGCGAGAAACCCGATGAGTATCCCGCCCAATGACAACGCTTGCGCCTCTGCCCAAAAATGAGCCAAGGGCAACTCCAAGCTTGGAGGCAAACTCAGGCGTGATTTCAATGTTGGCTAGACCTGTTATTCCGTTGCTGCCGAAGAGCGAGGTCATCCAACGCATGCCCCACTTGAGGTCCATGTTAACGATGGCGCCGGGTTCTATCATTTTTCCAGGCCAGACACGTATGCCCGACTTAACGGTAGCCCCTCGTCCAACGATACATTCGTCGCCCACAA
>Ga0315268_10005863_pt1 | contig 13129 bp, 15 predicted proteins | sample C1_top_MG_FD_204535 | JGI IMG/M metagenome (GOLD analysis project Ga0315268, IMG submission 204535) | Sediment microbial communities from Yellowstone Lake, YNP, Wyoming, USA - C1_top | ecosystem: Environmental > Aquatic > Freshwater > Lake > Sediment | place: USA: Wyoming | collected 2017-08-01 | reverse complement strand
AACTGAGCTATACACCTCAGACTATGTAATTGATGAAATGATAACCACAATATTTGCCAGAACGGGATCCTTTGAACTTGCTAAAAAATATGGAGAAGCCATAATTGCCTCAAAGGTGGTAAACAAAATTTGGGTCGACCAAAAATCATTTAATGAGTCATGGGAACTATTCAAAAAGCAGGGCGAAATCGGATTAAGCTTCACAGACTCCACATCACTAATCCTCATGAGAAAAAACGGCATATACAAAATCTTCACGTTTGACGAACATTTCAAAAAGCTAGGTTTAAACGTAGTTCCATGAAGCAAAAAAGCCTATTTCGTCAAATCATTCGTAGTATATTAATTTCTCGTCTTCGAGGCGGCTGTGTAGTTTATTGACGGCTTGGTATACTTCGTCTTCCTTTTTGGCGCCAGTGCAGACCATTTTTCCGCTTGCGAAAAGGAGGATTACTACTCGCGGGTCATCCATGCGGTAGATTAGGCCTGGGAACTGTTCTGGTTCGTACATGGTCCTGCCTAGAGTGTATGCGGATTTTTCTAGGTCGATGCGTCCCTGGAGGGAGGCTGAGGCTACGATGTTTTGGATTTGGATTTCAGGTTTGCCGACGATCACGATTCCATTTGCTTTTAGTTCTTGTACCACCTTGTTTACCGCCTTTTTGGCTTGGCCTTCGGATTTTGCGCCGGTACATACCATTTTGCCCGAATTGAAGATCAGGGTGGCGGTTTTCGGCTTCTTTAATCTGAAGACGAGGCCTGGGAATTGTTCGGGTCTGTACTCAACATTTGAGAAGGCTTTGACAACGGAGTTTAAGTCGATGGTTTGTCTGAGGGTGGCGGATGCCACCACGTTCTCGATGTTGATGATGGCTGTTGTTTTCGGCAATAATATCCCCCTTAAAAGGAGTTATATGCGATTTGGATGATTCTTTCTTATAAAGCCTTTTTAAGTGCATCTGGAAGAGGACTTAGTTCCCCTTCTCTTTTATTTTTATGATTATTACCTCATTATTCAAGTTTATATATCACGAAGTATGAAACAGTGCGCTGTCAGCAAAGCCACCGCTGCTAACGTTGCCAGTATTAACGAGATTTTCACGTTTTTGTTCACAGACCCACATTTTGTGCAATCAGATTAGGGATAGATTTGAGCCTAATTCTGAAAAATTCCTTTATAGTCTAATGATGCTTCAACGGAAATACTGTGATAAAAATGCCAGGCTATGAAGATCCAATTGGAGGGGTGTGGATGAGTGGCTGGCTAAGCGGATGACAACTGTGAAGGTCAAACCTGAGACGAAAAATGCTGGCTGAATTGGGGAAGAAAGAATGGCGTACAAAAATTCGATTCTTCTCGTAGAAATGACTTTGTTGATTACGTGTGTGGCTTCCTTTAATAATATTCAATCAGTTCATTCCGCGCCCTCTGACAGTTTTACTGTGCCGTGCAGGATTGATACGTATGGACAGGCTTGGGAGGGTTATTTAGCATTCGGATTATTCAGGAACTTTAACTCCACTAATAGTTCTGCAACTGCTAGTTACTTGGTTGTCATGGGAACCAACGGAGAACTACTTTATTCTCGTAAAAGCCCTGGGTGGACCTATAATGGTGCTGTTAAGTATATGGGAAATGATACACTCATGTATCCTCAAGCTGGTACGCATTTTTGGAATCTGAAAACAAACGTGACAACCGATTTCCCAAACGTTTACGGACATCATGATATGGAATATAATCCAGTCACTAACACTTTCCTTACACTGAGGGCTTACCAGAGGGATATCAACGGGACAAAGGTAACTTTTGACAAGGTTGTGGAGCTGAACGATAAAGGTGAAATATTGTGGACTTGGGACACCTATGATTACACCAACCTTAGCGAAGCATGTCCCTTTTGTTACCCCGGGAAAATCAACGGCGAAACCGTACTGGATTTCACCCATTCGAATAGCCTTCAATGGGATTATACGAAAAACATCGTCTACCTAAATGTCCGAAATCTAAACACATTCTACAAGATTAACAAAACAACGGGTGAGCTGATTTGGAGCTGCGGCGAACATGGCGACTTTACACTTCTAGATGCAAATGGCAAAAAGGTTCCCAGCTTGTGGTACCACAGCCATGCTGTTAAGGAAGTTGAACCAAACGTCTTCATAATGTTTGATAATGATTACCACAACATAACCCACCCTTTCAGCGGAAACAGTAGAATATTAGAGGTCACACTAAACGAGCAGAATATGACAGCCTGGGTAAGTTGGAGTTGGGCCGTCCCCAGAGAATACTGGAGTCCTTATTGGGGTAAGGCCGATAGACTACCAAATGGAGACAGAATAGGGACTTTTGGAACAGAGACCCATTCTAAATATGAGAATATCTTCCCAAATAGTACCGGCGCTGTATTGCTTGAAGTGAACCCGAAAGGCGAAGTAGTCAGAACCTACACTTTCCCATTCGGTTGGGGAATTTATCGAATCGAGGAAATAGGCTCCGATTGGAATATTATTCCAGAATTTCCTCTTGATGCTAGGGAAGTTGTGCTTGCCGCTGGTCTCGCAGTTAGTACTCTGGCTGGCAAAATTAAAATCAGCAGAAGAAAATTCCCGACATTACCAAACTGATATAAGGTTTTTGGTGAAAGAGAACGACGTGGAAGCCAAGGCAAGGAAAGGCGCTAGAGGCACGTATAAACCAACTGGCAAGGAATGGTGGTGTAGGCTATTGAACCATCCGATTAAGCCGTTGAGCGCGGAGGACATTGCAAGTCCGCGCAAGAAGTATAAACCAAAAACACCCAGTCTGACTGAGGATTTAAAGCATCGCCTTCGGCTACAAAACGGCAACTGCAAGCCCTATTTGAAGCCACCGAAAAACTCAAGGAAACCAAGCCCTAGTCATTGGGCGGCCGCTAATGTTCTTATTAAGACACTCTAGCTTCAATCCATTCAAGAGGCATTCCTGAGGTGCTGGGTCTCTAGAAGCTGATTGATCTTTATTGATAGTGCATCAGCTGTTACAACTTCGGTATATACCCTGACCACATTGAGCGTCTTGTCTATGAGGAGAATCGTCTCATCTTTTATCGAGTATGCATCAACGTAAGCATGGACTATGTCAATTTCCTTGTCGTCGTAGTCGTTTCCAAAAATCCAGTCGATATTATGGTTTGTACGGATTTGTTCGAGCTTGCTATTCTCGCAGGTTGCCACAGCAACCGTAACCATTGCAAATGGTTTCTCACCGCAGTATCTACCGCATATAGTTCCTAGCTGGCGAAGTTGCTGTTCATTTACAGAGTATATCTGCCCACCGCAACCTACAGCCATGAAATGAATAACAACTACCTTTCCGAGTTGCTGATTGAGTGAGAATTGGTTTCCGTTTATGTCTTTAAGGTAAAAGTTCGGAGCTGACCCCTTTTGTGAAACAGTGTTCATAGTTCCGCCAATCGGTAGGGGGAAGTTGTGCATAATACCGCCCTACCGCATAGACTACAAATATGAAAGCAATCAGAAAAACTCCAACAACGATCTTTCGTCTCCCTCTGCCTTCTACTTTCTGCAATCTTCCTTCTCTGTGCTTCGTAGGTTTCTTTAGCCTTCTGTTGTCTTGCTCGCATCTCACGTTGCTTTTCCTTCCAACTCTTCTTTTCTATGCAATCCTTTTCGGCCCCATATTTGTCCATCCTTATCTAGGTAAGCGCTTCTTCGCCATCTCTCCATTACAATTGCTAGCGTTATCGCTTCTCCTCTTAAGGGCCATCCAGACTAGCGTAAGCATCACGGGGATTTCTATGAGAGGGCCTACGACGGTTGATACTGCCACCATCGGCATGGAGGCGAAGGCGGTCAGTGCAATCGCAATCGCTAACTCAAAGTTTCTGCCCGTACAATGAAAAGCCATAGTCGACGCATCTTCGTAATTGTACCCCATATGGCGTGTAACATAATACACGATGTTGAAGAGTAAAAAGAAGAACAAAATCACAGGGATTGCCATCTGCCAAATCAACTCAGGATGGTCAACTATCACTCCTCCCCTCAAGGCAAACATAACGACCATCGTGAAGAGTAACGCCAGTAGCTGAAGCGCGTTAAAATAAGGTATTAACTTTTTGTTCAGCCAATCTTCAGACTTACGCTTTATCACCTCTCTACGGGTGATCACGCCAAACAACAACGGTAAGCCAAGATACAAAAAGACGCTTTCTCCAATCGAGACTATGTTGATTGTTATGTAGGTGCCTACAAGTAGCGCAATGTATAGTGGAGTAGTCATAACTTGTATAATTGAGTTCCACGCCATAAGAACGATGCCGAGTGGTCCGTTGCCCTTAGCCAAATCGGTCCACACAAGTACCATGGCAATACATGGGGCAACACCGAGCAAGATCAGCCCAGTCCAAAGATACCTCGCGGTTTCAAGAGTCATCAGTCCCAGATATGGAAAGAGGTTTTCGAAGAAGATGAAGCCAAGGAAATAAAGTAAAAACGGGTTTATTGCATAGTTAAAGAACGCTATGATGCCGACCTGCTTTTTGCTTTTCAGTGCCTCCTTTAACTCGCCTATCTCGATCTTAGTCATGGCAGGGTAAATCATCAAGAACAAGCCGACTGGAATACCTATTTCAAGCTGGGCGCTAATATTCGGCGAATACTTCCCGAGAGAAAGCCCTATGATTATGCAAAGTACTATCCAAACTGCTAGGAGCTTCTCAATCCACCCTAGACCATCTCTCTGAGCAGTCATTCAAGTCCTCCTGACCAAAACCCCAATTCCTTGAAGACGCGACAGGACGAGTTAACTTGCAGAAAACTCATTTAGTCACGAATTTTCTAATGGCGTTTTCAAGCTCTTCTATACTGAAGTTTTCGAGCTTAACCGTTCCATTTATGACGACCCCGCTCATTGAAATCCCATATTTTCTCGCTTCGGGCGAGTCATTTTCCCTTAGCTGATAATCGATGGCAGACCGATACTTAATTAGCACTTGCCATATCGAGCTCATGAATGGGGCGATGCTACAACTACAAACCCCTGCTGGAATGAAGATCTCGACTTTAACTTTCTCAGCTGACAAAGACTCTTCCCTTAAATCTATTTTTGGGCATCTTCTTTTGATTTAATATTCGCAAGTAGCAGTTGTTTGATCTCGTCCTTGCTGGGGATCCTTCCGAAAACTACGATTTTTCCATCTATGGCAACAGCAGGGGTAATTACGAGGCCATATTTTGTTATGGTCGATTTGGCATAGGCATTAAGCTTGTAAATCTCACAATTTTCAAGTTTTAATTCGGCCGCTACCGTTTTAGCAATTTCCAAAGTTGTTATGCATCGATAGCAAGGCGGTTCTGGTCCCAAAACTTCTATGATCATGGCTAACAGCCTTTTTTCGTAAATAATATGATACAAATATTTAAATCTTTCAATATATTATTTCATACACACATGGTAGTTCCCACATGAATCAGAAACTGCTCAGAACTCTGCGAACAGCGCTCCTCCTTTCCTTCGTCATCGGGGTTATTGGAGGGCTGGTATATTCTAGGATTATGGCTTACTCTCTGGCACCGACGATGAAGCCTGCAGACTTCCATGGGCTTCCCATCTGGTACATTCCTATCGCGTATTTGGTCGACTATTTCAGCCACGGCTGGATCTGCCTCCTCTTCGCGTTCGTGGTGGCAGGGCTCATTTACGAGCTGATCCCTAAAGAGGCTATCACCAAATACATGAGTGGGAGCAAAGTGACAGGCTACCTCCTTGCCCTCGGGATCGCGCCATTTCTCACAGTCTGCTCATGTACGATGGTCCCCCTCTTCGCAGGCATCCTTTACAGCGGCGCCGGGATAGGCCCAGCGATCACCTTCCTTCTAATGGCTCCCTCATCCAACATCCTCGCCATCCTACTCACTGGAGAACTCCTATATTGGGAGCTCGCGGTGGTGCGGATAGTGGTTTCGGTGATGGTCGCGATCACAGCGGGGCTGGTGCTCTCTCGAACTCCTTGGGGGAGAGCTGTCGAAGACGAGCATAAGATAGACCCATCCAGTCAACGGGCAGTTGTAAAGCTTGTTCAGCCTCCTCTCGACCAGAGACTCATCTCCGCCCTTAAGTTTGCAGCCTATCTGGCTAAACAGATTCTTCCCTATTTCATTGCAGGTCTCATTGCCGTCGCCTATGTTGAGGCGTACCTGCCAGAGGACATCGTCGGCACCTACCTGACAGGTGTTCAAGGTGTTTTGATCGCCTCTGTCATAGGCGGTCCGCTGTATACGCCGACGCTGGTGGAGATCGTCATCGGGAGGGGCTTATGGAACCTCGGCATGTCCAAAGGGGCACTCCTCTCTTGGTTGATGGGGCAGCCCTACGATGTCGCCAACGCTATGGCGGTCTCACGGATCGCCCGCTGGAAGGTTGTCCTCACCTATATGGTCATCGCGTGGGCGGGCAGCGTCATCTTCGGAATCCTCTATGGAGTCCTAAGCGGAAGTTTCTAAGAGGTGTGAGAGATTGGCTGAGCAGAAACACTGGCAGGAAGGGATGAAGACTCATGAGCACCTTATCTACGCCTGTTTCGGATGCCTATCGAACACCGGGATTACAGCGGGTCTGGGTAGTCTTGAGGTTGTCAAGGAGCTTGGTCTTGACAAGGTTGCTGTTGGATGTCTCGCATCGCTCCCGCTCGGTGTAGCTCCTGTTATCGGAAAGACCAAGGTTGCGAAGAAGGTGATCACCGTCGACGGATGCCCTTTTGAATGTGCTAGAAAGACTGTGGAGGCTGCGGGGTTCAAGCCTTCTAAGAGCTTCATGCTTGTGAGAGATATTGGCATGAACAAGAAGGCGCTTCACGAGGATATTGGGGGAAACTTGAAGCCAGTCATGGATTACGTTTTACCAGAGGATGTAGAGAAGACCAAGGAGCTCGTCAAGAAAGCGATTCTGGAAGAGGTGTAAATATCAAATAGGCGTCAGAGAGGAAAGAATTAACTATTAGGAGGGGGAACTGATGTCGGAAAAGGAAGAAACTCAGCCTAAGATTCTCTCCCTCTGCTAAAGTTTTGAGGGTAATTTGGATGGGAAAATGTGAGGTTTGCGGCAAAAACGGCGTCAGTCTATACTACGCCAACCATAAAGATTTAGGCGGCATCAAAATTTGCCCAGATTGCTGGCGAGAGTCCTACGCTGAGAATCGTTTAGTAGCTGGCTCAGGCAGTTCAGGCGGCTGTTGCGGTTAATTACTGGGAGGATAGGAGACTAATACTATTTGTATTAGGATTGAGGAATGATACTTTGGAAATCGAGGACTAGAGATGTTAGAGACTGAAAAATCTGACGCACTAACACGTGCGCTTGAAATTTTCCAAGCCCTCACAGAGCCTATGAGGATTAAAATTCTACAAAGCCTTGAAGAACGCGACTATTGCGTTTGTGAACTGATGGGGGTCTTAAATCTATCTCAACCCGCAGTCTCATACCATGTAGGCCTACTGGCAGATGCTGGTCTAATAACGACTCAAAAGAAGGGCAGAAAAGTGATCTGCAAACTAAGGAAAAAGGGATTGATTACCCAACTGCTGAAACTCGTGGAATCTCTCTGATGAGCAGTAAAGTTAATATCAAGTCATAGGTCGCATCTTAAAAACATGGTCACAAAATTCACAGATTTCCTAAAACTATTGGGTTTCTTATAATTTATAATACGCTTGGAATTTTCTCTAACTATTTGAACTCTAGAAAGGAAGATTTTATAGTACTACTTGGTGACGTTATTCATTTCGCAAACTCTACTACAAAGTCGAGTTGCTTGGCAAGAAACGCTCTGGCCGATACGAAATCAGACCTCATTCTATACGCAAGTTCTTCAGAACCCAGCTCGCAGCGTTAGGCGTGAACAGAGACTACATCGAGTACATGATGGACCACACTATCAGCACATACCACGACATCCAAATGAAAGGAGTGGAGTTCCTACGCAACGTCTACGCAGCCTCCGGGCTATCCATAAAGCCTAAAACGCAACTGAGCAAGTTGCTAATAAGCCTTTTTAAATGGTTCTTTCGGATCCGTGAACTTCTCCTTTAACCGTACTTTCGAGCCTCTTTTTTCTCTTGTACAGGAGTTCTGTACGCAACGAAGATCAACAGGGCTATGAGTAGGATTGATAGAAAGTTCCCTAAAGTAATGCCATCAATAAGGGGACCGCTTAAGATAAGGAAAAGCAAACCTATAGATGAAACGTGATAGATCACCTTGCCAACTACTAGGCTATCTGGAATCAGCCAAGGATCCGGCGCCATATTATTGTCGCCTTTGGCTTTGAAGAAAACCTGACCACTTCTAGTTGTAACGTTGACTACTCGGTGGATAATCAAATTCTCATAATTGTTAGGCTGATGGTAAACGATTATATCCCCAAGCTTGATTTCACTTGGATTTACTCCTTGCACTACGACTAGGTCTTTATCCTGGTAGGTAGGGAGCATACTCCAACCCTCAACAACGGCAAATGGGCGCGGGTTATTCAAAGCCCAAGTTAACCCGAAGACAAAGCCATAGCTGCCTAAAATAACGATACCAATTAAAACACTAGTTATGATTAGCTCCCGACGCCTTTCTATCTTCTGACGCTTTTCTCCAAGCTTTGCGTTACCCAAGCTTCTTCCGCATCCCTTTTTGGAAAAGGAGTATTCACCTAGGCAAATTAAACTTTCTTCCAAGTTTTATGGCATATTCCAGCAGGGTTTTCTGCGCCTTATAGTATGCTAGAACCTTACTGCTGTTAATCCAACTTTGGATCGGGGCTTTGAGATGTGTTGCTATCTCGTCAATAGCATCTTGAACCCTATTGAATTTTAACGCAGGCTTATCTAACGCCTTACCGCAGATTTCACGGACACGCCAAACTCCAAGGGGGGCAGTCCAGTCAGGATGCACTTCGAAAAAGACTATGGCTCCAGCCTGTCGTTGTTCCTTACTTAAGTACCTAAGCACTGGAAGCCTAGCCGCGTAGTATGCTCCTCCAATGATATCCGCATAAGTCTTCCTTCCTCTGGTAAGCTCGTAATCTGATGATATGACTGGCTGATAGCCTGGTGATAGAAACATTGTGCCTGGCAGCCAACATTCCAAAACTTCGAACATCCAAGGGGTGGGTAAAAGTAAGACCCAAATATTATTGCCAATGGCATAGTCTCCAAAAACTCTAAACTCGTTAATTTCCGGGTAGTTGAGGATCTGGTGATGTAACGTGCGTCCAATCATATCGTCTATTGCGGTAATACTCCACTTTGTTGGCACAATTTTCCTATCCATCTTTCTCCCGAGTAAGCCGACGCTGAGTAATCTCGTTAACTGATAAGTCGGAATATCCGCCTTGTACAGTTCTAAAACTGCGGTGGTAGCTAGGCAATCGAAGTCGCTGGTGAGGTAATCAACCTTCGGATGAACCTTAGGGTTTTCAGTTAGTCTCACCTCCTTTAGAGGAGCTGTTGGTCCCATTGGAGGAGTCCATTGAGAGAAGACTATTTTTGGGACAGGTATCTTCGCAAGCTTCACCTCTGTATCCACGGGGGCACTTGACATTGCTAAATCCTGAACCACCTCCAAGCTTTTTCCTGGATTGGCGGCTTGGGCGACGTTAATCCTATCATGTGACCGAATTAAGGTAACTCGATAATCGATTATTTGATCAACTGTCTTGCCTAGCCACTGAGACGGGTTATCCATAATTGATGTATCTACGTTGACTAGTGGAGGAACCATGGGGCCGATCTGAACCTTTGGATAACTCCATTCTCCGACAAATACTGAGGGGGGCGAGGCGCCAAACACCACATCACTTTTCACTAATTGTTTGACCTTTGTGAGGGCTCGGATCCTCCTCACAATTGGGCAGGATCCTCTTCCACACAGGTTTAGCATAGCCCGACATGTTGCACATCTACTGCCCCTTAAGCTTTCACGCTTTGGCGCTAGCTTTGTTTGGCGCACAACCTCCGCCTCCTCTAAAAGAGGAATTTTGCACAGGCGAATAAAGGCACTTTGATATGCCTAGACCTCGATTCCTAACATGGCCAACACTAACATAATGATTCCCATAACTATCAATGTGATTCCAGCAAATTTTGAGGTTGATTTTTCCCCAATAATCCTCCTTAATGTACCAGCTAATCCCCCCGCGATAAGAGCTAGTGGGAGCATTCCCAAGATGCTTCCAATGGAGAATGCCAACATTCGGATAATTCCAGTCAATACATTTCCAGACGAGGCAGCCCACATATATGCCGTTAATTCAACTGGGCATGGCTCTGCACCACAAACAAGACCAAATGATAGCACTGAAACGAGTGAGCTAATTGAGAGTGCTCCGCCTAAAACAGTATGGTGATGTTCTCCTGGGCACTCCTTTTTCTCTTTGTGCACAGCTAATAGATAGACTCCAAGCATAATCGTAATTAGTGAGGCAAGGATTTGTACGGGCTCGAAAACTTGTGTTATGAATGTGTTGCCGACAAGTGCGCAGACTGCGCCTATGAGCATGTATGCAGTAGCCATCCCTACTCCAAAAATCAGCACTAACAGTAGAGCGCGTTTAGCTTTACCCGCCGAAAAACCTGCAGCATACACCGTGACTATAGCCTTATCTGCACACGGTTCTAATGTGTGCATTACCCCAAGAAAGAGAAATGCAAGCCACAGTGGATCGATAGTCAACGGTTTTCAGCGAAATGATAAAAAGGCTGAAAGACTTTTAACCTTTAGCCTATGTGCTAACTTAGGGTGTATTGGTAGTTGGCTGTTGAAATTTCTGAGGCGTCACCTGAGTCTGAGCCTGGCTTTAGAACTGTGCATGAAATTCGATTAAATGGCAAGTATGTGGGATTTGTTGACGTCGGATACTTGAGGAAAGAGGATGTCAAGACTTTCCAGAAATACGCTAAACGTAAACTCAGAGCTGGACAGGCTTTTGGTGTTCAACTCTTCATTGATGTTTCGAAAAGCGGGGTTACTACCAAGCAGATAGGTCTTGCTGGTCTTCGGGAAATTGTCCAAGCAGTTAAGACAAAGTTCGGAGGATTGGAAGACAGAGACATTTATGTACTCGAAGTTGTAGCGGGAAACAAGAAACCTCTTGGGAGGGGTGAAGCCCTCACCATAACTTAGCTTGAAGCTATTTTCCCCTCAACACCCTTTTATCCACGGTTTCCCAGTAGTTCTTTTGCTTTCCTCGGGGATCCTTAATGGTTAAAGGGGCTTCAACCAGTGTTTTCAAACTGTTTGCAAAGCCTATTCGAAAAGCCATTAAGGAGCGAGGGTTTTCTAAGCCAACTGAACCCCAAACAAAGGCTATTCCACTCATTCTCAACGGTAAAAATGTACTGCTAATCGCCCCAACCGCCACTGGAAAGACTGAGGCAGCATTTCTCCCCATCCTCAACCAATTCCTCTTAATGCCTGAAAAACCTCCAGGCATGAAAATTCTGTACATCACTCCACTGCGAGCGCTAAATCGAGATCTATTAGAGCGGTTGGAGTGGTGGTGTAAGAAGCTTGATGTTAAAGTAGCGGTCCGCCATGGGGATACAGCAGTGAGTGAACGCAGTAAGCAAGCTCGCAGCCCACCTGACATGTTAATTACCACCCCAGAAACTCTCCAGGCAATCTTACCTGGGTGGCTTATGCGGAAACACCTTCGCTCAGTTCGATGGATTATCGTGGATGAGGTTCATGAGTTAGCTGGGGATAAACGAGGAAGCCAACTATCCTTAGCCCTAGAGCGTTTACGCTGGGTAACTATGAAAGACTTCCAAATTGTAGGACTTTCAGCCACCATTGGCAGTCCAGAAAGAGTGGCGCAATTCCTCGTGGGTACTGATCGCCCCTGTGAGATCGTTAAAGTTCCCGTAGCCAGGTATATGCGCCTCCAAATCTTATACCCACAACCCTCAACTAACGATTATGATCTGGCAGCTAAATTATATGCGCACCCTGAAGTAGCTTCAAGGCTTCGAGTTATGCGTGATCTAATTGAGGGCCATCGCTCAGTCTTACTTTTCACTAACACCCGTGCTCTCGCTGAAGTTTTAGCGAGTCGGTTTAAAGTTTGGGATCTAGATTTTCCAGTAAGTATCCATCATGGGTCACTTGCGAAACCGGCTCGAATAACTGCCGAACGCGGTTTGAAGCAGGGTGAGTTAAGGGGGCTAGTTTGCACGAGCTCCTTGGAACTTGGGATAGACGTCGGTAGAATTGATCTTTGCATTCAATATAATTCACCTCGGCAGGTAACCCGTTTACTTCAACGAGTGGGACGCAGTGGGCATCGAATTGGGAAGATTGCTAGAGGGATAATCATCACCATCGATTCTGATGATACTTTGGAGGCGATGGTCATAGGACGCCGCGCCTTCCTCGAAGATCTTGAGCCTGTCATGGTTCCTGAAAGACCGTTTGACACTCTAACCCATCAGATAATTGGGCTTTTGATGCAGAAAAAACGTTGGTCATTCTCCGAAGTCCTCGAACTATTCAAGAAAGCCTATCCATATCGGAATTTGAGTGAGGAAGAGGTGGAGCGGGTCCTAACCTATATGCACACTCGCTACCCTCGCCTAGCTTGGGCTTCATTTCAAGATAAAATATTTCTAAAACCCCGTAGGACAAAGGAACTTTACACATACTATTTTGGCAATCTGTCAATGATTCCTGACACGAAACAGTACCTGATTGTAGATGAAACAGATGACACCCCTGTGGGAGTACTTGACGAAGCATTCGTAGCGGAATACGGCGAGCCTGGAACAAAGTTCATTGTCCGAGGCAGTGCTTGGAAGATCAGCCATATTTACGGTGACACCATCTATGTAAAACCAGTTCAAGATCCCACGGGCGCCATTCCAAGCTGGATTGGTGAAGAAATTCCAGTACCATTTGAAGTCGCCCTTGAGGTTGGAGAAATCCGTGATTTTGTAGAAAAACAGATGGCCAAAGAAGTGGCCGTCGAAAAAATAGCTGCGGAATTGGCAAAACGGTATCCCATAGATAAAGATACTGCGCTTAGGGCAATTGCGGAAACCTCGGAGCAGGTTGAAAAGGGTTACCCTGTGCCTACTGATA
>Ga0315268_10005862_pt1 | contig 13130 bp, 9 predicted proteins | sample C1_top_MG_FD_204535 | JGI IMG/M metagenome (GOLD analysis project Ga0315268, IMG submission 204535) | Sediment microbial communities from Yellowstone Lake, YNP, Wyoming, USA - C1_top | ecosystem: Environmental > Aquatic > Freshwater > Lake > Sediment | place: USA: Wyoming | collected 2017-08-01 | reverse complement strand
CTCGGCCGCCTCGAGGCGCGCTACGTCGAGGTTCAGCGCCGCCTCGCGCTGCTCGCCGACAGCGAGCTTGAGACGCAGTGGGTGGAGCGGTGCCTCGCCGACTTCGACAAGGTCTGGGACACGCTCAGCCCCGAGAACCGCACGCGCATGGTGCGGGCCGTGGTGGCGCGCGTCGAGGTAGACGAGCCGAAGGGCGACGTCCGCGCCTTCCTGACCGACCTGGGGCCTGACGCTGAAGAAGTGGCCCGGGCCATCGAGGTGAACCCATGAACGACACCGAGCCCACGACCGCGACAGATGCCAAGGCAGTTGTCCGCATCTTCGAGGGCAAGCTCCACCGCGCCCAGCGCGGCCACGGCAAGACCTTCATCGACGGGCCGCCATCGCCGCCGCCCGAGCCCGTGCGCCGGCCGGCGCGCGTCGCGGTGATGCTCGCGCTCGCCCACAAGATCCAGGACGCCATCGACCGCGGCGTCGTCCGCGACCGCGCCGAGGTGGCCCGGCGGCTAGGGCTCACCCGGGCGCGGATCACGCAGCTCATGGATTTGACGCTGCTTGCGCCGGACCTCCAGGCCTCCGTCCTTGAGCTCCAGTCCATCGATGGTGCCGAGCCGCTCAGCGAGCGCACGCTGCGACTGATGGCGCATGCAGGAACCTGGGAGGAGCAGCGACGCACCGTAGCTTCCTCCGACGCCGCGCCATTCGTGTTGACAAAATCTGTGAACACGACGAAAACTAGGTCTTGATGCGTTGGACGTCCCACATTTCGGCCACTTGGCGACTCCCGTCGGGGGCGCATGCTATACAGACGTTCAGCCCTTCGGGCCGTTTCTTGAGGTGGCCATGAGCGGTTTCGGACGGTTGCTGCGGGAGAGGCGCCAGGAGCAGGGGCTGACCTTGACCGCGTTGGCAGGAGAGCTTGGAGTGACGAAGTCGTACGTCAGCATGCTGGAGAGCGGTCGGCGGCAACCCGCTGACGACCAGTTCGACGTGCTCGCCCAGACCCTGGAGATCCCGGCTGACATTCTACGTGTAGCAGCAGGACGACTCCCACCCGATGTCGCGACGGCAGTGCCTGACAGGGCCGAGACCATCGTGTCTGCCATCCGGCGGGACGATGCCGGTGCGCGAGTAACCTTCCCCCTAGAGCTCTCTTCTGGTTTCCAGAGCGTGGTCCTCCAATCGGCCACGTCGGAAGGTCCACCCAACAACGTACGGCCCTTCCCGAACGCTCTTCGCGAGGGAAAGAACTCCCAAGCATACCGCGCACACAGCTACCACACGAAAGTGCCGCCCGAGGCGATCGAGAAGCTCATCAGGCATCACACAGCCGAAGGTCAGCTCGTGGTTGACCCGTTCTGTGGAAGCGGGATGGCGGGCGTGGCTTCGGTCCGTTGCGGGCGCAACGCCGTCCTTAGCGATCTCTCTCCAGCGGCTGTTCACATCGCGCGGAACTACACGACGCCATGCGATCCTCGGGAGTTTGGAAAGGCAGCCGCGAGGGTCATGGAGCGCGTCCGGCCCACGCTGAGCTGGCTTTATGAGACTGGCGGACACATCTCGCGCTCGCGGGTCGAGTACACGGTATGGAGCGACGTCTTTCAGTGCCCTCACTGCGGAGCCGAGATCGTCTATTGGAAAGGAGCGCGTGATCCGCGCACCGGGGCGGTGACCGAGACGGTCAAGTGCGCGGGTTGCCGTCGTGCGAGCGCCAAGAGGGCGCTTCGATGGGTCAGCGAACAACCAGTGGAGACGAATGCCAAGGGGCCAAACTCGCGAGAAGCGCACTCTCCCACCAACGCCGAGCTAGAGCTCATCCAACGCGCCAACGCGAGTGAGATCCTTCACTGGATTCCACAAGTCCCCTTCACCGCGGCGCGAGAGATGTGGCGCGCTGGACACACTGCACAGGGCGTTCAAAGCGTTGCCGACTTCTACACCAAGCGCAATCTGCATGCGCTCGCCGCGCTTCGACACGCGATCCAGGCTGAAAACGATGAACGCCTCCGCGCGGCGCTCCTCTTCAGTTTCACCGGAATGGTCAACCGCGCATCGAAACGGTACCAGTGGAATGTGAAGCGCCCCACGAATGTCATGACTGGGACGTTGTACATCTCGTCTCTCAGGTACGAGTGGAATGTCGGAAGCCTGTTCGAGAGAAAGGTTCGGGACGTCGAGAAATACTTCGAGCAGCTCGGGGTTCCGCGTGGACGTGCGGAGGTCGTTCAGTCTTCAGCGACGGCACTCGCGCACTTGCCAGATCGCTCCGTCGACTACGTGTTCATGGACCCGCCGTTCGGCGCCAACATCTTCTACGCAGATAGCAGCCTGCTGTGGGATGCGTGGCTTGGCACTCTGACCGACGAACGAGCGGAGATTGTCGTCAACAAGCATCGCTCTCCCACGGATGGCGGCAAGACCCTTGCGGACTACCAACGCTTGATGACCGATGCATTTCGCGAGGTCGCTCGCGTGCTCAAGCCGACCGCGTACGCCACACTCCAGTTCAACAACTCTAGCGACGACGTCTGGTGTGCGGTCCAAGACGCGATTAGCGACGCAGGACTCGACGTCCGCCATGCCATCGGTCTCGACAAAATTCATCCGTCAATCAAGGGCGTGAAGGGACGCCAGGCCAAGGAAGACGTCGCCTCGCTGGATGCCCTCATCGAACTTCGTCGCAAGCCGTCCTCCCGGGAAACAGCCGCTCGAAAGCCGGCCTCGGACGAGCAGATCCGGGCCGCACTCATCAATTTTTCAAACACCCACCTGCACGCCTTCACGACCGACGAAGCTTTCGCCTCGCTCGTGCGCTCGTCCTTGACGATGGGGAGTTCGCTTTCAGGAGTATCCATGCAGACAGTGAAGGCCCTCTGCGGCGCCCTCTTCGTGCCCGCCGGTACGAAGTGGTCACATCGCGACGCTGGCCCAGCGCCGTCAACAACGCCGAAGCAGTTTGAGCCAGTGGCGTCGCCCTTCGGCTGCGTCGTCGAGCGCTGCCTCGCAACCGACGACGAACTCCTGTCGCTACTCGATCTATCTCGCCCCGCACCGGACGCTGGCGGCGAGGCGCCCCGAGTCGTCTCCGGCCAGCGAAACACGGCGTTGTACAACGCCCACAGCTATCACACGAAGGTGCCTCCCGAGGCGATTGCTCCGTTCATCAAACACTTCAGCCGGCCCGGGGACGTCGTGCTGGACCCCTTCTGTGGCACCGGCATGACTGGTGTGGCTGCTCAGCTGTCTGGGCGGCGCGCGGTGCTGAGCGACTTGTCAGTGGTTGCAACTCATCTCGCCTACAACCACACCCGCCCATGCAACCCCGCCGAGTTGCAGCAGGCGTTCGACGAGATCGCTCGAGACCTCCATGACGAGTTCCGAGAGCTCTACGCCTGCACCGATGGCAAAGAGCGCGGCTACCTCCGGTACACTCTCTGGGGCCGTGATGCGATTTGCCCTCACTGCAAAGCCCATTTTTCGATCTGGGACTTCATTGATCGAGAGACGGGACGTATGCCGTCAGCGCTTGAATGCCCGAAGTGCAAGCGGGAGACCGCGAAGCACGGCCTTAAGTACGCTGGCAACCGTCCTGTTCTGCTTAGCTACGAGAGGGCCAACGGTGAGCGCCGCGAGCGAACTCCAACGCCAGCCGACATCGCGCTCATTCAGCGCCAAGCCGATAGCGTTCCCTCTGCTTGGTATCCCAACGTCGAGGTCGACTCTACGCGCGAGATGTACATCCGCTCGGCGCTCCACCTTCAGGGCATTCAGCGAGTGGCCGATTTCTACATGCCACGCAACTTGCGCGCTCTCGCCAGTCTCTGGGCACGCATCCACCGCGTGAACGATGAGCGCGTCCGCGCAGCACTGACCTTCGCCTTCACGAACACCGCGTGGCACGGAACGCGGATGCGACGTTTCAACGCCCGGGGTGGGCAACGGCCGCTAACCGGCACACTGTACATTCCTCAGTTGTCCTCAGAAGCGAACGTTCTTGAAGTGATGCGGAACAAGATTCGTCTGCTGCGCTCCTATTATGAAGCCCTGGGCAGCCACGAGGCGCCGCTTCCCGCAATCCGCCTCGGGTCGGCCACCAAGCTCGCCGGGGTCCCCGACGCGAGCATCGACTACGTCTTTACCGATCCTCCGTTTGGCTCGAATCTCTTCTACGCGGACTGCAATCTCATTTGGGAATCCTGGCTTGGAGGCCTGACTCCGCATCACGAGGAAGCCGTCGTCAATCGTTCGCGGGACACGTCTCGAGGAGGCAAGACCGTCGCCGACTACCAGGTGCTGATGACGGATTCGATGCACGAGATCTTCCGGGTGTTGAAACCCGGCGCGTGGGCTACTCTCGTCTTTCACAACACTGACCCGGCTGTTTGGCGCGCGATCCAGTTCGCAGCGGAGAGTGCGGGATTTCGGATCGAGGACGCTGGTGCCCTCGACAGGAAGCAGCAGAGCCACAAGGGATACAAGGGTCGAGCCAATGAGGAGGACGTCGCTCACTTCGACGTCATCATGTCGATGCGCAAGCGAGCCGAGCCCGTCAAGAAGGCGCACCGACAGGCCGCTGAGAGCAGCACGAGGCGACTTGTGGTCGAGGCCTTCAAGGCCCTTCCGGCAAGTTCACGCACGGTCCAGCGTGTTCACTCGGAGGTGATCCAACGCCTCGTTCGCGATGGCCGCGATCTCGGCGCTGTCTCGTTCGATGATGTTCGGGAGCACATGCCGGGGCCGCGGACTCGTAGGTCGACGAGCAGCAGCACCCAGTCCCGCCCATAGAACCCGGTGTCCCGCGGTCACCTCGGCTCCAGCCACAGCCCGCTACGGCGATCCAGGAAATAGCGTCTCGTACAGGTCTCCGCTCGCGCCGAGCTTCGTCGCAAGGCTCTTGATGCCTTCGTTCATCAGGTGCTCGGCGAGGCGGTACGGCTCAGCACCTTCCGGACACAGCGCTTCGAGGAGCGAGCGCATGGAGCCGTCAGGATCGACACTGCCGACGTTCCACTTGGTCTCTGCTCCATCCGTGCTGCCCCCGGTCAGCCCCAGCTTGATCGCGTATGCCATCGCGAACTTTGCTGCGTCCAGCTCTGAGCCGAAGCGTCCCGCTGACACGAGTCCTGCGAGAGCGGCCGCATTGGCTTTCGTGATCCCTATCGTCTTCTTGTCGCTGGCCATGGCTATCAATCCTTTCGGGGAACGAGCTCGGTGTGCCGAGCAGATCTGCGTTCGAGACGCCACTCGCCACGCAGCTTGCTCTTGAGCTCGTTACGGGCCAGGTCTGGCGGAAGTTCGTCGTCGTAAACGAGCAGCACCACCTGCTTCGACATCGTTGGAAGGGCTCGGACAATGTTCCTGGTGTGGCCTCGGTCCAGACGCCCAAAGGGTGAGTCGATTACGATCGGACCCCGAAGCGGCGCGTTGTTCTGGAGCGCGCCCATGAGACACAAGGCGACGACGTGCTCGGCCCCAGCAGAGCGGACCGGGATATCGGCGCCATCCTGGTGGACGATGGTCAACCCGTAGCTGTCGTTGATCCGGAGCCCAGCGTACTCCGGTTCCGTTGTCAGGGCCTTGAAGTGCCGAGTCGCATCAGCCTCCACACGCTTGCGCAGCTGCTCCCTATACGCACCGACTGCATCGTCGAAAAGTCGGTGGAGGTCAGAGAAGAGTTCTCGACGGCGACGCTCGGCTCCGAGGTTGGCGCCGGCGAGCTTGTCGAGTCGTTTCTGTATGTTCTCAGCGTCTGACTTGTTCTGGTCCAGAGCCTCGCGCGTCTTCGCAACGCCTCTCTCGAGCACATCGATGTGTCGGATGGTGCTCTCGAAGTCGGCCTTCGTCTTCCGAAGGGACTCCTCGTCAACGCTCTCGAGCTGCTTCGCGATCTCGTCTCGCTCACTCTGCTTGGCCGCGTGATCGACGGCTGCTTCCTCGACGGCATCCCAGAGGATGCGGAGGACGTCGGAACGCCCGGCGCCGGCGTGCTGATCGAGCGCGGCCAGCTTGCGCCGGACAGCGGCGAGCTCGCGGCTCTTCTCAGCTCTCTCCTTGTCGCTCGCACCGTGGATGCTCGCCTCGATACGCTTCCTGGCTTCGGGTGACACTTTCTGAAGACACGCCGGACACTCCGAGGCTGCGTTTGCTTGTAGGCCATGCAGAACCTCCGCGCGCATCAGGTTGTTCTGAAGCACCAACTCAGACTCTCGGAGAACTTTGGTCGCGTCGCTAATCGGATTCACGAGCAACACACACCAAGCCCCGGCCATGGCCTGCTGGAGCTCGGCCATCTTCGACCCGCGACGTGCTTCGATCTCCTTCAATAGGCGCTCAAGCGTGTCGCGCTTGTCGAGAAGCGCTGCGACGCGCTCCTTCTTCTTCATCGCCTCTTCCAGCGATGCCTTCTGTGATCTCATCTTCTCCAGTTCGCCCTCGAGGCGCTTCAACTCCTCATTGAGCACCTGGCGCTGCGCGTGGAGGTCTGCGAGCTGATTGCCGAACTCTCGCGTCTTGTGATCGCCTTGGGCGGCAGTCGCCTCCCGATGCTCCGACTTCTCCTTGAGCCGCAACAGCGTGGTACGAGCGGAAGTCAACACGGGGACGCCAAGGATGCGCTCGATCGCCTCGCTGATCCGGCGCCCCATGTCAGTCTCGCTGCTGAGAAGGTCTTCGTACTCTTGAAGAAGCTCCCCGTCGAAGAGGAAGAAGCGAGAGATCTGCTCGGGCAGAATCCGCTTCAGCTCGGCTTCGGCTTGCTGGGGTCCAAGCACGTTGGCGTTCTTCTCGAGGTAGTAGTCGACTACGTAGTCGTCGTCGCTGCTCGGGGTGGTGACGCCGTTGCGTGGACGGCAGGACCTCGTTAGCTTGTACTCGTGGTCTTCGTCGCGGAATTCCAGCTGCACTTGGAAGCCGAACTTGCCACGCGCTGCCTGCTCCCAATTGCCAACCTTGTGGAGGGACAGTGTCTTCGTTCCGCGACCGATGACCTTGCCGAAAAACGCGAAACGCACGGCGTTCAATAGAGAGGTCTTGCCGCGCATGTTCTCCCCGTAGATCACGGTCACACCGTCCTGCAGGGAGAGCTTGACGGTCTGATGGCCCTTGAATGGGCCAAAGTCCTCGACGTGAAGAGCCTTGAGCTGGAGCATATTCAGCCCTCCTTGGTGAGGTGGCATTCAACCGCCTGCTCGACACCACGCGCAAGCTCTCCATCGGCAGCGCCGGCATCGGCATGCATACGGAGAATCTCCCGCACCAGGGCAGAATCCAATTGCGGAAACTTGTCGCCCCTCAGGCGCTCGACGGTGTCCAGCAGCGACTGGAACTGGTCATCGCCTTTCTGTTTCGTAGCGCTACTCATTGAGTCTCCTTCTCGTCCTCGTCATCTTCGAGGCCTACATTGGAAAGGTTCTTCCAGTCGACACCATGTTCAATCGCGAGTCTCTGGAGGTCCGTGATGCACCCAGGGTTCAGCGCATGGGAGCCGAACTCTATGGCTCTTGAGAGTTCGCCCTCCAAGATTGCGAGCGCTGGGGGCTCATCAGGATCGAAGAGCGGCGTCACGAGGACGTCATAGACATGGGAGATAGACTTGGTCGGGGACTTGCGCAGGACTCGTCCACGACGCTGTACATACTCACGCGGGTTCTTCGACGACGCGAGGATGAGTGCGTGGGACACAGCTGGAATGTCCACTCCTTCATCGAGGCATCGAATCGAGACGACTACGCCTCCATGCGCCTCGAATAGATCAAGGGTCCGTCGGGGGTCGCCGGCCATCGCCGTGTGATACTCAAGAACGTCGGCGCACCCCGCGACACGCAGGGCATCACGAACTTCTCCGAGCTGCACCTGATCGTCGCAGTAGACGATCCAGTGTTGCCCCTGCTTGTACGCGGACGTTACGACGGCGACGGCGGCGGCGACTTTCTGCCGGGCGCTCTTCACAATGCGGGCGCGGCGGATGAGCAGCTGTTTGAGATGAAGCTCCGCATCTGGGGCCGGGCTCTTCGCCACTTGCGATTGAGCGAACAGCTTTCGGATCTCCCGTGCCAGCTTGTCCCAGCGTTCCTGCTCGTCAGCCTCAAGGCGTACTCGACGCACGTGATAGGCGTAGGGGGTGAGCGTGCCGGCCTTGATAGCATCGAAGAGTGTGAACGGGGGTGGAACAACCCCGTCGAAGTATCCAAAGATCGCCGCTGTACCGCTGGGGTCACCCGCGCGCGTCGGAGTAGCACTCAGGCCCAGCCGGGGCCCGCTCTCCAGATCGAGAATGCGACGCGCCTGCGAAGCTCCTAACCGATGGACTTCGTCGGCGACGACGAATAGGTGAGCGCCGCCACGACAGGAGGCGAGAAACTCGTGGGCCGATGCGGTCTGGAGCGTCGCAAGGACAGCGCGGGGTGCTCCGGTTCCGTCTCGCGTCCAGGCGCGCAAACGCCCTTCCTCGCGCCAATCAGCATGTCCACCGCCACACACGAGAAGGCGAAGTCCGAGAGCGTCGAAGGTCGAGCGCAGCTCGGAGGCCCACTGGCGAAGCAGAAGATCGCTGGGCACGAGCACCAGCACGACCTCGTTCTTCGAGAACGCATCTTTGATCGCGCAGAGGGCAGTGAATGTCTTGCCTGAGCCGGTCGCGTGCTCGAAAATCCCCCTGCGTCCGCGTGACCTCCACTCGTCCAACGCAGCTACCTGATGAGGTCGTGGGACGCGAGCATTCGGTTTCGTCTCGGGCGCCCAGCCGGCGGCTGCCTCGATCTCAACGCAGATCTCCTCGACAAGCTCGCGCCAGTGCTCGGGATCGGACGCGGTCACTAGGGCTTCACGCGCGACGTCCGGTAGGGGTACCGTGATGACTCCGGGAAACCGATTCTCCCAGAGGCGATTGAAGTAGTCCTTCTCGTCCTTGACCCGTGCCTCCTCGCGGTCCCCGGCCCAGCTGAGGAAGACATCGACGGACTCAAGATTCCCGTCGAGCGCGAGGCCTGGCCACGTCTCGTTCATCGACCCCTTGAAGGCGACAGAGTTATTCTGGCCGTCGGCGAAGATGCCGACCTTGTCATGGAAAAGCCGCTTCGGGTGGCCACTAGCGACGTCGCCGACCCATGCAATGCGGATATCAACAACCTCGAGTGCGACCAGTGACGCCAAGACTTTCGCGGGCTTCAACGTACCTGGCGTGGTGAGAAGGCGGCGAAACTCCTCCTTCAGGAGTTCGCCCTGAACCCCGTCCTCCCGTGCGGCGTAGCCCTCGGACATCGCTGTCGCATCGTCGGCAGACAGAACCGGTGAGCAAATCAGCCGGATCTTCCCGCCGTTGTCGACGAACTCGCGTAGGCTCGGCCAGGCCAACGCATAGATTGCGCTGCTGAAGAAGCCGACGGCGCGGTCGTAGGTTCGAGCAGCCGCGAGGCATGGCAGATAGAACGCCCGCGCGATGTCGTCCTCGGGCTTGTGATATGCCTGCTTCAATAGGAGTTCGGCGAGGGTACCCATGGCGCTACTCCCGAAGCAGTCGCTCGCGGGTGAGCTCCATGCGCTTCACGATGGCCTCCGCGAGTCGGCGAGGTTTCACCGCGAGCACCGTCTCCACGGTAGGCCGACCACTTGGCGGTCGCAGCTGACGCTCCTGTGTGGCCAACTTGCCGGCAGACGCCTGGATGATAGTCTCGGCCTTCACCTGGACGTTCCTCGACCACGCGAAGTCAGAGTAGAGCCCGGCATCCCAGAGGATGAAGACGTCTTCCTCGGCGGCATAGCCGATCAGGAGCACGATGCGCCCGTCCCCGTTGTCGAACGAAGCGCGATCCCCCCTTCGTTGCGCCGGGACGATGAGCTGAACCTTGTGCTCGCCGAGAGGCCGTCCGCCCGGTGGACGGGTCGCGTTGTACATGTAGACCCGGATGCGTTGGGGCAGCGGCGGGGAAAGGTCCAGCTCAAACGGCTTCGCGTCCCACGCTGCATGTGAACGGACGCATGATGGGCCGAGCGCCTGGACAAGGCGGCGGTGCATCTCTTCCTGTGGAACGCGCTCGGTGAGGTCTTCGACCGCGCGGGTGTCTGGCGAGGGCTCGTGGAGCGTGTCGGCCACCGAGGACGTACGAGACGGGGGAGGAGGAGCGGCGCTTGGGCGCTCCCCAGTTGGTGCCCGCGCTTGGTTGGACAACCAGTCCTCGAAGTCGACCCGGCGCACACGCCACTGTCCCCGGACCTTGAACGCCGGCAGCTCGCCGTCGGTCGCCATGGCGTAGACCGTCTTCTCAGCCAACTTGAGGGCCTGTGCGACGTCTCGAATCGTCATGATCGGGTCGGTCATCGCATCAAATTCCTTCTGCAGCTTCCTGTGCGTTGCCGTAGCTTCCATCGTATGGTACAGCTTAGAAAGCTGGCTGTCTACCCTGATCGTGAGACCGCGAGCAACTGCTCGAACTTGAAGGCCTTGTAGGTGGCAGCGTGAAGACATGAGGTCGGACCGTCACAAAGTGCCCCGTGAAGCTGCTGCCCACCATACGCTTCGCACGGTGGTGGTGTGGTACTTCGACACCGGCTCGAGTCCCGCGTCGCTTCCGTTCTACTGCGACGCCGCGCAGGTGGGGGCTTTCGCCGTCTCACCCAAGGCCCTCGTGGCCGGGGAGGAGGACGCGATCTTCCGCGTCTTCGTAACGCTGTCGATGTACCAGGCGCTGCGCGACGAGGTGATCAAGAGACAGCAGCGCACGCTGCCTCGCCCATCGATGCGGGTTGTTGCCGACGAGGCGTTCGTGAGACGTTTGATCGCCAAGCACGATTGCCCAGCGTTCCGGTCGGCCGACGTGTTCGAACGTGACTGCGACGTATGGAAGAACGGCCAGCTCGTCGACTGCGGCCGGCGTCCTGGCCTCCGTTGCCATGTAAAGGACGCGACCGTGGCCTTCAACCGCATGGGTGACATGGGCAAGCTGCCGACCTCGGCGTGGCTCCGACTCTGGAAGGACGGCGGCATGCGCGAAGTGCTGGCCGACGTCTGCCGCGAGGAGGCCTCGCCGACGCGTCGCGCTGCGGTCCTGGTGGAGCGCTTTGCGCGGGTCCATCGCGTGGGGCGCAAGCTCGCGACGATGTTTGTCAGCGCGCTGTCGACGCCCACCCTTGCTCCAGGCCTCACGCCCTGGTTCCCCGAGGTCGATGGCAACGAACTCGTGGTGGTCGACACCAACGTCGCGCGGGCGGTGGACGCCCTGCGAAAGCAGCACTCGCCGAAGACGTACGACGCGAGGGCCCGGTGGGTGCAGAACGCGGCCGCGCGGATCGACCTGCGCGACTTCCGCCCTGACGTCCCCAGCTACTCGCCGAGGGTCGTCCAGCAGGCTCTCTATGCTTTCTGCTCGAAGTCCAATCGTCAGGCGCGTCGAGACCCCTGCGCTCAAGATCGTTCCGGGTGCGCCTGGTGCGCGCCGGTGATCTGTCCATTCGCTGACGAGAGCACATCGCTCACCTGACAGCGTTCACGTTCAAGGTAGAGGTAGAGGTAGACGTCAACAGTTCCGCGGCTGTATTGTCCGACACATGTCGGCAGTTTCTGACATCGTCGCAGCCTTGGACGCGGTCGGTTTGCACCCAGCGGTTTCCGGGCAACCTGGCGCCCAGGGCTCGGTCGTAACCGTCCCAGGTTACGCGAGGGCGCTTCGCATCTACGCGTGGGAGGTGAGCGACAACGGCAGTGCGACGGGAACGGTACGCCCCGCCGACGAGCGACGCATCCAAGCGAGTCGTACCCAACCGCTGGAGGTGACGTTGGACCCCGAGACGCTCGTCTTGGGGTGGTGCGATGACGACTCCTTCAGCCCCACGCCGCTGATCGTCGCGTTCAACCCGGCGGCGGTGGCTGCGCGCGTGAATGCAAAACTGGCGCGGCGGTTAGCTGCATCCGCTGCCAATGTTCGGGTGTCGGACAGTCAACAGTTTCGGCAGGGGTTGCTCGACAGCGCGAGCGCATCGGGACTTGCGGTTGGGCAGAACCAACACGGCGACTACGTCGTCGCGATGAAACCAGAGCTTCTGTTGGACTACCTGACCACGCACAAGCCCGCGTATCACGCCGGCGCGGCGGCATCGGGCCCAAGCATCGTTACGTCACCGTCGATGGCCGATCTCGTCGCTGAAGCGGAGATGGAAGAGGCTGAGCCGACTGACGAAGATCCTGGCCAGCTTCCGGTTTTCGATCCGGCAGCCATCGAAGATGGCCGGGAGCGGGTGGCCCGCGAGATCGCGATCCGGCGCGGCCAGGCGGCGTTCCGACAGAAGTTGCTCCAGGCGTATGGGTGCTGCGCCATGACCGGCTGCACTGTCGAGCCCGCGCTCGAAGCGGCTCACATCGTTCGCTACCAGGGACCCGGCACGAACCACGTGACCAACGGGCTCCTCCTTCGCGCAGACCTCCACTCCCTGTTCGACTTCGGTCTGCTGAGCGTCGACCCGTCGACCCTGACCATCCTGGTCAGTCCGGTCCTTGATGCTACGGAGTACGAGGGCCTGCGAGGGCAGCCGCTGCAGCTCGGGCACGGCGGCGTATCTCCCAGCCAGCAGGCGCTGGCGCACCACCGAGCATCCTCTCACCTGTAGACAAGCCGCCGCCACGGGCGGCCACGTGGGCCACGACGGCGGCGTCCTGGGCGAGCGTCCGCTGCCTTCCGGCTGTGAACCAGACCGCGTGCAGCGGGGCACCTGGGGTCGGAGCCCGGATGCGGACGCCGGGTTAGCAGGAAACCGGCCTCGGCTGTTAAGCGCGCTCTCTACCTGTGAACCGCTCTCTGGCGCTCTCTCCCCGGCGAGGCCCCGAGAGAGCGATCTCGGCCGCGAAGACGCCGCCGCCGGCGGCGGTCGTGATCTCTGGCGGCGGTCGTGAAGAGCGGGGACAAGGACGGCGAGCGCGCAGATGCCCGCGAGGACTGGCCAAAAAAGCAAAAGCCCCGAGGGATCGCCTCGGGGCTTCTGTGAACCAAAACGCCCACCTGAGTTGGTGGACGGGCTCCCGAAAAGACGCTCCTCTATAAGCTCGTGCAGGAGCACCTGCTCACGTTCTTGGCGACCATGGAGGTGGCCGAGCGCGCGCTGCCGACGTACGTCGTGCGTGAATTCGAGCGCTACCTCGCGTG
>Ga0315268_10005861_pt1 | contig 13133 bp, 13 predicted proteins | sample C1_top_MG_FD_204535 | JGI IMG/M metagenome (GOLD analysis project Ga0315268, IMG submission 204535) | Sediment microbial communities from Yellowstone Lake, YNP, Wyoming, USA - C1_top | ecosystem: Environmental > Aquatic > Freshwater > Lake > Sediment | place: USA: Wyoming | collected 2017-08-01 | reverse complement strand
CGCCGTAACCGCATCTCGAAGAATAGCTACCAAGCCATCCGGGTTTACGAAGGAGGGGCCGGCGTAATCGAGGATAATGACCTCCGTGGGAATGCCCGCGGGGCGTGGAATCTCGCGCCCGACTGTAAGTCCAAAGTTAAGCGGGCGAGGAATCTAGAATCGTGATCCGCCCACAGGAGCCGGACAACCGGCTGCAACGGACGTCGCTACGCGCCGCCGCTGGACCGGAGCGTTGGTCAGACGGCCGAGGCCCTGGCTCACCTCATGACGGAGTCTCAGACACACCTTCACCGCCCTCGCTCACCTTGGTTTCTCCCACGAACTTCCGCAGCTCTTGACTGTTCCTGGTTCCGCGGCAAGGAACAGGTGGGTGCGGTCTGGGGCGAATGGCGGAGCGGCGGGTGAGCCTGAGCGAGGCCAAGACCCAGGTATGAAAAGCCGAGTCATGGACGGGCTATTGAGGCCCTCCCGGAGGAAACGGGGAGCCAACGGATAGGCCCGGCCTACCGCCACGGCGCTCGGGTTCGACTCTACCCGTGCTGTTGTCAGGCATCACTTCGACAGAGCCATTGCCCAGCATGTCCGGTATAATAACGAGGACAAGCTTGAAAGGGGGGTGTGGGCTGAATGCACAGGGACCCGAAGGCTATCCCCCGATCGCACGCGATTCCACCCCGTCTCCAAGCTGTTCTTGACGAAACTGAAGCCGCACTCCGGGGAATCTATGGCGACCGTTTCCGGGGGCTGGTTCTGTTCGGATCCCAGGCCCGGGGCAGACCGGTTCCCGGTTCCGACATCGATCTGGTCCTCCTGCTCGAGAAGAGTGACGGAGCTCGGGAGAGGCGACACTGCTCCGAGGTCGTTGCGGAGCTCTCCCTCCGGCACGACACGGTCATTTCCCTGGTGCCAATGGGGATTGAGGAGTTTCGTTCGGCCAAGACACCCTTTCTTCTCAACGTACGGCGGGAGGGTATACGTCTGTGAATTCCCCAGGGGTCACGGACCTTCTCGAGAAGGCTGACCGGAGCCTTGCCGCTGCGGAACGACTCCTCGCGGAGGGATTTCCCGAGTTCGCCGCCGGCCGAGCATACTACTCCATGTTCTACGCGACGGAGGCCCTCCTTCTTAGCCGCGATCTCTCCTTCTCCAAGCACTCGGCTGTGATTACTGCCTTCGGCCAGCACTTCGTCAAGACCGGAGTCCTAGACCCGTCCCTCCACCGCTATCTCCTTGATGCCTTCGATCTCCGCAACCTCGGCGACTACGGCGCCGTCCGCGCCGTCCACGACGCGGATGCCCGTCAGGCGCTGGAAAACGCCAAGGTCTTCTGCGCAGCCATAAGGACGCACCTCGCCTCTACGGAGACATGACTCGCCAGCCTAACACGCGGCTGCAGCGGGCGCCTCGGGGCTCGGCCAATCGAGCGGGGAATTCCACCGGCACCGCTGAGCCGCAAGCCGTTACGCGTCCCGCGAGTGGCCTTCCTGGGAGGTGAGTGGATTGGCTGGAACGGACAAGATGACCTTCTCGCCCAACAAGGCGATCAACATCGCAATCGAGGAGATGCTGCCCTGCTTCAGCGATACTTCGCAGAGGCGTATCCGAAAAGCCATCCTTGCTGCTAAGAAGGCAGCCGAGAAGCACCGCGATGAGAACACTGACGCCGCCGCGCGCCATGTTTTCAGAGAGCTCATCCCAGCATCCCACCTGAACCGAAGCGGTTGGGCCCTTGAGTACCAAGAACCCATACAGGGGAAGACGCCCGATTGGCTTGACCGAAGCTCCGGACTCCTGCTGGAATCCTACACGTACGAGCGAGGCGGCTCGTCCAGGTTCATGGATCGCGCGGCGGCTGCGGTCACGGACAAGTGCAACAAGTATGCGGACATCGCTGTAGCTAACAACCTTCGCCTTGTGGTGTCTGTGTACCTTGACTTCCTAACTGGAATGTCGCTTGAGGAGTGCCGTGAAGAGGCTGCAAGTCTTGAACCGGTGTTTGAGGCGAACGGGTCCCTCTGGGCCCTCCTTTTCTTCACCGAAACAATGGCAATCGGCGGGACACAGCACTACGGGTTCCTTTGCTTCTGCATGGATCCGTCTCTTGCCGCCAGGCCGGATTGGCCCTTCGATACTGAGTTTCTCAAGTAGACGGGCTGATGCTCTTCGCGGACGCGCCCGGCCTTGGTTGTTCCAGGCAGGTGCCTACCGGCCTATCGGACGGTGGACCGCTACACCGAGGCTCTGTTCAGGCAGTTCTTGGTGCGTCGACACAAGGTCCCCGGGCGGGGGAACCGGCCGTTCAGCAACCGATACCTCTACGAGGAGCTTGGCCTCGTACGGTTGGGGGATCGCCGGCGGATGTCGCGCCTGCATGCCTTGACGTGAAACCAGTCCGAGAGCCGGATCCGGGAAAACCGCACGTCCGGTTCGATGAGCGGGTCCGAGAAACCGAGTCATGGACGGGCTATTGAGGCACTCCCAAAGGAAACGGGGGGAGTCAACGGATAGGCCCGGCCTACCGCCACGGCGCTCGGGTCCGACTCTACGTGCGCCGTGAAAGGTGGCGCGTTCTCGCGGGTGCAAGTCCTGCCGAGGCAGTTGGCGGTACAGCCTCGTGGCTACGGGTGGACGGTCCCCGGGTAACCGGGGGTCGTCAAGCCACCCGGACAGCAGCCTTCGTAAGGAAGGCCGGCGACTCTGCGGGCCGCAACACGCGTGAACCCTGAGCAGGCCCCGAAATGCAGTCGCGAGTGCCGACCCGACCCTAACGCGGGGAAGGCCGCCGTATCCGGAGCGGGGACAACCGCCGGGGTTCGCGTCGCACCACGGGAGGCCCATCGAGGTGAGGGAGTCGCTGATCCTCAACCGCCCTGTAGAGGGCGGGCCGGGGTGGGCGTCGGAGGGGCCCACAGTACCAAGGATGCCGGGGAACGATTCGATACTTGGCGCAGCACTCGGCACAGCCTTTATAGCCTGGTTCATTCGACCCTAGAGCCTATGCCTAACCAGCGGCTCCAGCGGACGCGGTAGGTCGCCTGCACCGTGCGGCACACGGTCCCGGCGTCGCTGAGCCGCTATCCTGTAGTCTCTCACGCTCTTTGGCCGCGCTCTTCCAGCCTAGTGATGACGAGCATCCCTCGTCACTGGAACCCCCGGGGGACCTTGGTAAGGGTTGGACCCGGGGGTTCTCCATTTCTCCGCCCAGAATCAAAAGACCGGCGGGCATCACCGCCGGTTCTCCCTTAAACCCTTCCTGACCTACCAGGACACGGACTGTGAGAAGAAGACATCACCTTCCGGACAAAGGGGCCCGGGAGGTTTTTCCCTTCGTTCCCAGAAGACACAGGCGGCGTTCCTCTACTGGCTGGAGACCTTGAAAGGTGTGAGGGCGTGTGACCCTTGACCAACAGCTCAGGCGCGCGGGTTCTTACGTCGTTCTTGCCGCCATCGGGGTGGTCCCGGCCATGGCCCTCGCCGCTGGGGTCGAGTTCGTCTTCTTCTCAAGGATGGCTGGTTTGATGACCCACTCTGTCCATGGTCCCTTAGCCGTCCTTACCGGCTGGCTGCGGGTTGTCGCGGCCGTGAGCGGTGGCCTGCAGTATCTGGGCGCCGGAGTGGCGTTCGCCCTGATCGCCAGAGGCGTCGAGGCGAACCGAGCCGGGCGTGAGCCCATTCTCAGATATGCGTTTAACGGCTCTGGAGCTAGAGCCGGGTCTTTGGCAGCGGTCCTCCTGGTCTCCTCCCTGATCGTCGGGATGGCTTTTGCCGTCGCCTCGGCTGTCGGCGCGGTCGTTGCGTTCTTCGTTTGTCTCGCCCCAATAGCGGTGGCTGTGGATGGAGAAACGGCCCCCACCGCGTTCCGCCGAGGTGTGCGGGCGGCTCTCAGGACTCCGGTGAGAACCGCCCTACTCGTTGGGTGCACAGCATTCGTGCTGATCATGCTGAACCTCCTTAGGCTCGCCTTCAGCCTGAGCGCCGCCCAGTTCGGGCACTTCTCGTTCGGCGTTCAGGGGGTCGGAGCGGTGACCTCTGTCATCGTGGTGGCATTCGGGGGGGTGCTCTTAGCTCGCGGCTACCTCACGGCAAGCGGCAAGTAAGCCGCTCGTCGCCCATCCCAGTTCGGCTCGCCCCTCATCCTTTCGAGCACTATTCCGCCGGCCTTTGGGCGTCCTCCTCGCCTCCATTCCGACTTCAGGCCAAGACCTTCGGAGGAAAGCTCCGATTCTAGTTGTAGGAAGTAGTATACTGCGATGGGAGGAGGTGGATGGATAGTGCGGCACAGACTTCGCATGTATGTAGCGATGGTCCTGGCCCTTCTTGTTTCTACCGCAGTGATGCCGACCGCTCTTGCTGACCCTGGAACTTACGTCAGAGTCACACCCTCATCGTTCGTGCCCGGCGAAGAGCACTGCATCATTGAGTGGGACTACGATTACGGTCATGACACCATAATCACCGCAGACGGCCCTGGCGGCGTCTACACCGTCGCGCACCGGTACTTTGGTGGCGGGGTGAATACTTGTTCCTGGTGGGGCATGTCCGGGGGGGCTCCGGTGTCTCCCGGAGTGTATCGGATCACCGTGACGCCGAACGACGAGTGGAGCGGCTATGCCCAGTCCGATACGGTTATGGTTGAACCAGTGGCTCCGCCGCCACCGCCACCACCGCCACCATCCCTTGAGTCGACGGCCTTCGAGTGGCCATACTCCACTGGCATGCTTGACTGGGGCGCTTTCACCTACTGGCAAAGGGCCCAAGTTGAGGGTCGCCTCGCCTATGAGGTTCCCCCCATGGATGTTGCGCTGAAGCTCACCAATCCACCAGGCATCGAGTTCTACAATCAACAGACACGTGCCACGAGTGAGATCTTCTGGAACGGGGAGTTGAATCTCGCTGCAGGCACGAGCGGCACCGTCAGCAACGTCAGAACCAGCTTCTCATACTACTTCCTCCACCTGCCCTTTGGAGTCCACCTCACCGATGAACGGCAGATCGACTTCCCGTTGGGGGTCGACCACTTCTCGGCCAGCTTCGCCTCTGTTCTAGACACCGAGCTTCAGGTAAAACCATGGGTGCTGGCCCTGGGGTACGCGCTCGTGGCTGTGGCCGTTGTGGTCACTCTGCCTGCGTTTCCTCCGGCTTGGAGCCAAGCCATTGCGGGGTTCGCCGCTTGGGTGCGCTCTCTCATCCCACAGCCGGCGACGGCTTCAGTTGGACAGTGCGAGCCCGGGGACCTACGAGCCCTCCCTCTCGGCGATGCACCGTTTCAGACTCTTGGCATCGGCAACGACGTCAGTCAGGCAATCGAACGGAGTGTTGGCTCTGCCCTTTCGAGTTTCTTCGACCCCTTGCCCGTGGCAGCAGCCTCCTCAGTGTACGCCGGGCAGACCCTTGAAGTCAGCGGTTCAGGCTTCACTCCCTACGGGAGTCTCACAATGGCTTTCGGTCTTCCCGACCGGGACGTGCCCCTGGTCAACGGGACGGTCGTGGCTGATGGCAGCGGAAACGTGGACCTGCTCATACCGTTGGCGATTGAGGCGGAGATCGGCTCATACCTCGTGATACTCGTCGATGAGAGCAGTGTTCTTGAAAGCCTGGGTTTCTACGACGCTGGCGGCTTATCGATGCCTCATTTTCGGGTTGGGGCCACGCTCGTGAATGTGCTACGCGACGAGTCACCTCCAATTACCACGGCTCATGTGCTACCGGCTGAGCCGGACGGGCTTGCCGGGTGGCACATTTCGCCGGTGGAGGTGACGCTTGAGGCGGTCGATGCTCGCCTCGCTATTGAGACCACTCTGCATCGTATCGACGGAGGTGTCTGGCAGGAATACCATGAGGCGCTTACCCTCGATGAATGCCTGCATCGCGTCGACTACTACTCGGTTGACACGGCTGGAAACGCCGAGGCGGTCAATGAACTAGATCTCGCTGTCGACTGCACGCCACCGCAAGTCACGCTTGACGGAGATGGGCGCTGGGTGAATACCGATACGACTTTCTCCGTGTCGGCCGAAGACGACACGAGTGGTGTGTCTACCGTGTCTATCCAGGTTGATGGCGTCTTGCAGTGCTTGCTCGACCAAGGGCGCGCGACCGTTTCTCTTTACGAAGAGGGCCACTACGGCATCCTGTGCTGGGCGGACGACGCGGCGGGCAACTCGTGCCAGCCCCTTGAGAGTTGGTTGGGGCTCGACTTCGGTCCTCCTATAGTGGTAGCGGAGCCGGGCCGCACACCCGATTCGCGGGGGTGGTACTCTGCCGCGGTCGAGGTGATCTTCAATGCGCGGGATCCAGACCTGCTCGATGGTTCCCAGGGCTCGGGGATTGTCTTGGCGAGTCCCCCCCTATTGGTCAACGTCGAGGGTGCACATGTGGTGTGCGAAGGACAGGCGGTCGACGCTGCAGGAAACACGGGCAGTTCTTCTCTGGAATTGCGCCTCGACCTGACACCACCCACCCTGGCCGTCGAGCTAGTCGGCGGCCCCGAGTACCTAGACAGTGAGCGACTGGAACTCACCGTGGTTGCCGGTGACGAGCTATCTGGCCTGTGTGACTGCACGAGTGTGGTGGATGGCGCCGACGAGGTCGGACCCCTTGGGCTGGACCTGTGGTCACTGCCCCTCGGCGATCACGAAGTGGTGACTGTGGCCCACGACGTAGCCGGAAACGAGACTGTAGTAGTCACGGTGTTCTCCACCACGTCATCGTTGGCGGGGCTTGTCGAACTCAAACACAGGTTTGCGGCGCTCGGGTGGCTCGGCAACGCCCCTGGGTTGGTCAAGAGCCTGGACGCCCATCTCGAAGTCGCATCTCGCGCCCTGGAGCGACAGAAACTCAATGTCTTCTCCAATGCCATGGAGGCCTTCATCAAGGAAGTAAAGGCCCGGGAACGGACCATGGACCCAAGGGCAGTCGTGGTCTTGCTGAGGGATGCTCAGTTCCTAGTGGAGAACCCAAACTAGGAGACCCTGGCCAGCCGTCCACAACGTGCAAACCGGCAACGCAAGGTAGAGAGAAGGGACCGGAACGGCTTGCATGCCGGCCCCTTGTCTTTGGCCTCATGCTCGTCGGCGTGGGTAGCCCCATCTTCTCCGACGAGGCTGTCCACCGGCTGCCAGCAGCTCCAAACTCATGACACCGGCAGATCAATGGTGGCCACGGGCGGCCCCTTGGCGGCCGAGCTCCAGTCCCGCGAGATCCGCCGCTACCAGCGCAACCTCCGCGCCGCCAGGTTCCTAATGGTCAAGGAACTCGGCGGTTTCGACTTCACGGCCATGCCCAGCCTGCCGAAAGCCCGGGTGGACGAACTGGCCGCCTGCCGCTTCGTGACCGCTCACGAGTGCGTCATCCTGGTCGGAAACCCCGGGACGGGCAAGCGGTCCGAGGGGCTTCGCCGCCAGTGACATTGCGGCGCCTCTAGGCGTAGGGTCCATCCTATCAGGAGTCGGGTATCACCATCAAAGGCCCAGGCTGTCCAGCGAATTCCTGAGAACCAGATCGAATCTCCAGCCATGGCCGGAAGAGAAGATATGCTGGAGACTGCATTCGCTCAACTTCAACGGCCATGCGGACGAAGCTGGTCTCACGCGCTGACAGCCTGATTGTCACGGGCTGAAAGGTCACGAATTGAGGCAGACCGCCGGCATAGACGGTTACCTCCAAGGGCGTATCCTTCTCGGATGAGATCCAGAACCCACCACTGAGGCATTCCTCGCCACTCGCGGGGGCGCCCGTGATGATCCAACTGCTCAGGTCGCTGAGGGCCACTTCTCCGGCTACTTCCCTAGCAGCGAAGACGAGAGCATCCAGCGGGATGATGTCAACCAGAGACCCGCGTTTGATGGTGACTCCCGAGACTTCGTGCTGACCGGGAGACCGCGCGACAACATCCATGATGAGGGCTATTCTCTGCCGAAACAGCTCCTGGTCCATGACGACAGCCTCATACGAGACTACCGCTAACTCGGGGTTGTCAAGCGCCACGGATTGGACCGGAGGTGAGGAGCGGAGCCAGAGCCAGTTCCCGAAGTCGTAGTAGTACACGGACAGCTTCGTGGGAGCATGGGTCCAACAAGCAATGACGCCCGTATGAGGTCGCTCAACGGATAGCTCTCCCCTGAAGGCAAAGGGCAGTAGTGCTGCCGCCGTGAGAAGCCCGGCAAGAACCGCCAGACCGGCGACGCCTTGAGGCCTCATCCTCATCTTCGGCATTGGCCGCAAGTTGTCCTGACCACCGTCCAGACTCATGATCTACACTCCGTCCCTACGGCTGGCAGAGGTCGCAGGTGCAAGCATACAGCTTCGGCCAGTACTCCCGGCTACCCGTCTCGCACTCAAAACCGGTCGCCGTGTACGTCCCCTGGAAAATCCGCGTCACTTCGCCGACAACATCCTCGTCCGTGCAGTACCATTGGTAGTAGGTGGCGCTTGAGTGGAAGTGATAGTCGGTGTACCACCACTCGCCGACCTCGCCCACAGGGTAGAAGTGCGAGGCGGGGTCTCCCGGGTCTTTGAGGGCGTAGCTTCCATACTCATACATGGTGATCGACCATGTGCCCTCGAGCCCCAGCCACGCCAGCAGTGTGACTGCGGGGACTGTGACACCGCCACTGACGCTCGCCTTGTAAGTCACCTGAACCCCGATGCTCATTGTGGTGGGGTGCCTCCACCGGGTGCTAGAGACCCTTACGTCGTGATGATCGTTGTTCGACGAGCTAGTAAGCAATTGGTGCTCGTACCAGACCGCCCGTATCGACGCGTCCCCGGATGGCCCGTAGACCTTGGCGCCATCGAGACGCCCAGCTATGGCCCTGACGTTCATTAGGTCCTCGACCGACCAGAGGTCACAGGGTTCTGCGCTCGAAAGAACATCCCAGTCTATGTCCAGATTCATGTCTTCGGTGACCGTGAATGAGCCGGGCGTGTTGTTCAGGACGGTTACGAAGGCCCGAGCTGCGCGCTCTTCCCGGTCCGCCATGGTGCTGAAGACCTTCTCCCGGACGCCGAGGTAACCTTCGAAGAACGAGAGGTCATTCCTTAGGATGCCAGCCACCTTCTCGGTAGAGACCGGGTGGCCCTGAGCGAATGCTGTGGACGTACCAAAGAGCATGAGACTCAGGATGATCAGGGCAACGCTGCTACGGACAATCCCTCGCACTGGCAACACCTCCTCAAATCACCAGAGCAGAATACAAGGAGGTGGCTATCACTGTCAAGAGTGACTGCCGCTACAGGAAGGCGCTAAGCGGGCTGATGTGCAATACCCGTGTCATACGCTCGTGGAGGCCACTGTCTCCCTGGTAATCCGGGCAAACCAAGGACTGGGTGATGGCGGAATGAACCCGGCGGAGTTGCTGAAACGTGTTAAGCAGGCCGTCTATGCCGTTGAGGCCGAGGCGGACATTATCCTGTACGGCTCGCGTTCTCGTCGTGAAGCAGGGCCAGAGTCCGATTGGGATTTTCTCATCTTGGTCCATGGTCCCGTGGGTGACGCGCGGGCCGACGCTATTCGGCACCGTCTCTACGAAATCGAATGGGATAGTGGGGAAGTCCTCTGCGCCATTGTGCGGAGCCGAGAGGACTGGCACAGCCCGCTCTATTGCGCCATGCCTTTTCACGAGAATGTCGAGCGCGACGGAGTCCCGCTGTGACGGACGAGCGCCGTGCAATCGTGGAACACCGCCTCCGAATAGAAGATTCCCACCTCGACCTCCACGCCTAGGAAGCGGAAGCTTCTCACCGGCGCTGGGCCAACATGCGACGGCAGCGGGCACGCAGGGGTCGGCCAACCGACCGGGGATTTCCACCACCACCGCTCTAGCCGCTCACGCTGCCGTGCGCGATGCCACCGACATCGCCGCCGCCTACGCCGCCAAGGCCGCGCTGGAGGTGGAGAAGCGGTGCGAGGGGCTTCGCCGCCAGTAGTTGAGTTCGCAGGTAGCTCAGACGCTCCTCACTGGAACAACCCGCGGAGACGACCACCTTATAGGCGTGGAGAAAAGCCGTGTAATCCTAGCGTCGCCCGTGTTCGTGGCCCAGGCCGATTCTTTACCGGACGAGAATCGATGGGGGCTAGACGAGGGGTGGTAGAGCCGACTGCTGCATCCCATCCAACGGGTGGCCATCGGCAGAGCGCCGGTCCCGGAGTTGACCGCGACCGCGTGGCCGACCCCAAGATGCCAGCCAGTATCCTCCTCCTCGAAGCCCTATCCTAGCGGGAGACGTCCCAGCGCGCTATTCGGTACTTCTCCGCCCTTCGCGAACGAAAGTCACAATGTCACTTGTGGTGATGCCTAGATCGATGCCTTCGATATCGAACGGTGAACCGGTCGGTCGCTCTGGTCTCAGCACAAACGTCTGCCCATCCCGGCGACGGATGCCTACTGCACCGTCACGCCGGGCCTGTTCTAGAAGTGCCGCGAGACTCTGCCGAGCCTCTGAATAGGTGAACACTTTCATGGACCCACCTCCACGACCTCAATGCGAGCCCCTCTGGCTGCATGCGCCAATCCTCGGTCCAACGCGAGAATCGGGCACTTCTGTTGAATTGCCGCCTCGAAAATGTACGCATCGTAGACGGCCACTTTCGGCAACCCCCTCGCCTCCTGGCCGACCACGACGTCTGGGTTCGGGAGTTCGAGACGTGCGTGCTCGCCACCGAACACATGATAACGTCACCGCAACTCGCGAGGCAACCCTTCCCAGCGGCAGCCAAGCCAACAGGCGACTGAGATTGTCGGTCGTGCCTGAGGGCGCCGGGGGCGCGGCCGAGGGATCGAGCGTAACCGCTACCCACCCTGGCCGCCCGAATAGCGTTCTTCCTTCCACGGGTCCCCGCGCATGTGGTAGCCGGCCTTCTCCCAGAAGCCGGGGCGATCCGCGGCGGTGAACTCGACCCCGCTCACCCACTTGGCGCTCTTCCAGAAGTAGAGGTGGGGGACCACTAGGCGTACGGGGCCTCCGTGTTCAGCGGTGATGGGTTGCGCTTCGAAGGTGTCGGCGAAGAGGACGTTGTCGGCCGTGAGGTCTCCCAGGCGTAGGTTGGTGTCAAAGCCGCCGTAGCCCTGGACGATGGCGAAGCGCGCTGCGGCGTCAGTCCGGGCCAGCTTGACGACGGTCTTGCCCAAGACCCCTTCCCAGTGAGTTCCGAGCTTGCTCCAGTGGGTGACGCAGTGGATGTCGCACTCGACCTTGGCGCGGGGTAGAGCCTGGAATTGCTCCCAGGTGATCTCCTGTTCCTTGGCGACCAGCCCGTGGAGGCGGAACCGCCATTGGTCTCGGTCGACGTGGAGGACGGGACCGTAGTGCAGGACTGGGAAGCCGCCGGTCACGCGCTGTTCGGGAGGGACACGCTCGCGCGAAACGCGGCCGGGCGCGCTTGGCCCATTGCCATCCCCCATGCATATCCCACCCCCGTGGCACCCAGTATGCCCGCCGACCCTTCTCCGAGGCTTCCGTCCACGATACTATGGCGGAGGAGGCGGACGTGACGCTCAGGCTAAGGAGGCAGTGATGGACAAGTCCAAGAACCCGGTGCTCTTCGCTGCCGCGCGCGACGCCACCGACATCGCCGCCGTCTACGCCGCACGCGCCGCTGGACACGCCGCCGCTACCATCCATGTTGCCGCCCATGCTCCCCACGCCGCCGCTTACGCCGCCAAGGCCGCGCCGGAGGTGGAGAAGCGCTCGCGCGTGGGACTTCAGCGGAGCGCGGACGCGTCGGCGGAGCCAAGGTCGGTGGTTGACTGTGCCCGGCAGAGGCGGGCGTACAGACCATCCCCATCGACGAGCTCGGCGTGTCGCCCCATCTCGACGATCCGCCCGTCCTGAAGGACGATGATCCGGTCGGCGTTCTGCACCGTGGAGAGTCGATGGGCGATGACCACCGTCGTCCGGTTCTTGATCAGTCGCTCAAGGGCCTGCTGGATGAGGACCTCGGTCTCCGTGTCCACCGACGAGGTCGCCTCGTCGAGGATGAGGATGGGGGCGTTCTTGAGGACCGCCCGGGCGATGGACAGGCGCTGCTTCTGTCCGCCTGACAGTTTGAGCCCGCGCTCCCCGATCTGGGTGTCGTAGCCGTCGGGGAGATCTACGATGAACTCCTGGGCGTTGGCCGCCTGGGCCGCGGCGACAACCTCCTCGTCCGTCGCTCCCGGTCGGCCGTAGAGGATGTTCTCCCTGACCGTGCCGTTGAAGAGGAAGACGTCCTGGAGGACCATGCTGATGTGGCCGCGCAGCGAACCCAAGGTCAGCTCCCGCACGTCGTGGCCGTCCACCAGGACCTGACCCTGAAGCGGGTCGTAGAAGCGGGGGATCAGACTGGCGATGGTCGTCTTGCCCACCCCGGTCGGCCCGACCAGGGCAACCAACTCTCCCGGCCGGGCCTCGAAGCTGATCGCCTCCAGGACCGGCTGCCCGTCGATATAACGGAAGAAGACGTTGCGGAACTCGATGTGGCCCTCGCAGCGGCGCAGATCCCGGGCATCCTCGGCCTCCTTCACCTCCGACTCGGTGTCGAGAACCTCGAAGACGCGCTCGGCCCCGGCAATGGCTTGCTGAAGGCTCTCGTTGAGACGGCTCAGGGTGCTCACGGGTTGATAGAACATGCCGAGGTAGAGAACGAAGGCGACGAGATCAGCGATGGGAATCAAGCCGTCGAGGATGAACCGCCCGCCCAGCCAGACAACCACAACTGTTCCCAGGCCGGCCAGGAACTCGGCCGCCGGGTTATAGATGGAACTCAGCTTGATGGCCTGGACGATGGCCTGGGTGTAGATCCGGGCCTGCTCGGCCACCCGGCCCTCCTCGCGCCGCTCTTGAGTGAAGGCCTGAATCTCTCTTATCCCCGAGAGATTGTCCTGGACGATCGCGTTGAGTGCGGCCAGAGTGCGCTGGGCGTCGCGGAAGGCCGGCCGCACCCGCCGCGTGTACTCGGCGATGACCCAGACCAGAAAAGGCATGGGGATGAGGGTCATGGCGGCGAGGCGCCAGTTGATGAAGAAAAGGATGACCGCCACTCCGATGAAGAGGAAGATGTTGACGATCATCTCCGGCAGGACGTGGGCGATGAGAGCCTCAAAGGTCGCCGTATCATTTATCGTCCGGGACATCAGTTGGCCGGTCTGTTTGTC
>Ga0315268_10005860_pt1 | contig 13133 bp, 2 predicted proteins | sample C1_top_MG_FD_204535 | JGI IMG/M metagenome (GOLD analysis project Ga0315268, IMG submission 204535) | Sediment microbial communities from Yellowstone Lake, YNP, Wyoming, USA - C1_top | ecosystem: Environmental > Aquatic > Freshwater > Lake > Sediment | place: USA: Wyoming | collected 2017-08-01 | reverse complement strand
GGGGTGATGCTTCCATCCCCGTTCTGATCTCCATCGCAGTTATGAATGCAGAAGCAGCCTGGGGTTACTGAGAATTGGGACAGATGATCCGTCAGATTTTCCAGCTTTAAGGGGTAGCAACTACCCTCCATGCCGCCTCTGACTATAAATTTAAGCAAAACCACGGTGCCACTTGCTCCCTGCGGGATGCTCTGTTCAGGAGATACTCCTCCTACGATCAGCCTGCCGGAACCAATGGAATTGACCTCAAACATGGGGAAAGAGGTCACCAGATCCCCGATCTGATATCCTGTATATTCGAGAACAGATGGCTTGTAAGCTACTTCAAAGCCTAACGCAGAAACTTCATTAGGTGCAGCCTGGATCTGGACGGGAATTAAAACTTCCTGCCCAACTTTTCCCGTTGTCCCTGGAATATTCAGATTCCCTGATTCATCCTCACCACACTCTATTGGCTTAACGGTGATGGTAGCTGAGCAGGAAGAGGTATTACCGGCCGCATCACGAGCGATAAAGATGACGGTGTTTGTACCAGGAGGAAGTACGGATGGATTGACCGATCTAAAGACATCGGATTTTATCCCCTCCTCGCTAATACCGTAGGGGTTACTTGATGGTTGTTTTCCAGCTTCAGGTTCCGGATTCGGCTTTTGCTCGACATATATCTCGGCTCCGGGGACCGGTTCCGAGTAGCTCTTATCCGTATGGTTTCCATCCGTGTAGCTTTCATTTGTGTAGCCTGTATCTGTAAGGATATGGTACGTCACCTCAACCTCACCATCCAGGTTATCCCAGGCTTTGGCTTCGGACAGGAAGGCAAGCACCTCAGGATCATCAGCGGGCGTACCATTGGGATCTGTCTGAGCGACAATCAGGTCTGCCGGGCAGGTAATTTCAGGTCGAACGGTATCCTTCATACAGATGCATCCGCCGGTCTTGGAAAATTGAGCGATATCATCCGCGAGGTTTTCCAGTTTCAGGAGATAGCAACTGCCCTGCGTAGCGCCTTCTTTGACTTTGAACTTGAGCAAGACCACATTGCCGCTTAATCCCTGCGGGATGGCTTCGGTGGATGCTCCTCCTACTCTTATCCTGTCTGAATCGATGGAATTGACATTAAACATTTCGAAGAAACTCACCAGATCCCCCGGTTCAAAGCTTGAGTATTCGAGAACATCCGGCTCATAGGTTACTTCAAAGCCAAAGGTGGAGATCTCGTTGGGTGCAGATTGAATTCTTACCGGGATGGTAACTTCATATTCCATTGTCCCCGGTTTCGTTATCCCCTGTTCCATCATGCCCTGGGCATCCTCAATATCCAGTTCACCTGAATTATCCTCTGCACATCCACTTTGCGAGGGACGGCAGACCATATCCGGTGATATACCAGTAGCTACCGGACAGGGCTGGCAGGTTATCGCAGGCGATGCAGCAGTGGCCAGAGGGCAGGGCTGGCAAACCATGATAGGCGGTGTACTGAGAGAGTACGGGCAGCAGAACCCTCTTGGATCAGTGTTTGAGATCGGACAAGGCTTGCAATAGGATGCTGGATCAGCAGTGGAATAGGGGCAGCAAAGACCTTTCGGATCAATGTCTGTGATCGGGCAAGGTTTGCAGAACAGATAAGGCGATGCAGTAGTCACCGGACAAGGCTTGCAATAGGATGCTGGATCAGCAGTGGAATAGGGGCAGCAAAGACCTTTCGGATCAATGTCTGTGATCGGGCAAGGTTTGCAGAACAGATAAGGCGATGCAGTAGTCACTGGGCAAGGCTTGCAATAGGATGCTGGATCAGCAGTGGAATAGGGGCAGCAAAGACCTTTCGGATCAATGTCTGTGATCGGGCAAGGTTTGCAGAACAGATAAGGCGATGCAGTAGTCACCGGGCAAGGCTTGCAATAGGATGCTGGATCAGCAGTGGAATAGGGGCAGCAAAGACCTTTCGGATCAATGTCTGTGATCGGGCAAGGTTTGCAGAACAGATAAGGCGATGCAGTAGTCACTGGGCAAGGCTTGCAATAGGATGCTGGATCAGCTACAGCCAACGGGCAGCAATACTGAATAACACTGCCATCAACCTTATCTGCAAGCGGGCAGGGGCTGCACCAGAGGATATCCGAATTGACTTCCACTGTTGGCACCGGGCAGCACCACAGCTTGAGAATTTCATCCACGTCGGTAGCCAGAGGGCAGGGATTGCACCAGAGTGTCTGGCTGGCTGCCGTAGTTGTGGGCACAGGACAGCAGTAAGTGACAGGTCCGCTGGTTTGAGCCACAGGACATGGCTGGCACCAGAGCTGCGTATTGGCGGTGATTGCGGTCGCTATCGGGCAACAGTACTGGACTTCCCCAGTGGGCATATTCTGAGCATAGGGACAGGGTTTGCAGATTACGTCAGGGGATACGCCAGCAGGCACTGGACAGGGTTTGCAGATTACGTCAGGGGATACGCCAGCAGGCACTGGGCAGGGTTTACAGATAACCTGAGGGGCTACGCCAGCAGCCACTGGGCAGGGTTTACAGATAACCTGAGGGGTCACACCAGCAGCCACAGGGCAGGGTTTACAGTAAGATACCGGATCAGTAGAAGAGTATGGGCAGCAGATCCCTTTTGGATCACTGTTTGAAACCGGACAGCACCAGATGCTTGGTGCAGTAGTTGCCACAGGGCAGCACACTTGTACGATATCACAGTTTTGGCCCTGAATTGAAAGGTCATCCCAGAATACTTCCAGAAAATCGCCCTGCCCGGCCGTGAAATTTCCTTCTGCTTTCAAATTTATCTGAAGTTTTTTTGCCTCACACCACTTAATGGGCATATCTTCCTGGAGGTTTCTTCCCAGCGTATTCCATTCGTCCTGAGTAAAGGGCGTTATGTAAGTAGTGTCCGCTTCCAATTCCTGAGAAGGATTCTGGAATAAAAGATAGGTGTGCTTGCCCATAGTCTGACCAAGAGCATCATAAGCAATAACTTCTACCCACACCTTGCGATAGGCACTGCGGGAACTTATATTCTGCCGGATAAAGTATGAAAGTTTCAATTTGAGATTTTCGCATCCGCACAGACCAAATGTTCGAGAAGCGCTCACCCTGGCATTGGCAAGTGCTTGAGCACTCTTCTTGGTGTCCGCTCCCGAATAGGTAGCATTTATCCCCGAAATGGCAGCATTCGTGCCTAATGGAGCAGGTTTTATGACTGAAATGCCAGTGCTGGTTCCTGATGAAGTGGCAGTAACAGTATTAATTCCTGAATTAGTTCCTGAAATGGTACTACTGGGGGCTGCAGCGGCAATACTTGTTGCTGAAATGGCAGCGTTCGTTGCTGGAAGGGTAGTACTCGCTGTTGAAATAGCAGTACTCGTTGCTGAAAGGGGAAAAGTGGCGGGCTTTTCCAGATAGCTGGCCAGATAAGCCCACACTGATCGCTTGGGAGAGACGCACTTCGCATTTGAATAATTAATTACCTGGATTGGAGGAGGTGTGAATGACGAAGTGCTTGTTCCCGAAGTACTTACTCCCTGAGTAAACGTCCATGTGTCTTGTTCCATATCATCGTAATAGCTGCATGGACAGCAGGGTTGAACCGGCGCTGTTCCGACAGCGACCGGACAGGCCGTCGGGCACACAACGCACTTTTGCTGCGGGTCCGAGGAAGAAATCGGGCAGCATCTGAGAGATGGATCGGTACTGGATACCGGGCAGCATCTGAGGGACGGATCGGTACTGGATACCGGGCAGCATTTGAGGGACGGATTGGTACTGGATACCGGGCAGCATCTGAAGGATGGATCGGTACTGGATACCGGGCAGCATCTGAAGGACGGATTGGTACTGGATACCGGGCAGCATCTGAAGGATGGATCGGTACTGGATACCGGGCAGCATCTGAGAGATGGATCGGTACTGGATACCGGGCAGCATCTGAGAGATGGATCGGTACATGGAAGAGGGCAGCACTTTTGCGCAGGAGTGGTGACGGAAACAGGGCAGACGATTTCGGGAATAATTACCTTTTCAATCACTCCGAGTAATTTCCCTGTCTGCTTGTTGAAAAATTTTATAGTATAAGTGCCCGGCTCCAGACATCCGATCTTCGTAGTGATATCATAAGGGCACGAACACCTGCATCCACTACCTTCTAACTTTTCATCTTCATAAATATTGATGGTATTTCCCGCCATCTCCATAGTAACGCTGATCTCCTCTATGCAGCAGTTATAGATGGCATTTTCATGGAGCAGGTAGAGGAGATTATCATGGTAGCTGTAAGAAAATTTCTCTTCTCCAAAAAAAGCCGATATCCCAGCCCCTGCATCACTGGATCTATCGTTACCAGAATTATTACTACCGGAAGTAGCGTTACCGGAAGTAGCCTTACTGGAATTATCGTTGCCGGAATTATTACTGCTGGAAGTAGCGCCACTGGAATTATCGTTACCGGAAGTGCTGTTTTTGCATTTGCTGTTTTCATAACCTACAATTGAGGGACCTGTTTTTGATACCTCAACAGGGGCGGCAGTCGTAACGATAGGATTATCAGTCACAGTAACCCGATTTCGGTTCTGATCGGCTTGATCGTCTGATTTTGGAGCAAAATCTGCCGGTAGAACAGCAGCATAGACGTTCTTGTTCCCGCTTCTGGAATCAACCCATACAATCCGGTTCCCTGAAATAGCCGGGAAGGTCTGATCATTTTGCTGATCGGTAATCTGAAATTCCTCACCGGTAGTCAGGTCGTATCCATAAATATCCCAGTTTCCATTCCTGTCATCCTGCCAGACAACGATATTGCCGCAAATATCCGGGACCTGCTGCTTTCCATTATGAACACAGATAGCGGTTTCCTTTCTGGTAACCAGATCATACAGGTAGATATCATCGTCGCCGTTTCTTTTATCCTGCCAGACCACTTTGGTTCCGCTTATGGCGGGGTAAGCCTGGTTATCAGCCGCCGTACAGATGGGGAACTCCTGACCGGCAGCCAGATCAAAGCCATAGATATCATAATTGCCTGAGCGCTCATCCATCCAGACGACATAGTTGTCATAAATGACCGGATTTCCCTGCCAGGCTGGATTCAGACAAATGGCGTATTCCTCTTTGGTTCCCATATCATAGAGGAAGATGTTCGGGTTACCGGACCGCATATCAGCATAGACGACGCGGCCCTTCTGGATATCACCATACCCTTGCCACGCCGGATTCGTACAGATAGGGAATTCCTGGCCCTGGTCTTTTTCCAGGTCACATCCATACATATCATAGTATTTGAAAATATAAGCATATTTGTTCTCGGCAGTCGGATCATCCATAATACTCCGATAATCCATCCAGATAACCTGGTTTTCCCAAATGGAGGGATACTTTTCCGCAGCCGGGCTATGACCAAGCTGCCTGACGGTTCCGGTCGCCAGATCGCCGAGAAATACCTTGTAATAGTAATCACTTCCCTGCTGCATCCAGACGACCCTGGTTCCGTAAATTTCCGGGACTTCCTGACCCACGGATTGAGGATAAACCGCCTGCCCATCTAAGGCCAGGTCTATTCCTGCATTGCTTTTTCCTTCCCGAATCCCCATAAACCCTACGCCAATGGCCGTAATGAAGAGAATGAGAAAACAGGAACTCAATAACTTAGCCCACCAGTTATTTTTTATTGCAGCCATGATCCTTATACTCCTCTCTGAATCTTATTTATTTTTGTTACATCCTTATAATATGTTACTTCCTCATTGCCTTATTACTTTATACTTTATGCCGTATACTTCATACCTCATTACTTTATGCCTTATACTTCATACCTCATTACTTTATGCCTTATACTTCATACCTCATTATCTTGTACCTTAATAGTTGTACTTATATTTATACTCACACTTATACTTATACCTTCAACAACCCATATTGCTTAAACAAAGCAGCAAAAATTACCTGTATTTTATTCCATCAGCGTGTTATCCTCCATAATTATAGAAGTTATAGAAGTTGTAAAAGTTATATAGCGGTTCCCAGGCGTGCGTGCTACAAGCACCGATGAGGTAGGGGACAGATTTCAAATCTGTCCCCTTTCAAGCACCTCGTAGTGGACGGGTAATTCCCGCCCCGTGTTTAGAACCGCTATAGAAGATTTATAATGTTCCCTGCCGGAATGGTGGCTGTCAGACTACTCAATAAGCCTTTCATAAACCCAAAAAACCCGAAGCTTATGATCTGCATTTTGGATTAACTATCTTATATTATATACTATAATATTAAAAATTTCATATTATAATACTGCAAACTCTATACCAAAACCAGCATTCTATTGGTTAACCTGACGTAATAGACTGATATTAAAGGTTTATAATAAGATACCATGTTTTATTTTAGCGTTTGAATCATAACATACGAACCTTCAATGCAAACGATATTAACGTAAGGAGCCAGGCCCGGAAGTACGCAGTATAGGCATTGAGTTAAGGTCAGATTCTTTCTCCCTCTTCCCTCTGGCTTCAGGGGCGGACAGTTTTAGTGAAACGTAAGGTTCCATCGGGGCTGCTAGCCCCCTTGGAGTATGGATGGCTTGAAAGGGGACAGATTTCAAATCTGTCCCCTTTCAAGCATACGCGCTTTGCGTTTGGGAGTGCTGCCGATCAAGACAGCTATATTCCTTTCCTTGCAGTGACATGTCGCTCCTACTGCGGCGTCTTGTCGACGCACTCCAAAAGGAACAGCTAGTACAGTGCGGCGGAAGTCTTCCACCGGTTACGAATCTACGCAGGGAAAATATGGGAGCCAAATCGCCGCCGCTCATAACCGGCAAGTATCGATGGTGTCAGGTCTTGACATGAGACATATAGTATATGTACTCATGTCAAGACCTGACACCACCTAACCCCTATCCTCTTCCTTAAGGGAAAACGCCTCCGCGCGCTACCCTACTCCCTCTTCGCGGGAATGACGAAGTAAGCAATCGCCGCTGCTCATAACCGGCGAGGGATTTCCGCCGCGCTGTACTAGTCCCCTGTCAAGCCCTAATTGATGGGTAAAATAACGACCAGTGAGATCAGATTATCTCTCCGTCATTCCCGCGAAAGCTAAGTACACAGCGCGGTAAATTCGCGGCCAGATAGAACCGGCAAGTAATATGTAGGGTGGTGGCTCTACGCCCCACCAGTTCAATGGTATTGGTGGGGCGTAGACCACCACCCATATTCTGCATCGGTAGCACAGAGAAACCGGCCACGTATTTACCGCGCCGTGTAGTTAGAATCCAGGTACCCATCATCTCAGCCTTGACAGGCTGCTAGCTGTCAGACTCCAAAGAAGGGGCTTGCCGTTGCTCTCCAAAGCGGCTGCCGGAGGGATTCGGTTTCCGCGCATCATTGTGGAAGCACCATTCAGGCGCTTCGCTTATTCGAGCTTGTGCAGGGTCACAATGAAAGTTTGTCGGAGCAGGTATCCCGCAACCACACTCCGCATTGCGTATCTCGCTATCCGCAACCCACACAGCATGCCATATTTCTCATTTCGGATTACTTTATCTGGCAACTATTCCAGAACTATAGTAAAATTAAATTAAGCTGTAGAGTTTGGTCGTAGATTTCGGATTAAGGCTTTCAACTCCAGCTAACTTGGATGGAGCATTCAGTACCCGATATTCAATATCCAGTACTCAGTATCCAGTATCTGGTATTTTATAGCGGTTCTCACTTGGATGAACTACAGATATCAGGTAGGCACAAAGGGGCAAAGACCGTTATCCGTTGACCGTTGACCGTTAAGTCCTTAACGGATAACGGGCAACGGGTGTGTGCCTCTGTGTCTGCTCTATCCGTAGCATACACAACTTTTGAACTGCTATAGAGCCGATCCGAAAAGTCCTGAGAGGTGATATCGTAACCATTTAGTCCTCCTCATCCCAACCCTCCCCCACAGGGGTTCAGGGGCGGACAGTTTTGAATTTGGGTCACTACTTGAGCCATTTGTCATTTCAAGCGACCGGAGGGAGCGAGAAATCTTGTCTTCGCCGGTAAGAAATGCAAGATTTCTCGTCGCTGTTGCTCCTCGAAATGACACTTTCACCATGAGGCTCAAGTAGTCACTATCCAAAGAATATGGAAAAATAAAACTGTCCGCCCCTGAACCCACAGGGGGAGAGGGATTGAACGGTTACGGCGGCATCAGCGTTGGAGCCATACCTAATAGGTTATAGGTTCCAGTATCCAGTAACCAGTATCGAGTAAGCAGTAACCAGTATCGAGTATCCAGTATCGAGTAACCAGTAACCAGTATCGAGTAACCAACATCCAGCATCCAGTAACCAGCATCCAGTATCCGGTATCCAGTACAAGGATGTCAACAGTGTTACGAGAAGTAAATATTAAGTAAACATTATTTACGCAATAATAGCAATAATAGTGGAGGAAAGAGATTGGCTGTAAATGGTGAACCTACAACGATTCAACAGCGACTTGCCAACCTTAAGTTTCGCCTGGAGCAGGTTACCAGATCATGGACAGTTGCCGACTATGAGGCATTGTTAAGATTTTACGTGGCGATCCTGCCGAAAGTTATGGATGCCGAGAGATGCACCATTTTCATAGCTGACTTGGAAATGAATAAGATCTGGTCAATGTTCGGTACTGGCCTGAACGGGATAAAAATTGAGCCTCCAAGAGATGAGAGCATTGTAGGGATGGCTATATCTACTGGGCATTGCATCATAGAGCACGATCTGGACAAACGGCACGGTTACCATACCGAAGTTGATGCCATGACCGGTTTTATTACCCACAGCCTGATCTGCGCTCCGATCAAGAGCATGACTGGCCGTAGTGTAGCTGGTGCTATCGAGGTGTTGAACAAGCAGGGAGGGAGAAAATTCACATCGGAAGATGAGGTGCGGCTGCAGGAAATCGCCAATTTCCTTTCGACCTCCCTTGAAAGCATTCTCCTGAGCCGGGAGATCCTGCGGATATCGAGCCAGTTGAATTCCGAGGTCGAGCTGTTTGAGAGGAATTATTTTCGCGATATACCGTTTATTATCGAGAGTCCGGCCATGCGCAATATCCTGGATGATGTGCGAATGATCAGCAAGACTCCGGTCAATGTCTTTATTCACGGGGAGCATGGAACAGGCAAAGAGCTTATTGCCCATTTGATCCATGAGGGCAGCGATCGGCATGACAAGCCCTTTGTAGCAGTCAACTGCGCCTCAATCCTTGAAACCCTTATGGAAAGCGAATTCTTTGGCTATGAGAAGGGGGCTTTCACCGGCGCGGTATCGAGCCGCAAGGGCCGCTTTGAAGAGGCAGATGGCGGCACTTTATTCCTGGATGAGGTAGCTGATATGCCCCTGGCCATTCAGCCCAAGTTCCTGCGGGCCATTCAGGAGGGGGAAGGCTGCCGGTTGGGAAGCAACAGGGTAAGCCGCTATAACCTGCGCATTATCAGTTCCACCAATAAAGACCTTCGCCAGGAAGTGGCTCAAGGCCGTTTCAGAGAGGATCTTTTTTTTCGGCTGTTCGCGGTTGAAGTCCATATCCCGCCTCTCAGGGAACGCAGGGAGGATATCTTCAGCCTGGCCATTGCCTTTCTGGATAAGGTAAGTCACCGCTTCAAAAAGAGGGTGGCGGGTTTTTCTCCGCAAGTGCTGAGCTTATTCGAGAATTACTCCTGGCCGGGAAATGTTCGTCAACTGCTTCGGGAGGTGGAGCATCTGGTTGCTTTGACCCCGGAAGGGGAGCGCATTACTCCGGATAAGTGCTCCCGTGAGTTACAGAATTTCGGCCTGGAATTAAGCAGCGACCTAAGCGGCTACTTAAAAGAAAAAGACGATACTGGCCATGTTGACCTCTCACTCCCTTACCAGGTCAGGACACTGGAAATCAAGCTTATCAGGAAAGCACTTCAGGAAACCGCGGGTAACAGGAACAAGGCATCGGCCCTATTGGGAATTACCAGGCAGGGTTTGCACAAGAAAATCAAACGGTATCGGATTGTCGATGATTAAGATGAAAAATGCCTGTCAAAAATATCAAGATTAGTATTGACTAAATCTATATTTTTTTTCATAATATCCGCAATAAAGTAATCACTAAAGTTTGATGGCAGGTATCTCCTCATGATGGATACTGGATACTGGTTGCTGGATACCTGATACTGTCTTTACTGAAAACTGATAACTGAAAACTGAAAACTGATAACTTATAACACTGGTTGCTGGATACCTGATACTGTCTTTACTGATAACTTATAACATGGTATGTGTCTTGCTTACTCTAGATTCTGTATACCCAGGAAATTCGGTATATCCAGGAACCGGAACTCAGGACCGGACCAGAACAGGGAATCTTTACTATTACTTACTATTACCATAGCTGCATGAGTACTATTGCTGAATTCTGACGCCTGACTTTCCCCTGACCCCTGCCCCCTGGATTCTGAATTCTGAATTCTTACAAATTATGACCACAAGAAGTAAAAGGAAGCAAAATAGAGTGGCATCAATGGAGTGCCATTATTATATGGGAGCAGGAATTTTCTATGACATTTAAACGACAGGGTTTATTTGCACTTCTTTCCCCTCAGTTATTCTTATTGCTTTTATCGATTTCATGGCTTTTATTGCTTTTATCGTTTTCCCTTTTCCTTTTGGGTGGCCCGATTCAGGCGGCAGAGGGACCTCGCCGGCCAGAGACATTCTTTCGATATGACCGGCAGATTCCGCTGAGTTTTTCAGGTGCACAGGCTGGCAAGCCTACCTGCATCGCCATAGATTCAACTGGTCGTCTCTTTATGACCTGCTCGCTGACCAATGAGATTCGGGTATTTGATACTGCCGGTCGATTGCTTTTAGCTTTTGGCAGGAAGTCCTCTCATCAGGACCAGACCAAGGGGAGTCTCTCAGAGCCTTCGGGAATAGCGATTGATAAAGGGGATAGGATCTACGTAAGTGATCTGGCTATGGATAAGATTTTGGTCTATAACCCGGATGGTGTATTTCAAAGCCAATTTTCCATTCACCAGCCAAAACCGGAGGAAAAAGGCCGCGATGCCTGTGCTCCGTTCATCGCCTGCAATCCCTCCGATAAGCAGCTTTATATCCCTGACGCATGTAATCACCTGGTAGGGGTCTATACCCAGGGCGGGAAATTTAAGACCAGCTTCGGCAGTCAGGGGTTGGAGGATGGCCAATTGAGCGGCCCTGCCCATGTCGCTTTCGATTCCAAGGGGAATATCTACGTGGTTGACGCGGGTAATTTCAGGGTTCAGTCTTTCACTCCCGGCTTTAAGTTCCGCTTCGCCTTTGGAAAAAGCGGGACGAAAGAGGGGGAGTTTATCCGGGCCTATGATATAGCCATCGATGATAAGGACCGGATTTACGTTTCTGATTTTATTCTCAATTCAGTCCAGGTATTCAACCAGAAGGGAGAATATCTGGATTCTTTGCGCCGGACGGATAATAATTCTCATACATTCAGCCAGCCATTGGGTCTGGCTTACGCGAGTAACAAGATATATGTGGTTAATGCGGAGACAAGAGTTGTTTCGGTGTTCGATGTTTCGAGGTAATCTTCAGATGAGAACTCCCTTTCGCCGAATTCCCTTTTGGTGGGACAGAACCCCCTTTCGCCCTGTCAGAATTTTCTTTCGATGGGTCGGGGGTATGGTTTTTTCCCTTTTGTTGATCCTTTTCCTGTCCCGGCCCTGTCGGGCACTGAATGGTCCCCATGCCTGGTGCATACCGGATGACCCTTGTGGTGCCTGCCATCTTCCCCATCATGCTGCTGACGACCTTCTCTGGGCGCGCACTACGAGCGGAGAATTTACCGGGACCAAACGGCTGTGCGCTACCTGTCACGGAACTCATTTATTTGGCGCTCGAGACTACATTTTTGCAGGAGAAGGCAATGATCACCCAATGGGAGTGAATGCTTCTTTGGATGGCCCGGCAGTTACACGGACAGACTGGAGCAATTTCCCCTTGCAACCCAAGGAGGGAGGGGATGGGTTCTACTGCGGAAGCTGTCATGATCCTCATAATGATCCTTTCTATGTTGATCCCGGCCATAGTGGCGATTACCTGCGACAGGAATCCGAGGGCTTGATTCAGACTACATCCCGGAAACATTACGAGTTTTGCATCCAATGTCATGCTCCGCTGGTGCAGGGCAAGGCACATGGCCACGGAACCGAAGATGGCTGTTTCGACTGCCATACTCCGCATTATTCTCCTAATCATGGTAAAAAGATTATGAAAACCGAGAGCAGTATTTCTTTCAAGGCCGTGCCCAACGTGCCCGACTTTTCCGATCTTGCTGCTGAGTCTTATGCTGCCAGTTGCTATGGCTGCCACAGGGACCGCAGTGGAAATGAGGGATCAATCCAGGCACCCCTGAACGGGGATGACTGCCAGGTCCGGTATGAGCATCATCCCATGGGAGGAGGTGCCGATGCTTCCACGCACGGACACCAAAAGACCGCAGCCGGGCCGCTATCGCCGCAAGGAGAGCTGTATTGCGGCTCCTGTCACGACCCTCACAATGGAACCAATGCCAGATACCTCAACACCCGGGTCATCAGCAGCTACGATCCGGCCCGTCCAGGGGCTTTCTGTGTTGCCTGTCACTCTGACAAAAAGGTCAAAGATCTTGAACCCACGCCAGGCCGGGGGCATAATCAGGTTGGCCGCGAAACCGAACGGCCCCAAAATGAAAACGAGTGCCTCTTTTGTCATTCAGTCCACAAGTCCCCGGACGATCCTTCGGCCATTTACCAGACGAATAATGATTATGCCAAAGATACTGACTCCTCCGCTTCGGTGGACGTGATCATGAGGATTGCGCCGGTAAATCTGCAATGGGCAGATAAGATCAATGATCATGATACACGTGACTATGAGGATGCCTGTTATGGCTGTCACTCGCGGCCCGATATTGTCGGCTCAAAATATACCGATAATGAAAAAAATGCCTTACTCTTTGATAATGTGGATGATCGGTACTATTCACACAGGTTCAATGTGGTGCCTTCCAAAGATATCAATATTATCGATCCTTTTAAGGATGGGAAGCCTGTTGTCTCAGATGGTATTGAAGAAGAATGTAACAATGATTATGGAGTAGAAAAAGGGAGAATCTGGTGCGGGA
>Ga0315268_10005859_pt1 | contig 13133 bp, 12 predicted proteins | sample C1_top_MG_FD_204535 | JGI IMG/M metagenome (GOLD analysis project Ga0315268, IMG submission 204535) | Sediment microbial communities from Yellowstone Lake, YNP, Wyoming, USA - C1_top | ecosystem: Environmental > Aquatic > Freshwater > Lake > Sediment | place: USA: Wyoming | collected 2017-08-01 | reverse complement strand
GAGAGCCGTGGAACCGCCGCGGGGGCCAGCCGAAGGGGCTCGTCGGGCTGGCTGCCCGCCGCGCTATTCGGCGTAGATCAGCTCCCGGACTGCGGCCAGGTCGCGCCGCAGGTCGTCGTTCACCGCGGCCTCGCGGTTGATCTTGTCGCAGGCGTGGAGGACGGTCGAGTGATCGCGCCCGCCAAGCTCGGCGCCGATCCGGAGGAGTGAGACGTCGGTCTCCTCGCGCATGAGGAACATGGCGATCTGGCGCGGGACGACGATCGCCTTCTCGCGCTTCTGACCCCGGAGGGCGTCCATCTCGACCCCGAAGTACTCGGCCACCGCGCGGGCGATCTTCTCGGGGGTGACCTGGCGCTTCTTGGGGTTGTAGAGGACGTTCGACAGGACCGCCTGGGCGAGCTCGATGCCGATCGGCATCGCTCCCATGCTGGCGTAGGCGACGACGCGATTGAGGGCCCCCTCCAGCTCGCGGATGTTGGACACCACCTTGCGGGCGATGAACTCCATGACGTCCGAGCTGATCGGGACCGCGGCCTCCTCGGACTTGGCCCGCAGGATCGCGATCCGGGTCTCGAGGTCGGGCGCGGTGAGGTCGGCGATCAGGCCCCACTCGAAGCGGCTGCGGAGGCGCTCTTCCAGGGTGAGGATCGCCTTTGGCGGCCGGTCGGACGAGAGGACGATCTGCTTGCCGTCCTCGTGGATCGCGTTGAAGGTATGGAAGAACTCCTCCTGGGTCCGCTCCTTGTCGGCGATGAACTGGATGTCGTCCACGAGGAGGAGGTCGATCCGCCGGTAGCGGTTGCGGAAGTCGTCGATCCGGCCCTGCTGGATGCTGGTGATGAACTCGTTGGTGAACTTCTCGCTGGTGAGGTAGACGACCTTCTTGCGCGGGAAGCGGCCGATGACCGCGTTGCCGATGGCGTGCATGAGGTGCGTCTTGCCCAGGCCCACGCCGCCGTACAGGAAGAGCGGGTTGTAGGCGTGGCCAGGCCGCTCGGCGACCGACAGGCTGGCGGCGTGGGCGAGCCGGTTGGCCGAGCCGACGATGAAGTTGGTAAAGGTGTAGCGCGGGTTGAGGTTGGTGCCGGCGCCCTCCGGGGCGGGCCGCGTCGGCTCCACCCGGACCTGGGCCGGGGCTGCCGCATCGGCGGCGACGCCATTGGCCGCGTCGGGGGCGACGATGAACTCGACGACGACGCTGTAGCCGACGATCCGGGCGAGCGTCTGGCTGATGAGCGGGCGGTAGCGCGTCTCCAGCCAGTCCTTGGCGAAGCCGTTCGGAACGGCGATCCGGAACCGGTTGTCGGCCACGTCGGTGAGCGCCGTGTGGCGCAGCCAGGTCTCGAAGTTCGCGGGCGAGAGGGCGACCTGGAGCTCACCGAGGGCGGCCCGCCAGATGTGCTTGGCGTCCATTGGACCCTGTTGGCTCGGCCGGCGTTCGGCACGGCGAGCGGCTGACGATACCGAAGGAGCGCGATTGGGGCGCGATCCGGAGCCGGTGGCGTCCCGGGGTCGGACGACGGAACGATGAACGATGGAGCCCCACGAGTTGATCCGGGTCCCCGGGCCCCTCGCCTCCGGAGGGATGCCCGCAGGCGTCCCGGCGCCGTGGGCCGCCGAAGGATAGCACCGGCCGACGGCCGCCCGCAAGGCGATTCGGCCGGGAATCACCAATACTCCGTGGGGGTATCAGCCGGGGCCCGGGGCTGGGCAGCCAGCCGGCCAGATGGGACCTCTGGGGGCCGACCTGGCGCCGACCTGGCGCCGTTCTTTGACACGCTTCCGAGGCGGTCCGTATAATCGGCCGGCGTTGACGCGCCTCGCGCCTCGCGGTGCTGGCGCGTCTGTGTGCCTTCCGGAGCCGAAGCTGGACCCACCGGCGAGGCCGGAACGAGAGGAACCACGAGTCCCCTATGAAGCAGACCTTTCAGCCGAAGAAGCGCCACCGCGCGAAGGAGCACGGCTTCCGCGCCCGGATGCGAACGGCCGGTGGTCGCCGCATCCTGGCGGCTCGCCGCGCGCGGGGGCGGAAGCGGCTGACGGCCTGAGGCCGGGGAGCGGGCGCACGGGCAACCGGCTCGTGATGCTCACGCGGCCGGCGGACTTTGCGGAGGTCGGCGCTCACGGGACCAGCCGGTCCTACCCGCTGATGACCGCCCGGTTCCGCCGAACGGATCTCGGGGTGACACGCTTCGGCCTGGCAACGGGTCGGAACCTCGGGACGGCGGTCGCCCGGAACCGGGCCCGCCGACGAATCCGGGAGGCGCTCAGGGTGATGGCGCCCTCGTTCCAGCCCGGCTGGGACGTTCTCATCATCGCCCGGCCGGCGATCACCGCCGCCGACCACCGCGCCCTGGTCGCGGCGCTGGCTCGGCTCCTCCGGCGCGGAGGGGTCCTGGGAGGATCGGCTCCGTCGTGAAGCAGATCGGGATCGGGCTCATCCGGCTCTACCGGGTCCTCTTCGCCTGGCTGCCGTCCGTCTGCCGCTTCGAGCCGACCTGCTCGCACTACACCGAGCAGGCGATCACCCGCTACGGGCTGCTGCGGGGGAGCTGGATGGGCGCCAAGCGCATCACCCGCTGCCACCCGTGGAACCCGGGCGGCTACGACCCGGTCCGCTGAGGTGGAGCCCCGGCCCGTGACCCGCCGCCTGGTGCGCCTGCTGCCCCTGGTCGGCCTGGTGGTCGTGGCCCTCGTCGTCTCCGCCTGCGTCGTCCCGGGCGGCAGCACGGCCGCCGGGGCGCCGAGCCCGACGCCGGTCCCGCCCCTCCGGCCCACGGACCCGGGCGCGAACCCGGTCAACCTCCTCGCCTGGCTCTTCACCCCGATCTTCCAGGCCCTGTTCATCGCCCTCGTCGCGATCGAGCAGCTGACCGGCGACGTCGGGATCGCGATCATCGTCGTCACGCTCGCCCTGCGGACGCTCCTCATCCCCGTCTTCCGCAAACAGATCGTCACCACGCGGCGGACCCAGCTCCTCCAGCCCGAGCTGCGGGAGATCTCGAAGCGCTACAAGGGCGACCGGGCTCGCCTGTCCCAGGCCCAGATGGAGCTCTACAAGGAGCGCGGAGTCAACCCTGCCTCGGGCTGTCTGCCGATGCTCCTCCAGCTGCCGCTCCTCATGGCCGTCTACGTGGTCATCAGCCAGGGCCTGACCAACCCCGACCCCACGGCGATGCTCAGCGTCTTCGGGGTCAAGCTGATCGACGTCCAGTGCGTGAACGGCCTGGGCACCGCGGCCTACGACGCGCACCGGCCCTGCCTGGACACGAGCATCGCCTGGCTGGGCGGCCTGGACGTGAGCAGGCAATGGACGCTCTTCCCGCTGCCCCTCATCGGCGGCTTCAGCATCCTCGCCTTCATCTCCGCCCTGGTCCAGCTCGTCCAGAGCCGGATGACGATGCCGCCCTCGGATCCGGCCTACAGCGATTCGAGCTCCCGGACCCAGCGCCAGCTCGTCCTGTTCCTGCCCCTGATCTCGATCCTCTACGGCGGGTTCCTGCCGGCCGGGCTGTTCATCTACTGGATCCTCACCTCGCTGTTCGCGGTCGGCCAGCAGTACCTGATCGTCGGCTGGGGGTCGATGTTCCCGATCTTCGGCTGGACGCCCGGCTTCGCCCGGGACCACACGCCGCGCTTCCCGGTCGCCGCCCCCGCCATCCACGGGGCGCCCGGCCAGGGGGGCTCGAAGCCGGCCGCACCAGCCCCGACCACCGAGCGCAGCGCCGCCCAGCGTGCCGCCTCGGCCGCGTCGACCGTCCGGTCGCGCGAGCGAGGCCGCCAGGGGCGTCGAGGGAGAAAACGCTGAGGATGACTGCCTACCGCGAATTCACCGGGAAGACCGTCGAGGAGGCCCTCCGCCAGGCGCGCGAGGCGTTCGGGGCCGACCTCGATGAGCTCGACTTCGAGATCCTCACCCCCGGCAGCCGCGGCGTCCTGGGCATGGGCGCCGAGCCGGCCCGGATCGTCGCCGCACCCCGCTCCGCCCTCGGCGGGGCGGCGCCCAAGCGCGAGGCGGCCGAGTCGCGGCCGCTCCCGCCGCCGCGCGAGGATCGCGTCCGTGGCGAGCGGGCCGAGCGTGGCGAGCGCGGTCGGCTCGGCGGCCCGCGCCGCGCCGAGCGCCCACCCCGCGCCGAGGACCGCCCGCGGGCCGAGGAGCGCCGGCCACGGGCGCCCGCGCCAGCCGCCCGCCGGCCGGAGCCCGGTGGCCGCGCCCCGGCGCCTCCCGCCGACCGCCGCAGTGGCTCGGCCGTGTCGACCGCCGAGGCGGAGCTTGTCGTGGCCGCCCGGTCGCTCACCCGCGAGCGCGAGGAGCTCCAGGCCGCCGAGGCATCGCCGGAGGCGCTCGCCGCCGGCAGGGCGATTCTCGAGCAGCTGATGGCGCTCATGGGCTTCGACGTCCGGGTCGTCGTCGAGACCGGCGAGACGAACCGCCTCGACGTGGTCGGCGTCAACGACGACGAGCACGACGCGCTCGGCGCGATGATCGGCCGCAAGGGCGAGCGCCTCTCCGCCCTCCAGCACATCGTGAACCTCATGCTGTCGCGCCAGATGGGCGCCTGGACGCGCGTCCTCGTCGACGTCGAGGGGTACCGGGCCCGCCGGGAGCGACAGCTCCGGGAGATCGCGACCCGGGCCGCGGAGCGGGTGGCCGAGACCGGCAAGATGCTCCAGCTCGACCCGATGCCCGCCCTCGAGCGGCGCTGGATCCACCTGGCGCTCCGGGAGCACCCCGCCGTGGCCACGCAGTCGATCGGCGAGGAGCCCAACCGGCGCGTCGTGCTCGTGCCCCGGGCCGGCATCTAGGCCCGGCCGGCGAGCGAACGCAACATGTCCCGGCCCCGGCGCGTCGTCAGGACGGTCGCCGCCGACCTGCTAGAGTGTCCGCCCGAGCGCCGACGACCATGGGGGAGACGATGAGCCTGCCGGAACCCGCCGCCCAGACCCACCGCCCCGGCCGGGGCCGCATCCTCGGCCGCCTCCTCGTGGGGACGCTGTCCGGGATCGTCCTCGTCGGCGCCTTCGGCGCCGGCGCCCTCCTCGCCTACGACCGCCAGTACACGGACCGGATCGTCCCCGGTGTGACGATCGATGGGGTGGACGTGTCCGGCCTCGATCGCGCCGCCGCCGGGACTCGGCTCGACGGGGAGCTGGCCCGCTACCGCGAGGGCGAGGTCGAGATCCGGACGGCCATCGGCTCCACCTCGATCGCCTACGCGGACCTCGGACGCACGGCCGACAGCGAGCGGCTGCTCGACGCCGCGTTCACCGTCGCCCGGACCGGGGACCCGGTGAACCGGGCGGTGGACGGGGTGCGCAGCCTGATCGACGGCACCACGGTTGCGCCGGCCGTGACCCTCGACCCGGAGGCCGTTGCCGAGGCGGTCGCCAGGGCGGCGACCCGGCTTCACGAGGAGCCGGTAGACGCCGTGGCGACGACGACCGGGACAGACTTCGCGGTGACGCCGGGGGTCACCGGGCGCGGCCTCGTCGAGGGTCCCGTCGTCGCCGCGATCCTGGCCGCCCTCGTCGACCCGACCGCCCCGGCCCGCCTGGTCGTTGACGCCGACCTGGCACCGATCGAGCCGGCCGTGTCCACGGCCGACGCCGAGGCGGCGGTGGCCCGTGCCCGGCTGATGGCCCGCGATCTCGTTGTCGCCCTCGAGGGGGAAAGCTGGACGATCCCGGCCGAGACGGTCCGGTCGTGGATCACGTTCGCCCTGGCCGGTGACGGCGGCTACGGTCCGGTCGTCCTGCCGGACGCGCCGACGGAGGCCATCGCTGCCCTGGCGAAGAAGATCGACCGCAAGGCCAGGAACGCCTCCTTCCTGCTCTCCAGCGGCGGCTCCAAGGTCGGCGTCGTGGCCGGCAGGAACGGGCGGGCCCTCGCCGTCGAGGCGACCGTCGCCCTCGTCGTCGAGGCGATCGCGGCGCGCGGCCGGATCGGGGCCGGCGAGCCCCCGCCGTCGGTCGAGCCCGCCGTGGCCATCGTCGAGCCAAAGCTGACGACCGAGGAGGCGAAGAAGGCCGCGCCGCTGATGAAGCGGATCTCCACCTGGACGACCTACTTCTACTCCGGCCCGTCGAACGGCTACAGCGCCAACATCTTCATCCCCGCCCGCAAGATCAACGGCTACGTCGTGGCCCCGGGCGCGGTGTTCGACTTCTGGAAGGTCGTCGGGGTTCCGACCCGGGAGCAGGGCTATCGCGACGGCGGGATCATCAAGAACGGCCGGTCCTGGCCGACGGGCGCCCTCGCCGGCGGCATCTGCTCCACCTCGACCACCTTGTTCAACGCCGCCGCCCGGGCCGGCCTCGAGATCCGGGCCCGCGACAACCACGCCTACTACATCTCCCGCTATCCGCTCGGCCTCGACGCGACGGTGGTGCTTGGGAGCAAGACGGTGGCGTTCAAGAACGACACCGAGTACCCGGTCCTGATCCGCGCCTACACCGGCCGCGCCTCCGGTGGGCGGTCCTTCGTCCGGTTCGACGTCTGGAGCGTGCCGACGAACCGCAGGGTCGTCTTCTCCCGGCCGATCATCCGCAACGTCCGCAGGGCGAGCGACACGATCCAGTACACGGACTCGCTCCCGCCCGGCGTCCGCGAGCGGGTCGAGTACCCGGTCAACGGCATGGACGTCTGGGTGACGCGGACGGTCACCGACCGCACGACCGGCAAGGTCATCCACCGCGACACGTGGTACTCGGACTACGCGCGCTGGAACGGCATCGTCCTGGTAGGCCGCTCCGACGGCAGCTCGTCCACGCCCAAGCCGTCGCCCACCCCGGAGCCCACTCCGACCCCGACGCCCACCCCGTAGGGTCGTCGGGTCGCCATGGCGACGCCCGGCCCGGGCGGCGAACCCAGCGCTCGCCGGCAGCCCGGCCCCTGGCTGCTCCAGGCGACCCTGGCCCTCGTCTGGGGTGGGCACTGGGCTGTCGCCAAGATCGGGCTGGAGGTGATGCCCCCGTTCACGTACGGCGTCCTCCGGCTGGTCGTCGCGGCGGTCGCGCTGGCCCTGCTGCTGGTCGCCACGGGGCGGCTCCGGCTGCCCTCGCGCCACGACCTGCCGATCGTGCTCTCGGTCGGTCTGGGCCAGATGGCGGCCCAGATCGCGGCCATGAACCTCGGCCTCCAGTACGTGGCCGCGGGCCGCTCGGCTGTCCTCCTCTACACGATGCCGCTCTGGGTCGCGGTGCTCCAGGCCGCCCTGCTTCGGCGCGCGCCGTCGGCCCGCGAGCTGGTCGGGCTCGTTCTGGGCCTCGCTGGCATCGTCGTCCTCCTCGACCTGCCGGCGGTGGCCGCCGGCTCGCGGGACGTCGTCACCGGCAGCGCCGTGCTCCTGGCGGGCGCGATCGTCTGGGGCGCGACGATCATCCACCTGCGCCAGCACCGCTGGGAGGGATCGACCCTCGAGCTCACGCTCTGGGAGCTGCTCGTCGCGCTCGTGCCGCTGGCAGCCCTGGCGGCCCTGCTCGAGCCGGGTCGCCCGCCGGCCTGGGGCGCGCAGGCAGCCTTCGCGGTCCTCTTCAGCGGCCTCCTCGCCAGCGCCTTCGCGTTCTGGGCCAGCCAGGCAGTCCAGCGGGCGCTGGAGCCGATGGTCACCGCCATCGGCTTCCTCGCCGTCCCCGTCGTGGGGCTCATCGCCGGGGCCGTAGCGCTCGGGGAGCAGGTCAGCGCTGCCGACGTCGCCGGGGTCGTCGTCACCCTGGCCGGGATCGCGGCGATCTCCCTGCCGGCGCCCGGGCATCGGACCGAGGCCCGGGCGCAACCGACCGCGGAAGCGGCCGCCGACACGCCGGGGTGACCCATCGACGGCGACGGTCCGATGGCGGATGCAGACGCAACGGTTTGGGCATCGGCCGGGCCAGGCCGGCGCTGACTGGTCGCCACCCTGGCGGCGGGAGCCTGACCGGCCGGCCTCAGCCCCGAGGCGCGACCCCGACGATCGCAAGCACGCGCGCGCCGCAGGACGGGCAGACGCCGGCATAGGCCTGACGGCCGTTCTTCAGGGCGATGAGCTGGCCGCCGGCGATGGTGACCTTGCGCTTCTCGCGCATGCAGAAGCCCTCCGGCGCGACGGACTCGCCGAGGGCTGCCGCTGCCTCTGCCGGCGCGGGCGCCGGGGCGTCCGGGGGCGCCGGGACCTCGGCGGCGGGGCCTGCCTCGAGCGCGGCCATGGCCGCCCGGACGGCATCGAGCCTGGCCTGGGCGTCCTCGAGCTGGCGGATCCGCTTCACCTCGAGCGCCACCAGGCGGGCCAGGCGCCGCTCCAGCTTGGCGCGGCGCTTCGATCGGCCCTCGGCTGCGCCGGCGGCCTTCGACGCCGGCCTGTCCTTCCTGGCCATGTGAGCTCCCTCCCCGGCCTCGGTGCGGTCGGGCCCGGCTGGCCCGCCGTTTGACGTGGCGGCGGGCAGAGCATACGCCGCTGCTCGGGCCCGAGGCGGGGACGCCGCTGCGAAGACGGGGCCGACGCCCGTGCGCGAGGCGGCGGGCGCCGGCGGGGACGCTCGATCCGGTCGGATCAGGCGAGCTTGAGCTTCTTGAACTCCTCGACCTGGCCGCGGATGGCCCGCTCGGTGGGCAGCCGCTCGATGCTCGAGGCACCGAAGAAGCCGTTCACGCCGGGCATCCGGAGGAGCGCCTTGCCGACGTTGTCCGGCTCGTCGAACGGGCCGCCGTGGCAGATGACGATGATGTCCTTGCGGACGCTCCGGCCCCCCTCGGCGATCGCCATGACCCGGTCGATCGCGTCGTCGAGGGTGAAGGCCACGCCGGCGCCGATCGTGCCGGCCGTGGTCAGGCCGACGTGAGCGACGAGCTGGTCGGCCCCAGCCCCGGCCATCGCCTTCGCCTGGTCGGGGTCGAACACGTAGGGCGAGCAGAAGAGGCCGGTCTCGGAGGCGATGCGGATGGCCTCGATCTCCTTGTCGTAGCCCATTCCCGTCGCTTCGAGGTTCTTCCGGAAGTCGCCGTCGATGAGGCCGACGGTGGGGAAGTTCTGGACCCCGTCGAAGCCCATCTCCTTGAGCTGCTTCATGAACACGGGCATGAGGCGGAACGGGTCGGTCCCGTTGACCCCGGCGAGGACGGGGGTGTCCTTGACGACGGGCAGGACCTCGGCTGCCATCTCGACAACGATGCCGTTGGCGTCGCCGTAGGCGAGGAGCCCGGCCAGCGAGCCGCGCCCGGCCATCCGGTAGCGGCCCGAGTTGTAGATGATCATCAGGTCGGCACCGCCGGCCTCGGCCATCTTGGCCGAGATGCCGGTGCCGGCGCCGCAGCCGACGATCGGCACGCCAGCCTTGATCTGGGCCCGGAGACGGCGCTCGACCTCGGCGCGCGGGATGAACGGCATGTCAGGCTCTCCTTTCCGAGTGCGGTGGGGGTCAGCGGGCAGCCAGCAGCCCGAGCAGGGTCTCGGCGACCTTCCCGGAGAACTCCGGATCGTTGATGTTCGCGTCCAGCTCGATGAGCGGGATGCCCGGCCTGAGCCCGGAGCGGATGGCGTCGAAGCAGGCGGCATCGGCCGCCGGATCCCAGAACTCGTGGCCCTCCGAGTCGAGCATCGAGACGCCCTTGAGCGGGATGAGGACCGCGACCGGGGCAGTCGCCGCGTTGGCGGCCGCGGCGATCTTCCCGCCGATCCAGCGGTTCTCCTCGACGTTCGTCCGGAGGAGGGTGACGTTCGGGTTCCACTTGTACAGGTTCCGGGCCTGGTACTTCCCGGGGACGGTCTCGGCGCCGCCGAAGTTGGCCATGTCGACGCAGCCCGGGACGAGGACGGCCGGTATGCCGGCCTGCGAGGCGGCCAGGCAGCGCTCGGGGCCCGCGCTCAGGATGCCACCGCAGATCTCGTCGGCCAGCTCGGTCGTGGTGATGTCCATGCTGGCGGCGATGTAGCCGTCGGAGATCAGGCCCTCCATCGTTCGGCCGCCGGTGCCAGTCGCGTGGAAGACGAGGACCTCGTAGCCGTGGCCCTCCATGATCCCCTTGGCGTGGTCGACGGCCTTCGTCGTGTTGCCGAACATCGAGGCGACGACGAGCGGTTTGTCGGCGCCGCCGGCCGGCGCCTCCATCTTCACCATCCCGGCGATCGCGCCGGCCGCGTTGGCGTAGATCCTCCGGCTGAGCCGGTTGAAGCCGGCGACGTCGACGATCGAGGGCATGAAGGTGATGTCCTTCGTGCCGGCGAAGGCGCTCACGTCGCCACCGCCCATCGTCGAGACCATCACCTTCGGCAGGCCGACTGGCAGGGCCCGCATGGCGGTGGTGGCGATCGACGTCCCTCCGCTGCCGCCCATGCTGAGGATGCCGTCGAGGCGGCCCTCGTCGTGGAGCCTGCGGACGACCGCCGCCAGGCCGGCGGCCATCGTCTCCATCGCCTCGTCCTTGTGCTCGCCTGAGACGATGCGGGCGAGGTCGCCGCCGACCGCAGCCACGACCTCCTCGCGGCCGATGTCCGGCGTGAACGCAGGTGGGCCCATGACCCCGAAGTCGACGACGAGCGTCGCGAGGCCTTCGCGCTCGACGAGCTCCTTCACGTAGCGGAAGTCCTCGCCTTTCGTGTCGAGGGCTCCCACGATCACGACCGTCTTCGCCATCGTCGCCTCCTCCGCCCGCGGGGCAACCCTGGGGCGGCGTACTGTCGAGCAGCTCGGCCGACCGGGACACGCGTGGTCGCGGCCCGAGGACGAACCGGCGCCTGCGATGTGGTGTAGCGCGGACGACGCTTCGGGCACCAGTGCCATGGGGACTGAAATCCCCGATCCTCGATGATCGAGGGGCGGGGATCGGGATCAGCCGGGGAGATCACGAGCAGGCAGGCCGGTAGCTTCTTCGGCGGCCCACCCGGCGAGCACTTCGAGCAGGCGCTCGACATCGCCGGGCTCGGCGACCGCGAGGGGGAGCCGGCCCACCCCCCTGCCCGGCCTGCCCCCTGCCCGCCTCGCCCCCTGCCCGGCAGGCGGGAGTTCGGGATGACGGAACGAGCGCGGGCGCCGCGCTCCCGACCGGTGCCCGGCCTCGACTGCCTGCCGCCGTGTCTCCGGCTCGGACGGACCCCGCCGCGCCTGCCCGTGCGCGCCGCGCGAAGCGTGGGGGCTCACTCGGACTACCCGCAGGAGATCGAGAGGAGGTGATCGTCAGAGGGTAGCCCCGAGCCCTCGCGTCGGCCGCTCCGCGGCCTCCGACCGGGGTGATCAGCAACCCCGGACTGACTGATCGCCCTCGGACGGGCAACTGATCTGCCCCCTCCATTTGCGGGCGCAACTCGCACGCCCTGCACCACGCGGTGCTCGCAGCCCACAGCATCACGAGCGCCTCGCGGCGGCTGTCGTCGACGCCTACGGCTGGCCCCCCGGCGCGATCGCGGTCCAGACCAGGCGCCCCACACCGAATCCGGGATCGACCAGGCGCCGGCCGTAGCGGTGCACGTCGTCGCGGCGCAACATCAGCGCGCGGTAGACACCGCCTGCCGAGATGTCCCCAGCGAGCCGGAAACCGACGATGCGGCCGTCGGTCAGGAAGACTTTGCGCAGCACGTCGCCGCGCCGCCAGCGGAGCTCCTCCTCACCCTCGGCGGCGCCGACGGCCATCACGGGCACTCCAAGGTGCTTGAGGCTGTTCATCGATTCCGCGCCCTCGTACGTGGCGCTGCCGCCGAGCAGGTTGATGGCCGCGACCCGGCCCTGCTCGACGGCGTTGGGGAAGATCGCATGGACGTAGCGCCGGCCGGTCATCCGGTCGGCCGTCTCGGCCACGTCGCCAGCGGCGAAGACATCGGGGGCATTGGTGCGCAGCCGGTCGTCGACCCGCACGCCCCACTCGGTGGCGATCCCCGATCCCGCCAGGTAGTCGACGGTCGGCTTGACACCGGTCGCCGCGATGTAGATATCGGCCGTGAGCAACTCACCTGACGCGAGGCGCACCCCCTGCGCCTGCTCGTCGCCCTCGAAGGCGGTGGCCTCGGTCCGCAGGCGCACCCTGACGCCGCGCGCCTCCAGGACGCCTCTGGCGATCTCGGCCGTCTCCTGGTCGAGCATGCCCGGCATGACTCGCTCACGGAGCTCCACGACCATCACGGCAACCCCCAGGTCGGCGAGCAGCAAGGCGATCTCCACGCCAATGAAGCCGCCGCCCACGATGATTGCCGAGCGTGCCTCGCCACGGCGCACCTGCCCGATCAGCGCATCAGCGGCACGCAGGGACTTGAAATTGTGCACGCCGGCCAGCTCGTTGCCGGGGATCGGCGCGTAGAGGCGACCTCCCGAGGCGAGCAGGAGGCGGTCGTAAGGCAGCCGCGTGCCGTCGGCAAGCGAGATCTGGTGGGCGTCTGGTTCGACGGCGACGACCGACGCCTCGCGCCGTTCCTCGATCGAGAGGCGCTGACAGACGTCGCGACCCTTCCAGAACAGCGTCTCGGCGCGCCCGGTCAGGAAGTGGTCCGCCAATGCAGGCGGCGAATAGGGTGGGTAGGGCTCGGTCGACAGGACGCTGATGTCGACCGTCCGATCGGCGGTCCGCAGCGCTTCGGCTGCGGTGATGCCGGCCGGGCCGGTTCCGATGATCACGACGCGCATGGAGCACCTTCTCTCAGGCCGGGAGGAGGACCGCAGCCAGCCGCTCCACCGCCGCGGCAAACGGCGAGGGCGACCCGTTGAGCAGCGCGTCCACGGATGGCTCCGCCTCCAGCACGCCATCGTCGCAGGGAAGGGCGTGGACAGACGTGAAGCTCACCTCCGGCGCCCGTCGCAGGTACGTGCGCGCACGGTCCAGGTCGGCGTCGGCCCGCACCCGGTTGAGGGCGAGGTGAATGGCCGGGATGCCCAGCTGGCGAGCCAGGCGCGTCGTCTGGAGCGCGACTGCCACGCCGTTGAAGGTGGGATCGCTCACGACGAGCGCCTGGCCGAAGCCGCGCGCCAGGGCGGGCCCGAAGTGCTCCACCCCGGCCTGCGTGTCGAGCAGGATCAAGTCGCCTTCACGGAGCGCAATCGCGCCCATCGCCGCCCCCAGCAGCTCGTTCTCCGGACAGAGACAGCCTGCCGCCGCCTGGCTCAACGTGCCCATCGCGAGAAGCTGGGCCCCGTCCGGAGCGCGCGCTGCGAAGCGGTCGACGGCGTCCTCG
>Ga0315268_10005858_pt1 | contig 13136 bp, 14 predicted proteins | sample C1_top_MG_FD_204535 | JGI IMG/M metagenome (GOLD analysis project Ga0315268, IMG submission 204535) | Sediment microbial communities from Yellowstone Lake, YNP, Wyoming, USA - C1_top | ecosystem: Environmental > Aquatic > Freshwater > Lake > Sediment | place: USA: Wyoming | collected 2017-08-01 | reverse complement strand
AAATATTTGCCCCGCCTCCCTCCCCTGTGCTACTATATTTCGTTTGTAAAGGAGTAGTCGAATATGACTATTGATGATAAACTCAACCGCATGGAGGCCCTGCGCAAGGGCACCAGCACCGCCGAACGCATCGCCGCCCAGCACGCCCGCGGCAAGCTGACAGCACGCGAGAGGATTGAGCTGCTGCTCGACCCCGGCACCTTCCACGAGATGGGCGGCTTCGTCACCCACCGCGCCACCGATTTCGGCATGTCGGAGCAGAAGGAGTTCTCGGACGCCGTGGTCACCGGCTCCGGCGAGATTGATGGGCGTCCGGTGTTCGTTTTTTCGCAGGACTTCACCTTCATCGGCGGCACTATCTCCGAAGTAGTGGGGCAAAAAGTCGGGCAGGTGATGGACAGGGCCCTCGAGCGCGGCATGCCCGTCATCGGCATATACGACTCCGGCGGAGCGCGCATCCAGGAAGGCGTTGCCAGTTTAGCCGGCGTGGGCGAGATGCTCGTGCGCAACGCGCGCTGCTCGGGCGTCATCCCCCAGATAGCGGTCGTGGTCGGCCCCAGCGCCGGGGGCGCGGTGTATTCACCCGCCCTGTGCGACTTCATCTTCACCGTCAAGGGCATCACCCAGATGTATATCACCGGTCCGGACGTGGTGCGTTCCGTCACCAACGAGGTGGTCACCCACCAGGAACTGGGTGGCGCCGAGGTGCACAACCAGAAGAGCGGCGTGGCGCATTTCCTCTACGACAACGAGCAGGAGTGCTTCAAGCAGGTGCGGAGATTATTGAGCTTCATACCGCAAAACTGCAACGCCAAACCCAAAATGGTTGAGACCGGCGACAGCCCGGAGCGCACCGACGAGTCGCTCTTCACGCTGGTGCCGGATGACCCGCGCAAACCCTACGACATGAAAAAGGTTATCACTACCATCGTGGACAACGGCGACTTCATGGAGATGCAGCCGCAGTTCGCGCGCAACATCATCTGCGGCCTGGCGCGCATGGCGGGCAACTCCATCGGGGTGGTGGCGCAGCAACCCTCCGTGCTGGCGGGCACCATAGACATCAATGCCTCGGTCAAGGCGGCACGCTTCGTACGCTTCTGCGATGCCTTCAACATACCGCTCTTGAGCCTAGTGGACGTGCCCGGCTTTATGCCCGGTACCGAGCAGGAGCACGGCGGCATCATCCGCCACGGGGCCAAGCTGATTTACGCCTACGCCGAGGCCACCGTGCCCAAGCTGACCGTCATCACGCGCAAGGCCTACGGCGGAGCTTACATCGTCATGAGCTCGCACCACCTCAAGGGCGACATCAACTACGCCTGGCCGGGGGCTGAGATAGCCGTCATGGGTGCGGAGGCGGCGGTCAACATCATCTTCCGCAAGGTGATTGCCGAGTCGCCCACGCCTGAGGAAACGCGCAAGAAGCTGGTGGAAGAATACAAGGCTAAGTTCGATAACCCCCTGCAGGCGGCGGGCTTAGGCTATATAGACGATATCATAGACCCACGCCGCACACGCCCCATGCTCATCCAGGCACTGGAAATGCTCAAGGACAAGTGCCAGAAGCTACCGCAAAAGAAGCACGGGAACATACCGCTATAACATGAATCCATTGCGAAGCCCGCCGCATGGCGGGCTGTGGCAATCCCGGACATTAGCAGGGCGTCTCAATAAACATCGAGATATGATGTCATGTCAGACGAATCGTATTACATCTATATCGTCACCAACAAAATGCATACCGTGCTCTACACCGGCATGACTGACAATTTGAAGCGAAGGATATTTGAGCACAAGGAGCGCTTTGTCGATAGTTTCACCAAACGCTACAAGGCCAATATATTGATTTATTACGAGTGCACTGAGAGTAAAGGAGCGGCTTTAATTCGTGAGAAGCAAATAAAGAGTTGGTCGCGTAAGCGAAAAGAAGAGTTGATTGCGACTATGAATCCTGGTTGGTCTGAACTCTACGGCAAAATCTAACAAATCCATTTCGAGGAGTCCGCCTTATGGCTGACGACGTGGGAATCTCGGATATCAGCACTGTTTTCGTTGAGTGCGACTCGCCTATGACTAGCACATATCTTGTCCAGATAAAATGAGAAAATAGGCAAAAGCTACCTACTCCCGGAGATTGCCACGGCGCAACGCGCCTCGCAATGGACTTGAGTAAACCCCCCATTTATCCTCCAATCCCCCTTTGTGATATTATTATAAAACTCGTTTTTGCCTTTGAAAGGACACTATGGGTAAGACATTAGCCGAAAAGATACTCAGCCAGAAGCTCGGCCGCGATGTCAGCGCCGGCGAAATAGTGGTCAGCCCGGTTGACCTGGCCTTCGTGCAGGACACCACCGGTCCCCTCACCGTGCGCGAGTACCAGGGCAGCGGTTTCAAAGAGCTGGCCGACAAGCGCCGCACTGCGCTCTTTCTCGACCACGCCGCCCCCTCCCCCAACGCCCAGCTCTCCACCGACCACATCTTGATGCGCGGCTTCGCTAAAGAGACCGGCTGCGTCATTTCCGACGTGGGCGCGGGCGTGTGCCACCAGATTGTGGCCGAGAACATGGCGCGCCCCGGAGACGTCATCGTGGGAGCGGACTCGCATACCGTGACCGCCGGAGCCTTGTGCGCCTTCGCCACCGGCATGGGCTCATCGGACGTGGCCGTCGCTTTCGCCCTGGGCAAGACCTGGTTCCGCGTGCCGGAGACCATCAGGATAAACGTCAAGAACAAGTTCCAGCAGTTCGTCACCGCCAAGGACCTCATCCTGCACCTCATCGGCATGATAGGCGCGGATGGGGCCACCTATAAATCGCTGGAGTTCGGCGGCAAAGGAGTAGAGGCCATATCGATGGCGGGACGCCTCACTATCGCCAACATGACCGTCGAGGCCGGCGCCAAGCTGGGTCTCTTCCCCTCCGACCAGACAACCGAGAAGTTCCTGCGCGAGATGGGCAGAGCCGAACAGTACCGCTCCATCTCGCCCGACAGGGACGCCGTTTATGAAAAGACCATCGAGATTGACGCGGCGGCGCTCGAGCCGACCGTCTCGCGCCCGCACACAGTGGACAATACGGTGCTGGCTAAAGACTTGAAGGGTATCAGGATTCATCAGGTGTTCCTGGGCACCTGCACCAACGGCCGCCTTGAGGACTTCGCCCTGGCGGCGAGCATACTCAGGAACAAGAAAATCAGCCCTGAAACCAGGCTCATCGTGGCGCCCGCATCAAAGAGGGTGCTATTGCAGGCCATGGACGCAGGCTACATGCATACTTTCATTGAGGCAGGCGGCACCATCATCCCGCCCGGCTGTGGCGCCTGTTTAGGCCTGCACCAGGGGGTGCTGGGTGACGGGGAGGCCTGCCTCTCCACCGCCAACCGCAACTTCAAGGGGCGCATGGGCAACCCTAACTCCTTCGTCCATCTGGCGAGTCCAGCCACCGCCGCGGCCACCGCACTCACCGGCGTGGTCACCGACCCCAGGGAGGTGCTCTAATGCTTAAAGGTAAAGCCTTCAAATTTGGCGACGACATATCCACCGACCTCATCGTGCCGGGCAGACTGGCGCACCTGCGCTCCAACCTGCCGGAGCTGGCAAAACACGTATTGGAGGACGCCGACCCCACCTTCGCCTCGCGCGTGAAGCCCGGCGATTTCGTGGTGGGCGGCGAGAACTTTGGTCTGGGCTCCTCCCGCGAGCACGCCCCGCTGGTCATCAAGATGGCGGGAGTCAGCGCCGTGCTCGCTAAGAGCGTGGCGCGCATCTTCTTCCGCAATGCCATCAACCGCGGCCTGCCGGTGCTCATCTGCGACACGGACAAGATAAACGACGGCGACGAGCTCGAGGTGGACATGGCCGCCGGTACAGTCAAGGATGTCACCAATGGCGCCCTGCTGACCTTCAAGCCCATTCCCAAGGCCATGCTGGCCATACTGGAGGAAGGCGGCCTAATCCCCTACATTCAGAAGCATGGGGATTTCGAGCTCGAATAAGGGGAAAGTACTAAATACTAATATCTAAATACTAAATAAATACAAAATACTAAACCCAAATGGCAGATACGGAAGATAAACGCTTTGACCTTGAAGGGCGGACTTTAAAATTCGCTAAGGACGTGCTTGAATTCACCGGTGCACTTGAGCGGACGCTTGGAAACATAGAAATGATGAAACAACTGATACGCTCTTCAGGCTCAGTCGGCGCTAATTACATCGAAGCCAATGAATCTCTAAGCAAAAAGGACTTCGCGATGCGAATCAAAATCTGCCGCAAAGAAGCCAAGGAGAGTAGATACTGGCTCCACCTCATTCAAGTTAATAGCGATAATCTGGAAAAGCGAAAATCGACACTGATTAAAGAAGCCACAGAACTCACTAAAATCTTCGGTGCCATCGTGGAGAAATGCGAGCCATAACTTTGGTTTAAATTGTAATTTTGAATTTGGTGCTTATTTAGTATTTGGTGCTTAGTATTTTTTCTTAAGGAGAACTAATGGTTCACAATGTAACTCTCATTCCTGGCGACGGTATCGGGCCGGAGTTGACCGAAGCCACCCGGCGCGTGCTGGAGGCTTCGGGCATCAAGTTCAACTGGGAGATTGTACACGCAGGGACGGATGTCATGGCGCAGTACGGCACCCCCCTCCCCCCGCATGTCCTCGAGTCCATCCGCAAGAACAGGGTGGCACTCAAGGGCCCCATCACCACCCCCATCGGCTCCGGCTTCAGGAGCGTCAACGTGGCGCTGCGCAAGGAACTTGAGCTCTATGCCTGCCTGCGCCCCTGCAAGAGCTACGAGGGCACGCCCACGCTGTACCATAACATCGACATCGTCATGGTGCGCGAGAACATGGAAGACCTCTACGCCGGCATTGAGTTCGAGAAGGGCACTCCCAACACCTCTAAGCTCATCTCTTTTCTGGGAGAACTGGGGGCTAAAATCCGCTCCGACTCCGGCATCAGCATCAAGCCCATATCCGATTTCGGCAGCCGCCGCATCGTGCGCTTCGCCTTCGAGTACGCCCGCGCCAATAAGCGCAGGAAGGTAACCGCCGTGCACAAGGCCAACATTATGAAGTTTTCCGACGGACTGTTCCTGGCAGTAGCCCGCGACGTGGCACAGGCCTATCCCGATATTGAGTTCGAGGACCGCATCGTGGACAACATGACCATGCAACTGGTCAAGAAGCCGCAGCAGTTCGACGTGCTGGTGTGCCCCAACCTCTACGGTGATATATTGTCCGACCTGTGCGCCGGGCTGGTGGGCGGGCTGGGCGTGGCTCCGGGAGCCAATATCGGGGACAGCGTCGCCCTCTTCGAGCCCACTCACGGCAGCGCCCCCAAGTACAAGGGCATGAACAAGGCCAACCCTATGGCCATGATGCTGTCCGGCGTAATGATGCTGCGCCACATCGGCGAGACTATTGCCGCAGACAGGGTGGAAAAGGCCATTGCCGCCGTTATTGCCGAGGGCAAGAGCGTTACCTACGACCTCAAGCCTGAAGGCCAGCAGGACAAGGCCGTCGGCACCTCGCAGGTGGCGGACGCCGTCATCGCGAAAATGAAATAACTGTCATCTTGAGCGAAGGACCGCATGGTAATTCGCTCACACAAAGACAAATAATATCTCCTCGCCCCTTGAGGGAGAGGATAAAAGGTGAGGGGGTTGCCCCAAATGTGATTCCGGCACATTCGTCCGCCTCGGCTGGACTCAGTGTGAACTCCAGCCGGAATCCAGAACACCTGAGTACGCTGGATTGTCGGGTCGAGCCCGACAATGACACAGTAACGAAGGAGCAGAACATGAAACCGACCAGAATCACCGTTATCGGCGCGGGCAACGTGGGTGCCTCGCTCGGCCAGCGCCTGATTGAAAAAGACTTTGCCGACGTCGTGCTGCTGGACATCATCGAGGGACTGCCACAGGGCAAGGCGCTGGACATTTTGCAGTCCGGCCCTGTGGTGGGCTTCACCCACCGCATCAGCGGCACTAACAAATATGAGGATACGGCGTGTTCCGATGTGGTGGCCATCACCTCCGGCATCGCCCGCAAGCCGGGCATGACGCGCGAGGACTTGCTCAAGATAAACACCGGTATCGTCTCCGGCGTGGTCAAAGAGGTGGTCAAGCACTCCCCCGATTGCGTCATCATTGTGGTGGCCAACCCCGTTGACGCCATGACCTGGGTGGCATATAAAGCCAGCGGCTTCCCGCGCAATAGAGTATTGGGCCTTTCCGGCGTGCTGGACGGCGCCAGACTTGCCGCCTTCATCGCGCTGGAGTGCAACGTCCCCGTGACGGATGCATCCTGTTACGTTCTGGGCGAGCACGGCACCAACATGGTGGTCTTCCCGCGCCTGGCTAAAGTAAAAGGCAAGCCCATCACCGAACTGTTGTCCAAAGAGGCGGTTGACCGGCTGGTGCAGCGCGCCGTCAACGGCGGGGCCGAAATAGTCGGCCTTTTGAAAACCGCCAGCGCCTTTTACGCCCCCTCCGCCGCCGTCGCCCGCATGGTAACCGCCATCATGCAGGACAAAAAAGAGGTCATGCCCTGCGCCGCCGTGCTGGACGGCGAGTATGGACTTAAAGACGTGGTTATCGGCGTGCCGGTCAGGTTGGGCAGGGGCGGTATCAAAGAGGTGGTTGACCTCAAACTTAGTGACGATGAACTCAAGATGTTGGCTGCTTCCGCCGACGCTGTCAGGAAGCAGATAGACAGCATCGTATTGTAGGAGAGGATGGTGGCTGGCGGCGGCTTGCTCAAGGACTACAACCACGCCGAGAGGCGGCTGTGGCAAGATGCTCTCGCCATCCTGTCACAAATCGGCCTCAAGCCCGGCGACACCCTGATTGACATCGGCAGCGGTGACGGCTACTTCTCAATACCGGCGGCTAGGATTGTCGGCGAGACTGGCAAAATCTATGCGCTCGATGTGAGCGCCGAAGCCATCTCTGAGCTTAAAGAGGCTGCGAGAGTTGCCAGACTCACCAACATCCAGCCCTTGGTGGGCAATGCGGAAAAGGCAATCCTGTGTGAAGGTTGCGCGGATGTGGTGTTGATGGCTAACATCCTGCACGACTTCAAAGACCCCGTGGCCGCCCTCAAGAGCGCCCGCAGGATGCTCAAGCCCGGCGGCAGGCTGGCCGACCTCGACTGGAAGAAGGAGAAAGACCAGCTTCACGGCCCGCCCTTTACCAGACGTTTCGACCAGGCGAAGGCAACATCACTGCTCGAACAGGCGGGATTCAAGGTTATGTCGAGCACGCTGATAGGGCCGTTCCACTACCTGCTGCTGGCAGAACCCGCATCATAGGGGCCTCTGATCGGATGCTCTTTACCCCTCAATTAGTCTCTCCCCTTCGTAAGGGGAGATTAAGAGGGATTTAGGAGTTTGGATTCGTTAAGAATCCCCCTCACTCCCCCTTTTCCAAAGGGGGAGCCACCCCATCCCCAACCAAAAGTCCCTTCCTCGTCTTTGGAATAGTTGAGCTCAATCTAGGCTTCGCACCAGGCGAAAGCCAGCGTATCAGGGCCCGTTATCGCCCCGACGACATCGTTGATAAGGTTGATGCAGGCTATTTCAACATTGTCTATATGTTTCTCAGCCATCTCCTTGAGCCGGCTTGCCGCTTCGATGTCGTCGCCGTGGGTGATGGCTATTCTTATTCTTTTACCGGCTGCCCGCGTTTTTTCGGTGTCTTTTTCAAGCTGATTAAACAGTACCAGGGCTGTGTCGCCGGCTTTGCTTTTCAGCGACGCGGGAACCAGCGCGCCCTTCTCGAAAGCCAGCACAGGACGGACGCCGAGCCTGGCCATGCCGCGCATCAGGCTGGCCACCACGTGGGATATCCTGCCACTGGTCTCCAGCCACTTGGGGTCGGAGAACATGGCAAACACATGTACCCGGGGCACGAACTCTTCGACCTTGCTGGCGATGGCATCCAGTTCCATACCCTTAGCCACTAAATCGATGGCCTTCAAGACAACCAGCCCCTGGCCGCAACTGGCGCTCAACGAGTCCACCACCGAAACCTTGCTCCGCTCCTCGACTGCCAGCAGATTCTTCGCCAGCACAGCCGAGTTATAGCTGCCGGAGAGTTTGGAGGTAATCGTAACGCACAGCACCTGCTTGAAACGCTGCAACTGCTGCCTGTATTTGTCCAGATACTCTCTGGGAGATGGCTGGGAGGTCTTGCCGAAGCTCTTGATGTTTTGCCTTTCAAGCTCACGCATCCTCTGAAAAGTATTCCTCCCGGACTGCGCTGCCAGGTCGGGCCAGGTTAAGACCACCGGGACGATGGCAATCCCAAGCCTGTTAATCATTTCCTGGGGTAAATCAACGGTTTCCTCGGTAACTAAACCAATTCTATCCACAAAGCCCCCTTTCTTGAGATAAGTCGGGATGGTCTGGCGTAGTTTAGTATAGATTCCGGTGCCGTGCAACCCGGCGGGCTTTTAAAAAACTATTTGCTGATAGTAGGGGCTAGGCATGCCTAGCTAGCCCCTACTCCTCAACCCGTTCCTCCCATTCGTAAGAGCTTGCCTGGTGAGCCTTTAGCCTTGAGTGTAACGAAGGGGAAGTCGAATGGGGGAGACTAAGAGGGATTTTCTCCCGCATCCCCGCTTTAGCCGTTTCGTCGTTTCGTTTATACGGCGAGCCCGATAACGAATATTGACCCCCTCCCTCGCCTCCCCTATACTTTTGATATATGCCCCAGTTCGAAATCACCTCTGAATTCCAGCTAACCGGAGACCAGCCGCAGGCCGTGGATAAGCTCGTCGAGGGCCTGTGCCAGGGCTTTCCTCACCAGACGCTGCTGGGCGTTACCGGCTCCGGCAAGACCTTCACCATGGCCAACGTCATCGCCCGCATGGGGCGCCCCACGCTGGTGATGAGCCACAACAAGACGCTGGCGGCGCAGCTCTACGCCGAGTTCAAGGAGTTCTTCCCCAACAACGCCGTCGAGTACTTCGTAAGCTACTACGACTATTACCAGCCGGAAGCCTACGTGCCCTCAAAGGACATGTACATCGAGAAGGACGCCGACATCAACGAGGAAATAGATAAACTGCGCCACGCCGCCACCAAAGCCCTCTTCGAGCGACGCGACGTCATCATCGTGGCCTCGGTCTCCTGCATCTACGGCCTGGGCGAGCCGGAGGAATACCGCAGCTTCGTCCTCACGCTCGAGAAGGGCAAGGATTATCCCCGCCGCGACGTGCTGCGGAGGCTGGTGGACATGCAGTACGAGCGCAATGACATGGAGTTCACCCGCGGCAACTTCCGCGTGCGCGGCGATACCTTAGAGATACAGCCGGCCTACGAGGAGCTAGGGCTGAGATTTGAGTTCTTCGGCGACACGCTGGAGCGCATCACCTCGCTCGACCCGCTCACCGGCGAGCTGTTGCAGGACATGGACTGCGTGGACATCTTCCCCGCCAAACATTTCGTCACCTCGCACGACAAGCTGCAAAGAGCTATAGAGAGCATCAAAGCCGAGCTTGTGGAGAGGCTGGCCATCCTCAAGGAGCAGGGCAAGCTGCTGGAAGCCGCCAGGCTAGAAGCGCGCACCAACTACGACCTCGAGATGCTGGAGCAGGCGGGGTACTGCCCCGGCGTGGAGAACTACTCGCGCCACCTGGCGGGACGAGCACCCGGCTCAGCACCGTGGACGCTGCTCGACTATTTTCCAAAGGACTTCCTCACCATCATCGACGAGTCGCACATGAGCATCCCGCAAATCCGCGGCATGTACCACGGCGACTTCTCGCGCAAGCAGACACTGGTGGACTTCGGCTTCCGCCTGCCCTCGGCGCTGGACAACCGTCCTTTGAACTTCGATGAGTTCAACCAGCGCATGAACCAGATTGTTTATATCTCCGCCACCCCCGCCGAGTACGAGCTGCAAAAAAGCAGCCAGGTGGTGGAGCAACTGGTAAGGCCGACGGGACTATTGGAGCCGACCATGGAGGTCAGGCCGACCAGGGGGCAGATAGACGACCTGCTGGACGAGATAAAGAAGCGCACGGACACAGGTCAGCGCTGCCTTGTCACCACGCTCACCAAGAAGCTGGCCGAGAAGCTGGCGGACTACCTGGCCGAGATGGGCATCAAGACACACTACCTGCACTCCGAGATGGACACCTTCGAGCGCGTCGAAATCCTGCGCGACCTGCGTCTGGGCGTTTATGACGTAGTGGTGGGCATCAACCTGCTAAGAGAGGGGCTCGACCTGCCGGAGGTGAGTCTGGTGGCTATCCTCGACGCTGACAAAGAGGGCTACCTGCGCTCCGAGCAGGCGCTCATCCAGACCATGGGGCGCGCCGCACGCCACATCGAGGGGCATGTAATCATGTACGCCGACACTGTCACCGGCAGTATGCAGCGCGCCATGGAGGAGGTCAGGCGCCGCCGCTTTATACAGGAGGAGTACAACCGCGAGCACGGCATCACGCCGCAGGGCATCAAGAAGGCCATTAAAGATATTACCGAGAGAGTAAGAATGGCCGCTGGCGTCTCCGAGGAACGCGCCGAGTACGCGGCTGTTGGCAATATATCGCGGCAAGACAAGGCGCGGCTGGTGGATGAGCTGGAGAAGCAGATGAAGAAAGCCGCCAAGAATCTCGACTTCGAGCGGGCGGCTCTCTTGCGCGACCGCATCATTGAGCTGAGGCGCGACCTGATTACAGATACACTACCGCCGACGTAACATTCATTTAGCAAGTCTGGAGTGAGTGGTAAGGCATAACTCTCACCCTCACTCTTACTCTTATCTCCCCCATCGAGGAGGAGAAGATTAAGAGGTGCATCATGCAGGCATCGGAAGGCAAAATAGGCAGGGTTTTCATCATGCGGCTGGAGGATGGCGACGTCGTGCCCGGCTGCATCGAGGCTTTCGCCAAAGAAAAGAATATCAAAATGGCTGGCGTCACCCTCATCGGCGGCATCGGGGAGGGACAGATAGTCGTTGGCCCGCGCTATTCCAAAGCTATGCCGCCCGACCCCCTGCTGTTGCCCCTCGACGGCGCACACGAAGTGGTGGGCATCGGCCTCATCGTCCCCGACTCAAAGGGATTGCCGAAGCTGCATATACACGCCGCGCTGGGGCGCGCGGGACAGACCAAGACAGGCTGCCTGAGAATGGGCGTCAAGACGTGGGTGGTGGGGGAGGCAGTTATCTACGAGATACTGGGAGCGACTGCCACGCGTATCAAGGACAAAAAGACGGGGTTCGAGCTGCTGGAGACAGCTCCAACTCCAAAGAGAGGCATCAAAAATCCAAAGCGGGTAAAAAAGACATGAGTCTCACCCTCACTCCTGTCTCTCCCCTCAAGGGAGAGATGAAATAACGATATGACTGACGAATATCCCAAGTCCAAACAGGAACGCCGCGAGAAGCGCAAGGCCGCCAAGGAGGCCAAAATGACCAAGCACGGCAAGGGCCTGGCGTCTCTCTATCGCAACGCTGTCCTTAAGAGGTTGGGGTTCAAAAAACCCGATAATAAAGCCAAATCCTGACGACCAACCACACCGATTTGCCAAATGCCAATCTAATCTGTATACTGCCTGCAATAAATCATCATCGTATCCGACTATGGAAGGAGAAGAAAATGACCGTTAGAGTCGTTACCGACAGCACAGCGGACATTCCCCCGCAAATAGTCAAGGAACTCGATATCACCGTTATCCCGGAATACCTCATCTTCGGCAACAAAAGCTTTAAAGACCGCATAGATATCACCGAGGATGAATTCTACGACAAACTGGTCCACGGTAAAGTGCAGCCCACCACCTCGCAGCCAACACCGGGTGAGTTCGTAAACCTGTACAACGAGGCCGGCAAGAACGCCGACGGCATCGTATCCATCCATATCAGTACCAAACTATCGGGCACAGTCAACTCCGCGGAGCAGGCTAAGAAACTTGTCACTCTAAAATGCCCTATCGAGGTCGTCGATTCCAAACTTGTAGCCATGGCACTGGGTATGATAGTCATAGCCGCAGCCAGAATGGCTAAAGCGGGCAAGAGTATCAAAGAGATAGCTGATGCCTGCAAAGCCATGATTTCGAACGTCAAGCTGCTGGCCCTTTTCGACACGCTCGAATATCTGGCCCGCGGCGGGCGTATCGGCAAAGCCAAATCACTGGTGGGTTCTCTGCTCAACGTCAAGCCATTACTGACCCTCAAAGACGGCGAGTTCGTGCCGGTTACCCAGGTGCGTAACAAGGCCAAGGGTAAAGAGAAACTTCTTGAGTTTCTCAAAACGCTCAAGGATGTCGAGGAGTTATGCGTCATCTACAGCAGCAATGAAGGAGAAGCCAAAGAACTGGCCGCTAGCATCACTGGCTTCCCGAAAGAGCGCATCATGCTGGCTCGTCTGGGACCAGTGGTAGGAGCGCACGCTGGGCCGGGGTTGCTGGCAATAGCGGCAAGGATGAAGGGCTAGACTCAGTTAAGAACCCGGCTCGTCTTTGGGTGTTTCCGCCCCACCATCAAGCCCCGACTCCATCTCCTCTTTAAGCTTGTCATAGAGGCGTGCGGCGCGAGGGTAGCCGATGCCCAGTTTTCTCTGCAGGTAGGACGCCGAAATCTGGGAGTGTTCGCCTGCCAGTCGTCTCACGGTATCCATCAGCGGGTCTATCGGCTGGCTCTCTTTCTTCACCACTGCCGGCGCGGAAGCGATTTCGGTAACATTCAGCGAAGTCATTTCCTGCTTTCTCTGGCTGTTCCAGAAATAGACCAGGCGCTCTACCTCAGAGTCGGAAACGTAGCACCCCTGCAAACGCTTGGGCTTGGCGGCCTCGGTTGGAGCATAGAGCATGTCGCCACGCCCCAGCAGCTTCTCAGCACCCACCATATCCAGGATGGTGCGCGAATCCACCTGCGAGGTAACGGCGAAGCTGATGCGCGTGGGGAAATTAGCCTTGATGAGGCCAGTGATGACATCCACCGAGGGACGTTGCGTGGCCACCACCAGGTGTATGCCCACGGCGCGCGCTAGCTGTGCCAGGCGGCACAGTATGTGTTCCACCTCATCGAAGCCAGCCATCATCAGGTCGGCTAGTTCGTCGATAACGAGCACGAGATACGGCATTTTGTCGGCGCCCGCTTTGCCTTTATTGTAACC
>Ga0315268_10005857_pt1 | contig 13137 bp, 15 predicted proteins | sample C1_top_MG_FD_204535 | JGI IMG/M metagenome (GOLD analysis project Ga0315268, IMG submission 204535) | Sediment microbial communities from Yellowstone Lake, YNP, Wyoming, USA - C1_top | ecosystem: Environmental > Aquatic > Freshwater > Lake > Sediment | place: USA: Wyoming | collected 2017-08-01 | reverse complement strand
CTCGATTCAAGTTTGCGCCGCACGAAGGGCAAAGGCCTGCACAATCCTCCCGGCAGAGCATCTTCTGGGGCAGCGCAAGGATGGCAAATTGCCGGGCATCCTCCCCAAGATCAATGTAAGCCGCCTAGTGCGAAAGGACCTGCACTTCCACCGCGTCAGCCCCCACCGTTGCCCGGCCGTCCATTACGTAGACTACGCTGTACGAGTTCATAATCGATTTTTCGAACTCATCCAGGCATCGATCGCAGGTGAACACGCCGCCGGTTGTCAGCTGCACGGAAACATACAACTGCCGGCTTGTCTTTTCGAGTCTCACGTCGAGGTGAACCGTTCTTGAAAACCGACCATCGAGACCTATTTCCTCAGGGCTCGCCTCCAGCGTCCGACCGTGCGTACCTTCAGACAGGTTCGAAATATTGATTCTCAAGGAGCTCACCGGTCCCCCTGAAATTCCCAGCACCGCAGCACACAGAATGCAACGCCGATGCTCAAAAAGCCAGCAGTTTTGAGAAATAACACTGTTTTTCGAGAAAAAAGCGTTGCAATATAACCAGAACCCGCAAGATAGTCAAGGGGAAAGTCGGATGCCCTCGCCCCACACAAAAAAGCCCTCGCACCATTCGTACGCGGGCCTTTTTGATTTGTGGTCGGGGGGAGTAAGTAACAATTATGCCGGCTTCTCTGTCACCATCTCTCCGTCGGTAGGTTCCGCGTGCACCAGTAACTTGCCTTGAACGTAGTCGACCGTCTCGTCCAATGCATCGCGGAATTTCTCGAAATCCTCCTTGTAGAGGAAGATCTTGTGCTTCTCGTACTCTTCCTCTCCCACGCGTTTGCTCTCAGTAATCGTTATGTAGAAATCTTTCTCGGACTTCGTTGATTTCACGTCGAAAAAGTACGTCCGCTTACCGGCGCGCACACGCTTCGTGAAGATTTCGTCTTTGTACGTGGTTTCCAAGGTGATACTACCTCCCTTCCAGGAAAGTCCTGAGTTTGAAGTTTACCGTTCGAAGTCTCTGCCGCGTTCGGCCTCCGAGCTTCGCATTCCACAGCCTCATTCGGAAATCCTCCTACGCTTCTTCCAAGCATTCACCTCCTTACGACGGCAAGTTTGCCTGTGCTGATCTGATTTCCGTTATCTGCAAACGCAACGACAAAATAGACACCGGACGGCACCAGCCGTCCGCTGGCATCTTTTCCATCCCAGAAGGCCCGCCCGCCCCCCTGAGCGGCGAACTCAACAACCAACGACCCATCGACGGCGAGGATCTTGATCGAGCTTCCCTGGACGAGATTGCGGATCGTCAGCGGTGTTTCAGTCGGGATCAGGTACGGATTTGGGCCCAACTCGAGCGAGGAGTAGTTTCGCGCCGTCTGAACTGGAGCGATCTCAAGGCTCGACAACCCCTTCTCCGTTCCGATATACACGATCCCCCTCCGCTGGTCGATCGCGATCGAGCGCACATCGTCGTCGACGAGCCGACCGCCCGTCGAGAGGACGGTGTACTGCCCAAGGAGCTGCGTCCCGTCCGGGGTCACAACGATGACTCCTTCCTTCGTGCCCACCCATTTGTTGTTCACCGCGTCGACGGCGATCGCCTGGATGACCTGACCGCGAAGTGGGATCGGGCTCGTGCGACTCGAAGCCGCCTTCGGATTGCGAGGGTCAACGATGATCATCATCCCGATGTCCGTCCCCACGCAGACGTCGCCGTCGAGATCGACCGCAAGGGAGAGAATCGCATTGCTGGTATTGCTCGGCAATCCATCGCTGGTCGTCATCCACCCCCATCCACCGGTGAAGCGGGTTCCTGTAACGACGGTGTCCTCGTTGAAGTAATAAAGGCCGGTGGAGTACTTGATCGTCGGCTCGGAGTTCGCAAGCCATTTGGTGTCGTTGCCGTCAACGACGATGTTGGTGAAAACACCGTCAGAGGGCGAGGTTCTGTACTGGACCGCACCCCCGCCGCCCATCTCAGCCAGGTGATGGCCGTTGACCGCCGTGCGATCGACGATCCAGGAGTTGCCTTTCGAATCAGAGGCGACGCCGCCAACCACCACGTAGCTCGAATCCTGAGCAACCGAACTCGCAAGCGCGGGCACACTGTTCTGGTCCAGTCTCCTTCGAATGGAGTCGCCGTCAACCTCGAGAACTCCCCGGCCCCACGAGCTCACCCAGAGAGAGCCGCTCGCTCCAAGCGAGACCTTGTAGTAATCATCCGTCAGCATGATCGGATACTCGGCGAGGGTGAAGTTCTTCCATTGCTTTCCCTCCTCCGCACCCGAATCGTAGCGATAGAACCCGTGGCCGCGCCCGCTGATGCCGGAGGCGCCCCACAGAACGCCGTTCTCATCCACAACGATGCTGCTGAACAGGTTGGATTGGGGACCGTTGGGAACTTCATATTCCCATGTCGCCCCGGTCAACCGCGCGATGCCGTTAAACGTTGTGCCGATCCAGAACGTTGAGGACGCCGGCTCGAGTGCGATCACAACCGCCTGCCCCTCCAGGTTCGAAGCGATCGGAGTAGCGCTTCCGAAGGAAGATGATTTTGTCGCAACGGTGAATCCTTTCGCATCATTCCACAGCATCAGGAGGTCGCTTGATCGGACCCGGAGATCGACGATCGCTTTGCCGGAGGCCGATCCATCCGCAATGAACGCGTTCCCGTCAAAGACCGCGGTGCCGTTCGTGGTCCCCACGATAACGCTATCCCGGAAGGCTGCCACCGACGAAACAGACTGCCCAGGCAGGCCGTCGGAGGTCTGGTATTTCGACCAGGCCGTGGGGGATGAGAGGTTGGGGGTGCCGAGGGAGGCCGAAGCGACTCCAAGATCCGTAGCGGCCCAGATGCGGTTCTGGTGAACGATCAGATTGTTGATCCTCGCTTGCGTCGGGAAACCGAAGTTTGCGTACGTGTCCCCGAACTCCGAGCGCGAGATGACATACACGCTGATCCCAAAGTCGGTCCCGATCAACAACGAGTCACCTTCCACGAAAAAAGCCCGGATGCCCTTCTGGATGCGATTGGATTGCTTGATTGCGTCGATGCTCTTCCATTGACGTGAGCTCGGATCGTACATGTTCAGAGAGCCATCGGAGGCACCGACCCACACCCTGCCGGCTCTATCGATGGTCACCGCCGTGAGATCGTTCGAGCTCAACCCCTCGGAGTTGGTGAACTTGGCAGAGTGAGCTGGAGAGGTCGAATAATAGAGGAACAGCCCGCCCGCGGTCGCAACCCAAAGGCTATCACCCACAGCGGCAACGCCCCGCACAGTTTTCATGTCCGTGAAGTTCTTCCACCGGCCGAAATCAAGGGAACCCTGTTGACCTACCAGCATCGATGACGCACCGACCAACGCCAGACAAATCTTCGCCGCGATTTTACTCATCGATTTCTCTCGTCCCCGCGCTACCTCGTCCGGATCGATTTCCTGCGCTTCATCACGCGATGAAAAACCTCCACCATCTCAATCGCAGCGAGGGCCGCATCCCAACCTTTGTTCCCATGCTTCCCTCCCGACCGATCCATTGCCTGTCGTTGAGTGTCGGTCGTCAAGACACCGAACGTGACAGGGATGGAGCGCTTCAACGCGACCTCCCCGATCCCCCTTGCTGCCTCGGAAGCGACATATTCGAAATGAGGGGTCTCCCCTCGGATCACGGCCCCCAGGCAGACGATCGCGTCCCACCCTCCCTTTGAACTCAGGGCGTTGGCCATTTGGGGGAGCTCGAACGCTCCCGGGCAGGGAAACACCCCGACGTCTTCATCCCGCACGCCGTGCTGCTTCAGACATTCAATCGCCCCGTTCAGCAGCCGCTTCGTGATCGCGATGTTGAAGCGGCTCACCACGACCGCGAATCGATATCCCGCTCCGTTGGCGGAAGTCTGCCGTGCCGTTCGCCCTCTCTTCACGATCGTCTACGAGAAGAGCCTGCTTCGCATCGTCTCGACGATGTGCATCGGAACGGTGAAGAGACCGAAGGTATGATCGTCGTTCTTCTTGCCGCCGTGGAAATCGGAGCCGCCGCTTTCGAGCAGAAAATACTGATTGACGAGCCCACGATAGTAGGACTTGAGCTTTTCATCATGCGCCGGGTGGGTTACCTCGATGCCATCGAGTCCGTTCTTGATGAGCTCCACGAGTTCCACTTCGTTCGTGTACTTGCCCGGGTGCGCCAAGAACGAAAGCCCCCCCGCCAAGGAGATCAATCGGAAGGCCTGCGCGGGCATCAACTGATACTTTTTCTCGAACGCGGGCCCGCCTGTCCCGATGTACTTCTCGAACGCCTCGTGGTAGGTGTCGGTCAACCCGTCATCAAGGAGGGCGTTCGCGATATGCGGCCGCCCCACCGATCCGATTCCGGCCTGCTCCAGAACCGACTCAAGCTTCAGCGGCACATTCATCTTGTTCAACTTCTGTACAATCCGCTCCGCACGCTTGAGGCGCTCGCGCCGGAAGAACGTCAGATAGTCGAGCAGCTCTTGATTCTTGTGGTCGATGAAATATGCGAGAAGGTGGACATCCTTGTCGCCGAGCGTCACGCTCAACTCCAATCCCGTAATCACCTCGATCCCGAGGCTCTTCCCCCACTCGATCGCTTCGTCAAGGCCTGCGACGTTATCGTGGTCGGTAATGGAAACTGCGGAAAGTCCAGCTTCGTGAGCTTTACGTACTATCTCATACGGTGATAGAGCACCATCCGAGTGCGTTGTGTGCGTATGCAAATCAGCACGCGCCGCCGAGGGAGGGGAACCTGAATCATCTGCATGCGAGGCATCTCCCTTGCTCCCAGACTCCACCATCTGTGCCATGCGTTCTTATGTTGAGGGTTTGACATATGAAGTTTCTCTCAGAAGCGCCCGATCGTGCCAGCCCGGAGCGGAGGGGCCCCCCACGATGTGACGTGAGGCGAGGGTGTGCTACAGATACTGTTTGCGGAATTCTTCGTAGTCGTTGAGCGTCAGCTTGTTCCCTTCCAGCTGCATGTGTCCTTCGCGAACGAATTGATGAATCATCCGCGACACGGTCTCCCGTGATGTCCCTGCCATGTTGGCCATGTCTTGCTGAAGCGGAAGCTCATCGATCTCAACCTTTCCCTTCCGGAAGACGCCGATGTCATCCGCCAACATGAGGATGACATTGGCAACGCGGCCAGCAGCATCCTTCAGCGAGAGGCTCTTGATCTGTGCATCCGCCTTTCGGAGCCGCAGCGTGAGCTCACCGAGGAGTGAAATCGCAACCTGGGGGTGTTCCTGCAGAAGTTTGAGAAAATCGCGTCGGTGGATCATGAAGAGTTCTGCTTTCGTCAGCGCCACCACGCTGGCGGAGCGGGCAAGCCCATCCAGCAACGACATTTCCCCGAAGAACTCCCCCGGCCCGAAGATCGAGAGGATGACCTCGCGGCCGTCTTCGTCCGTACGGACGATCTTAACCTTCCCCGAGACGATCACGAAGAGCGCTGCCCCCATCTCTTGTTCAAGGACAACGATGTTCCCCTTCTTGTACTTCTTCCTGACCCCAAGCTTGCCAATCTTGTTCAGCTCAGCTTCCCCAAGGTCGGCAAATATGGGAACGTTATGTAGGAAGCTTAATTCCTCTGACATGCGATACGGTCTGGCGAGTGAAGCGCTGGATTATGCGAGATTGGACGGACGAAGTGACTTCCTCCTTGGACCGCGCCCTTCGGCGGATAAATATATCCGCTCATGTGATGAAAGTCAAGGTTAAAGAGGAAGGTGACAAATAGGCACAAACCTGCTGGAGATGAGGCAGGACTACGAGTCATATGAGCCCCTCCTGCCATAATCGCAACGAATGACAGAGAGGATGGGACGACTTCCGCCAGTTTGTTTCTCGTCCATGACTCGTTCTCTCCGGGCCTCTGTCTTTGAGCCGGGACCAGGGTAACCTGCAGACAAATGAGCTTTCGCATCGTTGCGAAAGTTACGGAGGGTCAATTCTGGCCGGCCGTGCATTCCCGTCTTCCAGTCCAGCGAGCAGTGAGCCCCATCGTACCTCCGAAAGGAATCATCGGACCTCCCGACAATCCTGTAGCTTCTGCCGCGCGATGACGGCGCAATCCGACCAATTGCGATAACGAGAAGATTGCCAGCCGCGGCAACGGCACGGAGCTGATCATGCTGCCGCGATGAATCGACAGCCGCCCCCGAGGCAGGTCAGAGTGTCAGGTTGGTCAGACCACGGGGACTCCTAACAATGATATCCTCCCGGCCGGATGACGCGCGTGGCCGCGGAGCAGGAGTCTGCGTGACATGCAGTACAAACATATTCGCTCGTGTTCCGTAAGGTACGACGGGAGAGGAAGCTTATGCCGATCAGGTATTCATATCGAAAGCTGCTTGAATGGGAACGAGAAGAGCTTCAGCGCGTGTTGGTACAAGAGGAAGAGCGACAGAGATGGTTTACTGTCGCCGTAATCTCCAGATGGCATCTGGAAGTCTTTATCACGCTCAACTAGATGAGGTGTTCGGTGAAACGTTTCATATGGTTCACAGGTTTCGTCCTTCTGACGACAGTCGTTGCGGTACCGTTGATTCTCTTCAAAAAGAAGGGGCTCTCGCGACCTGAACTCGAGGAGAACATACGGTACGACATCGATGACTACATGGCTGCAGAAGGCCTGTAGGATTCAGGCGAGCTGGTCGCGGATGTGGTTGATGATCGTCAGAGCGTCAGCAATCGGATCCTCGGATGCTGACTTGAAGTCGCGGGTAAGCGTTGCTTGAAGTCTGGCCGCTGCCGCGCGAACCTCTTCCGGAAGTGCTCGATCATCGGCGAAGCAGCGCAGCTGCTGCATGAAATCCTCACCGTAGTACTTCTCAGGCTCCTGATTCTGCAATTCCGAAATTGCGCGGCCGGCAGCTCGTCGCGCCGACGTCCGAGCTCGTCCCGCATTACCAAGCTTCTGCGCCTCCGAAGCCTTCGCAAGCTCCAACGTCACATCCTCAATCCAGCCCACGTCTCTCCCCTTCAAGAATGGAGCAGACAATTCTCCGCAGTTCCTCCGGTCGCTCCAGTTGCGGCACGTGCCCGCACCGCTCGATAAATTCAACCGATGCTTCCGGCACAGCCCTCGTGATCACTTCCACGGCCGCTGGGGAGATCGCTCGATCCTCCCTACCCCAGATGACATTCACCGGCATCGTCAAGCAGGAGAACTCCGCTCCCAGCGAGTCCCTCTCACTGACGGATGCAACGATGCTGTTGATATTTCGTTTCATCATCTCGCGATAGATTGCTGGCGTGAACGGCTTGAAGTACCATGGATAGCGATACCACATCGCGTCGAGCAGCCTCCGCATGCTTGCTCGGGAGTCGATCGTGAACAAACGCTGGAGTTCTTCCGCGCCCGGATAATAGACTCCGGCTGTATCGACCAGAACCAGACGCACGATGCTGTGCCTCTGGGAAGCAGCGAGACGTACCGAAAGCCAACCTCCGAACGAATGACCGATCAACACAAATCGCTCACGAACCGACTGATCCAACAACGCGGAGAGCGCCGCGCAGTGCTCGCTGAGAGTGAAGAACCACCTCCCCGGCATGAAGCGAGAAGAGCCGAATCCCGGCAAATCTACGGCGATAACGCGATGCTTTTTGATGAGGGCAGGAAGAATATGGATCCACGAGCTTGCGGATGTCCCTAGTCCGTGGAGGAGGAGGACCGTGCTGCGCGGATTTGGATGTTCATATTCGAAGAAGTGCAAGCAGCACGAATCAAGGTCGAGGAACTTGCTCACCATGCCCATACGATGAAATCTCGCCCCCACGTATCTATGGACAAGGCTGATGATCATCTCAGAACGGGAATTTCTGCTTGTACCATTCTCGCGTCATCTCAAGCCAAAAGAAAAGGCCGCGCCATCTGCCGAACGGCGCATAGTGGCGTTCGATCGTTCTGTCGCTGACACGGCGCCCACGCTTGTGGAGCTCGTAGTACTTCCCTCGAACCCACGAGTCAAGACCCAGGTAGTCGTACCGTCCAAGCAGCTTCAAGATGTTGCCCGCGGCATAGTCTCCAATTCCCTTGATGGACCGGACCTCCCGGAAGAGATCGCCTGAGGGGAGGGAGGAGCTCCGCCATGATTCCAGATCAAGCCGGCCACCGGCGACGCGCTCAGCGAGCTCCAGCAAGTACGGCGAGCGATATCCGGAGCGGATCGTCCTCCGCATGAATGATTCGGAGACTCCGGCCAGGGCATCTGCTGATGGAAAGCTGCAGATGTCTCCGGCGAACTGCTTGCCAAGGAAGCGCGTTAGATTGCCGACCACCGTCTCCGTCAGCGCCCAACTGCAATTCGTTGTGCAGATCATCTTCACGACATCCTCAAACACCGTTGGCGCGCGCAGCAGTCGCCCCGCTCCAGCCGAATGTACCCAGCGATAGCGCGGCGTTCGCCGTGCCACCCCGTAGAATTCGGAAAGATCCTCCCGCAACCGCAGGGCCTCACGGAGACTTGCTTTGATCTCCTCTCGCTGATCGTCAACCAACTTCTTGTGACTTTGGACATTCACCACGATGTGTCCTGACCCATCGCGGAGCTCGCAGTGGACAAGCGTTCCGTCGCGCAGATCGAGCAGCCGCGTAAGTGTTCGCCGGTGCTTATCCACGTGAAACGGAGGCAGGGCGCACCAACCGTGACTGTGGACCGTGCTCCAGAAGCCAAAGTGGGGAGGAGTCTGAATGGAAAGGTTGGTCGTGATCAACATTGCACCTTCAACGTACGACGGTTCGTCCGTCGCGTTGCGCTCGGTCATTCCGGCCTATCGAGATCCATCTCCGACATCGATTCCTCATTGACATAGATCCGGTCGGTCTTTCCCGCGGGCAGCTGGATCTCCCAATCCCCTTTTTCATTCCGAACGACGGAGCCCCACAACTTCCGCATCTTCTTCTCCGTGAATTTTTCCCAGAACACCCATCCGAAGTACGCGGTGGCATCCCGTATCAAGAAGGCGGGGGCCCGTTGGCCGGGTCGGACCTCCACATCCCGGACCTCTGAAGGGACGTACCCAAGCCTCAAGAGCGCCCGCACAAACTCCTTCGTCAGGTCTTGGCCATCGAGGGTCAATGCGAGTTTCACCCTGCGTACCTCCAATCCCCGAATGAAATCTTCCAGTGCCCGTCTCACCTTGGAGAGAATATAGAAACCTCGCACGCGAAATGCAAAGGTCCCTTCTCCCGAACGTGAAAAATGAAGAAAAGATTCTTAGATTGTCACACCATTAGGCGTCGGTACTCTCCTCGGGCGTTCTTCCCACTCGGAGCAGGAGTGAGCGACATCGCGATCGAGGTCCAGGATCTCGTCAAGATCTTCCGTAGAAAGAACCACGAGCCGATCGAGGCAGTGAGCGGCCTCTCTTTCCGCGTTCTGCGGGGGGAGATCTACGGTCTGCTGGGCCCAAACGGAGCCGGGAAGACGACGACGATCAAGATCCTGACGACGTTGCTTGCTCCTACGTCCGGCGCTGCTCGGGTCATGGGACACGACGTCGTAGCTGAACCCCTGGCTGTTCGACGCCAAACCTGCGTCGTCCTTCAAGAGAATGCAATCGAGCTGTATCTTTCCGTGCGGAACAACTTCTGCACATTCGGGAGATTCCATGGGTTGCGCGTACAAGAGATCGAGCGGAGCCTCGACCGGCTCAGTGAGCTGTTCGGGTTGCGCGACTACCTCAATGAGAAGGGAATGGATCTCAGCGGCGGTTTGAGGCGGCGCGTACAGGTTGCGAAAACGTTTATGGTGGACAAACCGGTTGTCTTCCTCGACGAAGCAACAACCGGGATGGACGCTTTCAATAAGCGAACGACGCTGGAGGCCATCAAAGAGGAATCGCGCAAAGGCAGAACGATTGTTCTCACGACCCACCTCCTCGAGGAGGCGGAAGAACTCTGCGATTCGGTGGCCATTATGAACCACGGCACGATCATCGCGCGGGGAAGCGTTGAAGATGTGAAGTCCATGGGCCTACGCTTGTTGTATCTTTCGCTCTCACTTGAGAGGATCTCTGACGATGTCGTCCAGGCGATCCGTCATCGACAACCGCTCAACGTAGAAATCAAGAACAACACGGTCGAGGTAACGGTGCGAGAGGCAGCGCTGGCGCTGGACATCCTCGCCGCCGTCAGGGAAACGGGTCACCTGCGACATTTCGAGATCACGAGTGCAAGCCTTGAGGACGTTTTCGTTCAGCTCGTTGACAGGGAAGGGAGCGCCGGCTGATGCGAGAGGTCCTTGCGGTCGTCTATCGGGAATACTTGATCCGACGCACCAGTCCCACATGGCTTTTCTTCGACCTGGCGGTCCCCCTGCTGTACCTTCTCATGTTCGGAGTGGCGTTTGACAGGGCGCTCGGCCAGGGCCTACAGGTGAACGGGGAAACCATTGCCTACAATGCATTCTTCCTCTCGGGCGTTCTCTCGATGTCCTGCTTCGGGAGCGGCATGAATCAATCGTACGGGTTCTTCGTCGATCGGGACAACGGAATTTTCTACGAGTTCCTCACCTACCCGATGACGAGGGGACAGTTCCTGTTGGGCAAGATATTGTTCCAGTGCTCGATGGCTGTTGTGCAGTGCCTCATCACGATCGCGACAGGAACACTGCTCCTTCACATCGCCATCCGCTGGCAGTTCCTTCTTCTCGTCCTCGTCGGTATGACCATCGGGACCGCGGGTTGGTTCTTCTTCCTGGCCATCATCGCTTTTCGGATTCGTCGGAACGACACCTACAACACCGTCATCAACGTGACCTATTTCGTCCTGATGTTCTTGAGCAGCACGTTCTACCCGTTGGACCGGGTCCCTGCTTGGCTGAGCGCGCTCGCCTGGCTTAATCCTTTGACGTGGCACACGGATGTTTTGCGCTTCCTGACCATTGGAATCGGAACACTCTCTACAGTCTTCGTGGAGGTGATCGGCTTCAGCCTTTTTCTCGTTCTTTCGTTCTGGTTCGCCGTCCGAACGCTGCAACGAGCGGCCTGATCGTGACACAATCTCAGGAATCATCGCTCATTCTGTGAGGTGTGTATGGAATGCGTAGGACTGATCTATCACCCGGATTATCTGAAGCACATCACCGGCGTCGGCCATCCGGAGCGACCGGAGCGTCTCGAAACGCTGATGCAGTATCTTCTGAAGTCTCCGTTGTGGAGACAGTTGTCGCACCTTCGTCCTTCACCTGCATCTCTCGAATGGATTCACACCGTGCACCCGGAACGATACTCAGCCATGATCAAAGTGCGGTGCCACACGGGGGAGCAGGTCCTGGATGCCGGCGATACGCACGTGTGCAAGGAATCCTATGAGATCGCGCTACTCGCCGCCGGAGGAGTCCTCCAGGCGGTGGACGAAGTTATGGCGGGTAGGCTGAAGGGTGTTTTCTGCGCCGTCCGCCCACCGGGCCATCACGCAGAGAGCTCGACGGTGATGGGATTTTGCTTGTTCAACAATGTCGCCATCGGTGCGCGCTACGCACAACGGAAGTACGGGATCGAGCGTGTTGCCATCGTCGACTGGGATGTTCACCACGGCAACGGCACGCAGGAGATCTTCTACGAAGACGATTCCGTCTTCTATATCAGCCTCCATCAGTACCCCTTTTACCCCGGCACCGGCGCAGCGGGCGAGCGTGGAGCAGGCAAGGGTGAAGGATTCACTCTGAATTGTCCCATGGGAGCTGGCAGCGTGGAGAAGGACTACCTCGACGCGTTTCAGACGCAAGTCCTCCCGGCTCTGCACAGGTTTCAGCCTCAGCTGGTCATGATCTCGGCCGGTTTCGACGCCCACGAAGACGATCCGTTGGCGAACATCATGCTTACCCATGACTCCTTCGGAAAGATGACCGAGCTCGTGGGCGAGATAGGCTCGAAGTACGCAGACGGCAGGATCGTATCGGTGCTCGAAGGCGGGTACAACCTCCAGGCGCTCGCGAGGAGCGTTGAAACCCATCTCACCGTTCTCGGTCAGTGACGGTCGTGGAGGGAATCTGAATGTCTCAGCCGGTCCAGGACAGGAAACGCCTCATCCAGCTCTTCACCCAGTTTGCAGCTATCGACGGCGTTTCCCTCGCGGAACGAGAGATCGCTCAATCTGTCATCGGCTTGCTGCAAGCCGCCGGGATCCGCGTTGTGGAAGATGATGCCGCACGCAGGATCGGCGGCACTGTGGGCAATCTCCTCTGCTTCCCGCCGGATTTCCGCCCGGGGCGCCCTGCGGTCATGCTCACCGCCCACCTCGATACCGTGCTCCCCACGAAGAAGCTAAAGCCAATCGTGAGCGAAGAGAGGATCTCCTCTGATGGTTCCACCATCCTCGGCGGCGACAACCGGCTCGGCGTGACGATCCTCATCTCTCTCCTGCTGGCCACGACCGAAGGTCAGCGATCGTACAAGAATTATTTCGTCGCGTTTACCGTCGCCGAAGAAATTGGCCTCAGGGGCGCAACCGCGATGAATCTCACCCCCTACAACGTGCGTTCTGCGTTCGTGTTTGACTGCTCCAAGCGTCCCGGAATCTACATTAAGGAATGCGTGGGGCTCGCCCTGTTCAACGCCCGATTCGTCGGGAAGGCAGCCCATGCGGGCGTTGCGCCGGAAGAGGGAATCAATGCCATCGGGCTGGCTGGAGCCGGCATTTCGAAGCTGAGAATGGGGAGGGTCGATGAGGATACGACGGTGAACATCGGAAGAATCTCCGGCGGAGAAGCCTCGAACGTTGTCCCGGATAAGGTTGAGATCCGTGGAGAGGTACGGTCATTCCGCATGAGCCGGATCCGGGGCGAGCTCAGACACATCGAACGAACGCTTTCCGAAGCAGCGCTCGGGGGAGGAAAGCTTCTGTTTGAGACGAAGGATGACTTCGAGCCCTACGCCCACGCCGATACCACCCCGATCGTGCTCGAAGTGGAGCGCGCGTTGAAGCGCGTCTCCCTTTCCCCCCAACCGATTCGCTATACGGGCGGAAGTGACGCCAACGTCTACAACGCCCGGGGGATCCCTGCGATCAATCTCGGAATTGGCGCCCAGAAGCCTCATTCATTCCAGGAGTTCATTCTGATCGAAGATCTCGTGAAGTCTGCCGAGATCGCTTTCTCTCTCGTAACTGAG
>Ga0315268_10005856_pt1 | contig 13137 bp, 17 predicted proteins | sample C1_top_MG_FD_204535 | JGI IMG/M metagenome (GOLD analysis project Ga0315268, IMG submission 204535) | Sediment microbial communities from Yellowstone Lake, YNP, Wyoming, USA - C1_top | ecosystem: Environmental > Aquatic > Freshwater > Lake > Sediment | place: USA: Wyoming | collected 2017-08-01 | reverse complement strand
TGCGGTGAATGCGAGAGCATCTCGGCAGTGGCTCGGATCAATAGCTCTGGACCCTTATGCGGTTGTATTCGGCCAACAAATGCGATGACCTGCGCATCTGGAGGAATGTTGAGAAGTTTGCGAGCAACTGTGCGACCGCTGCCAGGAGTAAAGGTATAAAGGTCTACACCCGGTGTGACAACGTGAACAATGTCAGGGCAAGCCCCGTACAGGGAGACGAGACTGGCCGCCTCTGAGTCTGTGTTGGCGATCAAAGCACTCGAAGCCGCTACAACTTCGGTTTCACCGATGACTCTCAATTCAGGTTCTGGAGCCTCATCTTCTGCCAAGTTGAGATTTTTGACCTTTGCCATCGTGTGCATCGTGTGTATCAATGGAATGTTCAATTTCGTACTAGCGGGTATCCCTACTTTCCCGGATATCCAATAGTGAGAATGGATGACGTCATACGTTGTCTTGCCGTGAATGGCCTTCTTGAATTCTTCGCCCAACTGTTCAATGTATTGAGGCAACTCCTCTTTCGTCACTCCTTCAACCGGTCCACCATCAATATGGCGAACGGTGACACCGGGAGCAAACTCAACAACATCGGGAAGATCTTTGTGGTTGCGGCGCGTGAAGATATCAACCTGCACGCCCATTGCGGCCATTCTCTTTGCATTCTCAGCCACATAGATATTCATGCCGCCAGCATCGCCAATTCCTGGCTGATCCAGCGGAGATGAATGAACCATCAATGTTGCAATGCGTCCATTCATCAGATCAGTCTACCTGCCTTACAAACGAGCGCGTATGGCTCCTACTGCCTTTTTCCCGCCATAAATAAGCGTATTTTCGGGCGCAGAGGCTATGTCGAACTCATTAAGCGCGGCTACAACCAGAGCGCCCAAGGCGCGCGCCGAGCCGTCTTCGATCTTAAAGGCAAACGTTCGACCATCTGGCATCGAGCCAACCATGACGCCTTCGGCTCCCTCTTTCATGAATAATCCTGGCAGCTCGCTCATCTTGCGCGTCGTGAGTCTGTCATTGCCAGCAACCATCTCAGGAAAATCGCGACATGCCCGAAGCACGCTGTGATGAATCGGATCTTTTGAAATCGTGACCTCGTGGATCGCTTCAGCGAGAGCAAGCATTGAAATCAAGAATAACGGCGCTCCACATCCATCAACACTGACTAGTGACACCTGTTCGCTGGCTAGGTTCTCGAGTTCTTGCCGGCATAGAACTTGCAGCGGATGTTCTGGGTCCAAGTAATTATGAATTGACCAGCCATTGATGACGCAAGTGAGGAGCATGCCTGCATGCTTGCCACTGCAATTTTGAGCAAGAGCCGTTGGTGCTTTAGAACCCCAATCACGCCGTTCGTCCTCTCCCAGCGGCCTGTCATGGGTGTTGAGCAGTGCCTTCTCGTCCAATCCACCCATGGCGAGAATCTCCAACACAGCACTCTGATGCATCTGCGATCCAGAGTGACTTGCGGCCACAAGGGCAAGCAGTCGCGGCTCAAGAGATAATCCAGCGCGCAGCATGGCAGAGGCTTGAATGCTTTTTATCGAAGAACGTGGATAAATAAGGGTCGCCGGATTTCCACGTGACATTTTTAAAGTGCCATCGGCATTTAGAAGTACGAGATGGCCTCTATGTTGCGACTCAACGACTTCATCTCGGGTGACTTCGGCGAGCACTTCGGCAACGGGAGCGTTAATCATAAGAACGGGGCAAGGTCGACCAAATGTGCGGTTGCATCAACTTGCCTTCGGCTGCCATATCGTAGGCAAAGAATAATTCACCCTCGACAAGTCCATACAGGCGCGAGCCATCCGTAACAACCTTTGCAGTCGGTGCCGAGTAACCCTGATCCATCACCAATTGAATCTTCGCGGGTTCAAAGCGCCCTACCCAGCCCTCTGTTATTCCCGTGCTGTGAGAGATAAGAACTTCAAGGGTGTTGTTCGGCTTCACCCGCCAAAACCCTGTTTCTGCTGCACCAGGTCGAATGACGTCACCGAAATCATCGATGATCCAAGAGCGCGAGTAGTAAGTAAGAAATGGCCGGCCGTCATGGCCGAAAACTACTTCGTGGGCAAATTCAAAAGGTTCAATTCCTTCGTATTCTCCTCGGCCTTTCCCCCGCCATGTACCTACCAGCCATGCCAGCGGATTCAAGTCAGGATGCAGACCTTCAGGGATCGTAAATGCCATCTACTTCTTATCCCCCTTAGTAGCCCCGCGGGAGCCGCGGAATCCATACGCAATCAGAGCAATGCCGACGACGATAGCGATCGCGCATAATAAGATGGAGGTCACCAGCGACATCGACATGGCCTTTAGCCTATCTGTTTGATCCTTTAGGGTGGATCCATGGCACGAACTCAGCATTTGGTTATCAAACTTGCAACGGGCGTTGCAGACGCCGAGCGGGTAGCGCAGGCTTTCTCCGTTGCATCGACTGCACTTGCCGCGGGCGTCGACGTCTCTTTCTGGTTGGCCGGTGAGGCATCTTGGCTTGCTCTGCCTGGGAAAGCGGAGGAGTTCACCCTTGCGCACTCGGCGCCACTTCACGAATTACTGGCCGGTTTAATTAATAATGCGAGCGTGACTCTGTGCACCCAATGCGCCGTTCGAAGAAACATAAACGATGGAGATCAGATTTCAGGAATACGGATTGCAGGTTCTGCGACATTCGTGGAGGAGATCACCAACGAATCTACACAAGCACTCGTTTATTAAATCTCCTGACTTGCCGGAATTCCTTCGATCATCAAGGTTGCATCAGGCGGAGTATTTCTTTTCACAACCGCTAGGGCAATTGTTCCCAACTCATAATGGCGTGCGATTGTGCCGATGAAACCAACTTTGGTTCCATCTTCCCTCTCCACGTCTGCGCCGACATTGGGAATTGTTACGACGCTCCCGTCCAAGTGAAGCAAGACCAATCGGCGAGGTGGTGCACCTAAGTTCGCAATCTTCGCAACAGTCTCTTGCCCGCGATAGCAGCCCTTGTTCATATGCACAGATTTGTTAAGCAGGCCGAGTTCATTTGGAATCGACTTGTGGTCGGTTTCAAGTCCGATCCGCGGTCGACGTGAAGCAACGCGCAGGGCCTCAAGTGCCCACATACCCACCTGCATCGACGAATCGTTAAGACGCTTACGCCAGTCCGCCAATTCCGTGCGCGGCACTATAGAAAATGGACCGCCTAAATCGTCAGCCACCCCCGGGGTACGAAGAAGTGCGTACTCATCTGATACGTCGCGAACATCTACTCGCATCATGAATTTCATTCTTTGGAGATGTTGAATCAGAGGTTGCGCACGGCCTGGATCGAGAGTCAACCACGTGGTTGACCCGTCGTCGACAAGATTGAATTGATGTTCAATATGCCCTTGCGGATCAAGTATTAATACTGGCACCCATTGATTAACATGCAAGTTCTCAAGAAACTGAGTGGTCAGCGAATGAAGCCATGTGAGTCGATCTTCACCAGTGATAGCAACGATTTCATAGTGGGAAAGATCCACCCATGCCAGTCCCTCCTCCAAAACCCGTTGCTCTTTATTGGGCTCACCAAAGTGCCAGATCGCACCTACATCGGGACCATGTTCAACGAGTACTGCAGTCATGTAAACAATCTACCCGCAATAGAGATTTAGAGCTCCTTTTGAAAGCAGGCCGCACATGTTCCATAGACCGCAAAGTGAGTTACGTCGGTCTTGAACCCGTAATCATCTGCAAGAGCATTGACGAAATTGGCCGCAACCTCTATCGGCGCATCTCCAACGGAGCCGCACACCCCACACACCAAATGCAGATGGGTGAGTTCCTCGGCCGCATGGTAGGTCGCCCCGCCATGGCCGAGGTGAGTGTGCTGCACAAGTCCAACATTCTCTAGCGTTTCAAGATTGCGATAGACCGTAGAAAGATTGATTCCCGGATGGGTCTGTCGAACCTTCTCTGCAACCTCTTCTGGAGTTGCATGACCCAACTCGCGTACCGCGGCGAGAACTAGTTCTCTCTGCGGGGTGAGTCGTAATCCTCGTTCTCGGAGTTCGTGCTGCTCAGCCATAGCCCACAGCCTAACGGAGGCGAAGTAGGAGAAGGTAAACCTCGCACCCGAGGCAGTAATTAAATGCTGCGTTTAGAAACGCGGCCGCGAGGGCTGCCCCTGCTGCAATGGTGAAGAGGATCGATATGTGGGCGAGCAGTCCGACCGTAGCAACCAGCGCAAAGATCAAACCAACACTCTGGGCAAATTGCGGCGGGCGGATGTCTTCGGCGGGAACTTCACCCTTCAAGCGTGTGCGAATGAATTTACGGAAGATCAATGCATAGGGCGTGAACTGCGGCCCGCGGAAGGCGCCGATTGCAAATACAAGCAACTGAAAAGCAATTACCCACACTGAATGAGTGGCAAGGGCTGTAACAAGAACTGCTGTTGTAACCAGCGCACCAAATCGTGGACCGCGCGCATCGATAGTTGTCGTTTTGATATTTGAAACTTGAGAAGTTGTTTGAGTCACTGGAAATCCTGTTCTGTGAGTGTCGGTAAATGGATGTGAAAGCTAAAAACGCTTACATCACATTCGACACAATGAGCCCGCCAAGCGACCGAAATCTAATACACGGCGCTTAGTAAAGAATTTGGGCTCGCAGCAAGACATGAGTAAAGAATAAAGAGTTCAAAGACGATGTGCTAATTGCAATCTGTTCGCACCTATTTAATTGCGGCAAGTGACTTCAACACTTGCTCGCGAGTTGGCGCGCCAACTGCTCGGCCAACTTCAAGGCCATGCGAATCCAGGATGAGAGTCGTTGGAGTTGAGTGGATATTGAGTTTTCGAACTAAATCAAGGTGGGCTTCGGCATCAATGTCCATATGTCGGACATCAGGCAATGTCGCGGCGACACTCTCCAAAAGCAGACGCGTGGCCCGGCAAGGGGTACAGAAAGCCGATGAAAACTGAACCAGCGTCGCCCTCGAGCCCAGCGGCCCACCCAGGATTTCAGTAGTTAAAGCCGATTCTGGGGCAACTTGTGAGACTCGAGAGGGCCGAATCTTGCCTCTACTGCGCTGGTACCAGAGGCCATAGACAGTGGCCAGTGCAAGTATCACCAGAATTGGAAGCAGAGATTTCACACGAGTAGTCTGTCCCATTAATGCTAAAAGATCCAAGAATGGAGATCTCAATGGCCCGCGTATTACTTCTAACGAATTCGCATGGTGCCAGCGCAGAGGTTCTTCCCGCATTAGGTTTGCTCCAGCATCAAGTTCGCATCTTGCCAGCCGAAGCCAGCATTCTCGTTGATGTGCCAGAGATGGATCTTCTCTTCATCGATGCCCGACGTGATCTGCCAAGCGCGAAAAGCTTGACCCGCTTGCTTACGTCAACGGGTATTGGCTCCCCTCTAATCGTGATTACAACCGAAGGTGGCCTCTCCGCGATCAGCGCCGAATGGGGCGTCGATGATGTCATCTTGGATACCGCAGGCCCGGCAGAAGTTGAAGCGCGCATTCGCATTGCCATCGGAGCGCATGCTGCATTGCGAAATGCACTAGATCCGACTTCTGGTGAGATCCGAAGCGGTGAAATTGTTATTGATGAAAACTCGTACACGGCGAAAATAAAAGGCCGCGCCCTTGATCTGACCTTCAAAGAATTTGAACTCTTGAAGTATCTGGCCCAGCACCCCGGAAGGGTTTTCACTCGTGCACAGTTATTGCAGGAGATCTGGGGTTATGACTACTTCGGCGGCACTCGCACCGTCGACGTTCACATCCGTCGCCTTCGCGCCAAACTTGGCCCAGAATTCGAATCAATCATCGGCACGGTCAGAAATGTTGGCTACCGATTCACACTTCCATCGGGGAATAAAGAAAGCCTTGTAGCAGAGCGCGTTCAGTAATTGATTAGAAATCTCAAACATCTTGACCGCCCTCAACGAGAGGGCGTGCTCGCCCTTATTCTGGCGGCGACAGAGCACGACGGAATCCCACCGATAGCCGAGCACGTCGTTCTCCATCTACGCCGTGGTGGCGACAAAGAAGACCGACATCTAATCATTGAAGAAAATAGCGAAATCGTTGGCTATGCGCATATTGACCTTACCGACCTGGTCGCGGGCTCTAGCGCCGAACTTGTGGTTCACCCACTGCATCGCGGTCATGGCCTCGGCCGACAACTTCTTGAGGAAATTTGCAGCATAACTTCGCCAAGATTGTGGGCACACGGTGATCTTCCAAGTGCTAAGAAATTGGCGACGGACAACGGATTTCAACGCACACGTTCCGTAATCCAGATGAGGCGACCTTTTACGCAACCACTTCCCAAGGACTCTAAAAAACTAGAAATCAGATCATTCCTACCAGGGATTGACGATGAAGCATGGATCGCCCTCAATAATCACGCCTTCCGGGATCACCCAGAACAGAGCGCATGGTCTGTCAATGATTTACACCAGCGCATGCAAGAAGAGTGGTTCGATCCGCGTGGATTTCTCCTGGCCACGCGAGGCGATCATTTGCTGGCCTTCTGCTGGACAAAAATCCATGGTGCTCACTCACATTCTCACGACGGGGAAGAAGAGCACGGCCACGACCCTATTGGCGAAATATATGTGATGGGAGTCGACCCAAAGTTTCAAGAAGAAGGAATTGGTCGCGCAATCACGATTGCCGGACTCACATACCTTCGAAGCAAAGGTTTATTGTCAGCGATGCTTTATGTTGATGCCAAGAATTCTGCGGCGATCAAACTTTACAAAGACCTTGATTTTAGCGAATGGGGTCGCGACGTTATGTATCGGCAATCAATCGTTCACCAATAATTCTTAATCCCACATCCAAGGTGCCAAGAAGCCAGAGTAAATTCTGAATTGAAATATCCAAATTCTGTCCATCACGGAATTCAAAATGAGCAATCTGGTTCCTCGCTTTGACTGCATGGCCTAGTCTTCGATCCAATTCTTTAAAAGTGGACAAGCGCTTTGGATTCGGTAGGTTTGGAAATGCCTCAAATAGAATGGGAACCCACAAGGTTCCATAACTATTGCGTCTAACAAGGTATCGCCAAAAACTCAAAGGTAAATAGCCTTCGAACGGAATACTTTCTCGCTTTAATCTTGATTGCTCCGCCTTTTTGATTGCAATTCTTAAGGAATTTTCGCCCTTCTGGCTTAACTGCAATGCGTCATACCAATTTGCCAACCCATGTAACTGTGAGTAACTAGAAAGAATCGGGGGAACTACCGTCTGTAGTGACTTCTCTAGAAGACCTACCAAAAGATAAATGCGAGAGAAGTTGGAAAGATGGCGATGGAAAGTTTCCGTTTCGAATAGTGCAAATGGCCCCTCTCCAACTCCCATGAAATAAGTCTCCACTGCGAAACGGACATGATGATGGAGTTTTCCACAATATTGAAAACTGAAACTGTTTTTGGTACGATTCCATCGAAAGCCCCAGAACAATCCATGGCGAAAGCCAAATTGCTGGGGCCATTTCTATGCCTCCGCTGTCTCGACTTCAACCAACTAAATCGGCGCACATTTTTCTAAACGCCTGCGTATGAGCATCAACATCGTCAGCAGTCGTAGCGGGTGACATTAGCGCCATATTGTGAAATGGCGTCAGCAGGAAGCCGTCGTTGAGCAATCGCAAATGAATGTACTGCTCCAGCTCGAAGTCACCTGCATCTGCGGCTTCACGACCCGTGCGTGGTGCAGATGCTTGAAACACATACTCACCACGTGCACCCAGACGATTGCAATGCCACGGCAAATTGAATTCCTTGATCGCGGCGACAACCCCATCAGACCATCTTGTGCCAAGCGCGATCATTGCCTCAAAGGCTTTCGGCGTGAGCACCTCAGTAAGAGTGGCTCGCATCGCAGCCAGCGACAGCGCATTTCCAGCGAGGGTTCCACCAATTCCGCCGGTATCAATCTGATCCAGGGCAATACGAGCAGAAATCGCAGCAGATACTTCACGCGTCATACCAAATGTCCCCGTAGGAATTCCACCGGCAATTGCTTTGCCGATAGTGAGGAAGTCCGGTTTGAGTCCGAGGGCTCCCGTCATACCGCCAGGGCCGACAGAAATTGTGTGCGTCTCGTCGATAATCCAAAGTGCGCCATATTGCTTAGCTAACTGGCCAACGCCTTCTAGATAGCCATCATCCGGCAAGACGATCCCGACATTGGTCATCGCAGGTTCCATCAAGATGGCTGCCACGTCTCCGTGGGCAAGAGCCTCCTCCATCGCAGAAAGGTCGTTGAACTCGACAACACGAGTCGTCTCATCCAATGCAACTGGAGCTCCGATGTTGCCCTCGCGCGCAACCGTGTTTCCATGTGAGTCAAGGGTTGCAAAAGTTTCGTCAACACTGCCGTGATAACAGCGATCGATGACGATTATTTTCTTCTTGCCCGTTATGTGGCGCGAATACCGTATGACATGGCGATTGGCATCAGTGGCAGAGACAGTGAACTGCCACAACGGCAACCCGAACCGTTTGACCAACTCAGTCGATACTGCAACAGCATCCTGTGTCGGAAGCATCGCTGTAAGACCCTTGCCGACTTGCTCACGAATTGCCTTCACCGTTGGCTCCGGTGAATGTCCCGTCATCGATCCTGTATCTCCTAAACAAAAATCAATGTAAACATTCTGATCCACGTCGACAAAGCGAGCGCCTTGTGCGCTTTCGACAAAGACGGGATAGGCACCTGGCCATTTGGCCATCCATGACATCGGAACGCCGCCAGGCATGACCTCCTTTGCCGCAGCAAACATCTCGCCACTCTTTGGATGCTTCTCCAAAAAGCGCTTCTGCTCAAGGGCAGTGAGTTCGGCTATCCGCTTGCGGTCGATCATTTCTTATCCTTCCGAAAAAACAAATAGGGCTTCTAAGTAGTGCTCTCCGTTAATTCCTAAATTTGCAGCATCAGGTGGCGCTGTCTGCGGTTCAATGCAAACTCCATCGGCATCTTCGGTATAGACAACCCACCATGGGGCATCACATTCGATATCGATACGCGCCACGTCCTCCCAGACAACTGCTGGAACTCCGCGAATTTGCGTAAAGGCGTCATCCCAGGGCTCTGGTGTTGGCGCAACCATCTTGCCCGTTGGAAGGCCCTCGCTATCGCGTAGGAGCATTGATTCAGCCGAAAATTCAACCTCTGCGCTTCCACCGCGTCCCAACTCGCGTGGAAACCATGGATGAAACCCGAGCCAAACAGGGAGATCGTTCTCACCGGGTTCGTACTCCAAACTCCAGCGCACCGCGTCATCTAGGACCTCGATGGTTTGCTCAACGGTGGCGCCACCGTATGGAGCAGGAAGATGGAGCAACGATCGACCGGCCCCGATTTCCTGCCATGATGACGTGAGCCCAAATCCATGCAAGGCGTGGGGCGGGTCAATAGTTGTTGGCAACTGGAATTCTTTTCCGACTGCATTGCGGATGATCCCGTCGCGGATTCGTCCGGCCCATGGCGCCATCGCATACCAACCCCATGTGTGGACCTCTCCGCGGAAGGCAAGAGCAAACTCCATCTCGCGCCACTTTAGCGAAGCGATGCGTCCACCTTGATCCAGGTCAATCGCGATCTGGAATTCGGCATCGTCAATGAATTGCATCTCTATGCCTCTCTCACTTTTGTGCGCTCTTTTTTGTCATTCTATTGAAGCTCGCCCTTGCGCGCTAAATACTCAGCTATAACTTCCACGCCTAAAAGATGGTCCTGCACTTGGGGCAAGCCGCTAATCAGGAGAATCCCTACGAAGCCAAGGCCCTTCACGTTTAGGGCCAAACCTCCACCGTGAATAGCGTGAGTCTCTTCAGGCAATCCCTTGGTTTCATACCAATTGACACCTTGTTCTTCAGCTAGGACTCTCTCAAACATCGTCGAATGCCCAGTAGCCAGGACAACGCGGGCCTTTCTCGCAATCCATCGGTCGTTCTCTAGGGACGACCCCGGAAGAGATGCGTGATAAACAGTCCAATCTTTAAGACGCACTTCAATCGCAATTGGCAAAGCGCGATCTCGCCCGATGGAGGCTGCGATTTCCCCGAGTTCAAGGGCTTCACTCTGCGTCAGGGAAGGCAAAATTAATGTGGCAGCCTCCAGGGCCAGACCGGCGCTTGTGAATCCGCCTGTAGTTTCGCGCATGGGCCAATCCTGCCTTACGGTTGACCAATGATCACCATTCCTCAAACCACACTTACGGTCCACCCGCTCTGCCTGGGTGGCAACGTCTTCGGCTGGAGCGCCAATGAGGCGCAATCCTTCGACATTCTCAATGCTTATTCGATGCATGGGGGCAATTTCGTCGACACGGCCGATAATTACTCAGAATGGAAAGACGGAAATGAGGGCGGTGAGAGCGAGAAAATCATCGGCAATTGGATGAAAAAACACGGAAATCGCAACTCAATGGTCATCGCCACAAAGGTCGCCAAATACTCGAAGCGACCTGGCCTATCGGCAAAAAACATCATCGCAGCATGTGATGACTCTCTACGCAGACTCCAAACAGACCATATTGACCTTTACTACGCACACGAGGACGACGCGAAGACCCCACTCGGGGAGACGCTGGAGGCATTCACCAAACTCATCAAGGAAGGCAAAGTCCGATACATCGCATCTTCCAATTACTCTCCTGAACGACTCGAGGAAGCACTCACCATCAGCAAAGAAAACAGCTTCGCTTCTTATATCGGGGCGCAGAACCACTACAACTTACTCGACCGAAAAGGCTATGAAGATCAAATGGCGGATGTGATTACCAAAAACAAACTCTCCTGTATTCCTTTCTACGGTCTTGCCCGTGGATTCCTCTCTGGCAAGTACCAACCCGGAGTGCCCGTGGATTCTGTTCGCTCAGCGGGAGTTGCTAACTATCAAAATGACCGCGGTTGGAAGACAGTTGAGGTTCTTAAAGATCTTGCAAGGCATCATGCAAGTACTCCGTCAGCCGTCGCGCTTGCCTGGCTGCGCGCCCAGCCAGGCGTGAGCGTGCCAATTGCGAGCGCACGCACCGTTGAACAATTAGGCGAGATAGTGCAGGTGGTTGAGTTGAGTCCTGAAGAAATAGCGTATTTAGATAATGTAACCGCGTTATAAAACTCATTAAACAAATCATTCAACGTGGGCGATTTTGCTCAATATCCATCGCAATTCGCTCCGTTGTTTCCTTGCCAACTTGGGCTGATCTGGCGAAATCATGCCAGCAATCAATTGCCTGGAAAATCTCATCGATGACACCTGCATAATTTGGGACTAGGTGTCGATCGCCAACTTCGCGAAGGTCGGCCAGCGTGATTCCATCAAATTTGCCGTTTACACTCATCTGGTGGCGTTGAGTCCATTTACTCTGCGAATTATGCGAGTGCGTGACATCGTAAGCCGGCGCTAACTGCCAAGAACCACTCTCTGACAATAAAAAAGCTAAGTTCTTAGTGTGATCATCTCGATTAACTGCCGCAACATTGAAAACAACTCGCCTAAAAGCCTGTTCTATTGCTTCACGGCCTAAACCTAATTTTCTGATCGTTTCAAAGTATTGATTGTATGAGTGAGTACTCGTCAAATTAAAGTCCAGATGGGCGAGTGCACAAAGTGACTGCAAATGTATGCGTTCACCTTTGTTTGTTCGGTCGAAGCGGCGAGTCAAGAAATGAGTGCGGGGACCCTCCGGTAATAGTTGACACTCGCTCATCTCAATGCCTGCTCGACCAGCCATTAAATGATATGCGTACTCAACTCGCCCGTATTCTGTGCCACCTATAAGTGGATCAAATTCGCGATTCGGATCAACACTGATGCCGTCGAGTTTTACTAACCAGTGCTCAAAGCCCTCAGGGGCATCGAATTGTCCGGACTTAATCTCTCCCGTAGCCGGGTTGTAAGCGATAACCGCCTTTGCGCGAGCACCACCTGCTGATGTACCAACTTGAATTAATTGACGCAACGCCTCGTGAATCGCGGGTGTGGTTGTGATCGCACCAGAGACCATGGACCTGGCGGCTTTGACCAAATCGGCAAGTTGTATTGCAGTTGATGTTTCGCCGCCGTTACGAATCGGAGGGCGAAATGTCAGAGCACCCATGCTGCGATCTGCTGCATAAGCCAGACGATCCAAGGGCGTGATCTTCTCCATCGGAACACCCTGATCAGAAAGATAAGCATTGACCAGAGCGTTACCGAACTTATCCGGAAGCGCATCAGCAAGCATTGCGGGTAATCGAAGATAAGTATTTGGTTCTAGCTGCGGAAATATGAACACTCCACGCTGATTTGGCATCTGCAATGGTGCAAGAGGTTTCCCGCGTGCAATCCAATTGTCATCGTATTCAAATGCATAAAATCCTGTCGAAGGATCAAGCACCACCGCTCCCACCAAATGACCCCATGTGTGGACCTCGATTAAATCAACTTGCTCGTAACTCATCGAAGTTCACTTGAGGATGCGCGCCGCCTAACATGAGTAGTTTTCTTCTTGCGCTCTCGCAGCAACGCCATGGGGCTCACTTTTGCTTCTGGCAACGCAAGAGATGCAAGCCAGTCAGACCGATCTAGTGCCCGCGCGACCAGAATCAATGTCCGCACCGATGACCCACGACCCATTTCTAAATTCTTAAGCGCCGATAGGGAGATGTTCGCTGCACCTGCAAGGTCTTGCTGAGTACGGTTCTGATGCAGTCGCAAACGACGCACCTGGCTGCCTAACTCAATCTCCCACTCCTTTGTCGAACGGAGGGGGAATAAAGCTGGTTGGAATTCCACCCTTTACCCCCTTATTTCCCTCTTTATGGTTGCAATTGTGACTCTAAGTCATACCTGCTGTCAACCTATTGCCTTCCGCAAATCCTTCATGAGCAAGAGAAGATGCAAAGGATCAGTCCGAGACTGTTCAAATTCGGCCTGTGCCAGGTAGTAAGCCTTAGTGGCGTCATCTTTAGCATGAATGAGCAATGCACGGACACCGATATCCTCAACCGCGAGACGTGATACTCGAATAAGAGCATCTCGCAGCATCGCTCGACCCAAACCCATTCCCTGGTATCTAGCATCCACCGCAAATCTCGTGAGAATCACTACTGGAATTGGATGATTAGCCACTCCTTTGGTGA
>Ga0315268_10005855_pt1 | contig 13139 bp, 9 predicted proteins | sample C1_top_MG_FD_204535 | JGI IMG/M metagenome (GOLD analysis project Ga0315268, IMG submission 204535) | Sediment microbial communities from Yellowstone Lake, YNP, Wyoming, USA - C1_top | ecosystem: Environmental > Aquatic > Freshwater > Lake > Sediment | place: USA: Wyoming | collected 2017-08-01 | reverse complement strand
TACGGCACGGACACCACGCGCACCATTGCCAGCCTGGTGTTCTCGGGCACCGCGCAGCGCTGCCCGAACGTCAACTTCATCTTCTCCCACGCCGGCGGCACGCTCAGCGCTCTGACCGAGCGCTTCCTGGTGCAGATGATGCGGCCGCCCTATCAAAAGGCGGGATTTACGAAGGAGCGGGTGCTGGCTGAGTTGCGCTCTTTCTACTACGACACGGCGCAGGCGTCGAATCCGGTGGCGATGGCATCGCTGACCAAGTTCATTCCCGTGACGCAGATCGTCTACGGCACCGACTATCCGTACCGTTCGGCGGCCGAACACACGCAGGGGCTGGCAGAGATCTTCAGCGGTGCCGACTTGCGTGCCATCGAGCGCGACAACGCGCTGCGCATCCTGCCCCGCCTGCGCAGCGCGTGAGGCGGGACTCGATGCCAGTCTCTGGCGATTTGCCCGCCGCAAAGCGGCTATTCGCCAAGTGTGCAAGTTGGTACAGCGCGCGAGGCATGAAGGGGCGATTCCGCCGTCTTCGCGCGATCGCGACAGAGGCTGCTGGCCGATGAGCGCAGGCCCGCCTCATCGTTGCCTGCGGGCCACAAGCGGACTATCCTCCAACCGATGCCAGCCTCTGCTCCCGACGCCACCCGCGCCGCCCGCTGGAAAATTCTCGCCCTGCTGTTCGTCTGCCGCGTCAGTCTTGGGTTGCAGTTCCAGACCCTGGGCTCGATCGCCGACCCGCTGGTGGTGCAGTTCGGCTTCAACTACATCGAGATTGGCACTCTAATCGGGCTTTTCATGCTGCCTGGGCTGCTGCTGTCGTTGCCTGCGGGTTGGGTCGGAAGGCACGCCAGTGACCGTCAATTGGTGGCCACGGGGCTGGTGTTGATGGCGCTGGGCGGCGGTATCGCGGCGCTGGCGCACGGCTTTGGGCTGCTGGCCCTGGGTCGACTGGTCGCTGGGGCAGGCTTTGTGTTGTCCACCCTCTATTTCACAAAGATGGTGGTCGACTGGTTTGCCGGGCTGGAGCTAGCTACCGCGCTGGGCATCCTCGTGATGAGCTGGCCCTTCGGCATCGCTGCCGGTCAGGTGGGCCATGCCTGGCTGGCGGCAACCTTCGATTGGCGTGCAACGCTCATCTTCGCTTCTGTGTGCTGCGCAGCCGGTGCTACGGCGGTGGCGCTGACCTACCACTCGCCACCGGCTCCAGCTGGCGCTCCGGTACCGGCAGCCACAGGATTGCCGCGCGACGAACTGTTGCTGACGCTGCTTGCCGCCGCTGTTTGGGGCATGTTCAACGCTGGGTACGTGGTCTATTTGAGCTTCGCGCCGCGGGTACTGGTGGCCAGCGGCTACGGCGCGACAGAGGCTGCATCGGTGATCAGCATCGCCAGTTGGGTGATGATCTTTTCGGTCACCGCGGCCGGTAGTATCGCCGACCGAACCGGCCGCCATGCCACGGTCTTGTGCGTGTGCCTCGCCGCTGGCATCGTTTCGCTGCTGTTGCTGCAACACGGCAAATGGGCCATTGCACTGAGTCTTGCCTTCGGACTGATCGGCGCAGCGCCGGCCGGCATCATCATGTCGCTGACAGGTCAATCGATGGCGCCGCAGCGTCGCGCCTTCGGCATGGGTGTGTTCTTGAGTTTCTATTTTCTGATCATGACTGCCGCGCCACCGCTGGCTGGCTGGTTATGCGATCGCACTGGGAAGCCGTTCACGGCGATCGAGTTCGCAGCGGGGCTCTTTGCAGCAACTGGGTTGGGGTTTACGGCGTTCGGGCCATTGAAACGACGGCTCGCACGTCGTGCATCGCCTGACGATGCGCCGCGCTTGGCCTGACAGGCATCTAGCGGTCAAGTATTCACCTTCATGGTCAGCACCGGACGTTCACAAGCGCCCGCCGATGTTTAGGGTTGTCCGACACCTGCCCGTCGCACGCCGCAGACGCGCGCATGGCACCGCCCTGAGGGCAGGTGTTGGACAAGCCCCAAGGGAGGAAACCGCGGGGCATGCCGCAGTGGTTCGATTGACGCTTCGCGGCTATGGCGATTTGGGGCGATCCCGTCGCACGCGCATCCCGATATCGGTGTTCAACCTGCCGCCAGGGCAACAGCCGGTGACGTCTTCGGCATAGGTGCAGGGTGTTCGCGCGGTGCCACGAACTCGCTCGCTGTGGATCCAGCGGTGGCAGACGTGATGCTGCCCAGCCGGCGGCGCAACGAGCAGCGCCGGCATCTGGCTTCGAATGAGCATGGTGTTCATCGCGCCTGCCTCGTGGGCGGTGCACGGATCGCGTGACCGCGCGTCAAGGTCTGCAGGATGACCATCGCGCAGCCGCAGTGCCAGCAGATGAACGTCGGCTGCTGGATCCCGAGGTCACCCCCGTCGTCCCGCCCGACTGCGACAGTCGGTACGCATAACAACTCGCGCGCCAGAGCCAGGCTGGCCCTGCGGCTGCCGTTGGCCAGCAGTCCATAGTGCCGGATCCGATGGAAGCCACCCGGCAGCACGTGCAGCAAGAAGCGCCGCATGAACTCGCCCGGCTCCAGCGTCATCGTCTTGTGGCGCGTGCGGCCCTTGCTGCCGTTCTTGACCCGGTAGTCCTTCCACCGGAACGTGACGCCGTGTTCGTTCATCGCGATCAAGCGGCTGTTCGAGATGGCCACCCGATGCGTGTAGCGCGACAGGTACGCCAGCACGGCCTGCGGCCCGGCGAAGGGCCGCTTGGCATAGACCACCCACTCGCACTGGCGCAGTGGCGCGAGCCACGCCTTGAACGCCTTGGCGTCGACCAGCGCCGCATGCTCGCCAAGGAACTGCAGCTTGCCCGCCTGATGCACCTGAAGCAATTCTTCCAGGAAGCGCCGCCGGAACAGCCGCGAGAGCACCCGCACCGACAGGAAGAACCCTGGCCTGCAGGCGATCCAACTCTTGCCGTCGGGCGCCAGCCCGCCGCCGGGCACGATGCCGTGCACGTGCGGGTGGTGCGTCAGCGCCGAACCCCAGGTGTGCAGCACGAGCGTGGCGCCGATGCTGGCGCCCAGGTGCTTGGGATCGGCGGCGATGCGCATCAGCGTCTCGGCCGCCACGTCGAACAACAGGGCGTAGACCACGGCCTTGTTCTGGTACGCGATTGTTGCGATCTGCGCCGGCAGCGTGAACACCACGTGGCAATACTCCAGCGGCAGCAGATCGGCCTGGCGCGCGTCGAGCCAGCGCTTGGCCGCGCCGCTCTGGCACTTGGGGCAGTGCCGGTTACGGCAGGAGTTGTAGGCGATCTGATCGGTGCCGCAGCCCTCGCAGCGCAGCACGTGTCCACCCAGCGCCGCGCTGCGGCACTGTTCGATGGCCGACATCACCTTGAGCTGAGCCAGGCTCAGGTGACCGCGCTGGGCTTGGCGCCAGGCGGGCCCGAACTCACGGAAGATGTCGGCAACCTCCAGGGTTGCCTGCCCCACGGCGGCGAACTACGGGGTGGGCAGGACATCCAGGGGGCTGACCACCTCGCGCAGCACGGCGGTGGCCACGTGGGTGTAGATCGAAGTCGTCTCCAGCTTCTTGTGGCCGAGCAGGACCTGGATCACACGGATGTCGACCTTCTGCTCCAGCAAGTGGGTGGCAAAGGCATGTCGCAGCGAATGCATCGACACGCGCTTGGCGATCCCGGCGGCATCGGCGCCGGCGCGCATGGCTCGGTTGAGTTGCCGGGCGGTCAGCGGATCCATCGGATCGAGCCCGGGGAATAGCCACCCCTTATGGAAAATCTTGCCCTGGGCATGCGCCACACGCCACCACGCACGAAGACGCTCCAGCAGCAACGGCGAGAGCATGGCGTAACGGTCCTTGCGCCCCTTGCCCTGTTCGACGCGCAGCGTCATGCGCTCGCTGTCGATGTCGCCCACCTTGAGCGCGATGACCTCGCCCGCGCGCAGTCCTGCACCGTAGGCCACCGTCAAGGCTGTCTGATGCTTCAGATTGGTAACGGCCCCGATCAGGCGTGCGACCTCATTGCGACTGAGCACGACCGGCAGCGTCTGCGGTACACGCACCGAACTCGTCCTGGCCATCACCTCCGCGCGACCGAGCGTGACGCCGAAGAAGAACTTCAGTCCCGTGAGCGTCGCATTGAGCGTGATCGGCGACGTGCCCTGGTCCACCAGATCCAACTGGAAGAGACGAAGATCCTCGGCCGTGGCGGTGTCAGGGGAATGGTCGAGAAACTCGGCAAGCTTGCGTACGGCACGCACGTAGCTGGTCTGCGTCTTGGGTTCGAGCTTGCGCAGGTGCATGTCCTCGAGCATGCGTTGACGCAGCGGCGAGACGCCAGGTGACGATCGGTTCATGATGCTGCTCCTGTTGAAGTCCGAGGCGGATTGCCTCGATCAACAACATCGCAGAATCAGCAGCACAACGAGCAACCCCAACGGCGCCGGAGCGCTTACCGCGATAGCGGTTTAATCCCCTGGGGCAGGCACGGCACGGCGGCGCGCTACCTGTGCTTGGGTGACTTCCAAAGCGGTGGCTCGTACTGCCTGGGCTTCGGGGGTGCCACCGTCGATCGGCGGCTGAGCGAAGTCATCCTGGGTGCGGTCTCGCCGCAGGGGGTCGAGGCCAGCCTGGTGGCCATCGCGCAATCACGGGGCGTGAGCTCTCTAGCTAGGACGGCAAGGCCACTATCCCATGATTGATACCCTGTCACAAGCGTTTGGGACTAACATCCTGCTGACATCAATTAACCGATGGAGACTCCCATGACAGCAGTCGCTGGCGGTTGTCTTTGCGGTGCCATCCGCTTTCAATCGGATGCCATGCCCGGGATGGTGGCCGTGTGTCATTGCACGACCTGCCAGAAGAGCACGGGCTCGGCGTTTGCGCTCATCCTGGGGATGCCAAAGGATTCCGTGGCAATCGTCGGCGAAGGCCTCACGACGTACGAGGACCACTCCGGAACTAGCGGGAAACCGTTCTATCGAACCTTTTGCTCCCATTGCGGATCACCGATTTCCGGAAGCGGAGACGCCTATCCGGGGCTGCTGTTCCTCAAGGGAGGGACGCTCGACGATCCATCGTGGCTCAAGCCCGGCGCTCACATCTGGTGTGCCGAGAAGCAACCCTGGGTCACGATCGAAGAGCACGTTCCCCAGATGGCGGGCAATCCGGCCTGACTGGCACGTGCTTGCGGTAACGCCCAGGCGGCGCCAGCCCGCGTCGCGCATGCGAGGAAGGGCCCATAGACGCGATGCGTAAGTGGCTCGAAGCGATCGGCCTGCAACAGTACGCGGATGTCCTGGCCCGGAACGACATCGATCTCGGCATCCTTCGGGAGCTGACCGAAGGCGACCTGGAGAAACTCGGACTTTCGCTCGGCCATCGGCGCCGTTTGCTGAAGGCGCTCAGCTCGCTCGCTGCTGAGGTCCCCGTTACCGCGGCGGCTATTGCGCAGGAAGCGGAGCGGCGCCCCGTCACCATCCTCTTCTGCGACCTCATCGGCTCCACGGAGCTCGCCAACGCCATCGATCCCGAGGACATGAGCGAGCTGCTGCAGCGCTACCAGGATCTGTGTGCAGGCGCGATCGCCCGCTACGGGGGCCTGGTCGGGCAGTTGCTTGGCGACGGCGTCGTTGCCTACTTCGGTTATCCCCAGGCACACGAGGACGCCGCGGAGCGTTCGGTCCGAGCGGCGCTCGCAATTGTCGGCAACATCGGCAAGGTCGTGCTGCCCGACGGTCGTCCGATCCAGGTGCGCATCGGAATCGCCACGGGAATCGTCGTGATAGGCGACGTCATCCGCAGCGGCGGGTTTCGAGAGCAGCTGGCCTTTGGCGACACTCCCAATCTCGCCGCGCGGCTGCAAACCCTCGCTGATCCCGACACGATCCTCGTGAGCGCGAGTACCCACCGCCTGCTGGGCGTTCAATTCGAGTTTCGAGCGTTGGGCGGTCAGAGGCTCAAGGGATTCGCGAATCCGGTCGAGGTCTGGCAGGTGGTTTGCGAACGTGCCGTCACCAGCCGATTCGCGGCGGCCCGCTCCGAGGCAAGCGGGCGCTACGTCGGCCGCGAACAGGAACTCGGAATGCTCCTGAATCGCTGGCGCCTGGCGAGCCAGGGACAGGGCCAGGCCCTTTTCGTCATTGGCGAGGCGGGAATCGGCAAGTCGCGGATCGTGGAAGAAGCCTGCTCGCGCATCGCGGACGATTCACATACGCGCATCCTTTGCCAGTGCTCGCCGTACCACACCAACAGCTCGCTGCATCCACTGATCCAGTACCTGGAGCGGGCCGCGAGCTTCGATACGCAAGACACCACGGCCACCAAGCTCGAGAAGCTGGAAGCCCTGCTCGCAGCAACCGGCAAGTTCGCGGAATCGACGCTGGGCCTCATCGCCGATCTCGTTTCGCTGTCGCGCATCAGCCACGAGGCGCCGGATCGCCTGCCTGCGCAACACAAAGCCGCGACGATCGCGGCCCTCTTCGACATGATCGCTCAACTGGCGGAGCGCCAGCCCGTCGTACTCGTGCTCGAAGATGCGCATTGGATGGACCCAAGCACGCGGGAGCTGGTCACCGACCTCGTCGCAGCGATTGAAGCGATGCGCGTGTTCATGATCGTCACTTCGCGCCCGGATCCGACGCCCTGGAAGGCGCGCGAGCTCGTCACCTCGCTCAGGCTCATTCGCCTCGACGAGGCGCAGTGTGCGCAAGTCGTTTCGGGCATCGTCGCTGCACGAACGCTGGCGCCGTCGCTGATCGCAGATATCGTCGCCAAGACCGACGGCATTCCCCTTTTCCTGGAGGAGCTGACCAAGGCCGTCATGGAGTCGGCCACACCCGAGCGCCCCGCGGTTCCGGCAACCCTGCACGATTCGCTGATGGCGCGGCTCGATCGGCTGGGTCCGGCCAAGGAGATCGCTCAGGTCGCCGCGGTGATTGGTCAGCAGTTTTCCCGTGGACTGCTTGAAAGGGTTGTCCCGGGCTCGTCGTTGCAACTGAAGGACTGCCTCGAGCGCCTGCTGGAAGGCGGATTGATCGCCCCTCGCGGCCGCGCAGCCGAAGCGAGCTTCAGCTTCAAGCACGCCTTGATGCGGGATGTGGCCTACGAGAGTCTCCTGCGCGCGCGCAGGGAGAAACTTCACGAGCGCATCGGCCGCGCGCTCGAAGAGCACTTCCCCGCGGAGGTCGATTCCGAACCCGAATTCCTGGCGTACCACTTCGCACAGGCAGGCATCCCCGATCGCGCCGGCGCCCTTTTCGAACGCGCTGGCGATCGCTCGATCGACCGGTACGCCTATGCCGAAGCGGTCGCCCATTTCAGGGCAGGGCTCGCTGAAACCCGCAGGCTGCCGGAGAGTTCGCAGCGTGCCGAACGCGAGCTCGCCTTGCTGCTCAAGCTCGGGCCCGCGCTATCGACGATGACGGGGCCGCAGAATCCCGAAGTGGATGCGACGTACCGTCGCGCCCACGAAGTCGCGGTTGCGCAAGGTGACCAGGCCGCGATTTTCAAGGCGGTCTGGGGCTTTTGGTTCACGGCGACGATGTGCCGAAGGCTGGATGAGTCGTCCACGAGGGCGCAGGAATTGCTCGAGCTCGGCAAGCAATCGACCGACCCCGATCTGCTCCTGGAAGCCTTCCACTGCACGTGGTCGACGGCCATCCATCGTGGCGATCAGCGTGCCGCTTTTGACGCCGCGCGAGAAGGCCTTGCTCGCTACGATCCCGCAATCCATGGGTGGATGGGCGCGGTATTCGGAGGTCACGATCCCGGGGTGTGCGCGCATGCCATGCAGGGGGCCGTGTATGGCTTGTCGGGCCTGCCGCAGCGATCGCGCGAATGCATCGAACGGGCGATTGCCCTGGCTGAATTCCTCAAGCACCCACCCACCCTTACGCAGGCGCTGCAAACTGCGATGGTGGCGGCCCAATACGCGCGGGACCCAGGAGAGGTCCATCGCCACACGAAGCGCATGTTGGAGCTTGCGGACCGGTACAACCTCATTCCCCAGCGCGCGCATGCTCGTTTTCATTCGGGCTGGGCCACCGCATTCGGCGGCGACGTCGAAACCGGGCTGGGCGTGATGGAAGCCGAGTTTCCGCGCGCCTCCAACGGTCCGTTGTATCGGTACTACGCGGCGTTGTTGGCGGAAGTGCGCGCAGGCGCCGGCCGATGGGCGGACGCGCTCGCGGTCGTGGAAGCTGCGCTGAAGACGGTGACGGACCCGCGCGTCGGCATGTACGTCCCGGAGCTCCATCGGCTGCAGGGAGAGTGTCTGCTGCGCCTCGAGCCGGACAACTCGGAAGCGGGTCAGCGCGCGATTCTTACCGCCATGGAAACGGCGCGGGCGCAAAGTGCCCCGCTCCTCGAGCTGAGAGCTGCGGTGAGTTTCGTGCGGGCCTGCACCGCGGCGATCGCCGCGCCGGAAGCTCTCCGCCGCCTCCGTGACGTCATCGCCCATCTTCCCGACGAGTTCCAGGCGCGCGAATTCGAAGAGGCAAGGCGACTCCTGCCAGCCTGAGGGGGATCTCGCGCCTATTTACTGTACCTCGGCTGATACAGCTGGACTTCGAATCCACCCGGCACCTTGAAGTGCGTGACCAATCCGTAGCCGTGGTCCTCGACGGGTCCCGTGAATTCCACGCCCTTCGCTTTCAGCTCGCGCACCGTGCCCTCGATGTCGTCGCAGTAGAACGAGATGTCCGCGGTACCCGAGGGCGGATCGTTGTTCTCCGTCGGATGCACGCCCAGGTCGGCCTCGGGCGCATCGAAGATGAGCCAGCCCTCGCCTACGTCGACACCCTTCAGTCCGACCTTGTCCCGCAGGAAGGCGCGCAACTCATCGCCGTGGGACGAATAGAACATGGCGCGCATTCCACGGATCATGGCGGCTCCTCAGGATGGCGAAACAAAGTACTAGCGGATGAGATATCCCGAAACCTTCCAGCTGCCGTCGGGCTCGCGCATGGGTGTCACCGTTTCGGTGGAGAGCGGGCGCTTGTCGAACACGGTGTCGAACTGGATCACCACGTATTCTCCGGCCGGAGGATAGGTTTTTCAAACGCCCTTTTCCCTTCCCCATGGCACCCCGAACAGGGCACCCGACGCGCGTGAGCCGGTCTTAGGGGGCGGGTTTGGAGGCGGCTGGGCGGCTGAGATCTGCTGAGCCTTGACAGCGCCGCCGAAGATCGTCTTTCTCGGGCGCTGTCTGCGGGTTTTTCCTCGTTAGCAGGCCGATTCCATCGGTCTCGCAAACCCTCGGACGCAGCCGACTCCAGCGGCCCTGGTCGCCGGGTCGCCCGAACGGTCACAGTTCGGCGGAGTCAGGCCGCTTGCAGCGCCTGGCCGCGGGCCCGCGCCCGAGGCGGTGCACGTGCTTGCAGACCCAGGTCGGTGAGGATCTTCTCGATCACCGGCGCTTCCAGGATCGCCGCAATGATCTTCAGCTCTCCGCGAAGCTGCCCGCCGTGAGCGACCGCTCTTGGCCGTCATGCATAGTTTTGCATGACGGCCACTATGCGTAGGTCGCAACTATGCATAGATGAGGAGCGCGGACGTCCTGCGCCTGAGGATTTCCGTGGCGGCTGAGGAAGCACTGCCAGCCAGACCTTGACATAGTCTTCGCGAGCATGAGGCTTCGCGAAGCAATGCGTGATGCCGATGGCCAGTGGCTGCTGCCGGCGAATGTCCTCGACCCTGCGACGCTGCGTCTTGCGACCGAGTCCCGCAGGCGCCAGCATCTGTAGGGCTCACCGGCCGATCCAGGCCGATGATGCATCGTGCGGCCAGTTTCAACCATTGACACCGCAGAGAAGTCAGCAGCTCCGAGAGCCGTGTAGTTCGCCGGCTCATGCCGCCGAAAACTAGGTGAAGAAGTTGCAACGTCTTCCGAGGTTCTCTCATAGGAGGACTGCGCTGCCACGGTGTGGCGCTACACATAGTTGCGATCTACGCATAGTGGCCGATTGCGGGCACCGGTGAATAGCGGGTTCGGAGCAGCTCAGTTCGCAGCCCTTCACCTGCGTGAGCACTTGCCTGCACTTGGTGTATTTCTGGACGCCTCTCGTGCGCGAGCATGCCCGCGCGGAACGGGAACTGGTCTGCGTCCCCGCCGCGACCGTGTGGCCGGCGCAGGGAAGCGGTCAACTGCGGTTTGCGGGCCCAGGTGTTTCGGCGCCTGACACCCGCGCAGGCGCGACCGGTTCATTCGGCCAGCAGCAAGATGTGCAGCCGGCGCGGGCCGTGCGCGCCGAGCTGGATCGTCTGTTCGATGTCGGCGGTGCGCGACGGGCCGGAGATGATGTTGATGCTGCGCGGCATGGGCAAGCCGTTCGCCCGCAACAGGGTCCACACGTCCTCGAAGTGCCGCACCACCTGTGACGCGTGCACGATCACGATGTGGTTCTCGGGCACGAAGTTCAGCGTGCTCGGCGTGTCGGGCCCCGACAGCGTGACGATGCCGCCGGATTCGGCCACCGCCGCGAAGCAGGGCGTGACGCTGGTTTCATCCTCGCGCAGCGCGGCGCGGTATTGCACGTCCAGGTCCGCGGGCCAGGCGATGCCGGCCAGGGCCCGCGACACGCACAGACGCCGCGCCGCATGATGCACACGCAAAAAACGATCGACCTCGCGACCCACCTCGGCCTGCGAGCCGATGCGCACCAGCGTCGCCGATTTCTCCAGCATCTTCGCCGCGAAGCGTTCGACGATGTCGCCTTCGAACGCCGGGCGTGGCCCGCTGCCGGCCAGCGGCGCGAGCTTTCCTTCGAGCGGCGCGCTGCGGCCCAGCGAACTGCGGATCTGCGCCAGCATCCGTTCACGTCCGCCGCTCATCGCTTGGCGTCCTGGCGCGCGTGCCACGCCTGCTGGAAGGTGGTGCCCTGGGGCGCGGGCAGGTCGCGCGTATCGGTCCAGCCGCGCGCCAGCGGCAACCAGCGCAGCGCTCCGCGGCGCCGGCCGAAGCGGCTCAGCACTGGGATCGCGATGCGCATCGCCAGGTGGTAGAGCCAGGCGCGCCTGGCCAGCGCCGCCCAGGCCTGCAGGGCCCAGCGCATCGGCCAGGGCGTCAGGCCGGTCTCGAACTGCTGGCGGCGCAGCTCGCGCAACAGGCCGGGCAGCGGAATCTTCACCGGGCACACCGTCTGGCAGCGCCCATTCAGCGTGCAGGCGTTGGGCAGGTGATAGGCCTTGTCGATGCCGTTGATCAGTGGCGTCAGCACCGATCCCATCGGCCCCGGATAGACCCAGCCGTAGGCGTGCCCGCCGATCGAGGTGTAGACCGGGCAGTGGTTGAGGCAGGCACCGCAGCGGATGCAGCGCAGCATCTCGCGAAACGGCCCACCCAGCATCTTCGAGCGGCCGTTGTCGACGAGCACGACGTGGTACTCCTGCGGCCCGTCGAGGTCGCCCTCGCGCCGCGGCCCGGTGCTGATGGTGGTGTAGGTCTCGGTCTCCTGGCCGGTGGCACTGCGCGCCAGCAGGCGCAGGAAAGTCACCGCGTCGTCGAGTGTCGGCAGCACGCGCTCGATGCCGCTGGTGACGATGTGCACCCGCGCCAGTGTCTGCGTCAGGTCGCCGTTGCCTTCGTTGGTGACGATGATGCTCGAGCCGGTTTCGGCAATCAGAAAGTTGCCGCCGGTGATGCCGACGTCGGCCTTGAAGTAATGCTCGCGCAGCACCTGGCGTGCTTCGTCCACCATCTCGCTCACTTCGGTGAGGCGCCTGGTATGGCCCAGCGCACGGTGGTGTTGCTCGAACAGGTCGGCGACCTGCGCGCGTGTCTTGTGCACCGCCGGCACGATGATGTGGCTCGGCGGCTCCTTGGCGAGCTGGATGATGTATTCGCCGAGGTCGGTTTCGACCACATGGTAGCCCGCGGCCTCGAGCGCGTCGTTCAGGCCGATCTCCTCGCTCACCATCGACTTGCCCTTGGTGATGGTCTTGGCGTTGGCCTTGCGGCAGATGTCGAGGATGATCTCGCGCGCCTGTTCGGCGCTGCTCGCCCAGTGCACCTGGCCGCCGTGGCGCACCACCTGCGCTTCGTAGCGCTCGAGGTAGGTGTCAAGGTGCGCGAGCACGTGGTCCTTCAGGTCGCGGGCGCGCTCGCGCAGCGCTTCGAACTCGGGCAGCGCCGCAACCTGCGCGGCGCGCTTGTCCACGAAGCCGCCGCTCGCATGGTCGAGCGCGGCCTGCAGCCGCTTGTCGAGGATGGCGACCGAGACGCGTTCAGTGAAGGTGCTGCTGGGGGCGTGCATCAACTTGGGTTCAACGCCGCTGCGGCTCGCCGATTGCAGGCTGCGAGCCCATGCCCGCCAGCAACTCGGCGCTGTGCATCACGCGGATCGGCAGGCCGCGGCGCTTGATGCGCCCGGCGATGTTGAGCAGGCAGCCCAGGTCGCCGCCGAGCACGGTGCCGGCGCCGCTGGCCTGGATGTGCGCGATCTTGTCGTCGACCATCTTGGTCGAGATCTCGGGGTACTTGACGCAGAAGGTGCCGCCGAAGCCGCAGCACTCTTCGGTGCCGCGCATTTCCACCAGCTCGAGCCCCTGCACGCTGCGCAGCAGCTTGCGCGGCTGGCCCTTCACGCCCAGCTCGCGCAGGCCGGCGCAACTGTCGTGGTAGGTGACCTGGCCGTCGTAGCGGGCATCGACATGGTTGACCTCGAGCACATCGACCAGGAAGCTCAGCAGTTCGTGGCTGCGGCGCGCCAGGTTCTCTGCGCGCTCGGCCCAGGCCGGCTCGCCGGCAAGCAGTGCAGGGTAGTCCTGCCGCAGCGTGCCCATGCACGAGCCCGAAGCGCCGACCACTGCGTCGAAGCCCTCGAACGCGACGATCACGCGTTTCGCGATCTCGCGCGCATCCGCGCTGTCACCGCTGTTCAGCGCCGGCTGCCCGCAGCAGGTCTGCGCGGCGGGCACCTCGACGCTGCAACCTGCGTCCTGCAGCAGCTTCACGGCGGCGAAGGCCACACTCGGGCGCATCAGGTCGGCCAGGCAGGTGACGAATAGCCCGACTCGTCTTGCCACAGGTTCGCTCAGGTTCGCCCCCTCAATCCGTTCGGCAGACTAAAAGTCTTCCTTCACCATCTCGATTGCGCCGCAAGGGCACTCGGCGACGCAGATGCCGCAGCCCTTGCAGTAGTCGAGGTTGAACT
>Ga0315268_10005854_pt1 | contig 13139 bp, 9 predicted proteins | sample C1_top_MG_FD_204535 | JGI IMG/M metagenome (GOLD analysis project Ga0315268, IMG submission 204535) | Sediment microbial communities from Yellowstone Lake, YNP, Wyoming, USA - C1_top | ecosystem: Environmental > Aquatic > Freshwater > Lake > Sediment | place: USA: Wyoming | collected 2017-08-01 | reverse complement strand
TGGTGGCCCGAAGGCGGAGGGGGGATTTTCGTTGTCTGCGCCCAGACCCGCCTTGTGCTTGTCCGCCTGACCGTTGACGGTCGCCCCAACTGACCGCTGGGCGACGTGCCAGGGGCCCGGCTGCCCTCCGCCGCAAATCGCTCCTCGGCTGCGTGCCATGAGGCCCCCGCCGGAAGCCCTCCCCACTGTCTGAGGTGCAGAGGGTCGCCGGTTAGGTCTTGCTTTCTGGCGGGAGGTTGCTTAGGCTGGCCGAAGGAAGTGGCATGAAGGTCTATATTGACGGCAAATACTACAACGATAAGAACGCCAAGGTGTCGGTGTTCGACCACGGGTTGCTTTACGGCGACGGGGTCTTTGAGGGCATCCGCGCTTACAATGGGCGCGTGTTCAAGCTCAAGGAGCACATTGACCGGCTCTATTGCTCCGCCAAGGCGATTCTGCTGGACATCCCGATGAGTCCGGCGGAGGTGACCGCGGCGGTGCTGGCCACCTGCCGGCGCAACGACATCCGCGACGGCTACGTGCGGCTGGTGGTCACGCGCGGCGCGGGCACGCTGGGCTTGGACCCGAACCGCTGCGAAAAGCCCTCCGTCATTATCATCGCCGGCAAAATCCAGCTTTACCCGCCGGAATACTACGAAAACGGCTTGACAATCGTCACGGCGCCGACCGCTCGTAACTTCAGCAACGCGGTGAACCCCGCCATCAAGTCGCTCAATTACCTCAACAACATCCTGGCGAAAATCGAGGCTAACATCGCCGGGTGCGAAGAGGCGATCATGCTCAATGCGGCTGGTTACGTGGCCGAATGCACGGGCGACAACGTGTTTATCGTGAAGGCCGGCCAATTGGTCACGCCGCCGCTTTACGCCGGGGCGCTCTACGGGATCACGCGCGGGGTGACCATTGAGCTGGCGCGCGCGGCGGGCCTGGCCGTCACCGAAACCAACCTCACCCGCTACGATTTGTTCAACGCCGACGAGTGCTTTCTGACCGGCACGGGCGCCGAGTTGGTGCCGGTGGTGAAGATTGACGGGCGGCTCATCGGCACGGGCAAGCCCGGCCCAGTCACCAAGCTGCTGGTGGAGAAATACCGGGCGCTCACCCAGGCCAGCGGGGAGCCGATTTGAACGGCCCGGCGGGTTTGCGCGTTGGCTTGACTAACGGCTTGATTGGGCCGATATAAGGGTGGGTTGCGTATGTTGTGCATGATCTGTAAGCAGAACGAAGCCACGGTGCACCTCACCCAGATGGCCGAAGGCAAGATCAAAAAGGTGGACCTTTGCGAGGAATGCTCCAAGGCCAAGGGCGTGGACGACCCGACCGGCTTTTCGTTGGCGGATTTGCTGCTGGGTTTGGGGGCGGCCCAAGAACTGGCCCAGACCAGCGCCGGCAGCGGGGTCAGTTGCCCCAGTTGCGGCTTCTCCCAGGCTGATTTCAAGAAATCCGGCCGGCTGGGCTGCCCGGAGTGTTACCAGACGTTCCGCGAGGGCCTGGAGGGCCTGCTCAAGACCATGCACAAAGGCACCCAGCACGTCGGCAAGACCCCGCGCGCTCAGCCCGCCGACAAGGACGCGGGGGAACGGCTCAGACTGCTGCACAAGCGCCTCGAGCAAGCCATCGCCGGCGAGCGCTACGAAGAGGCCGCCAAGTTGCGGGACGAGATTAAGCTGCTCAAGGAGGGCGCCGGCGCCGTCCTGACGGCCTAAGCCATGAAACTGCACGAATTCCTGGCCCCGCCCGCGGAGGCGGCCAAGCGCAGCGGGCCGCACGACAAGATCATCTTTTCGAGCCGCGTGCGCCTGGCGCGCAATCTCAAAGGGGCGCCCTTTCCCGGTTGGGCCAAGAAGGCCGAGCGGCTGCGGGCCTGCGAGTTAATCCGGGCGACGGTCCTGGGCCTGCCGCAGATGGAGGGGGCTTTCGCCGAGTCAATGGAGGCGTTGTCGCCGCTGGACAAACAAATCCTGGTGGAGCGGCACCTGATCAGCCGGGAACACGCCGCCAAGGGGGTCGGCAGCGCCTTGGTGTTGAACCGGGATGAGTCCCTCTGCGTGATGATCAACGAAGAAGACCACTTGCGGATGCAGTCGCTCCGGCGGGGGCTGCAATTGCGTGAGGTCTGGCAAGCCGTTGACGGCGCCGACACGGCCCTGGGGGAGAAGCTGGAGTTCGCTTTCTCGGCGGAGCTGGGTTATCTGACGGCGTGTCCGACCAACTTGGGCACGGGCATCCGGGTCAGCGCGATGCTGCACCTGCCGGGCTTGGTGCTGGCCGAGCAGATCAACCAAGTCATCCAGGCCGTCAACAAGTTGGGCTTGGCCGTGCGCGGGCTTTATGGCGAAGGCACCGAAGCGCTGGGCAACGTCTTCCAGGTGTCCAACCAGATGACCCTCGGCGAGGCCGAGGGGACGATTGTCGAGCGGCTGAACAAAGTCGTGCTGCAGATCATTGAGCATGAAGACAACGCCCGGGCCATGTTGCTGGAGAAGAAGCCCAAGACGGTCTTCAACCACGTGGGCCGGGCCTACGGGATTCTGGCCAACGCGCACAGCATTTCTTCCAAAGAAACGATGAACCTGCTCTCCCTGATGACCTTGGGGGTTGAGCTGGGGATGTTTCCCGGCTGCGAGCGCTCGCTGCTGCAGGAGCTGTTCATCCTGACCCAGCCGGCGCATTTGCAGTGGCTGCACACCGAGAAACTCGGCGCCGAGGAGCGCGACATCCTGCGCGCCGACCTGGTCCGCGAACGCCTCGCCACGGTGGGCCGGCCCACTACCCCGGGCCCCGGCGGCGAAACCAGGCTGGACAAAAGCGGCGGCGTCTAGTACAATGGCCGCGCAGGATGCGTTAGGACCAAGCACATGAGCGAAGAATCGTTGAGCAATTTCACCCCGCGCGCCCAGCAGGTGCTGGCCTTGGCGCGGAAAGAAGCCGATCGCTTCAACCACAACTTCCTCGGCACGGAGCACTTGCTGCTGGGCTTGATCAAGCTCGGCCAGGGTGTCGCCGTGAACGTGCTCCAGAAAATGGGGCTGGACCTGGACACCGTGCGCATGGAGGTCGAGAAGCAGGTGGGCAACGGTCCCGACCAGAAGATGATCGGCAACATCCCCTATACGCCACGGGTGAAAAAGGTGTTGTCGCTGGCCCAAAAGGAGGCCAAGGCCCTGAACCACACTTACGTCGGCACTGAGCACATCTTGCTGGGCTTGCTGCGCGAAGGCGATGGCGTGGCCGCCCGCGTGCTCAAGAACCTGGACGTGGACATCGAGCAGACCCGCCAGGAGATTCTCAAGGAACTGGACCCAAACCTGGCCAGCAGCGACGAGGGCCACGCCAGCGAGGGAGGGGAGAAGCCCGCCGACAAGAAGGGCGAGGTCAAAACCCCGGCCCTCAAGGCTTTTGGGCGCGACCTGACCGAGATCGCCCGCAAGGGCGAAATGGACCCGGTGATCGGGCGGCGCAACGAAATCGAGCGTGTCATCCAGATCCTCTGCCGCCGCACCAAGAATAACCCCGCCCTCCTGGGCGAAGCTGGCGTCGGCAAAACCGCCATTGTGGAAGGGCTCGCCCAGGAAATCGCCCGGGGTAACGTGCCGGACCTCTTGCGCGAGAAACGCATCATCATCCTGGACCTGGCCCTGATGGTTGCGGGCACAAAGTATCGCGGCCAGTTCGAGGAGCGCATCAAAGCCGTCATGGACGAGATCCGGCGCGCCAAGAACATCATTCTTTTCATGGACGAACTGCACACCATCGTGGGCGCCGGTTCGGCCGAAGGGACGATGGACGCCTCCAACATCATCAAGCCCGCCTTGAGCCGCGGCGAGATGCAGTGCATCGGCGCCACCACGATGAACGAATACCGCAAATACGTGGAGAAAGACGCCGCCCTCGAACGCCGCTTCCAGACCATCAAAGTGGACCCGCCCAGCGTCGAGGAAACCGTCCTGATCCTCAAGGGTTTGCGGCCCAAATACGAGGCCCATCACAAGATCGAGCTCACCGACAAGGCCCTCGAGGCGGCCGCCCGCCTCTCCGACCGCTATATTACCGGCCGCTTTCTGCCCGATAAGGCCATTGACGTGATGGATGAGGCGGGGGCCCACGCGCACATCGGGGCCATGACCCGTCCGCCTGATGTCAAAGACATTGAAGCCGAGATTGAGCAACTCAAAGCCCGCAAGGAGCGGGCCATCAAGGAGCAGGACTTCGAAGGCGCCGCTGCCATCCGCGACAAGGAAAAGCAGGCCAAAGAGCGGTTGGAGGCCGTCCTGAGCGCCTGGCGCGCCACCCGCGAAGAAAAGCGCGTCCGCGTGGACGAAGAAGAGGTCATGCAGGTCATCGCCAAGTGGACGGGCATCCCCTTGCAGCGGATGGGCCGGGATGAGGCGCGGAAACTCCTCGCCATGGAGGGCGAGTTGATGAAGACCATCGTCGGCCAGCGCGAGGCCGTCAGCGCCTTGTGCAAGGCCCTGCGCCGCTCGCGCGCGGACCTCAAAGACCCCAAACGGCCCATTGGCGGCTTCGCCTTGCTCGGCCCCACCGGTGTGGGCAAGACCCTCCTGGCCAAGACGCTGGCCGAGCAGATGTTCGGCGACGCCCGCTCGCTCATCCAATTGGACATGAGCGAATACATGGAGAAGTTCAACGTGTCGCGGCTGGTGGGTTCGCCGCCGGGCTACGTGGGCTACGAGGAGGGCGGGCAACTGACCGAGCAAGTGCGGCGCAAGCCCTATTCGGTGGTGCTCTTTGACGAGATCGAAAAGGCGCACCCGGACGTGATGAACATGCTCTTGCAGATTCTCGAAGAGGGCAAGCTGACCGACAGCGTCGGGCGGGTGGTGGATTTCCGCAACACCATCGTGTTGATGACCTCCAATATCGGCTCCGAGACCCTGCGCAAACAGACCACCATCGGCTTCACACCCGTCTCGGAGGAGACCAGCTACGAGAAGATGCGCGACAAGATTCTCGAGGAGACCAAGAAGGTCTTTCGCCCGGAGTTCCTGAACCGTTTGGACGACGTCATCGTCTTCCGCAGCCTGAGCAAAGCCGACCTTATCCAGATTCTGGACCTGGAAGTCGCCAAGGTCATGCAACGGCTCAAGCACAAGAACATCAAGGTCGAACTGGACGCCGAGGCCAAAAACTTCCTCACCGAAAAGGGCTACGACCCGATGTACGGCGCCCGGCCCATGCGCCGCGCCGTCGAACGGGAACTCGAAGACCCGCTGGCCGAACAGATCATTCGCGGCGATTTCCGCGAATATGAACCCATCCTGGTGAAGTTCGACCGGGACAAGGGCAAGCTTGCCTTCAGCCAGTGGGCCGCCGCTCTCGAGGCGGTGGTCAGGTAATCCGCCGCGCCGGGGCCGCTTGCGTTCCGAGGTGGCATGGCTGGCCCAGCCGGGCGGCGAGGAAGCAACTGCTTCTGGGCTAAGCCGCATGAAGCAAAACGGCCTCACTGATGAAGCGGCGGCCGGCGAGCAGCCCTCGGTTCATCTCTCGCGTGGGAACAGCCGTTGGCAAGCGCGCGGGCAGCAGAGAGACACTCATGTCTGACACCGAGCGATCCGTTTCGAGCGCGAGAAGCCTCCGAGCCTTGAGCGAAATGGCCGCCGGGGCGCGCGCTGTTCTGCGGCAATTGCGCGGCGGCAGGGAGTTTAGCAACCGTGTGGCAGCGCTGGGTTTTACAGTTGGCGCGGAAGTGCTAGTCGTCGAGAACTATGGCCGGGGACCGATTATTGTTGAGGTGCGCGACACACGCGTGGCATTAGGGCGCGGCGAGGCGGCAAAGATGGTCATGGAAGTTGTCCATGCCTGAGGCGAGCCGAGCAATCACGATCGCGCTGGCGGGACAGCCGAATGTCGGCAAGTCCACCGTGTTCAATATGCTCACCGGTCTGCGGCAGCACGTGGGCAATTGGCCGGGCAAGACTGTCGAACAGAAAACGGGCGAGTTTTCGCGCCAGGGACAGGCGGTCCGTTTGGTGGACTTGCCGGGCACTTACAGTCTGACCGCCAACTCGGAGGAAGAGCGCATCGCGCGCGACTATATCATCCGGGAACATCCAGACGTCGTCGTGGTGATTGTCAATGCCGCCGCGCTCGAGCGCAGCCTCTACTTGGTGGCGGAACTGCTCGCCCTGCCGGCCCCGCTGGTGATCGGCTTGAACATGGTGGATGTGGCCAGGCGGCACGGCATCAACGCGGAGGCGCACGTGCTGGGCGCGGCGCTGCGCGCGCCGGTTGTGGCGCTGGTGGCTTCACGCGGAGAGGGGCTGCGCGAGTTGCTGGCGGCGGCCCTGCGGTTGGCCGGCAATCCGGCCGCGTTCGACCCGAACCGGCCGGCCATTCGCGCCAAACATCGCACGGTGTTGGAGGAAATCCGCGCCCTGATCGCCGGGCACGTTCCGGCACCCTATCCCGAAGACTGGGTCGCGCTCAAATTGTTGGAAGGCGATGCTGAAGTCGCTCACCAGTTGCGCGCCGCTGCGCCCGAAGTCTGGGAGCGCGTGCAGGCGCGCCTCGTGGAACACGAGGACGCCTATCTGGACATTGCTGGCGGGCGTTACGAATGGATCGCGCGCATGGTGCGCGCTGCCGTCCTTCGACCGACGACCGGCGTCGTTAGTCTCACCAGCCGGCTGGACAAAATCGCTACGCATCCGGTGTGGGGACTGGCGCTCCTGTTGGCTATCTTCGGTTTGGTGTTTTGGCTGACCTACACGGTGGCGTTGCCGATCGTGAATTGGTCGGACGCGATCGTTATCAAGGGGCTGTCTGATAGAGCGAGGGCGGCGTTGGCTGCCGAGCCGGCCTGGTTCTGCCGTTTGATCGTGGATGGCATCCTCGGCGGCGCCGGGAGGGTGTTGACCTTCCTGCCTATCCTGGTGGTTTTCTTCGCGGTGTTGGGCTTCCTGGAGGACGTCGGCTACTTCGTGCGAGGAGCTTACGTGATGGATCGCTACATGCACTGGATGGGATTGCACGGCAAATCGGTGCTCCCGTTGTGCCTGGGCTTCGGTTGTAACGTGCCCGCCGTGCTGGGAACCCGGATCATCGAAGACCGCCGCGCCCGGTGGTTGACCATCTTGCTGGCGCCGCTGGTGCCCTGCACTGGGCGTCTGGCAGTGATTGCATTTCTCACGCCGGCGTTCTTCGGCGGCGCCGCCGTGCTCGTCTCGTGGGGATTGGTCGCGGTCAACCTGATCGTTCTCGTGTTCACCGGCATTGTCCTCAACCGACTGGTTTTCGGGGGCGCGCACACAGCGTTCGTCATGGAGATGCCACTCTATCATCTGCCCAACGCCCGCACCATCGGCTTGTTTGCCTGGCACAACACCTTCGCTTTTGTCAGGAAGGCTGGCACGATCATCCTGGCCATGTCTTTGCTCGTCGCGGCCTTCTCGGCCCTGCCCGGCGGCGATGTGGAGTCCAGCCTGCTGGCCCGTTTGGGACGCGCGCTCGTCCCGCTGGGCCGATGGCTGGGGCTGGAGGATTGGCGCCTGATCGTCGCGCTGCTCACCAGTTTCGTCGCCAAGGAAAACACGATTGCGACGTTGGGCACTCTCTACGGCGCGGGGGATGGCACAGGCCTGGCGGCGCGAGTCGGCGCAACGCTGTCCCCGGGGGCGGCCCTGGCTTTCCTGGTCGTGCAGATGTTGTTCATCCCGTGCGCGGCGACGGTGGCGGTGATCCGCCAGGAAACTGGGACCTGGAAACAAGCCGCCGTGAGTGTGGGATTGCTGTTGTTCATCGCGCTGCTGGCCGGCATCGTTACCCACTGCCTATGGAGGTGAGCCGTGTTGCTGCAACTGCCACTTCGCCCCCAAGAAGGCGAAGCAGCCACGACCAGAGAATTCGCCAGTACCGTGCGGGACGGCCCCGGCGCGCCCTTTGTCTGGAAGCCTCCACCTGATTCGGGCTAGTCTGTGGCCCGCATGAGTAGCTCCCGAAAGGCGATTGGGATTGACATTGGCGGAACCAAAATGGCCGTCGCGGCGGTGGATGGCGAGGGAGGCATCGCCGCCCGGCGCGTGCTGGCAACGGAGGCCGAGCGCGGTTTTCCGCGGGCGGTTGAGCGGCTCAGCGGCGCCCTCCTGGAGGCGCTGGGGGCGTGCGGTTGGCGCCAGAGCGAGCTGTGCGGCATCGGCGTCGGGTGCGCCGGCCCGGTGGACCCGGGGCGCGGCCTCATCAACAACCCTTACACCCTGGGTGGTTGGGACAAGTGCGACATCGTCACCCCTTTGCGAGAGCGGTTCGGCCTGCCGACGCACTTGGAGAACGACGCCGATGCGGCCGGTTTGGGTGAGTGCTTCGCGGGGGCGGGCCGGGGCGCTGATTCGGTGGTGATGCTGACGTTCGGCACGGGCATTGGCGGGGCCGTGGTGCTCAAGGGGCAGGTCTATCGCGGCGTCAACGGCGCGCACCCGGAGTTGGGCCACGTGCCGGTCAGCGCCGAAGGGCCGCCATGCTATTGCGGCGCCCGCGGGTGCCTGGAGGCGCTGGCTTCGGGCACGGCCATCGGCGAAGCGGGGCGGGCGCTGGGCCTGGCTGACGCCCCGGCGGTGTTTGCCGCCGCCCACGCCGGCAACCCGGCGGCTGCCCGCATCGTCGCCCGCGCCATCGAGGCAACCGCCAGCGCCACCTGGACGCTCCTGCACACGTTCCTGCCGGAACGGCTCATTCTGGGCGGGGGCATGATGGCGGAACACTACGACCTGTTTGCCGGGGTGGTCCGCGAGCGCATCGCGGCAGCTACGATGGCCCCGCGCGAGCTCATCCGCGTCCTGCCGGCCGCACTGGGCAACGACGCCGGTTTGGTTGGCGCCGCGAGCCTCGCCTTCAGCACTGGCCGGTGAGGCGCTGCCAGGCAGCGATGAGCGCGGCCACGTTCGCGCACGCCCGGGGCGGGTAGTCGCGCACGTTGTCCACCGGCGAGAGAATGAAGCCGCCGCCGGGTGCCAGCAGCCGCATGGCCTCGGCCACTTCGGCTTCGACCTCGCTGGGGGCGCCCTGCTCAACCGTCAGATGGCCGTTGACGCCGCCCCAGAGACAGACCTTGCCGCGCAGGATTTGCTTGGCGGCGGCCATGTCCCACGCGCGGGGGTCCACCCCGATCACGGCGTCAACCCCAATTTTGGGCAGCAGCGGCAGCAGTTTCATGCAGTTGGATGTGATGATGTAGCCGAACTTGGCGCCCCGCTCGTGCACCAGCTCAACGTCCGCCTCAAGGATCGGGTGGAGCAGGCGCCGCCAGTCGGCCGGGGTCCAGAAATCCAGGTTTTCATACCAGGCCCGCTTGATGTAAAGGTCAACACCGGCGCTGAGCACAACCTCCATGCGGCTGCGGTTCCAGGCGGCAATCACGCCGAGCAGCTCCTTGACAAACCGCGGCTGGTCATGCGTGGAGTACATGAGGTTTTCCAAGCCGTGGACCCAGCCGATCAGGTCGGCGCCGACGCCCCAGCCGCCGGCGAGCAGGAGCTGGTGCCGCCGCGCCAGCGCCAGCGCCGGCTCCGAGTCGCGCAAGTAAGCCACCGCCTCTTGCGCCGTGGGCGGGGCGAGCAGAAACCGCAGCGCCGCCAAGTCCCTCGGCCCGGTCACCAGAAACTTGCGCGAACGCGCCACCAGGTAGTCGTCCAGGAACGGCACGTGGGCGCCCCAGGGCCAATCGGGCGTTTGCCGCACCTCGGCGCGCAGGACACCCTCCGGGGTGTGGTACTCCTTGACCAGCACGGGCAACTGTTCGCCAGGCGGTTCCTCTTTCCATTCCTTGATCCGCACGCGCGGGTCATAATTGACCGGCAGCCCGTGCAGATTGTAATGGTCGCTGACGATGCGCGGCGGACGCGGTGGCAGTTGGACATAGGCGTCCAAGCCAAGGGCGACTTGCCGCTCGATGAACTCGCCGTAATCCGCGCAAGTTGACTTCAGGCCGTTGAACAGCATGAAGCTGCACGGCACGTGGTCGGGCTCCTGCCGGCTCAGCGCCGCCAGCATTCGCTGGCGAGAAGTCATGGCGGCAGCGGACATAAACGAGTGCCTTTTCGCCGCACAACGTACTGCCAGTCCCCGCCTCCTGCAAGAAAAATCGCTCCTCCACGGGACGCATTCAGGACGGCTTCAAGAAACCACGGAGCGCCGGCTTCCAGCCGGCTTTGCGCGCGCGAACCACCCGCGAAGCAGAATAGCCGTAGGCGTGACCGTACGGAAGGGCGGGGAATGCCGGATGGTCGTTCCCGAAGGGCACGAACGTGAATAGCCGTAGGCGCAAGCCTACGGAAGGGCGGTGAAGGTGGAAGGCAACCCTCAAAGGGTTGGACCTGCGGTGACATTGCGCCCCTCGCAGCGTAGCCCCCGCCAAATCGCCAAATGGCGAATCGCCAATATTTGTCCGGCCCCCGTTGGGGCCGGCGCGTCGTTCGGCGCGCGGTCCGTGGGTTTCGCCCACGGCTATTCACGTTTTCCCCTGGCGGGGAATGTGCGCCCCGGTGTTGGCGGACCGGCCGCGCCAAGCGCGAAGCGTTCTCGGCGCCACTCAGGCCAGGTTGGCTTGACGCAGAGGGTGGAGGAAAGCGTTGAAACGCTTAGTGGCGCCTCGTCGCGTTCCACGCCCCACTGAAGTGGGGTGTCAATGAGCCCGTGCCCTCCTGTTTCCGTGTTTCATCCGCGTTTCATCCGTGACTAAGCTCCATTTTCGGCTCAGTCCAGGCCGGCGGCAAGCTTGGCGCGTTTGAGCACGGTGGCGGCCAGCGCGCGAGCCTTGGCTGCGCCGTCGCGCAAGACTTGGCGCACGTAATCCAGGTTCGCCTCCAGCTCCGCCCGGCGGGCGCGGGCCGCGGCGAAGTAGTCCCAGTAATGCTCAAAAAGGGCCTCCTTCAACGCGCCATAGCCCAGCCCGCCGGCCCGCAGCCGCTCTTCGTAGTCGCGGGCGATTTCCGCGGGCGCAACGAGCTTGAGCAACTGGATGGCGATGTTCTGGTCGGCGTCGGGCTTGGGCTCGTTGACGGTCCGGCTGTCGGTTTTGATGCCCATGATCTTGGCGCGCATGGTCTGTTCGTCCCCAAACAGCGGGATGGTGTTGTCGTAGGACTTGGCCATTTTTTCGCCGTCGGTGCCGGGGATGACGGCGGTCTCCTCGCGGATCAGCGGTTCGGGGATCACAAAAGTCTGCCCGTAAAGCTCGTTGAACTTGATGGCAATGTCGCGGGTGACCTCGACGTGCTGCTTTTGGTCACGGCCCACCGGCACAAAGTTGGAGTCGTAGATGAGGATGTCGGCGGCCATGAGCACCGGGTAGGCAAACAAGCCGTGCCACGGGGAGATGCCTTTGGCAATCTTGTCCTTGTAACTATGGCACCGCTCCAGCAGGCCCATCGGGGTCACCGTCGTGAGCATCCACGTCAGCTCGGGCACTTCCGGAATATCCGACTGCCGAAAGAAGACCGTGCGTTGCGGGTCAAGGCCGCAGGCCAGAAAGTCAGTGGCAACGTCGAGCGTGTACTGGCGGCGTTGGGCGCTGTCGAACAACGAAGTCATCGAATGGTAGTTGGCGATGAAATAGAAGGCCTCGCCTTGGGCCGCCAGTTCGAGGGCCGGCTTCATCATCCCGAAATAGTTGCCGAGATGAAGCGCGCCCGACGGTTGAATGCCTGACAAAAGTCGCATGGGGGCAGCTTACCAAGGCCGCCCGCGCCCAGCAACTCAAAGTGCGGATTTGCAGCTCTGAGGAATACTCCCCCAGGATGGGTGCCTCGCTGACGGGCGAGGGATTGGACGGCATTCTTCGACCGCATCAGGCGGCAGTGGGGCGCCGCCAGCCCAAGGGGCGGTTGCGCAGATGTTCGGCAGCCTGGCGCTGGGCCCACCTACAGCCCTGCCCTCAGGAGGAGTCGCAGATGCGGATCTGGCAGCGCGCCGCGCGGCGCGGATCCCAGTCCTGGTCGGCGAGGCGGAAATAGCGGAAGCACTCCAGCAAGCGTTGCGCCAAGTTCTTCAGGCTGCCGAACAACTGGAGCGGGCTGCTCCCGTCATCACCTTCCAACAACACCGAACAACGCTAACCACAGAGAACGCAGAGAACTAAGAGAACACGGAGTTGATTCGCAACTAACACCAACGTGTTGTTGGGACCAACATTGTACCAACAGTCTTGGGACCTACAAGCAAAAAGTTGGTGTAGCTGTGTAGTCAAAAGTAACAAGACGGGGCACGAAGCGCGCCATCCGGGGGTAAAAACCAAACAGACCCGCCTCGTCATCCGGCTAGCTGTCGAGACTGACCGCGGGTTGGTTCAGTGCGAGCGGTGGGCAGACGTCGCAGCCCCGCCGGACACTCCGGCTTTGGGTGAGCCAGTGGCTCTCCGAGTGAGAGTCCGACCTTACACCAGAGCCGGGGTGGCGTCGTACGCTCTTGTTTGGGGCGACACTGCGCGAGGGGAGGAGTTTTGACCCCTCAGTTGCGGGCGTCAGCGCCATCCGCGTTATCAGCGGTTAGCTCCGCACGGCGAACTTCGTGACGGTGATGCCTGGGGTGCGCGCCGTTGACGGACGAAGGACTGGCAGTCGGAGAGGCGGTTGAGGTTTGGGAGCACCGCCAGTTCCAAATCGCGGAACTGGAAATCCAATTGCCGCCGGCTGCCGAGCTTGCAAAGGAACAACATCAAACCCCACCAGGCCAGGAACCGGCGGTCATAGGGACCATCGGTTCAAACCGGGTGTCAGACATTTGTCCGAGCCGCTCGTTGAACTGGGGCCAGAAATGGCGGACGGTCTTAACCAGGCAGCCACCCAGGGCTACAACCTTCCGGCCCGGCGGCGTTTGGTCATGGTGTGGGTCTGGAGTTGAGCCAGCGCCAGCGCGGAAATGTGGCGGATCAACGATTTGATGCGTCGGTATTGGCGGAGCCATTGTTGGACCTCCGAAAGCAACCCCTGCGGGACATAGACCGAGCGGGTCAGGCCCCGCTGTTTGTAAGTCAGGTGGTAGGCTGGGTGCCCCAGACCGGCTTGGCAGTGACAACCAAGGCGTCCGCACTTGCGGTGGAAGCGGACCAGGCTGGCGGCGACCAGCGGGCCGGTGATTTTGAATTGCTTGACGCGGGCGGCCAAGTGGCGGGCGATCAAGGTGGG
>Ga0315268_10005853_pt1 | contig 13141 bp, 10 predicted proteins | sample C1_top_MG_FD_204535 | JGI IMG/M metagenome (GOLD analysis project Ga0315268, IMG submission 204535) | Sediment microbial communities from Yellowstone Lake, YNP, Wyoming, USA - C1_top | ecosystem: Environmental > Aquatic > Freshwater > Lake > Sediment | place: USA: Wyoming | collected 2017-08-01 | reverse complement strand
TCGCTCCGTCGCTTCCGCGGCCACCGCACCCCTCGCGTGGGCCTCGCTGAAGTTGAGAGAACGGCGCGGCGCTGCTACTATGGAGATGCGCGGTTCTCGCGCATCCTTCCCGGAATCGTGGGGCTATAGCTCAGCTGGGAGAGCGCATCGTTCGCAACGATGAGGTCGTCGGTTCGATCCCGACTAGCTCCACCAAAACACTCCAACTCAGCCGCTTTTAGCATCACAAACTCGCGCCGGGTGCCCATCCACGTATTCGACGCTCAATCTGAAATCTCAAATCTGAAATCTCAAATTTCCTGACGAGTCGGGTGGTCCATTCAAGCCTTCCTTTGGCTTGAGTGGGGACGTCATCCAACCTCGGCGTGCCTCCGCGTCCTCTGCGGTGAGAGCCTTCGGCCTCGCCCTTTGCGCCGTGCAGTTGCAACTTTCAGCCGTCCGGTCGAAACTGGGCGCACCATGCGTTTCCTGCGCCCTCTGGCTTTCATCTTTCTTCTGACCTGCGCGGCCGCGGCCGCCACTCCACCGGTCACCGGCAATGGCTTCGGCTTCGCCGTGGTCTCGCCCGAGACCGGAGCGCTGACCAGGTTCTACGCGCACCCCTACAGTTTTGCCCGGCCCGATCCGCAGAAACCTTGGTCCGAGGGCATCGAGACCGCCAACTTCATCAAGCATCTTGGCTGGAATGATGGAACTGCTCCGAGCCCGTCGGTCGACTACGTGGACGATTCGCATCTCATTCGCGTCCGCAGCGGCGCCGGCGAGGGTCTTGTCTTCATGCCCTTTGGGTTGCGCCAGACCGCGCTCGTCATTAGCTGGCAACCGAAGACAGCCGCGCCTCCGGGACATTGGGATGTCGATTGGAACCGCTCGCTCAAGGTGCATCGCGCAATTCGTCGTTTCGGCATCGAGATGCACCTACTCCGCTTCGATGGCATCGAGGAATCGTTGCTGCTCATTCCGCTCGATCCGAAACGCGAGCAGAAGTCATCGCAGACAGATTTCTTGTCGACCCGGCGGGCCTGGGCGCTGATCTCTCTGGAAAGCCCAGCCGACCTCGATCGCGTCGTCCGCGAGTTCCGCAGCTGGCGCGCCGGCCTCTCCGCCAACGCCCTGGCTCAGCGCGAGCTCGCCGAAGTCGAGCGCTGGCGCGTGAAGCCCACGGTACATTTCGCGGGAGAGCCGGAACGCCATCTGTGGCGGCAGAGTGAGATCGTTCTCCGCATGGCGCAAAGCCGCGAGCCCAACCGTCCTGGGCGATACGGCAACGGACTCATCGTTGCCTGCCTGCCGGACGGTTCGTGGTTTACGCCCTGGGTGCGGGACATGGCGTATGCGGCGGTCGCACTCGCGCGCATGGGACACCGCGCAGAGGCGCGCGCCGCCCTGCTCGCTTATTTCAACGCGCGCCCCACCGGCAAGATGCGGTCCGAGACCGGCGGCCTCGATTACCAGGTCTCCGTCGTACGTTATTTCGGCGACGGCGCGGAAGAGCCGTTCTTCACCATGGAGGGCGTTGCCAACATCGAGTTCGATGATTGGGGGCTCGTCCTCTGGGTACTCGGCGAATACCAGCAGCTTTATGACGACCCCGCCCTGCTCCGTCTCCCGACCTACCGCGGCCCGCTCTACCAGAGTGCCCGGGACTATGTGGCGAAGCCTCTGCTTTCAAACCTTGAGCCCTATGACCAGGGCCTAATCGTCGCCGCCGACACTTCGATCTGGGAGGAGCACCAGAAAGACAAGAAGCATTTCGCCTTCTCCACGGCCATGGCGATCGTCGGACTGCGCAGCTTCGCCGCGATCGCGCACCGCGCCGGCGACGAATCGACCCGGACCCAGGTCCTGCAGCAAGTCGCCTTGCTGGAGAGAGGCTTCGCCGCGGCTTTCATTCGCGATGGCAAGCTGCATGGAACCCTGGAAGAAGGCGTGAAGAACGACATCGACGGAGCCCTGCTGGCGGTCATCGAATTCGGCCTCGTCACCGATCCTGCCCTCATCGGCTCCACCGTGGAGAGGATGGAACTCCTGAAGGTCGCTTCCGGAGGCTACCGGCGCGTCCGCGGCACATATACAGATCCATCGATCTACGAGTATTGGTACGAGAAGCAGGAATTCCTCTTCGTGGATTTCAGCCTCGCCGAAGTCTATCGCCGGCTCGGACGGAATGCCGAGGCCGACGCCATCCTCCAACGGATCGTCGGCAAGGCCGCCGCCGACCACAACTTCATCCCCGAGATGTATGTGGCCGAGAGTTGCCCTCTCTTTCACGGAGAACTCGGCGCTCCCACCGGGGCCATCCCCATGGTCGGATACGGCGCCGGAGTCTATATCCTCGACGTTCTCAAGCCGGCGCACCCTTCACGGCCGTGAGCTCGCCGCTTCGATTTCGGCGAGCCTCATCAAGCTCTTCTTCCGCCCATTTTGTTTCCCGCCGGCCCAGGGCAAACAGGGACGAACCCCTTTGAAAACCGGGCTTCCGTGACAACTTTTTTATTTCCGTTGTGGTAAGCTCCCCGGCAATGGTCTGCCGTATTCCCTCTCGTGCTTTTTTGCTGTTCCTGGCCATTTTTCTGCCTATCTGCGCACAGGGTCAGGGCCCAACCCTGCAGATCACTCTCTCCTACAGTGACCACTCCGCCTTTGGCGCTCCCGTCGGCACGCCTAACGCGGATGCCCGCATCCACACCACCGGGACGACAACTCCCGTCCGCGGCGAATTGGCTGCCATGTTGATCCATGTGCAGCTCCAGGACAGCTTCGGTCAGTCGTTGGCCGAGAAATCTCCGGACTCGACCGGACGTCTGGTATTCGACATTGACCAGATTGTCAGTAACGCCAGGGGCGTTGACCCGCAGACCTTCCGCATACGCGTCTACGGTCCCAACATCGAAGAGACCAACCTGGAAAATATCGATCCCTACCGCGGTGACAGCATGTTGGACATCACTCTGCGCCGCAAAGGTGAGCCGAAAAGAGAATCCGCGGGTGCGAGCGTGGCGCTCTCCCGGCTCCAGGTCCCCAAGAATGCCCGCAAGGAGTCGGACAAAGGAGATGAGTCGCTGCAGGCCCAGGACCTTTCCGGCGCCGAAAGACATTTCCGCAAGGCCATCGAGCTCTACCCGGACTACGACTTGGCGCATAACAACCTCGGCGTGGTGCTGATGCAGACCGGCCGCCAGGACGAGGCCCGCCAGCACTTCGAGAAAGCGGTGCTCGCCAACGACAAGTACGCCCGCGCTTATATCAATCTCGGCAAACTCGATCTCATCGAAAAGAAGTATCGCGACGGCGATCGTGAGCTGCGCAAGGCCGTCCAGGCCGATCCCTTGAACGCCGAGGCCCTCATGCTCGCCTCCGAGACGGCCCTATTCACCGGACAGTTGGACGACGCCATCGCCGACGCCAAGCTCGTCCACTCCATGCCCCACGAAAATTTCGGGCTCGCCCATTTCTTCGCCGGACACGCCTATGAAGCCTTGAAGAAGTATCCCGAGGCCATCGAGGAATACAACCTCTTTCTCAAGGAAGCTCCCGGCAGCCCCAACGTGAAAAGCGCCAGGGACTCGATCGCCAAGCTGAATCAGCTCCCCGCGCCACCGCAGTAGCACCTGTTCCGCCAACGTCCCGCGGGCTTCTCCTCCCACGGTTCCGGCTTGCCTTCCGTCGTCCGAGTAGCGATATTTAGTCGCGAGCCGTATTTCCTACATTCATGGATACCGAGACCTCGGACATCGCCGTCGCCAATCCCGAGCCAGCCGTCCAACCCGGCACGCGCGGTTTCTGGGCGCTGATCGCCACCCAGTTCCAGGGCGCATTCAGTGACAATGTCCTGCGCAACCTCCTGCTCTCGATGATCGTGGCCATGGGCTTGGCCCGCGAGCAGCGCGAGACTTTCGTCTCGCTCGTCACCTTCCTTTTTTCCCTCCCCTTCGTGCTCTTCAGCATGGCTGGAGGATTTTTCGCCGACCGCTTCAGCAAGCGCCAGGTCACCATCTGGACCAAGGTCATGGAGATCGGCTCCATGGTGATCGCCACCCTCGGCTTCTATCTTCACTCCCACGCCATCCTGTTTTCGGCGCTCGCCTTGGTGGCGACGCAGGCCGCGCTCTTCGGTCCGTCGAAATACGGCCTCTTGCCCGAACTCCTCCCTGCCAAGCGCCTCTCGTGGGCCAACGGACTCCTCGAACTTGGAACTTTCCTGGCGATCATCTTTGGCACCGTGGCCGGAGCCACCATGGCCGAACGCTTCCAGTCGCACGAAGTGTGGGCCGGATACATTCTCATCGCGCTCTCCGTTGCCGGACTGGCGACCAGCTTCGGCATCACTCGCGTGCCTATCGCCGCGCCCGAAAAGAAATTTCGCGCCAACTTCCTCGGCGATCTCTGGCACCAGATCGGACTGATGCGCCGCGATCAGCCGCTCCTGCTCGCCGTCATCGGCAATACCTATTTCTGGTTTCTCGGGTCGCTGCTCTTTGCCACCGTCGTCGTTTATGGACCCGATGTCCTCCACGTCGGCGCCACCAAGACGGGATACCTCAACGCATCGCTGGCCATCGGCATCGGCGTTGGCAGCATGATCGCCGGCATCGCCAGCGGCAACAAGATCGAGTACGGACTCATCCCGCTCGGCGCCATCGGCATGACCTGCACCGGGCTGGTGCTCGGTCTCTGGCCTCACGACCTGGTCGGCTCCGCCGCCCTGCTCGCGCTGCTCGGCTTCTGGGCAGGATTTTTCGCCGTGCCGGTCAACGCCCTCATCCAGCATCGTCCCGCCGAAAGCGATAAGGGCGGCATCATCGCCGCCACCAATCTCCTGTCGTTCATCGGCATTGCCATCTCTTCGCTGGCCTACTTCATCTTCACCAACTACATCCATCTCGACGCACGCGGCGTGATGGTCGCCGGCTCGCTCATCACCGGGCTCGGCACGGTCTACGTGCTCTGGCTGCTGCCCGAGTGGTTCCTGCGCCTGCTGTTGTTCATCTTCACGCACACCGTCTATCGCATCAAGGTCCTCGGCCGCGATAATCTTCCCGAACGCCATGGCGCGCTGCTGGTCGTCAACCACATGTCGTTCGTCGACGCGTTGCTGATGATCGCTTCCACCGATCGTCCCATACGCTTCCTCATCTTCAAGGGCATCTACGATCTGCCGGTGGTCAAGCCGTTTGCGCGGATGATGAAGGCCATCCCCATCTCCTCCGAGCAGCGTCCCCGCGAGATGATCCGCTCGCTGCGCGATGCCAGTGACGCCATCCGCGACGGCGAACTCGTCTGCATCTTCGCCGAAGGGCAGATCACCCGCACCGGCCTCCTGCTGCCCTTCCGTCGCGGCTTCGAACGCATCATGAAAGGCCTCGACGCGCCCATCATCCCGGTCAACCTCGATGGCGTCTGGGGCAGCATCTTCAGCTTCGAACGCGGACGCTTCCTTTGGAAGATGCCGCGCCAAATTCCCTATCCTGTCACCGTCAGCTTCGGACAACCCATGCCTGCGACCTCCACCGCCGCCGAGGTTCGCGCCCGCGTGCAGGAGATCCAGTCCGACGCCTTTGCCCAGCGCAAGCGCCGCATGCGAACTCTCGACGCCGCCTTCGTCCGCAGCGCCCACCTCCATCCCTTGCGCTTCCTCATGGCCGATGGACGCACTCCGAAAATCCGCTTCGGAAGCGCGCTGGTGAAGTCGATCTTCCTCGCGCGAAGATTGCGAAAGCTCGCCGGATCATCCGACATGGTCGGTCTTCTGCTGCCGCCTTCCACCGGTGGCGCGCTCGCGAACTTCGCGCTCTCGCTGCTCGGCCGCGTCCCCGTCAACCTCAATTACACGGCTTCCAACGAAGCGCTCGCATCCTGCGCGCGCCAGTGCAACATCGACGTCGTCATCACCTCGAAAACCTTCCTTGAGCGCTTCCCAAAGATGGAGATTCCCGGGCGCACGCTACTGCTCGAAGATGTCGCCGAAAGACCCGGCTTCTTCGAACGCCTCTTTGCCCTGCTCTCGGCGCCCCTGCCTTACCGTGCCGTCAAGTCGCTGATCGGCGCACGCCGCCACTCGCTCGACGACCTTGCCACCGTCATTTTTTCCAGCGGCAGCACCGGCGAGCCCAAGGGCGTCATGCTCACTCACTACAACATCGCCTCCAACATCGCGCAGGTCTCGCAGGTCTTCATGCTCGACCAGCGCGACAAGGTGCTTGGCATCCTGCCCTTCTTCCATTCCTTCGGATTCACTGCGACCCTTTGGCTGCCCGTCTCCATCGGCATCGGCGTGGTCTATCATCCCAACCCGCTCGACGCCCGCGCCATCAGCGCCCTGGTCGGCCAGTACCGCGTCACCTTCCTCATCGCCACCCCGACGTTTTTGCAGGCCTACATCCGCCGCTGCTCGCCCGAACATTTTGGCAGCCTGCAATACGTTCTCGTCGGCGCCGAAAAACTTCCGGAGCGCGTCGCCATCGCCTTTGAAGACACCTTCGGCATCCGTCCGCTCGAAGGTTACGGATGCACCGAGTGCTCTCCGGTCGTGACCGTCAACACCCGCGACTTCCGCGCCGCCGGCTTCCGCCAGGTCGGCGCGCGCCGTGGACACATCGGCCACCCCTTGCCCGGCATGACCGTGAAGGTCCTCGATCTCGAGAGCCAGCAGCCGGTCGCCGTCGGGACCGCGGGCATGTTGCTGGTGAAAGGGCCGAACGTGATGGCCGGCTATCTTGGCCAGCCCGAGAAGACCGCGGCCGTGCTGCGCGACGGCTGGTACACCACCGGCGACGTCGCCGTGCTCGAAGAGGACGGCTTCCTGGTCATCACCGACCGCCTCAGCCGTTTCAGCAAGATCGGTGGAGAGATGGTTCCGCACATCAAGATCGAAGACCGCCTCCACGAACTCGCCGAGGTCACCGAGCAGACCTTCGCCGTCACCGCGCTGCCCGACGAAAAGAAAGGCGAGCGCATCGTCGTCCTCTACACCCTTGCCGACGACAAGTTTGCCATCGTGCTCGAGAAGTTTGCGGCCTGCGACCTGCCGGCGTTGTGGAAGCCGCGCAACAATCAGTTCTTCCGCGTCGAAGCCCTGCCCATCCTCGGTACCGGAAAGATCGATCTTCGTGGCGTCAAACAGAAGGCGTCAGAACTCGCCGCCACGCAGGGCGCGGGCAGCGGGAGCTAGTGTCTAAAGCAATCCGGCAGGCATGGGGATCCAAGTTCCCGCAGGGAACGACAGGACTGAGCCCGGCACGTGAGTGCCGGGAAGAGTTGTCAGGGTAGAGTTCGAGTCCGGAGGACGACAGTCTTTTGCCTCTGCCTTTGCTTTTGCCTCTGCCTCGCTAACGACTGCCGTCTGACGTCTTCCCCACCTCCGCACCTTCCCTTCCACCCGCATTCCGTCATAAGATTTGTCCAGGTTTCCCGAAGCACGAAGCGCTAAGCGCTAACATGCCATGCCTCCCAACATCATCGTGATGGCCATCCCGGCGTTCTTCCTCCTCCTCATCCTGGAGGCGATCGCCGACGCCGTCATGCGCCGCGATCTTTACGAACCGCGCGACACCGCCGCTTCGCTCACCATGGGCACCGGAAACGTCCTCATCAATCTCTTCGCCAAGGCCATGATCTTCGCGCTCTTCACCTGGCTGGCGCGCTTCGCCGTCTGGCATGTGCCCTACACCTGGTGGGGATGGGTGCTTGGCTTTTTCGCCGACGAATTCAGCTACTACTGGTTCCACCGTTCCAGCCACGAATGCCGTTTCTTCTGGGCATCGCACGTCATCCATCACTCCTCGCAGCGCTACAACCTCGGCACCGCGCTCCGTCAGACCTGGACCGGCTCGCTCACCGGCGCTTTCATCTTCTGGATGTGGATGCCGCTCGCCGGCTTCACTCCGCTGATGATCTTCACCCTGCAGGCGACCAGCCTGCTCTACCAGTTCTGGATCCACACCGAGCTGGTGCGTTCCGTCGGACCCTTTGAAGCCATCCTCAACACGCCTTCGCATCACCGCGTACATCACGGCTCGAATCCGCAGTACATCGACCGCAATCATGGCGGTACGCTCATCGTCTTTGACCGCATCTTCGGCACGTACGAACCGGAAGCCGAGCGCGTGCGTTACGGCCTGACCAGGAATCTCAAGACCTACAACCCCTTGCGCATCGCCTTCCACGAGTGGGCAGAGATGTTTCGTGACATAAAAAACGCGCGCTCCTGGCGCGCGCGCTTCCTCTATCTTTTCGGACGTCCCGGCTGGCACGAATCCGATGTCGCCGCTCCTCCCACGGCAATCGCCTCCGCCGCTCAGTAGCTCAGCAGCTTAGTAGCTCAGTGGCTTGTAGCTATTTTTGCGCAGCCGTCTTCGGCGCGTGATACTTTCCCGGCTCCGTGCGGAAGGTGATGGCCAGCCGGTTCCAGGCATTGATCGTCGCGATGGCGATTGTCAGGTTCACCAGCTCGGTATCGCTGAAATGATTCTTCGCTTCCGCGTAGACCGCGTCCGGCACGTGGGTCTCGCTCACCAGCGTCACCGCCTCGGTAAACGCCAGGGCGGCGCGTTCGCGCTCGCTATACACCGTCGCCTCGTGCCACGCGCTCAGCATGTAGAGCCGCTCTTCGCTCTCGCCCGCCGCCCGCAGGTCTTTCCAGTGCATGTCCACGCAATAGGCGCAGCCATTGATCTGCGAGGCCCGCAGCTTGATCAGGTGAAGCAGCACCGGTTCCAGCCCTGATGTTTGCAGGAACTGCTCCAGCCCCAGCATCGCCTGGTAGCCTTCGGGAGAAGCTTTTACGTAGTGCAGTCGTGAATTCATCCGTCCTCCTCGGTTAGTAATCCTGCTTATATTGGATTAAGCATTCCTGATCGGGATTCGTGCCGCTCGCGGATTTTCGCCGCCGCCGCCTTCCGCCGCCGCCCAATCGTCCTGGACAGCGTGTCAGACCTCGTACTCCGCATCTGGCTGCCAATTCCGTGCGGCTGGCCGCTTTACGTTTACAGTACCGCTTCCACTGGGCGACAATGCTGTATTCCTAGTACTGGAGACCTACGGAGTTGAAACCTCTCAGACGAGCCAAGATCACCGCTCTTGGTACTTACGTCCCCCCGAAAGTCCTCGACAATTTCCAGCTTGAGAAGATGGTCGAAACCACCAACGACTGGATCCTCGAGCGCACCGGCATCCGTGAGCGCCACATCGTCGAAAAGGGTACGGCCGCCAGCGACCTCGCGGTCTGCGCCGTCAAGAATCTCGTCGAGCGTCATGGCGTCGACCTCCAGGACATCGAGGCCATCATCGTCGGCACGGTCACCCCCGACATGATGTATCCGTCCACCGCTTGCCTCGTCCAGTGCAAGCTCAATATTCCCCATTGCTGGGGCTTCGACGTCTCGGCCGGATGCAGCGGCTTCGTTTACGCGCTCACCGCCGGCGCCAAGTTGGTCGAGAGCGGCACTCACAAGAAGGTCCTCGTCATCGGCTCCGACGTCAACTCTTCGATGATCGACTACCACGACCGCAATACCTGCATCATCTTCGGCGACGGCGCGGGAGCCGTCTTGCTCGAGCCCGCACCCGAAGGCGAAGACCTCGGCATCATCGACTCCGTGCATCAGATCGAAGGCCTCGGCGGACAGTATCTCTACATGCCGGGCGGCGGCTCGCTTAATCCTTCCTCGCACGAGACCGTCGACAAGAACATGCACGTCGTCCACCAGGACGGCAAGCAGGTCTTCAAGTACGCGGTCAAGAAGATGGCGGAGATGACCGAGCTCGTCCTCACCAAGAACGGCCTCACCGGTGCCGACGTCGATTGCTTCATCGCCCACCAGGCCAACCGCCGCATCATCATGGCCACCGCCGAGCGCCTCAAGATGCCGCTCGACAAGGTCATCGTCAACATCGATCGCTACGGCAACACCACGGCCGGCACCATCCCCCTGGCGATGATGACCGCCGTGACCGAGAACAAGGTCAAGAAGGGCGACACCGTCCTCATCGCCTCGGTCGGAGCCGGCTTCACCGCGGGCGCCACCCTCCTGAAGTGGGCCTTCTAGCGCTAAACTTCACGCAATCCTGAAGAGGAGCTTCGGCTCCTCTTTTTCTTTTCCGGAAACCCGCGACCGGCGGGCGCTTCGCCGCGACATTTAACTTCTTTCCGCCGCCGTTCTTCGGTACATTGGCGCTGCATGCAAACCCTCCAGGAATTGGAAGCCCACCTCAAGCGATGGCTGGAAGCCGGCATCATCGACCTGCCCATGGCCGACCGCATTCGCGGTTATGAATCCAGCCAGGCGCCGCAACGCCAGTCCAACTGGATGGTCGTCCTCGCCATCGCCTTTGGCGCCGTCATGCTCGCGGCCGGCGTCCTGCTCTTCGTCGCCGCCCACTGGGATGAACTCTCGCCCACCCAGCGCTTCCTGCTGGTGCTCACCATGGTGGCCGGCTTCCACCTGGCCGCCGGGCTGCTCATCGAACGCCTGCGCGCGCTCGGCATCGCCCTCCACGCCGTCGGCACCATCGCCCTCGGCGCCGGAATCTTCCTCGCCGGCCAGATCTTTAATCTCCAGGAACATTGGCCGGGCGGCATCATGTTGTGGGCCCTGGGAGCCTTGATCTCGTGGTTCATCCTTCAGGACACCGCGCAGGCCACCCTCGCCGCCATCCTCATTCCCGCCTGGATCGCCAGCGAGCTCTCGGTGCGCTATGAGCGCTTCATCGGCAGCGAGACGGCGGTCGCCGAATTCGTCTTCATGATCGCCATCTTCTACCTCGGCGTTCGCTCCGAAGACCGTCACTTCTCGCGCGCCATGCACATTCTCGGAGGCATCTTGTTGTTGCCGGCGATGTTCGGCGTCGCCGAGACCAGCCGCTACAGGTCTTATTGGGAAAACCTCCGGGTCGCTTCCGTCTCCCAACGTTTCTTCGTCGCCTTCATCGTCTTCGGACTGCCCTTGCTCGCCGCGTGGCTTACCCGCGGACGCCGCGCCGGCTTCGAAGTCGGCTTCGCCCTCTGGCTGGTCGCCGCCGCGCGCATCGCTGCGGGCTCCGAGGATGCGCTGCTGAATCTCGCGCTTTACGCCTGGTGCGCCTTGGCTTGCGTCGCCATGGTCGTCTGGGGCATCCGCCAACAAAACCGGACTTTCATCAATATGGGAGTGCTCGCCTTCGCCCTCGACATCATGGTCTTTTACTTCTCCAGCGTCATCGACAAGCTCGGACGCTCCGCTTCCCTGATCGGCTTTGGATTGATCTTCCTCTTGGGCGGATGGTACTTGGAGAAGCTTCGGCGCCGCCTCATCCTGCGCAGCGCAGGAGGTGCCCTGTGAAAGCCTGGCAGAAAGCCACTCTCGTCGCCCTCATCCACATCGCCATCGTCAGCTCGCTCGGCGCCAAGCTGCTCTACGACCGCGCCACCCGCCCGCGCGTCTGGCTCAAGACGCAGAATTACGATCCCAATCTCCCCATCCGCGGACGTTACGTCGCACTGCGTCCCATCTTCGACGACCCCAAGCCACCTACCCTGAGCGAGGAACAGAAGAAGAATGCAGGTAGATTCGTTGGATTTTATGGCAATGTGAGCGGAACCATCGCGGTCGTGAATGGAAAAGCCGTCGTGACCTTGAGTGACAAAGATGGTGGCACGCTTTTCTTCCACACCTTCGATGCCGGCGACCGCCCGGTCCTCACCACCTGGGAGCCGGTCCTATATTTCATCCCAGACACCGCACCCAATCCCGCCGCCTTGAAGCGTGGCGAGGAACTTTGGGTCGAAGTCACGATTCCCCGCAAAGGTCCGCCTCGCCCGCTGCAGTTGGCGCTTAAGTCCAACGGGGTTTGGAAACCTCTGGACGTGCACTGATCGCGCCGCTGCCACCGTTTCCCGCTAAGCTGCTGCAACGCTTAGCGATATCCGCTCCATCCCAGGGGAGGTTTCGGCCTCTCCGGTTTACCTTTTCGAAAAGTAACCCTCGTTCGTACACTATCGATTTTTATTGAGCGGAAAATCGTACTAGAATTGGGTCGTAAATCCTCCCCAAAGCATCTCACCATGGTGTCAGCCACCGCGGAAACTGTGGTAAGGTGACAGTCCTTCTCCGGCAGCGATTTCCGTTATGACGACGCACGAACAAGTCGCCCAGGATCTTCCTCTCTACGCGCTCGGCACGCTCGCCGACGACGAGCGCCGCTCGGTCGAGGAGCACCTCCACGAATGTGCGCGCTGCCGCTTTGAATTGCACCTGCTGCATGAGGATATGGGAAGGCTCTCGCTCAGCGGCCCCGAGGTCGGACTGGAGAATCTTCCCCTCCGCGAGCTCCCGCCGATGATCACCCTGGACAACGCCGAACCCGCGCCCAGGCCCGCTCCCCGGCTCTACTGGCTGGCCGCCATCCCGGTCATCCTTTCGATTGTGCTCGGCGCCATGCTCGTCCAGTTGCGCACCCAGAACATGGAACTCAACCAGGCGAAGGCGACCTCGCAGGCCGATCTCGCCGCCGAGCGCAACCATAGCGAACGCTCCCGCCTCATCGAATCCGTGCTCCACGATTCGGCGACCGTCCACTTTGCCAACACCGCCTCTGCCGCGCAGATCCAGGTGCTGTTCAATCCGTCCGTCCACCACGCCATCATCCTCGCCAATCGCCTGCCGCGCCCGAACAGCCCGCAGGTCTATCAACTCTGGCTGCTGCCGGTCGCCTCCGCACCTCTGGTCGCGGCCGGAACTTTTGTCCCCGACGCCCACGGCAACGTCTTCCTCCTCAGTCCGCTGCTACCCTCCGACCTCCAGGTCGCCGGATTCCAGATCACCATCGAGGATCAGAACAACGCCATCTCGACCTCGAACCCGGCCGTCTATAGCGGCAAGTAGAAGAAGTTCTCAGCTTTCAGTTCTTCGTTCGTCGTTCATCGTTCTTCGTTCCCCGTTCTCTGCAAATACAAAAGCCTCGCCGTAGCGAGGCTTCTTCGTTTCTGTAGCGCCGGCGTCCCCGCCGGCTCTTTTCCTTTTGTTTTGCCGTTCGCCTCACGCCCCACGGCATTGATTTTGGTTGTCATCACGAAGGAGCGCAGCGACTGAGGGATCTGCTTTTGCTTTTGCTTTTGCTTTTGCTTTTGCTTTTGCTTTTGCTTTTGCTTTTGCTTTTGCTTTTG
>Ga0315268_10005851_pt1 | contig 13145 bp, 11 predicted proteins | sample C1_top_MG_FD_204535 | JGI IMG/M metagenome (GOLD analysis project Ga0315268, IMG submission 204535) | Sediment microbial communities from Yellowstone Lake, YNP, Wyoming, USA - C1_top | ecosystem: Environmental > Aquatic > Freshwater > Lake > Sediment | place: USA: Wyoming | collected 2017-08-01 | reverse complement strand
CTGGAGCTTCACTTCGAGCTTGGGCAGGTAGCCGTGTTCCTCGGCGTAAGTGATGCTGTCGCCGAACCCTGTGTACTGATTATCATTGAGGGCCGAGTTGAAGATCGGCGGGTAATCCAGGATTCTGCGGTTCGAAGGGGGCATCCGGCTGAGCTCCTGAAAGGACAGATCGAGGTAACCGATGTCATCTCCCGATTGCCAGGTGACGGCGATTTTTCCTCCCTGGACGGCGAGCTTGGGTGACCTGTTGAAAGTACCCTCGCTCGAAAATAGCGTGATTTCAGGGCCCCAGTCTTGCCCGGACTTGACCTTGCCGGCAAGATCACTCCCCCTGCCGGAGGATTGGCTCCAAACGACAAGGGGAACCGTCCCATAGACAAATTCAATAGCCGGAGAAGAATCAGCCTCTAAATTATCCGTGATCTTTTCTTCGCCCGACCAACTCTTGCCGTTCCAGGAGGACGAATAGATTTCATAATCGTGGCCGTCATAGGCGGACCAGACGGCCCAAGGATTCCCGCTTCCGTCAAGAGCGATACTGGGACTAAGGTGGGGAAACCGGCTGCTGGCGTTCAGCCTATAAAGCTTGGACCAAGCGTTTCCATCGAACGCCCTGGCAAAAATTTCGTCGTGTCCCGAGTCCTGCCCGACCCAGAGTACCCACACTCTTTGATCCGCGGCCGCAGCCAGCTTGGGTGTCCCGGCCGATTTAAATAAGCCCCGGTTGACGATCCAAAGCCTTCCCGAGAGCAGGTTTTTGGCCAGGACATAGTATTTTTGGTCTGCCTGTTGGACCCAGGTGACCCAGGGCGCGTCCTGGGCATCGAAGGCCAGGTCGGGAGAAAAAATAGACGGCGATGATTCGGCCACTTTTAGGGCTGATACGAGCTTGTCCCCCCGGAGAAGGGCAAAATAGAGTTCGTCTTTTTGGGAGTCGGACCGTTCCCAGACGACCCCGGTTTCGCCTTTCCGGTTCTGCCTTGCGGCCAGAAAGGGAAGCGATGGCGCTTGAACAATATCTTCGATTTTGGGCGGCTGAGTACCCGGAAGCGGGACAGCCAGGCTGATCCCCAGGGAAGGATTCTGGTGTAAGATCAAGAAATTCCCATTTTTATCGACTAAAGGAATGGCTGAATGTCCCTGGAAAATCAGCCTTCTTTCCGCTGCTCCCAGAGCCAGGGGAAAAAGGATCGAAAATAGAAAAAAGGCGGCTATTTTATTGATTTTACGCATTTTATAATGCGCGAGACAATATAGCATAGGCAGATTGAAAAAGCAAATTGCCTGTGTGCACCGGCCTTTTTAGCCGGTCAGGTTGACAATTTTTGATGATGCGTTAATAATGGACGCGAGGATTAGGAGAAAATCCTATGAAAAAAGTGACATATTTTGTTGCGTTTTTGATAGCCGGGTTCATTCTCTTCCTGGCGCTCGGCCTGGAGGCGCAGAAGAACCCCTTGGACGTGAAAAAGCTCCCTCAGAGGCTCCTCGACAAAATCGACGACAAACTGGCTACGCTTGCCGCCGCGGCCAATATCTCCAATTCGGCCTCCCAGTCCGGATATCCCAAGCTCGGCGTAGACCAGAATGGGGCCGCTTATCTGTCCTGGATCGAATGGCTCAATACAAAGACATTCTATTTCTCCACGAACAGGCTGGGCTCATGGGCGTCGCCCCAGTCCGTCGAGGCCATCGTCTACAACGCCGAGGAAGCGGGATACCCCACGATGGCCGTTTCCAAGTCCGGCAGCTGCTACCTGACTTTCCAGGACGGACGGGTGATCTCTTACGACATCTTTTTGAAATCCTATGAGAATTACTCTTGGGCCTCCGGAGCCGCGAATGTTTCCAACAACGACGGAGGATCCGCTTATTCGGGCTGCGCCGTAAGCCCGGCCGATAATTATCTTTATGTCGTCTGGCAGGACGGCACCGTGACGACATGGCAGGGGTTTTTCCGCTATCGAAGCCCGAGCGGATCCTGGAGTTCCACCTCTACCCTTCCCGTCTATGGGAACGTCTATATGCCCCAGATCGCCATCGACGGCAGCGGGACCGCGCATGTGGTCTGGATGGCGCGCGACGGCGCATCGGTCAGATATGCCCGGAATCCGGACCCGAAGAACCCGAGCGGCTGGCGCGACGAGGCCGTCGTTAAGATGCCGACAAACACCGAGTGGGCTTGGCCGAAGATCGCCGTGGATACCGCCGGGAACGCCTATGTCGTCTGGCTCGACGGAACGACGGGCAATCAACAGGTTTTTTTCAGACGACGAACGGCCGACGGAGCTTGGCATGAGGTAATGAATGCCTCCGGGACTTCAGGCTTCGCCGACGAGGCCGACATTGCCGTGAACCGGTCGCAGCTCGCCGTCTATATCGCCTGGTCCGAGGGCGGCGAGATCTATATGAATTCCTACGCGGGCGGCAGTTGGAGCGGTGCGGTCAACTATTCCGCCACGTCCGGCAACTCGATTATGCCCTCGGTCGCGGTGGACTACTCGGGAAAAATCCACTTGGCGTGGGCCGATAATACATCCGGCAACTACGATATCTACTACCTTGGATCGGGATCGCCGCCGCCGCCGCCACCGCCACCGCCGCCGCCCGATCCGACGCCGCATCCTCCGGTCGGGCTTGCCGTTGAGACCAAAATGAATGATGCCGGCACGGCCAAGATCAATACTCTAACCTGGTATAAAAATCCGCAAGACAGCAGCCTGACCATCAGCAAGTTCGAGGTTTACCGAAAGCCCATGGGGCATGCGGACAGCGAGTTCGCTCTCGTGGCCGGAGTTTCCGGAAGCACGTTTCGGTATGACGATGCCAACCTTCCGTTCAACACTAAATTTACCTACGGCATGCTGGCGATCGCCTCGAACGGAAAAGTCAGCGATCCCTCGGATTTCGTAGACGAACAGCGGATTTTTGCGCCCCTGAGCCTTTCGCTCAAGACGGTTACCAACAGCTCCATGTTTCAGTCCGAGAAAATCAATGTCCTCACCTGGTCGGAAAATCCCCTGAACCAGGGCGTGACCATTGTCAAGTATAATGTCTGGCGGAAAAAGGTGGATGAGGAGAATTCGTCCTGGAAAGTCATAGGCTCGGTCGCGGCCGGCACTCTGGAATATAAGGACCGGAAGCTTTCCACCAAAGACAAATTCAACTACGGGATAACCGCCGTCGATTCCGAAGGATACGAAAGCCGGGGCTCGAACATCGTCCAGGAAGGGAACTGAGGCCCGAACCTTGCCACCCGAGGTACTCGTTTGACGAACCCAACGGGTCCTGTCCCGGTTCACCCCCGGCGCCCCTCTCGGACCCTCTCGTACATTTCAAAATCAATTTCCTTTACATCAAACGCTCGGGTCGGCGGGGGGCCCCCAAACCGTGCCACCCGTCGGGCAAAAACATCAGTCAGCTCGCCCGTTTGTTGCCTTTCTCATGGATTTGTGGCATAAATAGGGGCTCATTCGAGTTGTCCTAATTTCACAATGATCCGAAACGACTGCGTTTACTTTCAGGGCGAAGTCCCCTGCCTTTACGGCCGGCTTTGCGACAACTGCCCTCATTTTACGCCATTTGGGACCAAGATCCTCATCATTAAACGGGGCGCCATGGGCGACGTCTTGAGGACGACGGCGCTCCTCCCCGGCCTGAAGAGGAAATATCCGAATAGCTCGATTTCCTGGGTCGTCGATTCAGAAAGCGCCGAGCTTCTCCAGAACCATCCTGATGTGGACCGGATCATTCCTTTCGACCTGTCCGCTCTCCTGCCCCTGAGGGTGGAAAAATTCGATGTTCTCTACTCTCTGGACAAGGAAAGCGCCTCGACAGCCTTGGCCGAGTCGGTCTCCTGCCCCCGGAAATACGGTTTCGGCATGAACGCGCACGGCAAGCTGGCGATCCTCAACGCGGCCTCCGAATATGCCTTCCAGCTAGGGATAGATAACGACCTGAAATTTTTTCGGAACCAGAAGACCTACCAAGAAATTATCTACGAGATGGCCGAGTTGGATTACCAGGGCGATTCTTATGCCCTCTACCTGGAAGAAGCCGATCTTGGAAAAGCCCGCCGTTTTTTCCGGACGCACAGGATACCGAAAAGACGGCCGCTTGTCGGGCTGAATACGGGTTCGGGGACCCGGTTCGAGACCAAGCAGTGGCCGCCTCGATATTTCGCCCAGCTCATCGATATCCTGACGTCGAAGCTCAAGGCCAACGTCTTTCTTTTGGGGGGCGGCCAGGAAAAAGCCCTCAATAGGTCTTTGGAGCGCCGGGCCCGCCGCAAAATCTTCAATACGCGAAGCGACAATTCCCTCCGTGAATTCGCCGGAATCATCTCCCTCTTGGATGTCATTATCAGCTCGGATTCGCTGGCCATGCACCTGGCCGTCGCCCTGGGGAAAAATGTCGTGGCCCTTTTCGGCTCCACATGTCCCCAAGAGATCACTCTCTACGGCCGCGGCGCGAAGCTCTTTGCCGGCGTTCCGTGCTCGCCCTGCTACAAATCGACCTGCTCGGACATGACGTGCATGAAGGCCATCACGGCTGAGCAAGTGGCCCGGGAAATCCAAAAACTTCTCTGAGTCTCATGGCCGGTAAGTCTAACGCGCGCGGCAAAATCGTCGTGATGATCCCCACCTTTAACGAATCCGAGAACATCCAGGCATTGGTGCGGGAGATCCTCACGCTTCCTCTTGGCCCCGAGGTGTCCGTCCTGGTTGTCGATGACAATTCTCCGGACGGCACCGGGGTTTTAGCCGAGCAGATGGCCGCCGCCGATCCCCGCGTCCATGCTCTCATCCGGACCCAACGCAGGGGCCGCGGCGCGGCGGGAATCGACGGCTTCAAAGCCGCGTTGGCGTTCGATCCTGATTTTGTCATCGAGATGGACGGCGATTTTTCGCACCAACCGCGTTTCATCCCCGGTCTTTTACAAGAAATGGAACACTGCGATGTCGCCATCGGCTCCCGGTTTGTGCGGGGCGGGAAAGATTCGGACCGGAACTTAGCCAGGAGAGCGACCACATTTTTGGCCCGGAATTTTGTCCGCCGCAGGTTCCGTACCGCCGTCCGGGACGTCTCCTCGGGCTTCCGTTGCTTCAAACGAGAAATCCTGGAGCGGTTGGGCCTCGATGACATGATCTCTTTCGGCCCCTCCGTCGTTCTCGAAATTCTTTATAAACTGACTCTCCTCGGAGCGAAGATCTGCGAGGTCCCCATCGTTTTTATTGACCGGACTAAAGGAAAAACAAAACTCAGCGGTCTGACGCTCGTCGAGACTCTCATCATGGTTTTGAGGTTCAAGCGCCAATACGGTAAGCTGCCGGCGGGGCGCAGACCTTGAAAAAAGTCCTCCTGGTCTATCCCGGTTATATCGTCCGCGAACAACCGCTGAATATTCTCTATATCGGCTCGGCCGTCAAAGCCGCGGGACACACCGTCGCCCTTTTTGAGATTAGCCCGTACCGGCGGCGGCCCCTTCGCGGCGATCCCTACCGTGTCATCAAGGAAAATTACGCGAAACTTTGCCGCCGCTTTGAGCCCGATGTCGTCGGCTATTCAGTCATGTCTGTGAACTTCAAGATCGCTCTGGAACTGGCCCGGCTGACCAAGGAGAGGTCTCCGCATGTCTGGACCGTCTTCGGCGGCATCCATCCGACCATCGTCCCCGAAGAGACAATCCAAGAATCGGCGATCGACATCATTTGCCGGGGCGAGGGAGAAACGAGCTTCGCAGAGTTGCTTTTGGCCCTGGACCGCGGCGACGATTTCACGCGCACGGAGGGACTCTGGGTTAAGCGCGGCGGCGAAATCTTCCGCAATCCGGTGAGGCCGCTCATCGAGAACTTAGACAGCATCCCTTTCCCCGACCGAGATCTCATCGCTCCCGAGAGGCTTCGGGCCGAGCTCTATGGTATCAACCTCCTCTCCTCGAGAGGCTGCCCTTTCCCGTGCTCCTATTGCCAGAATGAATATCTCATGGACCTCTACCGCGGGTTCGGCCGCTTTGTCCGCTACAGGACGATCGATAATGTCTTTGCCGAGATCGATGAAGTCATCCGGAAATACAAACCGTCGCGGCTTTCGTTTTCAGATGAGTCCTTCACCCTTAACAAAAAGCGCCTGGCTGAGTTTTGCGGCCGGTACGCAAAAAAATACTCGCTTCCTTTTCTTTGCCAGACCCGACCCGACCTGATCGACGAAGAAACCATCCGCATCCTCAAGGACGGCGGCTGCGATTTCATCAATATGGCCATCGAGGCGGGAAATCCCCGAATCCGAAACGGCGTCTTACAGCGAAATATTTCGGACGAGCAGATCAGCGAGGCGTTCCGGCTGGCGCGGCAATACGGGATCCGGACAGGAAGCTTCAACATGATCGGCTTGCCCGGTGAGGACCTGTCGACGGTTTGGGATACGATTCGCCTCAACCAACGCATCCAGGCCGACCGGATCATGTGCACCGTCTATATGCCGTTCCACGGGACCAAGCTGGGCGAAGACTGCCTTGCCGGCGGCTGGCTCGAACATCCTATCGACGACGCGGAGATTTACTACACCAACATCACTATCAAGCACCCCACGATCCCCGGGAAGACGCTCTTTGGCTACCAGGGCTTTTTCGACTATTATGTCCGGCTGTCGCCGAGGCTGCATCCGCTGGTCCACCTTTTTCGCCGGGTCTACGAGCTACTTCCCAAGTCGGCCTTCGGGCTGCCGCCCCTCGTGCGAGCGGCCCGGGAAGGCCTGATCAACTTGGTTTATAATCTGAAGAGATTTCTGCCCAGCCGCGGCTTCTTCATGAAAACGCGGTGATGTGAGAGAATAAGCTCTATGGAAAAGCCTGGAGAGACTCGAACGAAGGAGGCACGGCCATGAAAATCCTTGTCACGGGCGGGTCCGGTTTTATCGGCAGCCACCTGGTCCACAAGCTTCTCGAGGAGGGCTATGAAGTCTCTGTCCTTGACCTGAGGCCGCCGATCCAGGACGTGGAATGGATCAAACGGGATATCCGGGAGGACCTGGGGAATGCTTTCTCGAACTTTAATTTTGTCTTCCACCTTGCCGCGCTGGCCAACGCCCGCAAGTCTTCCGAGGACCCCCGGCTGTGCACGGAGATGAACATCAGGGGCACGCTGAACATCCTGAATGCCGCCCTCAAGAACGACGTCGAGCGGGTTTTCCTCGCTTCAAGCTCCTGGGTCTGCGGCGCTCAGGAAGGCGACATTGTCAACGAGAAGAGTCCGTTCCGGCTGGACGAAATCAATACCATCTATGGGGCGAGCAAGATCGGCCAGGAGCTGCTCTGCTTTTCCTTTTACAGTGAATACAAAGGCCCGAAGTACACGGTTTTCCGCTACGGCATTCCCTACGGAGAGCGGATGTGGAAGGGCCTCGTCGTCCGGGCTTTTATGGAGATGGCCGAGAGGACCGGAATTATCAGCATCATGGGCGATGGGAAGCAATTCAGGGAGTTTCTCTATGTCGGCGACTTGGCGGATGCGCATCTTCATGCCATGAAACCGGTGGCCGAGAACAAGATTTACAACCTTACCGGAGGCCGTCCCATCACCATCGAGGAGATCGCCAAGGAAGTTGTCAAGCATATCCCGGCCAAGATCGAGTATATTCCCCAGGCGCGCGTCGAGCCAAAGATCAAGCGGGTCCACAACTGGCTGGCCGAGAACGAACTGGGGTGGGTCCCCAAAACTCCTCTGGACGAGGGAATCCGGAAGTGCGCCGAATGGTGGACGTCGCTCACGGACGAACAGAAGATCGAGGATTATTGGTGCTGAGCAGCCAGGGAAGGAAAGATGGGACCTGTCGGGGACGTGCCCCCAGCGGCCTCGCGCAAGACCCTCCCACCCACCACTTAGGCGCTTCGGGCGCCGCGGGGCAGCATCCGCGCCACCCATTTTTTTCCTTCATGGGGAATTCAATTCCTTTTCTGATGGCTGTCGGGTGCTGAGTAGCAATGATTCATTTCGTGGTTCCGTACTTCAACAACGAGAAAAACCTGGAGGAGAATGTCCTCGCTCTCTATGTATTCCTAAAGCAGAACCTTGCCGGCGGGTTCGAGCTCGTCCTCTGCAATGACGGCAGCACCGACCGTTCGGCCGAGATCGCGGCGGCCCTCGGCAGGGGCTGTCCCCAGATCAGGCTGGTCGGCTATGCTCCAAACCGGGGAAGGGGATTCGCTGTCCGGTATGCGGCCGGGACCTGCTCGGGGGACTTCCTGATATTTGCTGACCTGGACTTTCCCCAAACGACCGACCTGTCCCATATCCTGGAGATGATTGAATCTCTGCACGGTGCCGAGGTCGTTGTCGGCTCGCGGTTTCTTCGGAAATCAGAAACGCGCCGAATCTGGAGAAGGAATCTCGTTGGAAAGGCCCACCGTTCAATGGTCCGGCTTTTTTTCCCGCGCCTGAAGGTCAAGGATCCCGACGCCGGGTTCAAAGGCTTCGCGCTCCCCGCTCTTAAACAGATGAATCCCCTCTGCCGCGAAAACCGCTGGTCCTGGGACCTGGAGATCCTGGCCATTGCCCGCGCCAACAAATTTTCTATTAAGGAGGTTCCGATCAACTGGAACGAGCGCCACGATGAGTATGTGACCTCAGTGAACCTGTTCGGCGCCGCCTGGGAGGAATGGACGGGGATGTTCCGGATTAGAAAAAATCTCAAGAGGGGAATCTACAAGCTTTGATCTCTCAGTTCGAGACTCAAAGCCGTCTCGCCGGGAAGACGATCTTCGCCCCCTTCAGAAACTTTTGCAGGAGAAGGCGGGTTAGGGCCGGGTTGATTTTTCCGCCTTTTTATAGCTGATGGACATGCCCCCGCCGCCCCGGGTGAAACTAGTTTCCATGTTCGGCAGGCTCAACATGTATTCTATGAAGCTTCCGGTTCCCCAGGGGCCGCGCCTTTGCCGTTCGGAGACGTTGTGAGCGGCGAAACAGCCTCCCACCGTAAGTTTGGGCAGGACGGCGATCAGGTAATCCTTATACCCTTCCTTATCCGCATCACAGAAAACAAAATCGAACGGCCCCTTGAGAGTGGGAACGAGGGCGTGCGCATCCGCCAGGCGGGCGTCGATATAGCCGGAAAGACCGGCCCCCTTGAAATTCTCCACCGCCAGACCGTGGCGCTCTTCATCGATGTCTATGGTGATCAGCTTTCCTCCCGTCTTGCTGAGCGCCCAGGCGATCCAAATGCCCGAGTGCCCGGTGGAGGTTCCGATTTCGAGCGCGCTTTTATAGTTATGCTGCAGGACAAGGTCATACAGGGTCTTTCCATCGTTCTCCGGCACGTTCATGTCGTGCCATTGGTATCTGTGGCTGTCGAGAAAGTCGCGCACCCTTTTGTCGAGATCCTGCTGCCCGGGCGAGGACATGACACTGCCGGCCAGAAAAACGAAGGCCAAGAATAATCCAAGCGCTCCGACGAGAAGAAATTCTTTTCGCATCCAGACGTCCTTTAAAAAAAAATTAACCCATCGTCTTTTTAGACGAACAAATTTCGATAATCTTCCCTCCAAGAATGTCCCCGCTTTGAAGATACTAAGCGTGATGCTCCTTGGAAGGAAGGCAGGGAGCGAAGCGAGCGTTGGAAGGAAACCCTAGGTAAGGGTTTCCTTCCAAGAGTGTCCGCATTGACAGCGCCTGAATTTTATATTTTAATAGATTCTCTCAGGAGAGAGGTTCTATTCATTTCAATCATATGAAGAGAGAGAAATTATGAAACCTACCATCAAACCCAAGAATGCCTGTTATTCCTCAGGGCCATGCGCCAAGCATCCCGGCTTCTCGCTGGATGAACTCAAAGGCGCTCCCTTGGGCCGCTCCCACCGCAGCAAGCTTGGAAAGGCCAAGCTTCAGGAAGCGCTGGAGAGGACGAAGAAACTCCTCGGGCTTCCTCCCGATTATCTCGTGGGCATCGTCGCCGGCTCGGACACCGGAGCGTTCGAAATGGCGATGTGGTCGCTCCTCGGCCCCCGCTCCGTGGACGTTTTCGTTTGGGAGTCCTTCAGCAAAGGCTGGGCGACGGATATCACCAAACAGCTAAAGCTCAAGAACGTGCGCGTCTTTGAGGCGCCCTACGGCAAGCTGCCGGATTTGTCCCAAGCCGATTTCAACAACGATATTGTTTTTGTCTGGAACGGAACGACCTCCGGCGTGAAAGTTCCTCATGGCGACTGGATTCCGGACGACCGGGAGGGCCTGACTCTTTGCGACGCGACTTCCGCGATCTTCGCCATGCCCATTCCCTACAAGAAGCTCGATGTGATCACGTATTCCTGGCAGAAAGTGCTGGGCGGAGAGGCCGCCCACGGCGTATTAATTCTTTCTCCCCGGGCCGTTCAACGGCTGGAAACGTACGCGCCGCCCTGGCCCCTGCCCAAGATTTTCCGCATGACCAAAGGCGGAAAATTCATGAAGGAAATCTTTGAAGGGGATGTCATCAACACGCCGTCGATGCTGGCCAATGAGGATTACCTAGCCGCGCTGAATTGGGCCGATTCCATCGGAGGCCTGGACGGGCTTATTCGCCGCAGCAACGCCAACCTGGCGGCTTTCGAAAGTTTTGTCGCCAAGCACGACTGGATCACGTTCCTGGCCGAGACGAAAGAAATCCGCTCCAACACCAGCGTCTGCTTCAAGGTCAACCTGCCGGAAGACAAGGTCAAGGCTATGGTCAAACTCCTTGGCGATGAGAAAGTCGCCTTTGACTGCGCTTCTTATCGCGAGGCGCCTCCGGGCCTTAGGTTCTGGTGCGGGGCGACCGTCGAGAAGTCCGACGTGGAGGCCGTCTGCCAGTGGTTGGAGTGGGCTTATAACGAAGTTAAATAATTGAATGGTCCCCGTTGCCCGGGGGCATGAATCCGTTCTGATGAATCCTCAAGGACCGCAGCTCTACCTCTCGCGCATGATCCCGGCTTTCTTGTTCTCTTCTTGACGACGGAACGGCCGCGGATCATACTTAAAAAGAAGGCACAAACATGGACTTCTGGAAACGTCTAGTTCTTCTGGGAACGTTTGGAGCGACGGTCGCAGTCATGGCCATTATCGCTGTGGAGGGAAGCCAAGTGACTGTTACAGTCGAAAGGAAAACATGTCGAGCCGAAGACGGCGTCACGATCGTTTATTCGGCATGCGGAATAGGGGAGCCGGCTCTGGTTTTTATCCACGGAGGCCTCGCTGACCGCAGCTTCTGGAATGCCCAGCTTAGGGCATTTGGAGAGAAACACCGGGTGATAGCGCTCGACTTGGCGGGCCATGGGGAGTCCGGAACGAACCGCACGAAATGGGGAATGCCCGAATTCGGGGCCGATGTCAAGGCTGTGGCGAACGCGGAAAAGCTCAAAAAAATCATCGTCTTTGGAAACTCGCTCGGTGGCCCCGTGGCTGTCGAAGCGGCCCTCCTCCTCCCCGGCCGCGTTCTCGGCGTTGTTGGCGTCGATACGTTCCACTCCCTCGACGATAACATCTCTCCGGACGAAGCCCGGGCGCGGGCCGAGGCCTTCCATAAGCATTTCGCGGGTAGCGTGAAGACAATGACCCGGGCTCTTTTCCACCCCGATGCCGATCCCAAGATCATGGCCGACGCCGAGCGGCGAATGGATAAAACTTCGCCTGAGGCGGCCTACGCCATGTTCTTGTCCTTCGCCGGCTATGATCCAACCGCTTCTGTCCGTAAACTGACCATTCCGCTCCGGGCCATCAACGGCGGAGGTGGACGATGGTCGAACCCCACCCCCCTCCACTCATCTCAGCGTCCGAGAAGCCTTCGACATGAGGGTTTTTTTCGAGAAGGCTGCGGACAATCCGCTTGAGCGTCCCGGTCCCCTTGCCGTGGATAATGCGGATTTCTGTGATTCCCACTCGGAGGCATTCCTCGATATATTCTGGGATGAGTTCCTTGACCTCTTTCGGGGCGAATGTGTGGAGATCCAGGATCCCCTCGATCGGAATTTTCACGGGCTTGTCCGGCAGCTTGACGAGCATCGAGTTATTTTATCCCCAAGCCATCATCTATTTTTTGTCGATCCTCTCGATCCATCCTGTCTGGACGAATTCGCCGTTATCGCTGGGATCGACTGAATACCAGTGCGGGGGCGGGGCGACTATCTTTTTTTCTTGACGGGCTTGAGCGGTGCCAAGGTCGGGAGGGGCTCCAACACGAACGTGATTCCAACCCTAACTGGGCGATGATTGCCGATGGGAGGGATCGGCATGGGCAGGACGAGAGAACCATGAATGTTATCGCCCGTGCTGGGCAGGGGGCCCTGGCAAAAGCCGGACGGAGTGCCGTTGTAGACATCATACGACAAGAGCGATACGCCGTAGTCCATCGTTCCCTGGCCCGGAAAGGTAATCTTGATCGGGAAAGCCACGCCGCAGTTGAGCCGATACCCTGGCGTATCTCCTCCAACTTCGAATGTCGCTCCAGCGCCGGGCAGGAGAGGCCCGCCCGTGCTCTTGTAATCGGTCCTCGAATGGTTGTGCTTGTTGATCTCGTAACCTTCGAACGTGATGCCCTCCGATTCAGATTTATTCGCTTCCCAACGGCCCCAATCGTCCCTCTTCTCTTTCTGCTTAAAACGGTAGCGGGCAGTCGCCGTCATTTCGACCTTCGAGGACCAATCCGCGTCCTCGTAGGTATCGTTGGCGGTCCAGGTTATGTCGAGATTCCACGTCGCCTGGCTGATGAACCACTTAAGCGAAACGACGGGCGGCGTTGAACTCGGCTTTGAACGCTGAGTTGATTCACCAGAAAGTGCCCCAAGAACCAGGACAAGGAAAACCGCAGCCGCGGAAGCGGAGCTACGCGTGCGATTCAGGAAGCTAACTTTCATTCTTGTCTCCTTTGTTTCCATGCGAACAGGCCTGAACGACCGTGCCTTAACACTTTCCTATGATCCTGGATCCAATCCCGTTCCCTTATTACCATATCTCCAATTCATATTCAATTACATCCGCAGCCAAATCGTCATCTCGCTTGATCGATTTCTTATGGGTGAAGCCGGCGGAAAGATACATCCTTTGGGCCGGTGTGAAGAAATCGATCTGGCCGGTTTTTGCGATGATCCTTTTTGGCTTCAGATTCTTTATTTTGTCGATGGCTAGAAGAAGCTGTTCCTT
>Ga0315268_10005850_pt1 | contig 13146 bp, 11 predicted proteins | sample C1_top_MG_FD_204535 | JGI IMG/M metagenome (GOLD analysis project Ga0315268, IMG submission 204535) | Sediment microbial communities from Yellowstone Lake, YNP, Wyoming, USA - C1_top | ecosystem: Environmental > Aquatic > Freshwater > Lake > Sediment | place: USA: Wyoming | collected 2017-08-01 | reverse complement strand
CCATACTTCCTCCTAGATAGAGAAAGTATGGACAAAACAGCCCACGATGTCGTGATCAAATCTGGCGGTTAGTGTCCCTACGATGTCGTGATCGCTCGACGGCCCACGATGTCGTGATTATTGAGACTTATCCTATAAGGACTTGCACCTCAGAAGCACCAAGTTAGCTTGGCGCACTAACGGCAACGGCATCAGCCGCCGCCGGTCACGGGCCAGGCGCGTTACACCGCGAACGGCGACGCAACAGCCAAGTACCACTGTTCGCGGCGCGTGTAGGCGGTCGGCTGCAAGTGCTGGTTGGGCGCACGCCTGGGTTGTAACTGCCCTGATTCCGTTTCGGTCTTGCCAATGCCTTCTTGCCCAACCTCTCCAACCTAGTTCCGCTAGATGTTGGGCATGCGAGGCTCTTTGCCGACGATTGTGCGAAGCGTTTGGAATGTGATGGGCGTGGCCTTGCCGCCGGGCAATTGAGCCCATAGCCTGTCTAACAGTACCTTCGCCTGGGTAATGAGGGACACACTTTCCTCCAGGCTAACTTCGCCCCCCAGAAAGCATTGCAGGAGTTCGCACTGGTAGTTGGCGCAGGCACGCGGGCGGCGCTGGTAAGTCGCACAACGATCTCCCTGATATTGAGGGCAGGGCAGGTGAAAGCCCATTCCATCCTCAAACACATCCACGCGGAGTGAAAGTTCTCGCGCGAGGTCCAACTCGTTCGCGTCGAGCGTGGCATGTGAGTGCACGACGCCTAGGCAACACAACCCACATACCGTGCACAGGTCTGTTGAGCGAATAGCTTTACCCACCAAGGTCCTTATTTGCGCCCAATCTCAGTATTCGGAGGATTCGGTGTACCGAATCCTTCTAAATGCCCCGCACCGCTCCGTGAACCAACTTGTCACTGATCTCGCCGGCCGCGAGACGGATTCACTGGCTTTTGTACAGGGTAAACATCATACGCGATACGAGGTAAAACCAATCCCGAAGGTGCTACAGCTCCAACTGCGGAAACCGGAGCGAGAAGAGGAAACCCCAGCGTGCTGCGATGACCACCATAAGGTAAACCGCATTCCATGTAGATTATAGACCCGTACTATCGCTTGTCAATACTGACAGAGTGTGGTCTGGTGGTATAATTCCCTCCGCACCAAAACATTCGTAAGGGAGGAGGAGAGCATGGAGTATCGTTACCTTGGTTCTTCGGGGTTGCAGGTTTCGGCGCTTTCGTTCGGTTCGTGGGTGACATTCGGGACCCAGATGGGCGAGGAGACGGCCTACGAGTGCATGAAGGCCGCTTACGACGCGGGCGTCAACTTTTTCGACAACGCCGAAGCCTATGCTGCCGGTCAGTCCGAAGTTCTCATGGGCAATGTGATCAAGAAGGCCAGTTGGAAGCGCAGTGACCCTGTCGTGTCCACCAAGATTTTCTGGGGAGGGCGCGGTCCCAACGACACGGGTCTTTCGCGCAAACACATCATCGAAGGCGCGCAGGCGGCATTGGCGCGTTTGCAGTTGGACTATGTGGACTTGATCTTTTGTCACCGCCCCGACAAGTTCACGCCGATTGAAGAGACCGTGCGGGCGATGAACCATATCATCCATCAAGGCAGGGCGTTCTATTGGGGCACGAGCGAGTGGAGCGCGCAGCAGATTACTGAGGCGCACCTCGTCGCCCGGCGGGAGCATCTCATCCCGCCGACGATGGAACAGCCGCAATATAACATGTTCCACCGCGACCGCGTTGAACGCGAGTATGCGCCGCTGTATAAAGAGTTCGGGCTGGGGACGACGATATGGAGCCCGCTGGCGAGCGGCTTGCTCACCGGCAAGTACAACGCCGGCATTCCTGAAGGAACGCGCGCGACCCTGGCCGGCTACGAGTGGCTGCGTTCACGCTTTGAAGGCGAAGAAGCCAAGCGTAACATCGAAAAGGTCAAGCAGTTAATGCTGCTAGCCGACGAGTTGGGCTGCACGATGGCGCAACTGGCGCTGGCTTGGTGTCTCAGGAACCCGAACGTGAGCACTATCATCACGGGCGCATCGAAACCGGAGCAAGTGACGGAGAATATGAAGGCACTTGAGGTTGCCCCCAAACTCACGGACGGCACCATGGAGCGCATCGAGGCGATCCTGGCGAACAGGCCAGAGTCTATTCCGAGTTTCCGCGATTGATCGCAGACGACGGACCGCCGCTTGGATCGAGCGGCGGTCGCATTTCTTCAGCCTTGTCGGGTGTGATTCCTCGCGGCTTGCCGCGCGGGTAGTTCATTGATCAGGAGGCTGTCAACATGGACATTGTCCCCGGCGTTCACTTCATCTCTGGTACCGTCGCCAACCCGTACTTGATCATTGACTCCGATGGGCTAACGTTGATTGACACCGGCTTGCCCGGCAGCGACAAGAAAATTGTCAAGTACATCGCCGGCCTGGGACGCTCGCCGGGTGAGGTGAAACGCATCATCATCACTCACGCCGATATTGATCACGTGGGCGGGTTGGCCGTGCTCAAAGCGGTGACGCGAGCGCGCGTATATGCCAATGCCACCGAAGCCGCAGCGATTGCCGCTGGACGTTCGTCGCGCGAGTTGAAGCCAAGCAACCCTTTGCTCAAATTGCTGTTTGCGATAACAGGTCGTTTGTTCAAAGCCGCTCCGGTGCAAGTGGACGAGTTCTTGACTGACGGCCAGGTGTTGCCCGTGTTGGGTGGTCTGCGTGTCGTCGAGACTTTCGGCCATACGCCGGGACATATCTCGCTGTTCGCGCCATCCGCCGGAATCCTGTTCGTGGGCGATTCTATTGTCTCGGACAAGACAGGACTGCGCGGCTCGACCGGGGCAGGCACTTGGAATCAATCGAAAGCGGACGAAGCCGTGCGGAAGCAGGCGGCGCTTGGCGCGCGGATCGTGTGCTCGGGGCATGGCCCGGTAGTAATGGATGCGGGAGACAAATTCCCGCAAATCTAATGGGCGGAGCGAGAAGGGTAAAACGTGAAACGTGACGAGGGCGTTTACGTTTCACGCTTTACGTTTTAACGGGTGGAAGGTGGAGCATGTCAAAGCCAAAGGTGTTTGTGACGCGGGCGATTCCTGAAAAGGGGTTAGAGATGGCGCGCGAGGAGGCTGAGGTGGAAGTATGGCCCGATGAATTGCCGCCGCCTTACAAGGTTTTGCTCGAAAAGGTTCAAGGGCTGGATGGCTTGCTGACTTTGCTCACGGACAGGATTGATGCGCGGCTCATGGACGCGGCGGGCAGGTCACTCAAGGTCGTCAGCCAGATGGCCGTGGGGTACGACAACATTGACCTGGCCGCGGCAACCGAGCGTGGCATCCCGGTCGGTCACACCCCGGGCGTGCTCACCGAGACGACGGCTGACTTTACCTGGGCCTTGCTCATGGCGGCGGCGCGGCGTGTGATCGAGGGCGATGCGTTCACGCGCGCCGGTCGCTGGCATACGTGGGGGCCGACGCTTTTGATGGGGCCGGACGTTCACGGCGCGACGATTGGCATCGTCGGCTTTGGGCGTATCGGCCAGGCAGTCGCGCGCCGCGCGGCGGGTTTTGGGATGCACATCATGTATAACAATGTCAAAGACTGCCCTGAGCCTGATCCGCCCATACCTATGCCGGTCGAGTGTGTTGATCTCGATGACCTGCTGCGTGAGTCGGATTTCGTTACGCTTCACACGCCGCTCTCCCAAGAAACCTATCACATGATGGGCGACGAGCAGTTCAATCTGATGAAGCCCACGGCGATTTTGATCAATACGGCGCGGGGGTCGGTGGTGGATCAGGGCGCGCTCTATCGTGCGCTCAAATCGAGGCGGATTGCTTGTGCGGCGCTCGACGTGACCGATCCAGAGCCGATCCCGATGGATAGCCCGCTGCTGGCGCTCGACAACATCATCATCACGCCGCACATTGCCAGCGCGAGTGTCCAGACTCGCACCAGGATGGCGAAGATGGCAGCGGGCAACCTGATATCGGGCTTACGCGGCGAGCGATTGCCGAACTGCGCAAATCCGCAGGTGTACGAGGTACACAAGGACCCAAGAGGCCAAAATGGCAACAGTTGATCTGGTGCAGGCCATCGCCCAAATTCGCGAGCAGTGGGGGGCTGTCATTCAGGATGGTATCGCCGCGTGTGGCGGAGACGCCCATGCTGCTAAACGGCTCGCACCATTCCTTGACATGATGTCACACAAGGATGATTGGCGAGCGCTCGTCGCTGCCTTGCGCCGCATCCTGGCGGGTGAGCGCGACCCAATGGCTTTGCTGCCTGGATTGGACGATACCGATGTCATCATCGCAGGCGATGTGTTGCGCGGGCTGGGAGTAGATATTCCACTCGCAGGGCAACAGGAAGAAGAGAGCGGCGACGGCGGTGACATGGTGAGCCTGGACAATTTCCTCAACATGATCGTCGCAGCGTGCCGCCCAGATGCGCCAGCCAGTCTGCACGATCAACTTGTCACCGCAACGCGCGGCATGGCGACTCAGCCCAATGCGCCCGAAGGTATGCGCGAGTTGGGACGCGTGCTCAATGCCGTCCTTGCCGGAGAACGTGAGCCAGATCTTGCGGCGCTGTCACCCGAGTTGGAGACCAAGGTGCGTGGGGTGCTCGATGTGCTCAAGCACTAACAGGGGTTTGCTCCTACAGAATCAACATGGCATCCCCGAACGAGTAGAAACGGTAACGCTCCTGGATGGCTGCCTGGTAAGCTCTGAAGATAAGGTCGCGCCCGGCAAAGGCCGAAACGAGTGCGAGCAAGGTGCTGCGCGGCAAGTGAAAGTTTGTCAGCATGGCATTCACCACGCGGAACTGAAAACCTGGATAGATGTACAGGTCGGTGAACCCATCGAACGCGCTCACCGTTTGCCAGCCGCAAGTTACACCTGCCCAGTCCGTGGCGCAGTTCTCACTTTGAGGTTTGGAATTTGAAATTTGTGATTTGGAATTTGCGATCTGAGATTTCCGCGCAGCCGATTCCAAAACGCGCACGCTTGTCGTGCCGACGGCAATGACGCGCCGCCCGGCCAGCCTGGCTTCGTTGATTTGCCGTGCTACTTCTGGGGAAAGTGAGCACCATTCGGTGTGAATGTGATGTTCCTCGACGGTCTCTTCATATACCGGCTTGAATGTATCCAGCCCGATGTGCAGAGTGACAAAGGCAAACTCGACGCCCTGACGGCGCAGCGCCACCATCAAGTCCGGCGTAAAGTGCAGACCTGCCGTCGGCGCGGCGGCTGAGCCGAGCGTGTGCGAGTAGATGGTCTGGTAGCGTTCCGGGTTAGTGAGCGGCGTATGGATATATGGCGGCAACGGCATCGAGCCGACCTGGCCCGCTTCGAGCAGGGATTCGACGGGCTGATCAAAGCGGACATTGCATTGAGGGCCTTCGTGCATCTCGACGACTTGCGCTTTTGCAACACACTGTCCTGACTTGTCCAGCACCTCGAGCCGCGCGCCGGGCCGCATACGCTTGCCGCCGATGAGGGTTTGCCACATCAGGTCGTCCAAACGGCGCAGTAGCAGAATCTCGACGGCTCCGCCTGTTCTCGCTTTGCGCGCGCGCAATCGAGCGGGAATCACCCGGCTCTCATTCGCGACGAGCAAATCGCCGGGCCGCAGGTACTCGCCAATGTCCCGAAACATGTGATGCGTCAGTTCGCCCGTATCGCGCCGGACGATCAACAAGCGTGATGCGTCGCGCGGCTCGATGGGCGTCTGCGCGATCAATTCAGATGGAAGCTCGTAATCCAGTTCACTGGTCAGCATCGTGGCGGAGTATATCACGGAAGAACAAAAGCGGGAGAGGATGATGATCCCGAAGGGTTTTCACTTGCGAAGAATGCGCAGGATGATGTTCAAGATCACCGTCAACACAAGGCTGACGATGATCATGGTCGCCAGTGGAAAGTAGCAGGACAAGTTCTCTCGCTGGATGCGGATGTCGCCCGGCAGATGGCCCAGGAACGGAACTTTGCCCACCAACCAGATCACCCCCCCCAAGATGAGCAGCCCGGCTCCCATCAAGGCGATCAATTTTCCTATATTACCGAAATCGCTCATGGCGTCTTTTTGATCCCGTAAGGCCGCACGTAATCTTGCACGCCCCAGCCGGCTGTGACGCCGTCCGACAAAAGGAGCCACGACAGCGCATTGGCTTTAACAGGCCCCTGCATCACGTACAAAAGCTTGCCCGTCGGAATGGTCAAAATCCAGTCGTTGTCGAAGCCGGCGCCTTTGTACAGCTCAATACCCGATGGCCGGACAACCTGCACGTAGATGCCCGGCTGAATTTTAGCCGAAGATGGCAAGTACGTCCACTCGCTGGTGGGCGAAGGAGTTGGCGTTGAAGTTGGAGCGGGCGTATTGGTCGGCGCAGGTGTATAGGTCGGCGCGGGCGTATTGGTCGGCGACGGCGTGGCAGTGGGAGGATAGGGCGTTGCCGTTTCCACGGCAATGACGCGCGCCAGAGTGGGGATGGGTGTGCTTGTCGAGTATGTCGGGTGTATGCCGACCAAGCCAATCGCCGCAATCAGAGTGGTCAGGATGACGACGATCACTCCCGCCACAGTCACTTGCCCTTGCGGAGTGAGCCTGAGCCAATTGGCCTTGATTCGTTGTGATACGCTTGCGCGTGCGTCTGCTGCACGCCTCCACACCTGAGCGACAGCTCGAACCGGCGCGAATGTTGAAGGTGATTCTTGGCTTTTCTTTTTCGGTGTTCGGGTAACACTCACGGCGGCCAGGTTGGGACTTGGCTTGACCGGTTGCTCGCTCACCGAGCCGGCGGCGCGCATCAGCGCGGCGATCATGGCTTCGGCGCTCTGGAAGCGTTTATCCGGATCTTTTTCCAGCGCTCTAAGGATCACCTGCTCGACCGGGGTGGGGAGATTGGGGCTGAACTCGCATGGCGAAGGCGGCGGCTGGGTGATGTGCTTGACGACGACGCCCATCGAGCTGTCGGCTTGGAACGGGACGCGGCCAGAGACCATCTCGTACAGCGTGACGCCCAGCGAATACAGATCCGAGCGGCTGTCGCTCGGCAGACCCTGCGCCTGTTCAGGGGATATGTAATCCGGCGTGCCCATGCCGACGCCGGATTTGGTCAAGTGCTGCCCGCTGCCCAAAATCTTGGCCAGACCGAAATCGGTCAACATGGCCCAGCGGCCTTCGCCGATGAGAACGTTGCTGGGCTTGACGTCGCGATGGATCACGCCGCGTTTGTGCGCGTAACCGAGCGCCAGCCCCAACTGGGTGGCAATATCCACGGCGACGCTCAACTCTATCGGCTGCGCCGTCATGAGCGAGCGCAGGCTGCCGCCTTCGACATACTTGAACACGATGAAGGTCATGTCGTCAATTTGGTCAAAGTCATACACCGGCACGATGTTGGGATGATCGAGTTGCGCTACGGCGCGTGCTTCCTGCGTGAAGCGTTCGAGGAAACCCTCTTCATCTACGACGTGCGGGGAGAGAACTTTGACGGCGACAAAGCGATCCAGTTTGGACTGGTAGGCTTTGTAGATAGTCGAAGTCGAGCCTTTGCCGATGCGCGCCAAAAGCTCATACTGGCCAAGATGTTGGCCCGTCAGATCAGACATAGTCTTGAATGTCGAGCGTCGAATTCCGAATGGCGAGTAACGAATCCGACATTCGACACTCGTTATTCGTCATTCACAAGAGCGTTGATTGTTCAGGTTGTTCTGGGTAAGCAATGCCCAGATGCTCGTATGCGCGGCGAGTCGCCGTGCGCCCACGCGGCGTCCGGTCGAGGAATCCTAGTTGAAGCAGGTAAGGTTCAACCACGTCTTCGATCGTGTCGGATTCTTCGGAGATGGAAGCCGCGATGGTATCCAGGCCCACCGGCCCGCCGCCAAATTTTTCGATGATGGCCCGCAGCACGCGCCGGTCGAGATCGTCCAATCCTAGCTCGTCCACATCCAGGAGCTGCATCGTTTGAGTGGCAATGTCTTTCGTCACACTGCCGTCGCTGCGCACCTGGGCGTAATCGCGCACACGCCGCAGCAATCGGATTGCCACGCGCGGGGTGCCGCGCGCTCGCCGCGCCACTTCGGTCACTCCACCGCCGTCAATCGAAAGCGCCAACAGGCGCGCATCGCGCCGGACAATGTCCTCCATCGCGGGCAATTCGTAAAAGTCCAGCCGGAACGTTGCTCCAAAGCGGGCGCGCAATGGCGCGGTCATCAAGGCCAGCCGAGTCGTCGCGCCGACGATGGTAAAGTGTGGCAGCCTCAGCCGGATGCTTCGCGCCGACGGCCCTTTGCCGATGATGATGTCGAGCGCGAGGTCTTCCATCGCCGGATAGAGCACTTCTTCGACCACGCGGCCCAGGCGGTGAACTTCGTCAATGAACAAGACCTCGCCGGCGTGTAAGCTGGTGAGAATCGCCGCCAGGTCGCCTGCGCGTTCGATGGCCGGGCCGGCGGTCACGCGGATCGGCACGTTCATCTCATTCGCGATCACGTGTGCGAGCGTCGTCTTGCCGAGGCCGGGCGGGCCGTAGAGCAGAATGTGGTCAAGCGGCTCGCCGCGAGCCTGGGCGGCCTGGATCAAAATGTTCAGGTTCTCTTTGACCCGATCCTGGCCGATCAAGTCGGACAGTTTTCTCGGGCGCAGCGCGCGGTCGAGTGCGGTATCTTCGTCACGCGATTGGGGCGACACCATTCGGTCTGGCATATTGATCCTTCAGGCAGTCAAAATGAAATGCTCTCACCTGATTGGCGTCATTATACCCCAACCCCAGCCCGCGCGCACTTTAAGTTTACGCTGGCACGCGTCTCAAATGTGTTTCGAACACGTTACAGCTTGGTTGCAGACTAGAATAAATAGGGGAAGGTAGGGTGAGGACTGAGGCGTTGCCGGAGGGATAAGAGTGATAGCCGCCGCGCTGGAATGTTCCAGCGCGGCGGCCCCACACTCATGCTAAAGACATTTGTGGCACTGTCGCCACGACCGGAGCAGCGGCGTGCACATAGTCCAACCATTCTGCCGAGCGTGGATGCTGTCCATGAATGGCGGCGCGGAAAGCTCGCTGTACCGCATGGGTGACCGGCCCCATCTTGCCCGCGCCGATGACGCGGAAGTCAATCTCTCGCAATGCGACGCACTCGGCGGCGGTGCCGCACACAAAGACTTCGTCGGCAATGTACAACTGGTCGCGCGAGATGGGCTGCTCGATCACCTCGTAACCCAGGTCGCGAGCCAGCGTAATGAGCGCGTCGCGCGTGATGCCCTCGAGGATGTCCGCCGTGGGTGACGTGTAAATCTTGCCGCCCCGGACAAGGAACAGGTTTTCACCCGTACATTCGGCCACGTAGCCTTGCGGGTCCAGCATGATGGCTTCGTCAAATCCAAGCCGCGCCGACTCGGTCTTGGCGAGCACGCTGTTGGCATAGTTGCCCGTGATCTTGGCCTTGGTCATCATCACGTTCGGGTGATGGCGCGTGAACGAGCTGATGTTGGCGCGGATGCCTTCCTCCAGAGCCTGTTCTCCCAGGAAATTGTTCCATTCCCACACGGCAATGCCCACGCTCGGCTTGCCCGTGTCCACGGTGAGGTTCCAGCCGCCGTCGGCAAGATAAATCAGAGGGCGAATATAACACTCGTCAAAGCTGTTCGCAGCGACCGTAAGCTTGATAGCCTCCGCGAGTTCGTCGGCAGTATACGGCAAATCGCGGAACCCTAGCACCTTGGCCGAATTCACCAGTCTTTCTACGTGTTCCTTCAAACGGAACACTGCCGGGCCGTGCTCGGTGGCGTAGCACCTGATGCCCTCGAACACGCCTATCCCATAGTGCAATCCTGTGGTCAGAAAGTGAACTGTAGCTTTTTCAAATTCGACCAGATCGCCGTTCATCCAAATGTATTTCGATTCCATGCCCATGACGATTACTCCTTGATTTTGGATTTCGGAAATCTACAACCTCTTGATGATCTCGTCCGCCATTTGCTTGGTCGTCAGCTTGCCGCCCAGGTCGGCCGTGCGGCATCCGGCGGTGATGGCATCGTCAACCGCCGATTCGATGGCGACGGCCTCGCGTTCCAGCTTGAGCGAGTACCGCAAGAGCAGCGCCGCGCTCAAAATTGTCCCCACAGGATTGGCGATGCCCTTGCTCGCAATGTCCGGCGCTGAGCCATGGATGGGTTCGTACAGTCCAGGGCCGCTTGCGCCAAGCGATGCCGAAGGCAGCAGCCCCATCGAGCCGGCCAGTACCGATGCTTCGTCGGTCAGAATGTCGCCAAACATGTTCTCGGTCACGAGCACATCAAAACTGGCGGGGCTGGCGATGAGGCGCATTGCCGCCGTGTCTACCAGTGTATGTTCGAGTGTGATGTCCGCGTGTTCCGCGCCAATCGCCATAGCGATCTGCCGCCACAACCTCGAAGACTCGAGCACATTCGCCTTGTCTACCGATGTGACTTTTCTGCGACGGCTCGCGGCCAATCGAAACGCGAGTTCCACCACGCGCCGAACTTCATAGTCGTGATATTCGAGTGTGTCTACTGCTCGCTCGTGTCCATCGCGCAGCTCGCGCCCCTTCGGCTGACCAAAGTACAGTCCGCCCGTGAGTTCGCGGACCACGACGAGATCTACGCCTGCCAGCCTGTCCGGCTTGAGCGGCGAAGCGTTCGCCAGGCTGGGGTGCACTCGCACCGGTCGTAAATTGGCGAAAACACCTAGACCCTTTCGCAGTCCGAGCAGACCTTGCTCAGGTCTCACCTGGGCGGCGGGGTCATCCCATTTAGGCCCGCCCACCGCGCCGAGCAGCACCGCAGCGGACGCTTGGCAATCTGCTAATGTCTCATCGGTGAGTGCCACGCCGTATCGGTCAATCGAGCAGCCGCCCATCAACCTCTGGATGAATTCAAAGGTGTGGTTGAACTTGCTCGCAATCACGTCCAACACGCGCACGGCCTCGGTCACCACTTCGGGGCCGATGCCGTCGCCGGGAAGAAGAACGATGTTAGCTTTCATAAAGCAATCGTCAACCCGTATTCGACCGAATCTGCCAGCGCGCGCCAACTGGCCTCGATGATGTTCGCGCTTGCGCCGACGGTGCTCCAACGTTTGGCGCCGTTCTGTGTGTCAATCAGCACGCGTGTCGTGGCCGCCGTGCCGTTGTTGCCGTCGAGAATGCGGACTTTGTAATCGGCCAGGTGAAACTTGGCGATGGCGGGATAGTGCGATACGAGCGCCTTGCGCAGCGCAGCATCCAATGCGTTGACGGGGCCGTTGCCTTCGGCAGCCGTGTGTATGACTTCACCGCCCGTCGGGACGCGCACCTTCATCGTGGCCTCGGCAAAGATGCCGCGTCCCTGCCGGTGTTCTACATTCGCCGAAAAATCAATCATCTCAAACGGCGGTGAGTAGTCCGGCTGCTGGCGCTTGAGCATCAGCGCCACTGTGGCTTCCGCCGCTTCGAACGAAAAGCCCTGTGCTTCGAGCGTCTTGATTTCGCTCAGCACATCGGCGACTTGAACGTTGTTGACGTCGAGACCGTATTCTTCGACCTTGCTCAACAGATTGCCTCGGCCCGCAAGTTCGCTCACGACGACGCGCTGCTGGTTGCCGACGAGGGTCGGGTCAATATGCTGATACGAGCTTCCGTTCCGGCGCATGGCCGCGACGTGAATGCCGCCCTTGTGTGCAAAGGCCGATTTGCCTACATAGGCCATGTGCTCGTCCGGTGCGAGATTCGCCACTTCCGCTACAAGGTGAGAGAGTTCGTACAGTTTTGGCAAGCGGCCTTCCGGCAGGCAGGGCACGCCAAGTTTCAAGTCGAGGTCGGGAATGATCGAGCACAGGTTGGCATTGCCGCAGCGTTCGCCGTAGCCATTGATCGTCCCTTGCACCTGAATGACGCCTTCGCGCACCGCCGCGAGCGAGTTGGCGACGGCGCACTCGCCGTCGTCGTGCGTGTGAATGCCGAGCGGGTGGGGGAGTGACTGTTTGACCGCCCGAACGATCTCGACAACCTCCCACGGCAGCGAGCCGCCATTCGTATCGCACAGCACCACAGTCTCTGCGCCGCCGCGGACTGCAGCTCGAAGTGTCTCAATCGCGTAAGCTGGATCGGCTTTGTAGCCGTCGAAAAAGTGCTCGGCATCATAGATGATGCGCCGGCCTTGCGCTTTTAGATAGGCTAGGCTCTGCTCGATGATGCGCAGGTTGTCGTCGAGCGTCGTGCGCAGGACATCAATCACATGCAGCGTCCACGTCTTGCCGACGACGGTGCAAACCGGCGTGTTCGCGTCCAGCATCGCCTTGATGTTCGCGTCGTCGGCTGGGTTAATCTGTCCGTTCGGCCGGCAGGTCGAACCGAACGCGGCGATGAGAGCCGTCTGCCACTGCATGTCTCGCGCGCGTTCAAAGAACTCGGCGTCCTTTGGGTTAGAGCCGGGCCAGCCGCCCTCGATAAAGGCGACGCCCAACTCGTCCAGCTTGCGGGCGATGCGCAGTTTGTCTGCGCACGAAAGCGAGATGCCTTCGCGCTGAGTGCCGTCACGGAGAGTCGTATCGTAGATCTGAACCATCATGATTCCTGATTTCTGGTTTTTGATTTTAGATTGCTGACACTTGCGCCCGCGCGCAGTGCAGGTGTTGTTGATCGGTTTCCATTAGCAATCGACAATCAGCCATCTGCAATTGGCAGCCTCGTAGGCTGCAATCTGCTTTTCAAAACCCAACAGATAACCTAGCTCATCTGTCCCTTTGAGCAGGCAGGTCTTGGAAAAGCCATCAATCGGAAATGTGACTTGGCGACCGGCGGGCAGAGTCACCGTTTGATTGCCGAGGTCAATCACAAGTTCGGCCCGTGGCATTTCCTCGACCAGGTCAAACAACATGCGATGCGTCTGCGCGTCCACCACGATGGGCAGCAGGCCGTTCTTGAGCGCATTGTTGCGAAAGATGTCGGCAAACGAAGTGGAGATGACGGCGCGAAAGCCAAAGCCGGTCAGCGCCCACGGCGCGTGCTCACGGGAGGAGCCACAGCCAAGGTTGTCGCCGGCAAGAAGAATTTGTGCGCCCTGAGATTCTGGTTGGTTCAACGCAAAGCCCGACTTGGGCGAGCCATCGGCGTTGTAGCGCCAATCGGCAAACAGGTGATCGCCCATGCCGTT